>JAABUT010000093.1_pt1 | contig 165257 bp, 163 predicted proteins | sample 5559281 | NCBI WGS metagenome assembly JAABUT01 (sample SAMN10711880, study PRJNA513359) | rock metagenome | isolation source: Antarctica rocks | place: Antarctica: Victoria Land, Ricker Hills nord | collected 2016-01-04 | reverse complement strand
AACCACTGAAGAACAGCTCCGGTTAAACTTACCCGGTTTACTTGGCTTTATCGAGCTGCCCGGCGTTGGTCACTGGCCAAATCGGGAAGCCCCGGAAGCGTTTAATAATGCACTTCTTGGCTTTCTTGAACGCCTATAATCTTATTTATCAACAAATTCAACCGAGTAGTTTTGATTAAAAAGTGCTTGTTTAAATTTAGCAAAAGTTAATTTACACGATGTTTTTTCTTCTTGTCAGTAAGATGTCAAAGCGATTTGTCGGCGAATATGTAAATCATTTTAAAGTCAGTCGTTGAAGAGATTCACCGTAATTTCAAGAAATTATAAAATCAGTTACTGCTTTAAATAGGATTGGCAATGCCGACGATATTGTAGGTATTGTTGCTTTTCTTATGTTTCGGTGATGCCAAATCGATTACCTTTCAACGTATAGAAGCGTCAGGAGGAATTTATTTGTAAAACTGTAAGTTGTTAAAATATTGAAAAATACTGTCTATGAAGTTTAATGATTTTAATGTGGTAAAAGAAGCATATAAAATAAATTCAACAAAATTTAAACAGGCTCTTAGAAATGCCAATTATGCAACCTTACAGGATTAAAACTATAAAAGAATACCATCAGATTTTGGGAGTTTCTAAACCGGAACATCCATTGATCAGCGTTATACATCAAAACGGGTATAAACCGCTTTCAGGCAATAAGCAAATTAGTGTGGTATTCGATTTTTACATTATCTCACTCACAAGAGATTCTATTGGTAAGGTGAAATATCGTTACGGCCAACAACAATATGACTTTGATGAAGGTACTATGTTGTTTATGGCCCCCGGGCAGGTGTTTTCGTTTGAAGCTGATGAAGATTTTAAAACTTCGGGATGGATGCTGCTAATTCACCCGGATTATTTATGGAATACAGCTTTAGCCAAAACAATTAAACTATATGAGTTTTTCAGCTATTCGATACATGAAGCGCTGCACCTTTCTAAAATAGAAGAAACAATGGTAAGTGGTCTTATACAGAATATTTCACAAGAGTATCACTCAAACATTGATAAATTCAGTCAGACTGTGATTATAGCACAGGTTGAATTATTGCTGACGTATGCAGAACGGTTTTATCAACGCCAATTCATTACCCGTAAAATAAGCAATCATAAAATACTGGACCGTTTGGAAGGTCTTCTTACAAGTTATTTCAACAGCGATGCGTTGCTGAAAGAAGGATTGCCTACAGTTCAATACATTGCCGAAACATTAAACGTATCCCCCAATTATTTAAGCGGCCTGCTCAAAATGCTGACAGGACAAAGCACGCTGCAACACATACAAGACAAATTAATTGACAAAGCGAAAGAAAAATTATCAACCACCGACTTATCTGTAAGTGAAATTGCTTACGAATTGGGCTTTGAGTACCCGCAGTCGTTCAGCAAATTATTCAAGACAAAAACCAATCTTTCACCTTTAGCGTTCAGGCAATCTTTTAATTGAAATTTCGCTGAGCAAAAGCAATTATAAACTGGTCTTTTGTAAGCCTGTTTAAACTTTATTCAGTATATTTCAGATGTTTCCCTTATCACTTACGAAAATAGAAAAACCAATGCTTCTTTTACCGGCATATATTTGGAAACGAGATTTATGGGCATAAAAGAAGCATGATAGTTTTTTCTGATATCTATTTAAAGAGATCGTAATTAAGTTTGGTGCAATAGGACAAAGAAACGTTTTTATCCTCCATCTTCGCCAAGCTAATAAACGTTAGAGGTAGGCAAATCGCCAACAAACAGCTTTATATTTTGAAGATAATCAGACCACTACGCTTAGTATTATCTTTACGACATGAAAACAGAAAAAGAAAAAATGCTTTCAAGCGACTTATATATTGCACTTGACAAAGAGCTTTCTAATGACAGGTTGAAAGCCCGGCTGCTTGTCAAAGAGTTAAATACACGCTCAATTGCTACTAAAAAAAACATCCAACATAATTATTATATATTCTAAATCCATCCCTTTTGAATTTTCTCACTAACCCTCAATTGGATTTTAGTATATTTTTAAATACTTAGAGCCAGTTTAAATTTTGCTAATAATATTTCATGCTTCTTTTATCACCTGAAAATCAGTGTACTATGCTTTTGTCATGCCGTACCCATTTCGGCATCCCACGTAATTAGCTTGTTATTTTGTCCTGAGGGATCTCATAATAAGTCCGGGATAACAACCGGATGCTTCTTTTATCACCTAAAAATTGGTAAATATTTAATTAATGTTTGTTTGAATTGATTCAAGCACCAGTTTTTATAGCCTAAAAGAAGCATAACTTTTTCCTTTTGTTAATTTTTAAACAGGCACTCACTGTTTTTAATTGTAAAATTTTCTAAGAACTATCTACAATTATACTTGTATACAATACTTTTACACTCTAATTTATCGCTTAGTCAAAAATATCAATAAATGCGTTTTTTGAATCTAATTTTTAGTTGATAGCGTACATACTCTTTTAGAGATTATTAAGCAAAAGCTTTTAGATTGTGTTTTGATTTTCAAATATTAGACAGGATAAAATTACCTCGAATGGATCAGCTTTTAAGTAATTATGTGGGATATGATTTATTTTCAAAATCATTAGACGATTTACCCAAATTGCCTAAAATAGTTATTAATACAATCAATCAATACTCTTTTTGCCTGGCAGAAAAAGACCTTGAATTTAAAAATGCTTTATTAGAATCAGATGTTTTACTACCGGATGGCGTTGGGATTGTAGCCGCTGTCAGATTGCAAACCGGTGAAAAAATAAAAAAAATCTCAGGCTCCAACCTGCATGTTTATTTACTTAATAAACTTAATATAGAATACGGAAGCTGCTTTTATTTAGGTTCTTCTGATAAAACATTAAAAAAGATAAAAGATAAATTAGCAGTAGAATATCCAAACATAAAAGTAGGTTTCTACTCGCCACCTTTTAAACCCGCATTTTCTACATCTGATAATGATAAAATGATCAATGCGGTAAACCAGTTTAAGCCTGATGTATTATTTGTTGGCATGACTGCTCCCAAACAAGAAAAATGGGCTGTAGCACATCATGAAGAATTAAACACAAAATTAATTGGTTCTATTGGTGCAGTGTTTGATTTTTATGCCGGTACGATGAACAGACCAAGTAACTTTTGGGTCAGTGCAGGCTTTGAGTGGTTGGGCCGGTTGATTAATGAGCCACAGCGGATGTGGAAACGCTATTTGTATTATGGGCCTGTTTTTATTTATACTTTACTCAAGTATAAAATTAAATATTAGCCTGATGTTGTAGTTCAGCTTCATACTTGCCATTTAGATAGTTTGATGGGATGAATGTATAATTTATCTTTTGGAAAATTTTCAATTAAATTATCAAGTTTGTACTCGTATTTTTTCATTTCCTCTTCATATATATTTTTTCTTTTAGGAGAGTGCGGCCAAAAAATCAGGCCGGTTTTTCCAATCATAGGTTGCGTAATAATATCAGTGCTGGCTAATAATAATGCTGTTGGAACTGCTAACTCAACAAACAATTCAGTAGCAGTAAATACGCCGCAATAGTGTATAAATTTTTTGATTGAATCATTTGATACAATTAAAATGTCCCAATAAGCACCGGTAAGAGGATATTTTAGCTTGTATTTTAATCTTAAAAGTCCATGTCCTAATATATATTTTATATTGTCCATCAAAACCTTAAAATTTATTGGAATCTTGGGGCTGCCAAAAACATAACTTAACTTAACTTGTTAATATTGATTCCGTGCATGTTAAGAAGTTTTAATGCTTCATCATATTCAGGTAATTCATTTACACTTTCTACCCCACTTTTTTTTGGATTATAATTGTAAGCTTCCAATACCCTGCACCAATTCCATTTCTTTACATTTTTTTTTCTAAGTTTTGCTATGCCGTCATTAATTGTTGCAGGCGAACAATACAATATGTTGTCGTTTATATTGTCAAGACTATGTATTTCGGGAATGAAGCTTGTCGAATCTTTCAGATGAAAATACTCAGTATAATTATCTTCATTAATACTTGGATTAATTATCATATCATCAGCTACAAAAAAGTAGTGTAAATATTTTTCTTGAAAGTATTGCTTGAAACCTTGCACAAAATATCCTTGAAAGTAATAGGAGTTTTCGTAAACTGATATTACATTAGGTTTGTCTCCGTTGTAAAAAGGAACTAAGTAATAAATATTACTAAACCTTTTATGATATATTTTTTCTAAAATGTCAATATTTTTATCATACTTATGATTGAAAACAATTATTAGTGCAACGGGATTTTTCATACTTAATGATTATACTTTCCATTTTGACAGTTTAACCGGATGGATATACAACTTATCAACAGGAAACTTTTGCATCAATTCTGATAAATTTTGATGATAAGGCTTCATATTTTCCTCATAGTCAGCTACTTCTGGCGGTGTATATAACCAGTATATATCTCCACGTTTACCAATTTCTTTTTCGGTGATAACTGTTTCTGACGCTAATAATAAAGCAGTAGGAATTGCAAATTCTACAAAAAGTTTGTTGGTTGCAAACACACCGCAGTAATGGCAAAATCTTTTTACTGCTGATTTAGAAACAATTACAATATCAGAATATGATCCTACAACAGGATAAGCCAGTTGAAATTTTTTAAAGTATGATTTTAAATGAACTGCATATTTTACAGTTGCAGAAGTTAGCGGAAATACATCGCCATATAAATCCTGGTAAGAAACCGGTTTTACTTCATAACCATGCTTTTTAATGATTTCTTTTGCTTGTAAATAAGACGGCATTTCATCAGCATTTTCTACTCCATGAGCTTCATGTTTGTAATGATCAACCAATTCTTTAATCTTGCACCAATGCCATCTTGGTTTTCCGCTGATACTTTTTACAGGCAAAAAACGCAATGTATCATTGTTTGTAAGGTTGTGCAACGAATGTATTTCAGGAATGTAACTTGCATCTCCGGAAAGATGAAAATATTCCTGATAATTGTTTTCATTAATATTTGGATTAAGAATTAAATCATCTCCCAGAAAAAAATAATGTTCATATTCTTCTTCAAAATATTTTTTGAAACCTTGAGCCAAATAACCTTGAAAATATTGCGAACTTTCATAAACAGGTATAACATTTTGCTTATCTCCTTTGTAAAAAGGAACCAAATGATAAATATTAGAAAAACGGTCTTTGTACAGGTTTTCCAATATATCAATGTTTTTATCATACTTGTGATTAAAAACAAAGATAAGTGCAACTTTACCTTGCATAGGATCAGTTATTATAAATTAAATATTTAAAGATACTAAAAATAAGTATTTTATTTATTTAAAACATCATTATAAATATTTAATAGTTGTTGTGTATTCTGCTCGGCAGTATAATAATCAAGATAAGTTTGATGAGCATTTAAGCGATATTGTCCCTTTTGCACTTCACTCAAATCACTCCAGGTATCCAATTGCTTTTTAAAATCTGATTCATTCCGGGCTTCAAAATGTAATCCGTTATAACCTGAGACAATCATCGTTTCCATCGCGCCCAACTTGGATGAAATAACTGGCGTACCACATGCAAAAGCTTCAATAATTGTTAAAGGCATCCCTTCAAACCAGATGGAAGGAAACACAAGTGCCGTACAACTTTGCAACAAAGTAAACACTTCCATTTTATTTAAACTACCTAAAAATTTTATGTTTGGATATTGAGTGCTATACCGAATTACTTCTTCTTTTAACGGGCCATCTCCGGCAATTTTAATTTTATACCGACAAGAAGAAAAGACCGATAAAAGAAGCATCAACCCTTTTTCATCAGAAAGCCTGCCTATGTATAAGAAATTTGCTTCTCTTTTTTGCTCGGGCAACGTTGGAACAGAGCAAAAATTTGGTTTGATGACCAACTGATTTACAGTTAAATCCAATTTTGAATTTAAGAATAATTGTCTGGCGTGTTCACTTAAAACAATATACTGATTACAATTTTTCCAAGTACCTAAATGGTTATGGATATACATGGATAAGCTCAGCCAAAATGTAATTAATTTGGAATCTTTGTAAACACCAAGACGTACCGCTTTCCATGGAAAATTTTGATGTAAAGAATCTAAAAAAAGTTGTCCGTTATGAAAAAGAATTCCTGAAGGGCACAAAAGCCTGAAGTTATGCAATGTAGTTACAAACGGAATTTTGCTTCTTTTAAGGGCATAAATTACAGATGGAGATCCGCCAAAATGCAAATTATGAATATGAACAATGTCAGGCTTAAAATCTGCTAATTTCTTTTTTGTTTTAAAATAAGATTGAAGATTAAATGGTAATTGTAAAAGTTTTAATAAAGCATTTTCGTAATTGTTAAATTCTAACAATTTTACCTGCATACCTGCATTTTGCAGCAACTTAATTTCTTCTGCTACAACAGTATCTTCGCCTCCTTTATATTTGTAACTGGTATGGATTACTAAAACTTTCAATATTGATTGAGTTATAATTGGATCAGGTTCCGATTCAATTCCATTGCTGATTCTATTGCTTTATCCATATTGTAATATTCCCATTCGGCAAACCGGCCCAACAAATAAATATTATATTTTCCAAGTTGCTCTTTTAAACTTTTGATCTTACTTCTGGTTTCCTTATGTTGGATAATGTATGAATTTGGTTCATAATTAAAAGCCAAAGGTTTCAAATTTCCAGGCAATTTTTGCAGCTCTTTCAGCATTGTTTCCTGATCTTGTTTTCCTGAAAATTCTACCACACAGGTTTTCCTGCTGCTGCCTTCATTGTTGGTATCACTAAAATTTCCAGTATAAATGATACGATGTGCTTTGAACTGATCCTCAGGCAAATACAACCAGGAAATATCATTTTCATCTGTTTCGCACAATACATTTGAAGTACCGTTGGAAGGAAGATCAGCAACACTTTCGATCAAATTTTTTAATCCGGCATCTTCAATATGAATGATATTATGGAGCTGCCTCACATCGCCGCAATAAACAATTATATCGGTCAAAATACTTCCGTTATTCACAGAAAGCAAACCTTTTTCAGTAGTAGAAATACTGGAAACCGTATAAGATAGTTGGATATTTTGCTGCTCGGAAAGACGGTTTACAATAAACTGCGAACCATCTCTTTTTGGATAATAAAAAGAAGCATGTACCATTGTACTTTCTTCTTTTTTTACAATATTGCTAATGATTACTTCTTTAATTTGTGGCATTGGCAGCTTACCATCCAACCATTCCAACGGTACTTTACTAATGTCTGTATGCCATATCTTAGAATTATACGGACCAAAATAAATCCGGTACAAGTTCTCGCCAAAATTACCAATCAGGAAATCCTTGAAGTTGTCATATTTCTCTGTTTTATCTTTTTCATTGATCAGCATTTGGATCAACTCATTTACAATTCCACGCGTTTCATGTTCCGGTAATTGGTGCAGATAATTTTCAAGCGGATAACCAATCAGCTTTCCACCAAGTAAAATTTTAGCATTTCGGGTTGCTTTTAAAAACTCATTATCGCGGTCAAAATGTTGCCAAAACCAATCCAACACAGTTTGATCTTTACTATTGAAAACATGGCCACCAACTCTGTGAAAAAGATTTCCATCAATCCGGTCACACTTAATTAAACCACCAGCTTTGTCTGATCTTTCTAAAATTTGCACTTCATAGTTATCAGATAACATTCTGGCAATACTCAATCCCGAAACTCCGGAACCAATTACTATAGCTTTTTTCATATTAGGTTGGTTATGATGAATGCTTCTTTTATCGATATAATTTCGGGATTATACAAAAATCAATTCAAACCAAATTTTGTTTGATAAAAGAAGCATTTGATTTAGCTTCTTTTTTTAAATTTTGATCCCAGTTTAATCAGATCATTTAAGATTTTTCTTTTTGCCAAAACGGGCAAAGTATAAGGCTTTTTAAGTTGCTTTTGCAAAGAAGGTTCAATTGTATCAGCCGGGCAAAATTTAAACTCCCGTTTTGTTCCCGGATCCTGCGGCGTTTGCAAATAATCAATTCCGAATGTGTTGGTAGATTCCTGATCAAAACCAATATTGGTTCCTTTGGAAATAATCGGATATACAACTTTAAACTGATTTTCGGAAACATGAACTTGCATTTGTATATCCCAGGTTGAAATCGTTCCGTCAATTTCTTTCTTTACCATTCGGTACAAATCCATTCCTTCTTTGTTCAAACGGCTTTTAAAATTCGGCGAAGTATTCAAAATTTTAGCTAAACCTGCTTTATCCCAAACTACATGTTTTACCCGATCAGACCAGCTTGCCCAACCATACGAACAGAATCGGTTTGCAATAATTGTGTCGTATGGATAGCTTCCTATTTTTAGCGGAAAAGCAAAACCTGTAATACAAAATACAGACTTTTCATTCTTATAAAAATCCAAACCGTCCAGCAAATATTTGATGTAATTTGGCGTTACAACCAAGTCGTCTTCCACAATAATAAACCGATCATAATTATTGGAAAGATAAGTTAAACCCGTATGAAAATTTGGACCGGTACTGAAATTTTTATCGCGATAGTGTTTGTAAACGTTTTTGAACCCGGTAAGTGAATCAATGTAAGAACGCGTTTCCAGTACACCTTGCTTATCTTTCTCACCTTTGTACCCATCTGCAAAAAAAATAATATCCAAGTTTGCACACTCCGGATTTTGTAATAATGCTTCTATTGATACCTTCAACTTTGCAGCTCTTTTGTAGCAAAAAACGCCAATAATTGTTTTTTCCATTCTTTACTTTTTGAATTTATCCCAAATTAAAGGGAACAATGTTTTTAACCAAAGTTTTACAAAAGCGGCAGGATAAGATTTTGGAAAATGCTCTTTTATAAAACCCAAATATTCATGGTAAGCCAATCCTTTCGGGCTTTTAAGATATGCAATTCGCTCTTTCAAAGTTGTATTGGCTGATTTCCAATTGTTGCCGTGATCATCAATACAAGTTCCCAAAAATCCGGGTGCCACAACCAAACCGTAGCCTGCTTTTTTTACTTTCAATGTATAATCGTAATCTGCCAAACCATGGGTAAAAGCCGTTGACAAAATTCCTAAATCTTTGACTACTTCTGCCGGAACCAACAAAATATTCGCATTTGCAACATCACAATTTACATATTCTGTTTCAGAAAATACAAAAGAATCTTCGCCCCAACTGTTTTTATCGTACAATTTTCTGCCTCCGTAAGAAATTTCTCCTGTTTCATCATCAGCTGTACTTCCAACACAAATAGCTGGTTTTGCACCTTTACTTTTAACATAATTGCTACATCTCAAAAGGGCAGCAATGGCATTATTTGTCAACAAAGTATCGTCATTCAGCAACAAATAAAAATCGGCACCAGCGGATAAAGCTTTTTGCCAGGTATTGCGCATTCCTCCGGCCCAAAACAAAGACCCATTTCCATGATAAATTACAACCTCCGGAAACGCTATTTTTACAGCATCAGCAGTTTCGTCTGCAGAATTATCGTCTGTCAGGAAAACTTTCAACTGTACATCTTCAGGCAATTGTTGTTTGTATAGATTTTGCAAACAGGCCAGCGTTTTCTGTTTTCGGTTGAAAGTAGTGAGCAATACGGCAATCGTCATATTTGGGGTTGATGATGCTTTATTGAGATAGTTTTTTGATAAGTGGCAACTTTTTAAACCTTTTTTTCAAAGCTTTAAAATAGCTGACGGTATAATATTTCAAGCGCATCCTAAAAGATAAACGCGGAACGCTGACTGCTTTTTCTACAAGGCTGATAAAATCCTGATTGGAAATATCGAAACCATAATTTTGCTTTTTCTTAAAAAACAGGTTGTACAAATTATGGATACCAAATATTTTTTCGGCAGGCAAATGCCACAAAATTAATTCAGTATCTGATTTTCTTACTTCGCGATAAAAAACCGGATTCGTCCAAATTCTCCTCATAAAAGAAGCATCGGTGCTTGCCCGAAACCCATTTTTAAAATACAGATAACTTAGTGTATGTGCTTCTTCGTTAAATTTCATCCGGCCTTTTTCATTTCTTTCGAGTAATTGCGGCCAGAGTTCCTGAAAATCAGCATAAATTTTTTGAATGTTTTTGACACTACAGAGCAAAAATTCGCCTAAGTGATATGAAGGGATTTCTGCAATTTCGGTTCCAAGCAGTTCCTGATAAATCGTTTTTAAATCGTTTCTGCTTAATCCGTTGATCACATAATCAGGCTTCACCGGATCTTCAAATGAGATAAAACCTTGCGGGCCAGCTGCTTCAAATAATCGCTGAACCGGCTTGATAAAAATGCAATCAGAATCAACAATCAAATAGTTATCCTTCAAATTCTGATCATTTTGAGCGATATGTTCCAGGATAGAAAACTCGTAAAATTGATTTTGAAACGAGCCGAAATAATTGCCCGGCGTTTTATATTTAAAATCAGTATGAATTACTTCTACATTCAAATCATACAACACATTTGCTACAGATTTCCCATCTACAACCGGCAACTGTTTGACGTTGGTAAACAATAAGTGCTTTTCCTGTTTATTAAACCGCTTACTGGTAACGTAAAACAACAGGATGCAACGCCAATAAATATTCTGATGTTTTTGGGAAGATGAAAGCTCACCGGTTTGAAAAAATACGCTTTCTTCACCTTTTTTATCAGCACAAAGCCAGGTACATATATAATTCATACAAAATCTTTATTGAGGGGCATCCAGTTCTAAAACTTTTCTGCCTTTAAAAAGCTGTTTTGGCAATTGTTCGGGTTCTTTCTCAAAATCATCTTCCAGCAAATCTTCATCATTATGCTGTTTTAAATCATCTTTTTCAAGATAATATAAGCATAAACCTACATGGCCCCAAAAAATAGTTTCCGGCACATAACTCAAAGAAAACAATAAGCCGGAAAGGCAAAACGAGATTAAAATAATGGTTTCTTCGGATAGTTTTTTGCTGAATGCGCGGAAAGCCAAGTAGAATAAAAAGGAATATTTGAACAGTAACCCAACGATACCGTGATAAAAAAGCACTTCCATAAAGCCTTCGTGAAAATGCTGTCCGGATTTTTCGGGCCACCAATCAACCATTGGGTTTGGCATTTCAAAACCCTCGAAAGTCCAGCCAAAAAAAGGCCGCTCTAAAAATAGGGTTCCATAAACTTCCCGCTGTTCAATGCGAAAACGACCTGTACTTTCCTGCTGATTGGGGTCAAAAATCTCACTAAACCGCTCTCCCATAAAATCCGTCAGTTCCGGAAATAAGGTTGAAATAAAGAAATAAGTAAAAAACAAAGCGATCACTCCGCCTACTGCTAAACCCCAAATCCGTGGAATGCTTTCTTTATTTACCCGCATACTAATGCCTAAATAAATAAACATTGCTGCAATTGCACTGCTCCAAACGGAACGGTGCTGATGAATTAAAATAACTACAAAACAAAAGGCCAGCGGGATAATATCTTTTCCTTTTTTAGATTTAATAAATTTGTTGAGATACCATATAAAAGGCAACACCATCATAAAAATAGAAGTGGCGTGGATGATGCGGCCATCACCGGAAAACACACCTAAGTCTGCCAGGTCTAAACCTTCTAAACTGAAAGAAAACCCACGACCATAAATAGCCATGAAAATAATATAGGTGTAGAGGTAAAATTTTGCCATAAATTCCAGCAGATCAAAATCATAAGTGCGGCAAAGATTTTTTATAAAAACTGAATAAACGGCCGGGAAAAGCACGTAATACATAGTAAGCTGCTGGAAAAAAGTATTGTAAACGTATAGCGATTCTAAGACCAACCGAAGCAAAATCAACGCAAATATGCCCATAAACAGCTGCTCGTTAGGCTTATACTGCTTGATGTTGATGAGCATATAGCCATAAATCACAAAGCCAAATATTTTTTGATAAGGCTGAATAATAGCAGAAGTTGGCGCAAACAACCAGGAAAATATCTGCTCCATAAATAAGTACCCGAAAAACAGAATCAAAAATTCTTTTACAGTGAACCTATAATTAAATATTTTGATAATTGTATTCATCGTGGTGCTTATAGTGTTTGGGGCTGACTGTTTTTGTTGAATGCTGTTTTTATCATACCAAAAACCTTGTTAAAAATTCTGGGCAGTAAAGTTTTAAACCTGAGATAAGATAAATACCAATTGAGTTTGCGTACTTCCAAACTACTTCTTTTATCGACCCATTTTATCTTTTTTTCATTTTGCAAATACATTTCCTGAAACGTTTCTTCTTTTTCAGGAATAATGGCACGATAAATATCCGCTTTCCGATCTACAATGGCTTTGTTGATATAACCCAAGTGTTTAATCCTGAAGTTAGTATTGATTTGAATACCGCTTATACCTTTCACCATCGGTGAATCAATGATAAAATCTTCAAAATAACCTGTCGGGGATTCGCGCCACAATACCCGGTCATGACCCGCAGAGTAATTTAAGCGTGCGGATGAACCTGTAAAGTGTTCGCGGTCTATAAAATGAAACCGCCTGAAACGGTACTTGTTAATGGCTTTTCGCAGCATCAGCCTGTCAAAATCGGCCCGTATTAGTTCTGGTTCAAATAGTTCGTCAACATCAATCCAAAGGCACCAGTCCGGTTTTCGTTTCCTGGCCATAGCATAAACCAGGTTTTTATCGCGGCCTTCGTTGAAACCTTCCGTCCGGGCAATATCAACAACTTTAGGATGTGCTTGCAAAACTTCAAAAGTGCCGTCGGTAGAACCATTATCCACTACTACAATTTCGTCAACCAATTTTTCTACATTATCCAGCCATTCCTGAACAAAAAATATTCCGTCTTTGATGCGAAGTAATAAAACCAGTTTTGGCATATTCAGATAATTGATACTACTGATTAGATTTGTTAAATAACTGATTCAGTTCTTTTCATTTTATAAAAAGGACGTGTTAAAAATTTATCTTTCAAATCTTTAAAAGTATTTCGCATTTCTTTATCAAACATTAATACAACTACTGCAAAGAAAATTGTAAAAATAGAGCCACTGACCACTAATTTGAACAAGTAAACATTTGCGGCAAAAATATGACTGGTTAATAAGTTACAACCCCAGCCAGCCAGCAAACTTAAGGGCACAATGATTATCCAGACACTAAAAATGTTTTTAATTACTGCTGACTTAAGAAACCCAAGTTTGAAAAGCCGGTATGAAAAATAAAAAATATCTGTGAACGAACCAATAAACAAAAACACACAAAGGGTGCCAATGATGCCATATTTTTGAGCAACAAAATACATGGTTACGCCCAGCAATGCTCCTTTTATCATGTTAATTAAACTGTTCATTTTTATGTCTCCTAAAGCATAGCACATGTTGGACATAAAATATCCAATTAACCCTAAAAAGAAGTTAGCAATTAAAAAATATAAAATTGTATCTCCGGCGAATTTTGAACTACCTGTCCAGGCAGAAATTAAGTTTCGATAGGTAAGCCAGAACATTAATGCCGCAAATAAAACGGCGTATGAATAAATTTTGAACTGACTGCCAATAAATTTAACAACGTTTTCGTCATCGCCTATGCCTTTGCCATGCGAAATTAAAGGCATCAGTGCTACTGAATGACGGCCGATTAAACCTGAAGTCATGTTGATCGGGCGTTTATTAATTTCATAAATAGTGATCATACCCGGAGGTATAAAACGGGCAAGCATAATCATATCAATGCTGCCGGATAAACCTGTTATAATCCTGGAGATAGATGTAAAAGAAAATATTTTAATGAACTTTTTGAAAAATGTAAAATCAAATTCAATTTTAATCTGATCAAACTTTAACACTTTCAACATAGAAACAAAATTGTAAATATTGATAAAAACAGACCTTGTCAGATTAGAAAAAGCAATTGATATTACCCCGAAACCTTTGTACAGCAGGATAATATTTGTAATCAGGAACAAAACATTTGCCAGTATTGTAGCAATGGCAACATCAGCAGAATTTTGTAAACCCTGATTAATGCCGGATACACTAAATGAAACTAATGACATGCCAATAGCAATAATGGATAACATCAAAGCAGTTTGCAAATTGGGATAGATTGATACATCCTTATTGATAATCGTACCTAAAAGGAAATAGAATACAAAACCAACTATTATAGAAACCAGCAAAATAATAGCTGATGCAAATAAGCCGGCCCCAATGGTTAAGCCAACATCTTGTTTCAGATTTTTACCTTTAAGTTCTGCAATCTTTTGTTGCAAAACGTCTCCCACTCCGGGATCTGTGAGGGTGATCCAATTTAATACATTTCCGGTTGCAAGCCAAATTCCTAAAGTTGCCGAATCAATATGTTTTACATAGAGCGGAAGTAATATAATGGAATTAAAAATATTAGTTAATACATAACCATATTGAAAGACAAAATTCCACTTTAAAACTTTTTTATTCATGAATAGAAATTAAGAGCCTGTTTAAATTTAGTTTAGTCTGTTTTCGTGCTTCTTTTATCCTATTAAAATCTTTATTCTTTTTTTAAAAATGAATCGTGCACAACACTGATTTTTATAGGCTAAAAGAAGCATTGTCATTTTATCGAACTTTCAAAAAAGACATAAAACAATTTATCTTTTATTGGTGGAAAATAATTAAGGTATTTGTTAAAGCTTAACTGCTGAATTTTAAAATATTAAAATTATTATTCGAAGTTATTACAATCACCATGCTTCTTTTATCATACTAAAATTGGTAAAGGCAACTGCTAAAATTGTATCTACAAATACTATCCAACAGGTAAATACCAGTGTAATTATTTTTTTGAATTTGTCAGAAGCTTATTGCTTTTTTTATCATCATAAGTATAACCGTAGCCATAACCATAGCCGTACCCATATCCATACTTGGATCCAATTCCTCTGCTCGATACACCATTAAATACGATTGCAGCATTGGTTAATTTATTCAGCCTGTTGTTCTCATCAAATCTTTCTATAAACACTTTTGGTGTGTAGCCATGCCTTACAATGTAGAGCGTTGCATCGCAAAAAGGTGACAGAATATAAGCATCTGAAACCGGGCCAACTGGTGCAATATCGATCACAATATAATCAAATATGCCATCCAGATAATTCAATAAATCTTCTGCCCTGCCATTCATAATTAGCTCTGAAGGGTTTTTAGGGAGGTTTCCGGTAGAAATAAATGACAGGTTTTCGTCAATCTCAGTTTGTCTGATGATTTTATCCGGGCTTGCTGTCCCCTGCAAAAATTCTGTGATACCAATGTGGTCCGAATCGATATTCAATTTACTTGCCAGAGAAGGGTTGTTCAAGTCAAAATCCAACAAAGCAACTTTTTTGCCAGTTAAAGCTAAGCTGATTGCCAGGTTTGCCGCTACAAAACTTTTTCCTTCACCGGAAATAGCGGATGTAATTAAAATCCTTTTTTGCTTTGCACCAATGCCCAAATAATTTAAAGTTGTTCTTAATTTCCGGAACTGCTCTGCGATCAATGTTTTTTGATTGTTACCAATTACAATAGCATTTTTTGATTTTTCCGCAGTAATTTCTCCGATTACCGGTAATTGTGTTAAGTCTTCAATTTCTTTTTGAAACATCACTTTGCTTCTTAAAGTCTCTTTTCCAACAACCACACCAAAACCAGTGATCAAGGCCATCAGAATAGCACTCAGATAAACAAATTTCTTTTTCGGACTAACCGGATATTCGCCAGTTTCTGCAGGGTCAATTACTTTGTTACCTATAACATTGGAAATATAAGATAATTCGGTTTCTTCTTTTTTGTTAAGCAGGAAAGTATATAAATTACTTTTCTCTGTTTGTTCCCGGTTGATGTCTACCAGCTGCCTTTGCGTCTCCGGCATTTCCTGCAAAACTGAAGAATATGAGTTATTCGTAGCAGACAAATTTTGTTTGCTGGCTTCTAAACTTTGTCTCTGATTACGGACATTTTCTAAAATTTGCGGCCTGATTTTTTTAATCTGGTCAGTGTATGAAATAATTACAGGGTTATTTTCTCCTGTGGTCTTTTTTAAACTTTCAGCTTGGATTTCTAAGTCGTATAAGTTTTTCACCATTTGTGTTAAACTTGGATCATCTACCCCAGCCATTGATGGTATAATACCACCAGACAAATCTTTAGATTTTACAGAATTTGCAACTTGGTTTAAAACAGAAAGTTTGGTGTTGATTTCGCTTACTTTCTGATCATTGCTACTCACATTTTCAAGAAACAATTTCCCTTGGGTATCCACATCAACCGCACCTTTATTTGCTTTGTATTGCTGTTGTTTATGTTCAATTTTAACAAGTTCATCTCCAACCTGCGCTAATCGTTCTTCAATAAACTTTGAAGTGTTTTGTGCAAGTTTATTCTTATCATCTATAATAGATTCATTATAAACTTTGATCAATTCATTTACAATATCTTCTCCTCTTGTAGGGTTTTCATCCGTAAAACTAATGTTGATGATACTAGATAATTTGTTCGCAGCCGTTACTTTTATTCTGGAAGATAAAGAGGAAACAACTTTTTTAGGGTCAATAATAGAGAAATACAACTTTTTATCAGGCTCTAAAACAGAATGATATTTGTTTGATTTGAATTTTATCCTGCCAAAAGAAGTATTTACCCATTCATTAATTAAGTAATTATTGTTGCCGATCTTCACATGGTTACTATCCGTAGTAAAGTAAACCTTTGCAACTTGCTTAATATTACTCGTATCAACAACTACTGTTATCGGAGAACTTGCATAACCAGATATATTGTTAAACCTTTTTTCTTCTGTAACCGGTGCATAAAGATTCAGGTTTTTAACAACATCATTCAACAATGTTTTGGATTGGATTACTTCTATCTCATTGTCAACAATTTTTTTAGGTGAAATCAAATCCAATGATTCAAGCGTTTTAGAATCTTCAGAACCTTTCTTTTCATCTTTGATCAGGATCCTTGCATTGGTTTCATAAACAGGAACTACCATTTTTAGATAAAACCAGGCACCTGCCATTGCAACTATCGTCAAAAGTAAAAATAACGGCCAGTAAGGTAAGTATCTAAATATGAAACTACTGCTAAAGTTAGAATCCTTATTTTCGGAAATTTTTCGGTTCATTGTTGTAATATTATCTTCTTATGATATTGGAAACTATAATTGCAATAAACGACAATCCACTCAAAATAATTGGTAATATAACTACCGTTTGGCCTGAGCTTGATATTCTGGCTTTATTTGCCTGTACATACACAATATCATTAGATTTAAGGTAGTAATAAGGTGAATAAAAAAGCTGATTGGAATTCAAGTTTAATCTTTTCACTGTCTTTTTTCCGTTTTCTTCCCTGATTATCATTACGTTATCTTTTCTTCCGTAAACAGTAATATCGCCAGCTAAACCTAAAGCTTCCAATAAAGATATTTTTTCACTTGGGACATTTAATACCGTCGGATGAGCAACTTCGCCTAATACACTTACTTTAAAATTTAATTGCCTTACTATTACAACCGGGTCAATCAGCAACTTTCTGTCAAGCAATTCTTTACTAATATGGTCTTTTAGTTGTGTAGTAGTTAAACCCGAAACTTTAATATTACCAATCACCGGAAACTGGATATTCCCATCTGTATTAACCAAGTAACCAGGAGATTGCAAATTTATACCAGCGGCAGAAGAAGAACTGACGTAGGAATTGTTTGGCGTATTAAAAATTGCTGTTGCAGTTGGGTTCAAACTACTTACCGCTATGCTTAACAAATCATTTGGTTGGATATAAGTTAACGGAGCCTCATTTTTTGAGTTGATCGTTGTGTCTTTTTGGTTGGCAAAATAAACGGTTTTTCTGACATCAACACAGGAAGAAAGCGATAACTGGTAAAGCAAAAACAAAAGGACAAGGCTGAAATTTAACTTCATTTTAATAATATTAAAAATATAATTATAAAAAATATAATACAAAAATAGTTTAAAATTTGATAAGATACAGGTTCATTTATTAAAATTTTTATCCGGATAATAATAACTCCTGATAAGATTTTTAATATATCAGGAGTTTATTTGTAAAAGACTTAATGCAATGTTTTATAAAAATCGTAATAAAAACCTGTTACAAGCATATATAAATCCAATAATTGTGTGCTACTTTTATCGACCTGAATATCGATTGAGGCACACGGATTTTAATACGATAAAAGAAGCATGAAAGTTCTTATAAAAAATCGTTTGATTCGTTTATGGAGATTTACTTACTGATTTCCTTCAATTTAATTTCTACCCTTCTGTTTTTTTGCCTTCCTTCAGCAGTTTTATTTGTTGCGATAGGAATCGTACTTCCGTATGGTATGGCCACGATCCGGTCTTTTTGTACACCTTTTGTAATCAGGTAATCTTTTACTTCTACGGCCCTTTTTTCTGACAATACCCAATTAGGTTTATACTGACCGATAGAATCTGCATGGCCGCGAAGCGATATCACATAATCATCATCAATCACAAGTTTGGCCAGCTTGTTCAGGTTGCTGTAATAGTTTTTTCTGACAGAAGCTTTGGCAAAATCGTATTCAATGTTGCGGGTCACTTCAGCAATTAACGCGCTTTTATCATCAGCGTTTGTTTTGTGATAAGCTTTTTTGGCAGTATGGAAATCAATTGCTTTCACACCCAAAAAAAACAGAAATAAAGCTAAGACTGTAGAAAATAATAATTTGGTTTTCATAATATATTGGTTTTAAATAATTAATGCGAAATATACATATTTAAATAATATTTTTTTTAATAAAATACGATTCATGTTTTTTATAATTACGAAAGTTCAGATTAAAAGATTTTGAGAAGGTAATCTGTTTTTTCGGGATAGGATCTGTTTGTAAATAAACATCTTTATGTATATCTACTTTTTTGATGCTCAGCTATTAAATTTTACGGCCTGTTATCAGATGCAGATCCGGTTTAAATTTTATTCAGGATTTTATCTGTGCTTCTTTTATCACCAAATTTTTACAATTCGCAACTATCTCTACATACAGTAATTATTAAAAAGCAAATTTATATGCCTAAAAGAAGCATTCTTATATTTTTGATGAGAATTAAATATCACTCCTTTTACTATGATAATTCCTCAGATTAAATAACTTTTTAAGCAAATCAGTCGTTACAGAGATTATATTTACAAAGTGATTAGCAGATCAACTTTGCAATAAAAACAATTAATTTTTACGAAATTATTTGTCTTCTTGCTAAACATTTTATAAAAGTAATACAGTTTAATTTTCAGCATAGCATTATTAGATGAGAATATTTTATTACGTACTATTATTATTAATTATATCTTTTACATTAGAAGCACAGCAGGTTAAAAAAATTGATTGTTGCCAGGACGTTACCCCAAAAGCAACAATTATCATCAATGAAAATACAAATACCGGAACCACGTCTTCTACAACTACAAACACTACAAATCCAAGTAACGGTGTCTTCAATTTTGAGTTAAAAAGCTCATTAAATACTTCTGCGGGCGTATATAATTCTTCGGGTGTTTTGATTCGTACGTTATGGAGTGGTGCACGTTATGATGTCGGCTGTTATAGTGCGGCCTGGGATGGCTATTTGGATGATGGTGTTACGGTTGCGCCTGTTGGAAATTATACTATTAAACTACTCACCAACAATGTGCAATACGCCTGGGAAGGCGGTATTGGCGATAGTTCGACAGAACCGCTGAACGACAATACAAAGCTAAGGGGCAATGACTACCCGGCACTTGTTGTTGTCGGGCAGAAAGTGTTTTACAGCTGGGGCTATTCAGAGCATTCTGCCGCGGTGAACATGCTTCTTTTATTGGATATAAATAAAAGGGCATCCGTGCCTAACGGTAGGACTACGCAGAACACACTTGCCATGTGCACGGATGGTAACATTGTTTACAGCGCGGGCGATAAAGATGCTGACAATGATTATCAAACTTGGGTAATAGGCTCTTATCCCGCAGATAATGCCGACCCGTATAAACCAGTACCGTTCTCAAAAGGGCAAAGCATTACGGCATTCAGTAGCGGAAGTGGAGATACAACAGATCCTTATGCTATAGGATACGACCATACTGGCGACAGAAATAACTTTTCTGCATTCATAACTGGTTTTACAGTTCAAAAAAACGGTAGTTTTTTATTTATATCCAGAAGTGGAAGAAGCCAATTGCAGGTTTTAAATAAAATAACGGGTGCGCTGGTTATTGTAAATCAGATTAATTCTGTAGGTGAAATTGCGGCTGATGCTAACGCTTTTTTATATGCCCTTGTAAATAATGTAGTAAAAAAGTACACAGTAAACAACGATGGTACAATTACTGATACCGGCATAAGCTTTACCGGCCTTGCCTCGCCTTCAAAACTTACATATTCAATTGAAACAGGTAAATTAGCTGTTTTTGACAATTCAACTTTTCAGGTCAAAATTTACAACCCCTCAGGTGGAAACCCTGTTAACGTGATTGGCCAACCGGGCGGTTATACTGTCTCCCCTTATTTTTCCGCTGACCGTTTTGTGGATGCCAGCTTTATTTATTACCAGGAGGACGGTACGTTATGGCTTGGGCAACCCGCTTTGCATTCTGTCCTTCATTATAACCTCGATTTTACTTTAAAAGAGGAAACACAGCACTTGCCTACTTCGCGCGCCTGTGCAGCTGATCAGAATAACCCGACGCGTGTATTTTCAAATTACAATGAGTTTACACGCGATTACTCCAAAACATTGGGTAACGGGACAAATGGTAGTTGGAAGTTTTCTGCAAATTGGGCAAAAGGTGCCAACACAAGTAACCTAAATTATGATGGTATCGTTTGGGACTGTACACTGTCAAATGGACGTAATTACGCGTTGATTTACACTGGTGGAAGGAACCAGCTGAATGAATTAACCTCTACAGGACCGCGTTTTATTTCAGATTATTTTGGCGGTGATATTGGTAGGGACGGAACCAGGCTTGAGTACGGCGATAATGGCAGCTATGGCAACCAGCCCACTGGGATATACAAGCGGCTACTGACAGGTTTTGACACCAACAACAACCCTGTTTGGTCTTCGCCTTCAATTTGGATCCCAAATCCGCCCACGTCTAATTATGTTCCCTGGAGGGGCTATCAAAATAAAACTTCAGGCTTGACTGCCACTGCCGACGGATATACTTATTTTGATACTGGCGAGGGCTTGCCCTCTTTAAATGGTGATAATACACAGGGCTATCGCTTAGGCAAGGTTAAAGCCACCACAGGTCAGCCGGTTTGGAAAACGGCCAGAACAACTTCTTATAACTATTCCGGCTCGTACCCGGTAAACGGTGATTTTGATATAGGCAACAACAACGGCTACTATCCGCAGCATTCGGAAACCCATGCGATGGTTTACGACAATGATATTTTCTGGAACGTAAACGGTGAGTTCTGGAAAGACTCGGAGGCCAACTACTGGAACCATGTTGATGCTGCCACCGGACTTTTAATTGGACACTTTGGTACAGATGGAAATTTAGCCAAATTATTGCCCGGTGCGCCACAAATGGCCGGTAACGCTTTTTCTACACAAATTGTAAAAGTTGGAAATGACTATTACATCTATCATTGCGATGAATCAGTTCACGCTTTTGTACACAGCTGGAAAGTAACCGGCCTAAATACGGTTAATATTACCACAGTCCCGATAACAGTTTCAACCCCACTTACATTAGCTGCCGATTTCGCAGATATGATGGCCGGTATTCCTTTCCGGTCAAGTGGTTTTTATGGAGGCAACGGCTGGACAATGAACCCGGCAGCGTATGATAATCATACTTTTGGTGATGCCTATCCAAATTGGCGGGTTTCAACATCTGTCCGTACTTACTCAAAATTAGATGTAGATGTTGCCTGGGTTTCAGACGAAAACGTAAATGGCACTATTACCCGCGATTTGGGTATGAACAATACAAATAACTGGTCATTATCAGGCGCAGTTATGCAAGATTATTACTCTAATAATGGCAAAACATCTTTTGATATTGTAGATGCAACCGGCAAAACTATTGTCACTTTTCACGGTGCCTTTAGTGGTTCAGAAATGATAAACGATCAGCCTTATAGTTCTGGAAGTTTTAATGTGCGTTTAGAAGCCTTTCAGTTTGCTAACTTTAAAATTAGTTGCACCAATGGGGTTTTAAGCTTTAGTTATGCAGGTCAGCCAGCTACTACTGTGTCGGTTTATAATACTTCTGCCAATAGTTTAACGCCAAAAAACTTTAGGATAAGAACATCCGGGAGCGGCAACGGAAGCCATTCTATAGGCAGTTTGAAAGGGCTGAGGTTTGTGAAAAATTAAGATTTTTAATAAACGCCTCCGGGCCCCTTTTCTCGTGTTCTTAAGACTTTAAATCACCAAATAAAAAGGCAAAATATTTAGTTAATATTTTGCCTTTTTTCGTTTAAAAAATGGACGTTTGGATTCTGCGATTATAAAAGCATCAGTTTATACTCATCATCTATCTTCTACATTATCCTTAAATTCATTATTGACAACTTCTTATTAGTTTTCCCGTACAAATCCAAACAGGAAGATTCATTTATCCTGTGGCTTGTTTTGGTTGTAAACTTTATCCTATTATCTTTACCCGAAAATTACAATTACTCCTATGATTAAAAATTTCCTTTACGGCATAATACTTATTTGTTTAGCCTCTTCCTGCGCTACAAATAAAGACCTGGCTTATTTTCAGGATGTCAACCGTACCGCAATCACTGTAGAAAATGCCGAGGCATATACGCCTATCACTATTCAGCCAATGGATATTTTAGCGATAAATATCAGCAGTTTAAACCCGGATGCATCAGCCGTATATAATCATGGCGTTGTAAGCAACAATGCAACTACCGTTACCGGTGCTACCGATGCAACTTCAGCAGCAACGGGTTATTTGGTTGATAAGGCAGGTTTTATCCAACTCCCGATTTTAGGAAATATGAAAGTTTCAGGTTTAAGCATTCCTGAATTCAAAGCTTCTTTGACCAATATGCTGCTAAAATACCTGAAAGAGCCTTATGTGACGGCAAGCATCAGTAATTTTAAAGTAACTGTAATGGGTGATGTAGGCAGCCCGAGGGTGATCAGGGTACAAAACGAACGTTTAAATCTAACCGACGCCATAACCCTGGCAGGCGATCTAAGCCTTTCTGCCGTGAGAAGCAATATATTATTGATCAGAGAACAGAATGGCAAAAGAAGTTATATACCGGTAAATTTGAACTCTAAAGATATATTCAACTCGCCCTATTACTATCTCAAAAATAATGATTTGCTATACATAACTCCGGGAAAGTACAAAAATACATTGGCTTTGGATAATGCAAACAGGAATATAGGTATTATTACGACTGTTATTTCGTTAGGGATAACCATAATATACTTTATTACCAGGAAATAGATTTTATATGAATACTGACAATTCAATGCCATACGACCAGTATGAAAATACTACGGGGACAGATAATTTTAATGGCCTTAAATATTTTTTATCCCGTTGTTTGTATCACTGGCCGCTGTTTGTTATCGGTGTATTACTTACCACAGCTATTGCTTATTACAACGTTCGTTCTCAAAAGCCATCTTTTGAAGTAAGCGCAAAATTGCTGGTTAACGGTGATAAGCCAGGTGGCGAAAGCACTGCTTTAGAAAAACTTAATGTCACCGAGCTCTCCAAAGGCATTGATAATGAAATTGAAATATTAGAATCAAGGCCATTAGTAACTGCAGCCATTCTCAGTTTAAACTTATGGGTAAATTATGAAGAAGCAGGTAAGTATTACCAGAAGGATGTTTACGCTACTACCCCTGTTCTATTTAAGTTTCTGTCAAAACAGCCGTTTAAAGGACACCAGGTTCTTGAAATTATAGTTCTTGCGGATAACCATTTTGCCTTGGTTAAATCAAACGGTGAAAGCACTATTGCTTCTTTTAACGATACTTTTTCAAACAGCTTCGGCAAATGGCAGTTAGTACCTACCAGCAATACAAATAACTACATTGGTAAAAAAATACGGATCACATTGAACGATCCGGATAATATTGCCAATAATTACCAGGGCCGGATTAAAGTATTGAGTACTACTACCGGATCTAATTTGCTCAACGTTAGTTTTAGTGATGAAGTTCCCGAACGTGGGAAAGCTTTCTTAAATGCATTATTCATCAATTATATTGCAAAAACAAAAGAAAATAAAAATTTAGCCACGGCTAATGCACTGAAATTCTTAAACACCAGGTTAGACACCATTTCTAATGAACTAAATCAGGCAGAAAGAAAAACAGCCAGCTATAAAAGCAGTAATAAATTTACAGACATTTCTGCCAAAGGTGGTGCTTATTTAGGCAACGTACAGACAAACGATGCTAAATTAGCCGAACTAAATATTCAATTGGACTTGTTATCAGGTGTAGAAAATTATGTTAACTCTGCCCGTAATGATGATAATGTCCCGGTAACAACAGGTATTACCGACGGAAGTTTATCGGGGTTAGTTGGGCAATTATCTACAGCAATACAACAACGTAACAAACTGCTTGCTACTACGCCGGAAAGTAATCCGATTTTTGACCCGATCAACAAGCAAATTCAATCTATCAAAGTTGCCATTAAAGAAACTATTAAAGGTGTAAAGTCTTCATTACAAATCACTAAAAATCAGTTACAATCCAACAATTCCCAATTTGAATCTTCGTTTAAAGAAGTCCCGGCACAGGAAAGGGAATTTGTTAACATGACCCGCCAAAAATCTTTGAAAGAAGATCAATTTCTATACCTATCCCAACAGCGTGAAACCATTGCCTTGAATTATGCCTCTACCCTCTCTGATGTACAGATTGTAGATGAGCCACACGATGCAGGCCTTACACCTTCTAAAGCACCATTAATTTTATCTACTGCTTTTTTATTAGGCTTACTGTTGCCCGCGGGATTTGTATATGGCAGGAACGCAATCAAAAACCATATCATTGATAAAAAGGAAATTGAAAGCAGTACCAATACGCCAGTGATTATAGAGATTAATTATGAAGAAGATAATTCTTTGAAATCAATTTTAAGCAGGACCGGGAACATTTTGGGTGAACAAATCAGGGAACTGCGGACAAAACTATTATACCTGCATCAGAAAAAAGATAAAGGAAGGGTAACCCTATTTACATCCAGCACTTCTGCAGAGGGAAAAAGTTTTATAACCAGCAGTTTAGGAACAGCAATAGCTGTCTCGGGCAGGAAAACAATTGTTTTGGAGCTGGACCTAAGAAAACCTAAAATTTCAAAAACTTTTGATCTGAGTCCTGAACATTTAGGAGTTAGTGATTTTCTCTCCGGAGAAATAAAGGATGTTCAGAAGATAATCCAGACAACTACTATACGTCCTAACCTGTTTGTAATTGGTGCAGGGACGCTACCTGATAACCCATCTGAGCTTTTGGAAAATTATAGAATGTCGGAACTGATCGATTTGCTAAAAACTGAATTTGATGACATTTTATTAGATACGCCTCCGGTACATTTAGTAACAGATGCGATGATCCTGGCAGATCTGTGTGATGTTACGTTGTATATTGTAAGACAGGGCTATACTTCTAAAGAAGAACTAGATTATATAAAACGTTTATCAAGAGAAAAAAGGCTTCCAAAATTAAACATCGTTTTTAACGGTGTTCAAAATCAGAAGTACGGAAACAGCTACCATTACGATAATAGTTACTATACAGAAAACACAAAAAAGAAAACAGTAAAATCAGTATTTAAGGATTTCCTTTCCAGGTTTTAATCCGTAGTACATAAAGGAAATTTATATAATGAGATGATCAAAAACTAGGATACCGGATAGTTTTTACGAATTGAAATACAAACACATCTTCGTGTTTTTTTATCCGATAAAATATAAGTTTACTTAATCTTATTAAGTTTAAACACCACTGTTTTTAATAGGATAAAAACAGTATTGAGATTACTGAACTATATCAGTACAATATAGAAACTTCATTATTTTTTTAGTTAAAATTTACATAAGCAAGTCGCAATTGGGACTGAAAGGGCGAAGCCATAAAGTGGCTGTATATTGTTAATAAAATTTTACACATTAGAGTCTGTTTAAATTTTACTGAACTTGTTTTCGATGCTTCTTTTATCACCTAAAAAACATAGAAATTTCCATGCTTTTTTTATTTGTATAGCATATAAAAGCAAAATTTACAGGTATAAAAGAAGCATTGTTAATCTTGCTAATATAAATTTAAACAGGCCCATAGTAAGTTAATTTAACAATTACTACTTATGTTGGTTAATCAAATACCATTCGATTTTACAACATTAGTAACGTTTTTTTAAAATCTTAATCACAATCTTATTATATTAGCCCAATATTTATTAATATATCAACTAAACGATTGATTTATAACTGAGTTTTAATTCAGCTAATTACATTAAGAATACATTTTAATATTATCCTCTCATATAAAATCCCTCAATGGAAAAAAGTTTAAGTTTAGATAATCAGACCTGGGACCTCGAAATCAAGCCTCAAAATAGTGCATTTGATTTGCACCTGGGTGATGTATGGAAATATCGCGATCTCTTAGGCTTGCTGGTAAGAAGGGATTTTGTATCTTTTTACAAACAAACCATTTTAGGACCCCTTTGGTTTTTTGTTCAGCCTCTGGTCACAACCATTATGTATAGTTTTATTTTTGGAAGTCTTGCAAAAATATCAACTGATAAATTACCCGCTCCTTTGTTCTATATGGCTGGAATTACAGCTTGGAATTATTTTTCAGATTGCCTGACTAAAACTTCAACTGTCTTTAAAGACAATGCAGATATTTTTGGAAAAGTTTATTTTCCCAGACTAATTATGCCTTTAAGTATTGTATTAAGTAATTTAGTACGGTTTGGTGTGCAGTTTCTGCTATTTGTGTTAGTGATGGGGTACTATGCATATCAGGGAGCTGCCTTTCATTTCACATGGGCCATTTTTTTATTTCCGATAGTAGTAATTTTAATGGCTGCTATGGGTTTAGGTGCAGGTATGATTATCTCTGCTATGACAACAAAATATAGAGATCTAGCATTTCTGCTTGTTTTTGGAATACAGTTGTTACAGTATTCCACAACTGTTATTTATCCATTATCAAAGGTTCCATTAAAGTATCGTTGGATTATTGCAGCAAACCCAATGACATCATTAATAGAAACCTTCAGATATGGATTTTTAGGCACAGGAAGTTTCAGTTGGGGAAGTTTAGGTTATTCTGCTGTAGTAACCATTGCATTTTTGATGCTTGGAACAATAATTTTCAATAAAGTTGAAAAGAGTTTTGTTGACACCGTTTAAATATAATTTGCTTAGTTTCAATTAAAATTATGAATATTAAAAATGAATCTTATATAACAATTCTTAATAATTACTTTGATAAAATTTTTTTGTTAACCATTGAAAGAAATGAAGAAAGATTAAAAACCACAAAGAAAATATTACATGGTCTGAATTATGAAATATTTTTTGGTGTAGATGGTAGTAAATTAGATTTAGCACAGTTAAAAAAATCAGGATTGGTTTCTAATAATATCGATGCTATATATGAAAAATCAAATATTGATTACATGAATATGCCATCTCCTCCCATACATATTAATCAAATTGCATGTGCACTTTCTCATGTTGAAATCTACAAAAAGATTAGGAGTAGCGGTAATTTTAATAGGGTATTGATTTTAGAAGATGATACAGCTTTAGTAGAAAATAACTTACAACATTTATCAGAAACCCTTAAACAAGTTCCGGAAGATTGGGAGGTTCTGTATTTAGGGCACATTATAAATAATAATTTTAGCTTTTGGGGAAAGTTTAAATACTATTACCTAACTCATTTTATTTATCGCATCGGTATTAGAACAAAAGCTATAATTAGAAAAAAAAATACTTATCCGCTTCCCTTTTCTTCACTTCTGAAAAAACAGGGAGCACATATAGGTACTCATGCTTATGCTGTAAAAGCTAATGCGGTTGATAAATTAATTAAACTACAGGAGCCATTAGAACAAGTAGCCCCAGATCTTTTGCTAATGGATGCTATAGTAAAAAAAATTGTAATTTCTTACAGCTCTAAATATGTGTTTTTTGAGCAAAATCCTAACTTACATTCTTCTATCTGGAGTAATCAAAATTAATGTTTGCCAAAAAGCATTTTACGATGTGCCTGATTAATAAAAATTTAAAATATTTAATTTGAATTCTGGTAAACTTAAACTTTATACAGATCTAAATTTACTCAAGATAGATCAGCCTGTGGTTGATCTATTGATACCTTTTTGCGGACAGGATAAAAAAGAAAGAAACCCGGAACTAAATATTACTATTGGCCGGTTTGACAATTACGAAAAAGAAGGAAAAGACTTTATTGAACTTACTCCATTAGATGACGCTGATGCCTGCCTGCTACCCATCAGGTATACGGAGCGAAAAGCTGATATAACCTTTGAAGAACAAATTAAACCTTTTTCGGAAGCTGCAGAACAAAGCGGGAAAAAAACTTTTGTTTTCTTAGGTTCAGATGTTGACTTTTTTGATGTTAAAATCAAAAACTCTATCATTTTCTGTAATACTTTATATCAATCTAAAAGAAAAAGTAATGAACATGGTTATACTTTTTTCTTTGAAGATTTTATACAAAAATACTATCAAAACGATCTTCCGATTCGATCAAAACAGCCTGTTCCAGTTATAGGTTTTTGTGGTTATGCCCCTCCCCTGGCACAAAAATTTGGAAAATATAAGGTAAAAGAAGCATTTAGGCTGCTCATTAATTATTTGGGTTTTATGAAAAGGTTTCCATCTTTTTCAGCTCATTCCTACAGAGTAAGGGCAATCTTATCAGTATTAAAAAGTAAAAAAGTAAAAAACAATTTTATCATACGCTCCAACTTTGGATTTGGCGGTCCGGTTGGTGGCTTGTATCCGGGTGGCGTAAAGGAACTGAATGATCCCTTCCGGGAAGCCTATGTAAAAAATATTATTGATAGTGACTATACATTATGTGTAAGGGGATACGGTAATAATTCCATCCGGTTTTTTGAAGCACTTTGCTGCGGCAGGATCCCGGTATTTGTAAATACCGATTGTGTTTTGCCTTTTGATTTTATTATCGACTGGAAAAAATATTGTGTCTGGATAGAAGAAAGCGAGATTAGCCAGATACCGGAAAAAGTATTGGCTTTTCACAATTCCAAAACACCTGAAGAATTCCAGGAATTGCAAATAACTATTAGAAACATCTGGAAAGAATATTTTACCCCCGAAGGCTTTTTCAATAAGCTACATCTTTACCTCCATATTTAATTCAATTTTAGTACATCATTGAACAACATTAATTAAAAAAATATGTCAACAGCCATCAAGGTTGAAAATCTCTCCAAAGCGTATCAGTTGGGCACAATTGGTACAGGCACACTTTCCCGTGATCTAGAACGCTGGATTGCCAAAGTACGCGGCAAAGAAGATCCATTTATGGTTATTGGAGAAGCTAATGACCGTTCTGTAAAGGGTACAAGTGATGTTGTTTTGAGTTTAAACAATGTGAGCTTTGATATACAACAGGGTGATGCTGTGGGTATTATCGGCCGTAACGGTGCGGGTAAAAGTACGCTGTTAAAACTATTAAGCCGCGTTACCTCGCCCACGACTGGAACAATCAAAGTAAAAGGTAGGATTGCGAGTTTGCTGGAAGTTGGCACGGGTTTCCATCCGGAACTAACCGGCAGGGAAAATATATTTTTAAATGGTGCAATTCTTGGAATGCGTAAAAAAGAAATTGCCCGGAAGTTTGATCAAATTGTAGATTTTGCAGGTGTGGAAAGATATATCGATACACCGGTAAAACGTTATTCTTCTGGTATGTATGTACGTTTGGCTTTTGCCGTAGCTGCACACTTGGAATCTGAAATTTTAATTGTAGATGAAGTATTGGCCGTTGGTGATGCTGAATTCCAGAAGAAATGTTTAGGCAAAATGGGTGAGGTAAGCAAAGGTGAAGGCAGAACAGTTTTGTTTGTAAGCCATAATATGAGTTCAATTGCTACGCTTTGTACTAAAGGTATCTTGTTAAGTAAAGGATCAGTTGAGATTGACGGTTCGGCTACAGAATGTGTAGCTGCTTACTTAGCGGATTACAAATCAAAAGAACTTAAAACATTTTGGTTTAATACCGATAAAAAATTTCAAGACAAAAGTTTTAATTTAACAAAAGCAGCTTTATTAGATGCAAACTTACAGGATATTACAAATACAGTAATTCAAAGTGATGAAGTGCTGAATTTATTAATTGAAGGTGAGATAACGGAGTTTAATCCTGCATTGAAAATCGGATATGAATTGATTGACCAAAATGAAAAGATTTTGTTCACTTCATTAACTACAGACTTGCAGCAATCAGCATGGCCGGAATTAAAGCAGGGTAAAAACAGTATTGTTACTCAAATCCCAACTAAAATATTAATGCCGGGAAAATACATTATCAATATACATGTTAGTTTACACCATCAAAAATGGATTTGTAATGCAGAAGAATCACAACTAACATTAAACTTTCAATTAGTAAAATCAAATATAGAATCTCCTTATTGGACAGAAGGTTCCGGATTGATTGTTATTCAAAATAAATTTTTGTTGAAGTAGTAGGTTCAGTTTTAATACTTTTCTATTAACAATAAATTATAATTATGCTTTCTTATAATTCATCGAAATGATAAACTCATTTTAAAATTGAATTAATTGTATATGGTTATTTCGAAATTAATCAGTGGTTTAGGCAATCAACTTTTTCAATACACAATAGGAAGACAAATATCAATTGAAAAAAAGGTCCCTTTAAAATTAGACACCACTTTTTTTGATAGCCAAAATTTAAGAAGTTATAAGTTGAACAATTATAATATTAATGCAGACATCGCAAATAGTGAAGAAGTAAAATACTTTTTGTATAAATATAATAATAACTTGTTATCATCAAAAATATTAAGAAAAGTAGAAAAATTATTACCTCGGACAAAGCGAAAGCTTTTTAAGGAAGAAGTTCCATGGCAGTTTGAACCAGAGTTATTTAAAGTATCATCTAATATTTACATTGATGGCTACTGGCAGCATTATAAGTACTTCGAAAATATCGATCCTGTTATATTCAAAGAATTAACAATTAAAAAGCCTTACACAGATTTTGTTCAAAGTACTATAAACGACATTAATAATAATGAAAGTTCTGTATCTATACATATTCGCCGTGGTGATTATATTACCGATAAACAAGCTAACGACTTGATGGGTGTATTACCGTTAAGTTATTATTATTCTGCTATTGATATGCTAAAACAAAGAATAGTAAACCCAACTTTTTATATATTTTCTGATGATTTAGATTGGGCAAGAAATAATATAAGCATAAATTCTCCATGCTATTATATAGATGGGGGAAAAGATTATTTTGATTTAGATCTAATGTCAAAATGTAAGCATAATATAATTGCTAACAGTTCTTTTAGTTGGTGGGGTGCATTTTTAAATAAGAATATTGACAAAATTGTGATTGCACCAAAAAAGTGGGTATTACCAGAAACCACTAATAAAAATATTGATCTGATATTTCCATCTTGGATAAAAATCTAAATTATCTAATGGACCCTGTTATATCTGTTATAATTCCTTGCTATAATTCTGGTGAATTTTTACTTGAAGCAATTGAGAGTGTAGAAAAATATCATGATAAAAATACATGTGAAATTATTATTGTAAATGATGGATCGACAGAGGAATACACGATTGATCTTTTAAATAAATTAAGTAAAAAGTCTTATAATATAATAAATCAGGAAAATAAAGGGCCTGCCGCTGCTCGGAATATGGGAATTGTAAATTCAAAAGGAAGATATTTACTTTTTTTAGATAGTGATAACAAAATAAGAACGGCATATATAGAGAAAGGAATAGAAGTTCTGTCCAAAAATAAGGAGATTGGAGTTGTATACGGTAACCCGGTTTTTTTTGGCGGTGATACTGAAAGACACTTCAAGCCTAAAGTATTTGATTTGAAATCTATACTACATGGTAATTATATAGATGTATGTACAGTTATTAGACGAGAAGTTTGGGAAGATGTTGGAGGGTTTGATGAAAATAGAGAATTACTACAAGAAGATTGGGAATTTTGGATAAGGGTAGGAAAGTCTAAATGGAAATTTTGCTATATTGATGAACCTCTGTTTGATTATAGGATCAGAGACAATTCTCATGTTACCAACTCTCATGGCAAGTATAATCAATTATTAAAATATGTTTATTCAAAACATATAGATTTATTTATTAATAACTATTATTCCTTAGACTCTGAATTACAATATAATAAAAGTCTTATAGAAAAGCCTTTCCGTTTAGCTTTAAAAGCTTTATATAATAAAATTTTTAATCGTAATAATTAAATACATACATAGTCATTTATGCAATTTTTATATTTTTTAAGACTTCTAAATAATGCCAAAAGTATCTGTAATAATCCCTAATTACAATCATGCACCTTATTTAAAACAGCGAATTGATTCTGTTTTAAATCAAACTTATCAGGATTTTGAATTGATTATTTTGGATGATAAATCTATCGATAATAGTAAAGAGGTTATAGAACAATACCGTAATCACCCTAAAGTTTCACAAATAGTTTATAACGAACAAAACAGCGGAACAACGTTTAAGCAGTGGAACAAAGGAATAAAATTGGCTGAAGGTGAATTAATTTGGCTGGCAGAAAGTGATGATGATGCTTCTGAATTTTTTTTAGAAGAAATGGTAGCCAGGTTTAACCAAAACCCGGCATTGGGTATTGTATATTGTGATTCTTATTACATGAATGAGAAAAGCGAGAAATTGCAATGTACTCATATCTGGAAAAACGAAAGGTTTAATACCACTCGATGGAACAATGATTTTGAAAATACAGGCATAAAAGAAGTAAACGATTATTTGATTTTTCATAACGTGATAGATAACGCGAGTTCAGCTATGTTTAAAAAAGAAGTCTTATTTAAAGCTGGTTTAGCAGATGAAAGTTTTAGATATATTGGAGATCTATTTCTTTACATGAAAGTACTGATGCTATCAGACGTTGCTTATGTAGCCAAGCCTTTAAATTATTTTAGAGAACACGCGCAAAACACAACTAAAGAATCTTTAACAAATGGCTTTAAACCTTTGGAATCTTTATTAAGTTATAGTAAAATTATCTTAAACAATAATAATATTAATAAAGAAACTAAAAGAAAATGTATTGCAGATGCAGTTCAAAATTATAGTTACTTCAATTATTTAATGTTAAATAGAAACAAGGATTTCTCCTCGTTTATTCAAGGTAACTTAAAGTTAATAAAAGCAAATACGCTCTTTAGCCTCAAACTATATTCTTACGTTTTGAGAAGTAAGCTTTCTAAGATAACCAATTAGGTTACGAAATACTATTGTTTCTAAAATGACATTTGAAAACCCCTTAATATCCGTAATCACTCCTTGTTACAACTATGGAAAGTTTTTACCGGAATGTTTGGATAGCTTGCAATCCCAAAGTTACAGTAATTGGGAATGTATAATTATTAATGATGGGTCAGTTGACGATACCGAGGAAGTTGCCCTTAAATACGCAAATTCTGATCCAAGAATTAAATACGTTTATCAAAAAAATGCAGGTTTACCTGCTGCCAGAAATACTGCTTTAAAAATAGCCAAAGGCGATTACATTCAACTATTAGATGCAGATGATTTATTAGAACCTCAAAAGTTTGCAACACAATTAAGCTTGTTCAAATCCCATCAAACTATAGATTTGATTTATAGCAGTATGGTTATTTTTTATAGCGATAAAAACAGTAAAGAGCATATACCCTTTGTAGTAGCCTCCAATCCTGTGTCTGCCTCTGGTAAGTATCAGGATATCATTGATCCGCTATTAAAAGATGTATTTTTTCTACCGGGTTGTGCAATATTTAGCAGGCGGATGTTTGATAAAGTTGGTTTGTTTAACGAAGAATTATATGGAATGGAAGACTGGAATTATTGGTTTAGAGCTGCGTTATTAGGTTTTGAATTTTATCACGATTCAACAATTGGAGCACGTTTAATTGTGAGGGATCATAGTACAAATATGTCCAAAGCTTATTTTAAGATGTTAAATGCCAGAACTATTGCAAGAAAAAACATTATTTCAATCACACAAGAACTTAAAACAGGCAACATTTTAGATGTTGATAATTCTTATTATAAAAATATGATTTTGACTCATAACATTTTTTTATATAAAGATTTATATGAGTATAGTTTTCATCACAGAAGAAAATTAGAAGCCATTAAAAGCATTTTTAAATACGCCTATTATTCTAAAAAATATCTTTACCCTTTCCAAAAAATTACAAGTTCTATATTTAACCGGCTTAAAGCATAAAATATTATTTGCTTAAATGATAACAAAACCATTAGTATCAATAATTACTCCGTGTTACAATTACGGACGATTTCTCTCTGAAACATTAGAGTGTTTGTTGGCTCAGAGTTATACAAATTGGGAATGCATAATCATAAATGATGGTTCTAAAGACATTACAGAAGAAATAGGATTAAAATATGCTAAACTTGATCCAAGAATTATATATAAATATCAAGAAAATACCGGTTTACCCGGGGCAAGAAATGCAGCACTTCGGCTATCAAAAGGTAAATATATTCAATTACTTGATGCCGATGATTTAATTGAAACTAATAAATTAGAATTACAAGTTCAATTAATGGAATCAAATAACAATATAGATTTGATATATAGTTCTATGATGTTATTTACAAGTGATGCAAAAGAACGTACTTACAAAAATTTTATCTTACCTAATAATATAAAACCATCTGGTAAAAACGAGATTATAATTAATGCTTTGTTAGATGATACATTTTTTCTTCCCGGATGCGTTTTTTTTAAAAAAACCCTATATAACCAAACTGGTGATTTTAATGAAAGCCTGTACGGGCTGGAAGATTGGAATTATTGGTCAAGAGCTGCTCTTCTAGGAATGGAATTCTATTGGGATAATAGAGAAGGAACACGTTTGTTATGCAGAGATCATGATTCTAATATGTCTAAAGTACATAACAAAATGTTGTTATCACGCATTCAAGCCAGATTTAATATTATTGAAATTACAGAAAAACTAAGAAATCAAAATAAGCTAAAAGTAAGCATTGAGTTTATCAACAAAATCTTAAAGAAGCACAAATTGTTTTTGTTATTGGATGAATATCAGTACCATTTACATTATGGAAAGAAATTAGTTGGAGTTAAAGCATTTATAAAGTATTCTTTCTTGGCAAATAAACCATTTTTTATTTTCGAGAGGTTACTGATTACTTTAAAACGTAGAAGTTTTATTAATTTAAGATAATTACCACTATTTTAAATTATGTTAAATTTGATGTTAAACCCAGCTCCTTTAGTTTCTATAATAATCCCTTTATACAATGCTGAAAATTATATAGCAGCAACAATAGAATCAGCCCTAAAGCAAACTTATACAAATACTGAAATTATTATTGTTGATGATGGCTCTAAAGATGCTTCGTATGAAGTTGCAATTAAATATGCAAGTGATAAAATAAAAGTTGTAAAACAAGTAAACAAAGGAGCAAGTGCAGCCCGAAATCATGGTATTTCTTTAGCTAAAGGGGATTACATTCAGTTTCTTGATGCTGATGACTTCTTACACCCCCAGAAGATAGAACAACAAGTCAGTACTTTGAGCAAATTTTCTGATCTGCATTTAATTGGTGGTACCTGGCAGCGTTTTATCACTAATCTGGATCACTTGTTTGGTGAAATCGCACCTCCTACCCTTGTTGAGCTACAGTTTTTTGACAAAGCTAAGTGGTTGATTGACCGGCCAATGATGATCCCACATACATGGCTGGTTTCTAAAAAACTAATTGAACTTGCCGGACCTTGGGATGAAGCATTGACACTGAATGATGACGGCGAATATTTTTATCGTGCTATCGCAGCTTCAGCAGGTGTAATTATAGACAAGAAAGCGAAAACATATTATCGTTCTTTTAATTCGTCGAGCTTATCAAGTAAAAATGGCCGGGCAGCTATGTTATCCTGGATTGCATCAATCAAATCATACAAAAAAATTTTACAACAAGTTGCAGGGAATTTAGGAAATACTTCTGTAGATCAATACTTTGATTTACTGTCCTACTGGTGTTTAAATGAGTATAATGATCTTTATCAATTATGCAGAAATGAAATGTATGATCCGAAAAAAAATTATCGCTTAGAAGACAATCTTGTTCAAAACTTATCAATAGTAACTGGCAGACGTTTGGCAAAAAAAATCAGGACACAAGTTAATCAGATAAAAAGCACCGTTTTATTAAGAACTTTAATTTATAAATTTAAGGTAACACGTGGAAAATCCGCTTATTAGTATTATTATCCCTGCATATAATGCTGTAAAATATATTGAAGAAACAATTAATAGTTGTTTAAACCAAACTTATCATAACATTGAAATTATCCTTCAGGATGACTGCTCTAATGACGGGACTTGGGAGTTGGTAAATAAGCTTTATTCAACCAATCCAAAAGTCAAACTTTTTAGAAACGAAAAGAACTTAGGTATTGGTGATAATTGGAATGCTGCTTATGACAAAATAAGCGGAATTTATGTAATAATTTTTAATGCTGATGATTTAATAAGTCCAGATTTAATTACTTCTTTTTTAAAACGTTTTGAATCAGATCATTCTATTGACATTGTTACAGGAAAGTTTGATGTATTGATTTCGGAGACTGGACAAACATATCTTTACCCAGACCATGTTGAACTAAAAGGAGGAATGCTAAAAAGCTTATTTGAAAAGCTTTACTTTAAAGGATCTTTTCATTGGAACTACACTTTAGTTAAAAATTCTTTACTAAAAAAAGTAAAGCTCAGCAATGGTAAATTATTCTTAAATACACAAGTATGTGATGCGGAATTGTGGTATAGATGCTCCCTTGTCGATCCTAAAGTATATTTTGATGATACAAAAATTTGGGGATATTATAGAAAACATCAAAGTAACAATTCTTATATCCCAAATGGTGAGTTAAAAAGTTTTTTAAAAGATTTTTTGCATTATCACCATAAAAGCCTCAGAAAAAAAGGGGGGTTTGACTACGTGTTAAAATTAATAAGAGGTTTTATTACTTATTGCAACCTATTTAAAAGAAGAAATAATTTTGAACTGAAAGTTTTTTTCTTATACTTAAAAAGGATTATTCAAGGGATATTTTAATGATACACGATTTTAAAATATACATTTGCAACTTTTTTATAGCCTACGTTCCATTTCATTTTATCAGGTTATTCTATTATAAACATGTAATGAAATTTGAAATTGGTAAAAGCAGCAGTGTGCATTTAGGATGTAAATTTACTGCTGTTACCGAATTTTATATGGGTAAAAACAGTACTATAAATCAGTATTGCAGGATAGATAACCGAGGAGGAGTCACGATTGGTAATAATGTATCTATTTCACCTTGCGTAAGTTTAATCACAGCAGACCACGATGTGCAAACAATAGATTGTGCAGGCCGTCAAAAAGCAATTATAATCAAAGATTTTGTTTTTATAGGTTCGGAAGCAATGGTTTTACCTGGAGTTGTATTAGAAGAAGGATCGGTTTTGGGAGCAAAATCATTGTTAACAAAATCTACTTTAGCATTTGGTATTTACACTGGCCTACCGGCTCAGCACAAAGCAGAAAGGAGAAGGGACATCAATTACTCTGCTTCTTATATAAGATGGTTTCATTAAATGATTTATCTAATCAATTAACATTAAAAGTCTTAATAAATAATTTTTACTCTAAACAATTTATAAACGTTACATTCTTAAATAGTAATTAATAATGATTATCTTATCGATTGGAATTCCTACTTACGAAAGATTAGACTTATTGGAAAGGTCGATTAAATCAATTATAGACCAAAATAATATCGAAGAATATGAAATTGAAATATTAGTTGGTGATGATTCAAAAAAAAATAATTATTCTTTACTAAAGGAAGTTGAATTAAGTCTTCCTGAAAATATTACTTTAGAATATATGCACCATCAACTATCTAAAGGACAAAATGACAATGTTTCTTCTTTAATAAATAGAGCAAGAGGTACTTATTTTTGTTTAATGCATGATGATGATTTTTTTCTAAAAGGTGCTTTAAGCATATTATTAGAAAAAGTTATTGAAAATGACCGTTGCATCGTATTTGGGAAACAATTAATTTATAACCAAAGCTTTGATTATTCAAATTCGGACAAAGTAAATCACGATTTCAAGCGAAGCGCAAAATTTGATGGAGAACAAAAAGATAGTGTTGCAATGGCTATGTTGCAGCAATGCCCTAATGATGGCTATATTTTACAATCAAAATTCGCAAAACTAATTGGTTCACGTTTGGAAGACGAAATTGGTACGGCATGCGATTTTGATTTTGCACTACGTGCAACTGTCCAACAAAATTTGGCTTTTTATTTTGTCAACCAATACACCACTGCTTATAATATCTCTAGTGATTCTGTTACTTCAAGTTTTCAAAATAATGCAGGGGAAAGAAAATTAAAAATTCTCTATGAGTTTAATACCGATAAAACACACCATGATGTTTTCCACGAAGTATTAAAAACAGATCTTTCTATGGTGATAAGTCATTATATTATCGTCAAAAACTACAAAGAAGCAAAAAAATATCTTTTAAATTTCAAAAATTTTACTAAATATTTATGGTTTAAACCCGCAACGTATTTACACTTATTTAAACTGACTTTTAAACTTTAAAACAGTACAATTTGAGTAAAATCATACAAAAAGCCGGTTTTATTATTCGCTTTAAAACAACAAATAATTTCTTTACTTATATCCGATCTTGGTGGTATACTTTTTTAGGTATGAAAATAGGTAAAAATACTTACTTGCCCAGAATATCACTTTCATGGCCTCATCAGGTTTCAATAGGTACAAACACCATTCTTGAAGAAAACATAAATTTTAAATATGATGGCCCCTGGCTTCCTGGGCCGCGCATTATAATTGGTGATACTGTTTTTATCGGTACAAATTGTGAGTTCAATATCAACGAAGGAATTAATATTGGCAATGATTGTTTAATTGCATCTGGTTGCAAGTTTATAGATCATGATCATGGCATTCAGTTAGAACAATTGATGCACAGCCAGTACGGTGCTCGTATCAAAATAAATATAGGACAAGATGTTTGGCTGGGATGCAACGTGATTGTATTAAAAGGCGTAAACATAGGAGATGGAGCTATCATTGCGGCCGGAGCAGTAGTAACGAAGTCGATACCCGCTTATGAGATTTGGGGCGGCGTTCCGGCGAAAAAAATCGGGCAGAGAAATTAAATTATTCTATAACATACATGTCTACAGCCATTCGGGTTGAAAATCTTTCTAAAGCATATCAGTTAGGCCAGATTGGTACGGGTACCGTTTCCAGGGATTTAGAACGCTGGTTTGCCAGGATCAGAGGGAAAGAAGATCCTTTTTTAAAGATTGGCGAAACCAATGATCGTACCAGTAAAAATACCAGTGGCGTTGTGTGGAGTTTAAAAGACCTAAATTTTAACATTAATCAAGGCGATGCCATCGGGATCATTGGCCGGAATGGTGCCGGAAAAAGTACGTTGCTAAAAATATTGAGCCGCGTTACTGCTCCTACCACCGGAGAAATTAAAGTTAAAGGAAGAATTGCCAGCTTGCTGGAAGTGGGCACAGGTTTCCACCCGGAGTTGAGCGGCCGTGAAAATATTTTTTTAAATGGTGCCATTTTGGGGATGCGCAAACGGGAAATTGCATCCAAGTTTGATCAGATTGTGGATTTTGCAGGCGTAGAGCGATACGTAGATACACCCGTAAAACGCTATTCTTCAGGCATGTATGTTCGCTTAGCTTTTGCTGTTGCGGCACATCTGGAATCTGAAATATTGATCGTAGACGAAGTGCTGGCTGTAGGCGACGCAGAATTTCAGAAAAAATGTCTGGGCAAAATGGGAGAAGTCAGCCAGGGCGAAGGCCGGACCGTTTTGTTTGTAAGCCACAACATGGCTTCCGTAAAACAGTTGTGTAAAAAAGGTATCGTGCTGGATAAAGGTACTATTGGCTTCAACGGACAAATAGAAGGTGCCATTAATTTTTACAAAGAACAAGGCATCATAAAAGAAAAAAAGACGCTGAAAGAACTTATTAAAGTTAAACATGCTACACTTACAATTGAAAGTATTTTAATTAATAGCAAAGAAGATGCTTCGATTGAAATAGACGCAGAAGAAAGCAGATTAGATATCGAAATTAATGGTTTTGTTTCAGAAGCACTTCAATTTAACATCGAAGTAAAGATATTTACTTTAGAAGGGGTTTTAGTTTCATTTTACAGTCCGGCGCACCTTTACGCAGAAATTTTAACTATTGGAAAGGGTAAGTTTTCATTCAAAGATAACTTACACATTCCCTCCAATTTTGTAAACGGTGAATACTATATGAATATCGAGCTTGATTATCCAAATATGGAAAGATACCTTACTATAGATGGGATTTCGGTGATTAAACATGGTAGGACTACGGCAGCTGGCAAAGATCTGACTTATAATGAATATGGATTTTTTCTAATCAACAGAAATGGAAAGTAAGGATTGGATCAAAAATTATGGTGATCTGAATAATTCATTTACTAAAACTCTGGTTTTTAGAGTTGGGATACAAGCCGGACTATTTTCTGAACTGAACCACATGTTTCTGGCAATTCTTTTTTGCTTAAAAAACAACATCAAGTTTGTATTATCTTCCGGAGATAATAATTTCTCTTATCATAAAGGTTGGGAAGATTACTTTCTTCCATTTTGTGAAGAAAGTAATTCAAAGCTTCATTTGAAATACAATGCAAGAAGCTATCAGATCAAACCGACGATTCCTAATATCATCAAAACAAAGTTGTTTAGAAAACTATCAGGAGTTGATTTTTTAACCCAAGACATCTGGACTTTTATACGAGATGCTAAATTTCAAAGTGAAACTTTTGATATTCCTCCATTGGAAATCTCCGGAAACTTAGTAAGTGCATTACAAACTGTTGTAAATCACATCTGGCAGTTTCAGCCGGCAATCAGAGAAGAAATAGCTACAAGTATTGCGTCATTAAATCTTCCTTTAAATTATGTTGGTGTACATCTTAGAAGTGGCGATAAAGCAACTGAAGCCAAAATTTCTCCGGTTCAAAACTATATTGATTACATAAAAAATATAACATCGTTAAAAGAACTGTTTGTGCTTACGGATGATTATAAGAATATGACAGAAATACAAAGATCTTTTCCTGAATATAATACTTATTCTTTTTGCCAGGAAAACGAGAAAGGTTTTAGTGAAGGTGCATACAACAAACTGAATAAAGAAGATAAAAAAAAGATCACCATAAAGTTATTGACGGATACAGAAGTTTTATATAAATCCACAGCTTTCGTAGGCACATTTAGTTCTAATGTTGGTTTGTTTATTGGCATGAGAAGAAACGCCAAACAGTGGTATGGAATAGATGCGAACGAATGGCGGATGTGGTAATTGTACAATCAGGCCATACTGTTTTTAGCATACATTTTTAAGGATCGCCATGCCAAAACCTCAATCTGAATTAGTGTAAATATGCTTAGATTGTTAAAAACACTTTTGGTAATTCTAAAACATAATCACAATTCCATTTCATTGGATTCTGATATTTCTATAGATATTCAGATGGGCAGAAATAACAAAATTAAAAGTTCTACCATTTACAATTCTACACTTGCTGATAATTGTGTGCTAAAAGAAGCCTCCGTTTTTTCTTCGCAAATTGCAAATCATGTAAAGCTGCACCCGGAAGTTATTCTTTTTTCAGCCAACCTTTCGAATTATGTTTATACCGGAAACCGGACAGCTATTTCAAATAGTAACATTGGTCGATATTCTTATCTTGCAGGCAACAACCGTATTTTTAATACCAATATTGGGTCGTTTTGCTCCATTGCAGAAAACGTTTGTATTGGTCACGCAGAACATCCGTATCAGTATTTTTCCACCTCTCCTATTTTCTATAAAAAAGACAATCCTTTCGGAACGGATAAATTTTTTCAGAAAGAAATTAATGAATTTTCTACTACAAGTATTGGTAACGATGTTTGGATTGGATACAATGCTTATATCCGATCAGGAGTAACTATTGGCAATGGTTGCGTGATCGGAACCGGTGCGGTAGTAACCAAAAATATTGAGCCTTATTCAATTGTAGCGGGTGTGCCTGCAAAAAATATAAAGAAAAGGTTTGATGATAAAACCATCTTAAAGTTGGAACATGATAAATGGTGGGACTTGGAAGATAAAGACTTGCTGCAATATGCTGAAGAGAACTTTTTAGATTTATCCAATCTGTATAAGTCTAAACATGTTTAAATTATATACCGGACCGGAATATCCGCCAAAATATAAAGCTGAAGAGATTGTTGCCCAGTTGGCAATAAATTCTATTATTACCAATGATCCAAGTATAGCAGATTTTTTTCTTTTTCCGATTACGTATGAAATTTTATATGGCTACACAGCACATGAATATGAACATTTCAACTATACTTCAGCAGAAATTGATTCATTAAAACATGAGTTTACTGCAATGACAGAGTTGGCAGTAAAGTACAATAAGAAAATTATTTTATTTTATTATTATGATCCTGTTCAAAAGATCAATGTTCCGAATGCTGTTATTTTTCGTACTTCAATTTTGAAAAGTAAGAAAGATAAAAATGAATTTGCAATGCCTGCTTACGGCGATGATCTCAGGCACCGAAAAAAAATTGCTGATTCTGATTTATACCTGATAAAAACAGCATTGCCAACGGTAGGGTTTCGTGGTCAGTCTGCTCCTGTCAAACTTCCTTTAAAATTACAATTAAAAAGGAAGTTGAACCAAACATTAAAAGTAACAGGTATTTCCAAACAGTTTAATTTACATTACAACTTTGGATATTTAGCAAGGCGTAATGCAATAGTTTCTTGCATGAATAACAAAAAAATTAAAACGGATATACATTTTACAACCATAGAACAAAGTTGGGATCCGGTAAACGGTAAAGAACCATTTGTAAATAATGTGTTCAACAATCAATATAATATTTGTGTAAGCGGACATGGTAATTATTCATTCAGATTATATGAAATTATGAGTGCAGGCCGCATTCCAATCTTTATCAATACAGATTGCGTTTTGCCATTTGAAGAGTTTATTGATTGGAAAAAACATGTGGTGTGGATAGAAGAAAAAGATGCTGACAAAGCAGATCAGTTTATGTTAGATTTTCACGAATCTGTATCTGATGATGATTTTTTGAAATTACAAAAGAACAATAGAAAGTTGTGGGAACAATATTTTTCTAAAGATGGTTTCTATAGCAATTTATATCGCTATTTTCCTTTGATCAATAGTACCTTATCATAAATAAATTTTATTTAATATTAATCTGTAAAAACTCCAAAACTTATAGATTATAACTTTATGCAGAAACCCTTACTCACCATTGGTATCCCAACTTATAACCGGGCAGTTTATTTAGATCGTTGTTTAAATTCCATATTGATGCAATTTGACGGTATTGAAAAAGATATCGAATTGATCATTGCCAACAATGCTTCCACCGATCATACAAAAGAAGTAATAGATAAGTATTCTCATAAAATGAATATTGATTACTATGAAAGAGAAACCAATCTTGGCCCGGATTCTACTTCTTCCTTGTGTTTTGAAAAAGCAAATGGCAAGTATGTTTGGGTTTTGGGTGATGATGAATATCTGATAGCAGGAAGCTTAAATATCATTTTAAATTTACTCAGAGATAAAAATTATGGTGATGTTTACTTGCATTGTATCCCTTTCCATAAAGAGGAAGATGTAGATGAAACGCCTGTAAAAGAAGCAAAAACAATTACTTATAAAGAGCCGATTGAGTTTGTAAAAAGCATACATTATTATGCTACTTTTATCAGTGGAAATATTATAAACAAATCAATTTTGCAAAATGATGTTGGCTATCAGAAATACATGCATACCAACATTGTACAAATCGGATGGACGATCAAAGCTATATTTGAGGCAGATGAAAACTTATATGTAGAAACACCTCTATTTGCAGCAAAGCAAAATAATTCCGGTGGCTACCAGTTTGTAACTACGTTTGCTAAAAATTACAATTTTATTTTAAAGTCTTTGGTTAAAGAAGGTTATGACAAAAGAATAGTTGATATTACCAATATAAACTTGATTAAAAGTTATTTTCCGGCAAATATTATTAAACTACTTTATTATGAAAACCGGTTTGACGTTGAGAAACATTTTTCTGTATTGTTTAAATCTTTCTGGAAGTATAAAATTTTCTGGACTGATCTTTTTCCTATCTATGGAAAGTATTGGGTTAAAAAGCTTTCAGGAAAAAAGATCATCAAATATCAAAATTAGTTTTTATTAAATGAAAATTTTGTTGTTTGGAGATGCACCAATGGCTTTGAATGAAGGCGGGATCAATCAAACTTTGTACAATCTTTTTTCCTTTATCAAACCAAAAGATTTTTTAGGAATTACTGAAGTCGATTTAAAAGACTTGAAAAAACTTGGTTCTACAGAACCTTATACAGATCGGTACAGAAGTTACAAATTAAATACAATCCATTTACCTGTTAATCGTTTTAGTAAACCTTTGCTGCCTTTAGTTAACAAGATCAACTTCTACTTCTTTCAAAAAAATAAATATCGAAAATTAAAAAATGAAATTATATCTTTTGCCCCGGATGTAATTATTTCCTGCTCTAATACTACTGCCGGAATATTAATGCACGACAAGCTTTTTAATAATCTACCACTTTCAACTCCGGTTATACCCTATTTTATGGATGACTGGATGTATAAAATAAAGCAAGATAAAACAGGAAAATTAGTAAATGGTATTATCCAAAACATGTTGCAAAAAAATAAATATTGGATGATGATCGGAGAAGAACTTGGAAATATTTTATCCAAACGTTATCAGGCAAAACCAGAAAAAGTGTTGTATGTTAGAAATCCGGTGGATTTGAATAATGCACCGGAAGACAGGCCATATACAAAAAATGACCCTTTTAAAATTGCATATGCCGGTGCGCTTTGGCCCATGCACTTTGATAGCTTTCTTGTATTTGCAAAAGCTGTAAAATTAGTATCAGCTATTCAAAATATTGAACTGATACTTTATACACAAGAGAGCCAATGGAACTGGAGAAAAACTGAATTAAAACAATTACATGTAAACTACGGCGGCCATTTACCTTACAATCAAATCCATCAAAAACTAAATGAAGCAGATGCGCTTTTGATTACTGCTTCTTTTACACCCCAAAATTACACACATTCTACTGCATCTTTGCAAACTAAAATTACAGATTATTGTAAATCGAAAAGATTGATTATAAGTTGTGCCCCTGATTATGCTGCCAACAATAAATTTATCAAAGAAAACAATTGTGGTGTTTGTATTGAAATAAATAATGAACATGAAATTGCTAAAAGATTAGTTGAGATTATAAACCATATAACTGATTATCAAATTTGTATAACTAATGCCTGGAATACTTTACACAATTTTTCTAAAGATACAGTTCATCAAAAAATTACAGACTTTCTTAAATTAGCAATTCAAGAAAATATATCTTCTAAAGTCAAACATATAATTTAAAATTATTTAAACATAATACTTGGTTATTACAAAATTAGTTAGTGGCTTAGGGAATCAATTGTTGCAATATGCAATAGGCCGGCAATTATCATTGTTAAAAGAAGTACCGCTTAAACTAGACATTAGTTTTTTTCAAGATCAAAGCCTGAGAAGTTTCAAGTTGGAACAATTTAATATCCAAGCAAAAGTGGCATCTGATTGTGATATTGAACCTTTTAAAAAAGATATAATTACCTATCGAAGCTTACATCAGCAAACTTCATTTTATGCTAAAGTGTATCGCAACCTGGAGCCTTTCGTATTTCCAAAATATACTAAAAGTTATTTTAAAGAAGCAACCTGGTGGATTCTTGAACCAGAAGTTTACAAAACACCTACTAACATTTACATAGAAGGTTATTGGCAGCATTACAAATATTTTGAAAACCTGCAGCCTGAAATTTTTGAAGAACTTACTCTAAAAAATCCTCCTAATCAGCACGCAAAAAACTGGTTGACTTCTATCAAGAATAGTGCTTCTTCTGTTGCTGTTCATATTCGGCGCGGCGATTATGTAACTGATTCCGGTGCAAATTATTTGATGGGCGTTTTGCCGGTTTCTTATTACAATCAAGCTATTAGTTATATCAAAGAAAAAGTTTCTGATCCAACCTTTTATTTTTTTTCGGATGATCTGGATTGGGTAAAAGATCATATTCAAACAAATGCAACAACTTATTTTGTGGACGGCAATTTGGATTATGTTGACCTGGATTTAATGCGCCATTGTAACCACCAAATTATTGCCAATAGCACTTTCAGTTGGTTTGGTGCTTTTTTAAACCGAAATCTTGAAAAGATTGTGATTGCTCCTCAGCAATGGTCGCCAAGAGAAGATGTGAATAAAAATATTCATCTGCAGTTTCCTGATTGGATAAAATTATAAATGAAACCTAATTTTATAGTGCTAAAAGAAGCATTAACTATTAAAAATCAAAATGCAGCAAATACACAATGGTTGATTTGATTTCTGTTATTATTCCAAACTTTAACCATGCAAAGTATCTGAATCAAAGAATTGATTCTGTTTTGAATCAAACTTATCAAAACTTTGAATTGATTATTTTGGATGATTGTTCTACAGATAATAGTAAGACCATTATTGAAACTTATCGAAATCATCCAAAGTTAACAAGTATCCAATACAATACTGCCAACTCCGGCAGTACATTTTTACAATGGGAAAAAGGAATTAACTTAGCAAAAGGAAATTATATATGGATTGCTGAAAGTGATGATTATGCCAGTGACCGATTTTTGGAATCTTTAACTAACTTAATTAACCACAATCAAAATATCGGTTTAGCGTATTGCGGATCTGACATAGTTGATGAAAACGGAAAAGCTATTGGAAGTTTAACGCTGGATGTTGCAAACAACAAGGATAATTATTACTTGAACAATGGCTACGATGAATGCAGAAATGCTTTCTTTTTCCATCCGATAGTTCCGAACGCAAGTGCTGTATTATTTAAAAAAGAAAATTTTTATAAAGTTGATGCTTCTTTTAAGCAGTATAAAATATGTGGTGACTGGCAGTTTTGGATTGACATTTGTTTTGATAACAACATTGCATATTTACCACAGTGTTTTAACTATTTCAGGCAATCCAATACTTCTGTAAGCCGGTCTGATCATTATAGAAAAGACAATTATAAAATCTTTTTACTGGAGAAATTGAAAGTAGGTTTGTATGCTTATCAAAAAGTAAATCACCGTATTTCATTACAACAAAAGTTAAGATACTTTGATGTTTACCTGTTCAGCGTATTGTTAGAATTATCCAGAAAAAGAATAACTTTAACCAAATCAGAAATTGTATATATAACGAAATCATTATTTTATTTATCTCCTGTCTGCTTACTTGTATTTTTTAAATCGTTAGCAGATGTAGGTTTGTTTGGTTTTAGGAAAATCCTCCGAACAATTACAAAAAAAACCATGGTAAAAACAGCATGAACGTTTTTATAGTTTGTACTGGTTTGGGCCATATCAACCGTGGTTATGAATCTTTTACCAGAGAATGTTTTGATGCTTTGAAAGATACCAATCATTTTGACTTATACCTGATAAAAGGTGGCGGAAAAAGTTTTAAGAACGAAATTGTAATTCCAAATTTACCACGCAGAAAAAAAGTAGCACTGTTTTTAGCCAGATTATTTTCTGCTGATACTTATACAATTGAGCAAATTACTTTTTGCATAGCACTTTTGCCACAAATCATTTTAAAAAGGCCAGCCGTTATTTATTATAGTGATTTTACGTTGGGCACGTATTTATGGCACTTACGGAAACACCTTAAATTCAAGTACAAACTCCTGTTTTCTAATGGCGCACCAAACGGGCCACCATTTAAAACAGAGGATCATGTGCAGCAGCTTTTGCCTGTATATTTAAATCAGGCTATTGCGCAAGGTGCACCGGCAGAGATACAAACGCTTCTGCCATATGGATTTAAAATTGATATGGAGGAGCGATTCGCATCTGTCAACCAAAAAGAATATATCAGAAAACAGCTTGGTTTTTTACCAGACCAAAAAGTAATCCTGTCTGTAGGCGCTGTAAATAAGCACCATAAAAGAATGAATTACTTGATTAAAGAAGTTGCCAAACTTGGAAATAATTTTTATTTAGTAATATTAGGTCAATTTGAAGCAGAAACTCCGGAGCTGATTGCATTAGCAAGGGATAAACTGCAAGGTAGATTCTTAATAACCAGTGTTGCGCTCGAAAAAGTAAAAGATTATTATATTGCTGCAGACTATTTTGTTTTAGCGTCTTTAAACGAAGGTTTTGGCCGTGTTTTGGTTGAAGCTTTAAGTTACGGTTTGCCTTGCATCGTACATGATTACATTAATGCCAGGGAAGTTTTGGGCGAATATGCTAATTATATCGATATGAAAAAACAAGGCGAGTTAGCAAAGTTTTTCTCAAATTTTGATCAAAAATACAATCAAACTAACCTTATCGAAGTTGCTTTTCACCGCTACTCCTGGAGAATTTTGAAGGATCAATACTTAAGTCTGATTAATAAACTAAAATAATTGATATTTTAATCACAAGTATTATATAATTAAAATATTAAGTTAAAACTATTCGTATCAATTTATAACATCATATAAATGAAAATTGCTTATCTAATTTTAGTCCATAAAAATCCAAAACAAGTTGCCAGGCTGATACGAAGGTTAAATATAGAAAATACAATTTTTTCTATACACGTCGATTTAAATACTAATATGGAGCCTTTTAAACAAGAAATTTTTGCTTTAAATCCAAATAATGACAACATTTATTTCTTGGAAAAAAGATTCAAACCTAAATGGGGAGGATTTAATACGATAAGAGCAGCTGTTGAACTTATTAATTCTATATTAACCTATAGACCTGATAATATAGTATATTTAAGTGGACAAGATTATCCAATAATGAATAACAATGCTATAAAGGAATATTTGGAACTTTATAGCGGAAAAGCATTAATTGAATATGAACCTGCAGGTTTAGATCTTAAAATACCTAATTCAACTAATAGATACTATTTTTGTGATTTTGTTAATTATAATCCAAAAGGATTATTTAATGTTAAAGAAGTTCCAATATTAGCTAAGATTCTAACTAAAATTTTACCAAAAAGGAGATTTATCAAAGGTGTCAAACCATTTGTTGGAAGACAATGGTTTATTTTTCCGTTTGACATTGCAGAATTTGTAGTTGAAGAATATAAGAGAAATAAAGCGTTGAATAATTTTTACAGGTTTACAATACATTCAGCAGAAATGTATTTTCAAACATTGTTACTTAATTCTAAATATTCTAGTCGTGTAGTTAATTTAAGAACTATTTTCGCTGATTATAATGCTCCTAATCCTATTTTATGGAAATCGGAAAATATTGATATCTTAAAAGGTCAAAATATACCTTTTGCTAGAAAATTTGATTCGACTGTAGATGGAAATATACTTGATTTAATTGATCAAGAAATTCTACAATATAGTTGAATATAATTAAAAACACATTACCCTGAATTTATTATAATTTGCTTTCTATAATTATCCCAACTTATAATCGCAATGATTTGTTAGGCAAATGCTTACAATGTCTTGATCCTGTATTCCAAACAATCCATGCAGCTGAATATGAAGTTATTGTTAGTGATGATAGTGAACAACAGCAGGCAAAACAATTTATACAAAACAATTTTAGTTGGGCAAAATGGGTTCCGGGTCCGCAAAATGGACCGGCAGCCAACAGAAACAATGGTGCTAACCATGCAGCCGGAGAATGGCTGATATTTATAGACGATGATTGCCTGCCAGATAAAGGATTGTTGGAAGTTTATCAAAATGCAATTGTAGATAATGCTGAAATTCAAGTATTTGAAGGTTGCATAAAAGCTGATAGGGAACAGGAAAGTTTTGCAGAAGAATCTCCGGTTAATGAAACAGGAGATTATTTGTGGTCATGTAATTTTATGATCAATAAAAACTCGTTCTTAAATACTTTAAATGGTTTTGACGAGCAGTTTCCGTTTGCGGCCATGGAAGATGTGGATCTTAATTACAGGTTGAATAAGCTCAACATTCCTAAATTATTCCTTAAAAAAGCATATGTAGTTCATCCCTGGCGCTTGCAAAAAAATATGTGGCAAATTACAATGAACCGGTTTCAATCAACACTATATTTTTTAAAAAAACATCCTGAGAAAAAAAATGAGATTAATAGCAGGTATTATTTAATAGCTTTTTATAATTCTCTTATAAAAACAATACAAAACAGTTTCAAATTTAAGTTCAGAGGCTTTTTTAAAAAAATCATATATGATATGTTGCAGCTATACTTTTCATTATATACCTTAACACAGAAATATTAATCAATGGTTAAACAAAATATTTTATAGATTAACAGCGGTAATATTCTTACCTTTCAGATTAATTTATTATAAAATAACTTTTTACAGAAAAGATCGTAGGCAAGAAAGAGTTGAACAGGTTGGAGATGATAATGAACATTGGTATTAAGTTATTTAAACAATTGAACGTTTCAACTAAAAACCGTATTTTAAATATCTTTAAACCTGGTACTTCGAAGTTACGCAGCTTTGCATCTTCTGCAACCAAACTATTTAATGCTTTTATAATCCATCCGCTTAAAATAAATTCGAGGAATTTTGGAGGGCCAAAAGAAGCATTACTTTCTTTTAAGGATATTGATGCTTATGTTGCCCGTAAAAAGAAACTGGGACTGAACTATTTTTCATGGCATTTTTTTGATAAAAAAATAAAAATAAAAGAAGCAGAATATACCATCGGAACACCTTTGCCGGATGCAGCTGTAACTGGTTACACCACAACGAGCACTGAATATGTGTATTCGATGCCCAATATTAGAATTTACAGTAAGAATTTTTTTACGCTGACAGAAGATAATTATTTGCTTGCTCCGGTTTCTAATTATTATGGTGACGAAAAAAAATCACATCCGGCTTTCGGAATGCTATTTTTGCCAAAATGTAAAGTTTTAAAAGGACGTTCGATCATTATTCGCGGCGGTGCATACTGGCACAAAATGCAGGATGGTTTGCCCGCCTTGTACCTGGCAGAATTAGCGGGTTTTGATTTTGACAAGATTGATCATTTTATCATTCAGGATCAGAGCATAGATCAAAACAGTATATTTACAAGGGTGGGAATCCCGCTTGAAAAACAAGTACGGCTCTACGATGATCGGGAATGTTATTTGTGCGAAGAGTTAATATTTTCTTCCTGGTATGACCGAAAAGGAAATTGGTATAAAGATTACCTGGATAAAATTATCAAGCCTGAACCTGTTGCAAAGGATTTTCCAAAAAGAATATATCTAAGCAGGTCAAGAGTTAATACCAGGAAAGTTTTGAATGAAACTGAAGTGGTTTCTTTTTTAAAGAATTACGGGTTTGAATGTATTCATAATGAAGATTTATCAACAGATGAACAAATAGCTTTATTTAAGAATGCGACTCATATTATCTCCTGTCATGGTTCACAGCTTACCAATATTATATTTTGTGAACCCGGAACAAAGGTTTGTGAAATAAGGCATATCACGCATACAATCCATTACAAAAAAGCATTTCATGATTTATCAAATGGATTTGGTTTGGATTATTACTTGCTTTACACAGCACTTGGAGAAAAATATTTTGATAAAAACAATCATGTTATCGAAACAGATACGCACATGTATATAGATCTTGCTGATATGCAATTGATGTTAGAAAAAATGGATTTAAAAGAAATCAATTAGTTAATGCCAGAACCATTAGTTTCCGTTATTATACCAACATATAATTATACCAATTATATAATAGAAGCTATTGATAGTGTTTTAAAACAAACTTATCCGCAAGATAAAATAGAAATAATTGTTGTAGATGATGGTTCTACTGATAATACCTATTCAGTTTTAAAAGAACTTATAGATAAAAATGCAATTCAGTATCATTTCCAGGAAAACAAGGGAAAGGCAAATGCTACTTTTAATGCCATAAAAAAATGTAGTGGAAAATATATTTTTAACTTAGATGCAGACGATTATTTTTTTGAAGATAAGATTACAGAATATGTTAAAGTTTTTGAAAACGATAATGAAATTGTACATGTTGGCACAGCAGCAAAATTTTTATATCAAACAAAAAATTTAGAAGTAACGGAGAAGCTTCCGAAAGATATTCTGGGGAAACCGTTATACGGAAAGTGGCTTCTACACCGGTTCTATAGTAGCAACTTGTTTTTCGGAGGAGGAACAACTTATGCAGCAAAAGCATCGGTATTAAAAACAATTATTATTCCGGATGCTGTTGATATGTATATTGATGAGTTTTTATTACTTGCAGTATTGCCTTTAGGAAAAAGTTTTTTTATAGAAAAACCATTGTCGGTTTGGCGGATCCATAAAAATAATTTTTCTGTTTATGCAGATTTTAAAGAGAACCGTATTAGAAAAGACGAAAGGTTGCTTAGATCATCAGCAGCTGTTTTAAAGTATCTTTTGGAAAACAACTTTGATGATTACTTGGTCAAGATTTATCAATTACAGGATGCAACCAGGCAGATTGCTTTTAAAGAGATTTCCAATAATAAAAAGATTAGTGATATCTTTAATTATGCAGTAAAGGTTTTTTTCAATATAAAACCTGGTTTAAGATTAATTAACAAATATCACGTGATCAATAGATTGGTTCCGTTAAATATGCTGAAATTGATTAAAGGAGCACAACATCATAATATAAAAAGTGTATAAAACATTACTGATTAATCCTTTAAAACCTGTGATCTTTCATTTAGATAATTTGTTATTTGTGATTAACTTTAGATGAAAAGCACTTACTTAGTTACACCAAATTTTCCGCCTGATATTTGCGGCATCGGGGATTACAGTAATTTCTTATATCAAAACTTAGAGAATAATAATTTTGATACCCATGTTATTACTTTTTCAGATAATATCAACCCAAACGATAAAATACATTGCATAAAAACAACCGATAAAAGAAGCATTGGTGCATGGTTAAGATGTCTGAAATCTCCTAAAGAAGTTAATACGATTATCATCCAATATGAGCCTTATTCTTTTAGTAAAATTGGAATTCCATTATACTTAATTTATATATTTTCAATTCTTAAAATCAAAGGATATAAAATCTCGATCATGTTTCATGAAGTTGCAACGAGATTATATATCGCTAATCTAAAAAAGATAATAATTAGTTTATTGCAATTATCGGTTGCTTATTTTCTTACTGCTATTTCATCTGTCAGGACTACTTCTACAAGTTTCAATGCCAAACAGTTGAGGCCTTTTAAATTTACATTACTGCCTATTCCAAGTAATTTTTCAAAAAAGAATTTACAGGCTAATGTTAATGATAAAATAGTTATTGGTTGCTTTGCAAACAGGGTAGATAGTTTTTTTGCAAAAGTAATTGATCAGATTTTAGAAAGAAATATGGGCATTGTCTATTTAATCGGGAAACAGAACAAAGCCAATGATGAAGTTTGGAGCAATCATCATTTTTACAATAATGAAAAGCTTTTTTTAACAGGTACTTTATCTTCTGCAGAAATAGAAAACGTTTTTGATGAGTTAACTATTTTTATCCACATGGAAAAAATAGATGTTGCAGGAAGAGGCGGTGCATCTTTAAAAAACGGAACTTTGGCGGCAGCACTCAATTGGGGCTTACCGGTTATCACTTCAAAAGGTGATATGACGGATGAAAACTTTCTTCAGCATCAACAGAATATTTTTTTTGTAAAAGATTCATTTTCAGTGAATGATTGGACAGATGCCATTCAATATGTATCTGAAAAGGATGACCTAAAGAATCAAATGAAACAAAATGCGGCCGAGTTTTATCAGAATAATTTGAGCTGGGCAACAATCACGAAAAAATATGTTTCACTATTCGCTGATGTTTGAAAATCTTTCAACGATGCATAGCTGAGAGCCTGTTTAAATTTATACAAGAAAAAATACCAATGCTTCTTTTACCCTATAAAAATTGGTGTTTGCACCAATACAAATCAATCTAAAACAATTGCTTGTCATTTTTAAGGTGATAAAAGAAGCATAGAAAATAGATTGAACAAAATTTAAACAGGCTCTGATAAAATAGTGTTATTTTTACACCCCTTGGTGAGTTGTTAAACAGAATTTTTACTATACCTTCTTGAAAATACTTTTTTTATCACATAATTTTTATCCATTTATCGGAGGTATTGAAGCTAATTCGGACATTCTGTCTCGTGCTTTTTTTAAATCTGGACACGAGATTCGTATTCTGACTTGGACCAGAGAAACAGGTGAAGATATTTTTCCATTTCCAATTATTCGAAATCCCTCTTGGAAACAATTGTTTAAAGAGCATCAATGGGCCGATTTAGTTTTTGAAAATAACCCCTGTTTGCGGTTAGCGTGGCCTAATTTATTTTTCAATCATCCTTCAGTAATTGCACTAAATACCTGGGTTTCGCGGATAGACAAAGAAGTTGGACTCCACGGAAAAATCGGAATACAAGACAGGATTAAATTTTTATGGTTTAAACGTGCAAGTAAGGTAATTGCAGTCAGTAATGCGATCAGAAAACACAGCTTTCCGCCTGCAGTTGTGATTGGAAACCCTTACAATGCTACTATTTTCAAGCAAATACCGGAAATAATAAAAACCGATTCTTTTGTATTTCTTGGTCGGTTAGTTCCCAATAAAGGTGCAGATCAGTCCATAAAAGCTATCAAAAAATTACTATTAGCTGATGAAAAAGAAAAATTCCTGACTTTTAAACCAACACTTACAATCATTGGTGAAGGACCTGAAAAACCCAAGTTAGAATTATTGTCTGCCGAACTTGAACTAACAGATTATGTAAAATTTACTGGTTCTGTCTCAGGCGAGAAACTTGCTGAGTTATTAAACAGACATCGTTATATGCTGGTGCCATCTTTGTGGGAAGAACCTTTTGGCAATGTGGTTTTGGAGGGAATGGCCTGTGGCTGCTTGCCAATTGTATCAGATGGCGGTGGTTTACCGGATGCTATAGGTGATGCAGGTATCAGTTTTACTCGTGGTAATGTTGATGCTTTGGTTACTGCCATACGTACAATTATTTCAAATCCGGATTTAGAAAAAAAACTTAGAAATGCTGCTCCCAGTCATTTGATTGAGCACCAGCCGGAGATTATATCAAATCAATATTTAGAAGTTGTAGAAGCAGCTATGGCAAAATCATACAAAGCAGATTAATGAAAGTAATTATTTCACATCCTACCGGTAATGCGTTTTTCAGAGCTGCCGCCGAAGGGCTTTATCATGCAGATATGCTTTCCGGATTTAGGACAACTGTAGCTACATTTCCGGGAAATATATTTGATAAATTAAGCTCTATACGCTCTTTTGCAGAATTTAACCGCAGAAGATATAACCCTGAACTAAAGCCGTTTACCAAAGCCTGGCCATTTTATGAGTTGGGTAGAATTGCTGCATCAAAAGCTGGTTTAAAAGATCTGATCAAACAGGAAACAGGTATTTTTAGTGTAGATGCCGTTTATCAAAACCTGGATAAAAAGGTAGCAAATAGTTTGAAATCTATGTCTGAAAGTGGAACAAATGCTGTATATGCTTATGAAGATGGCGCGCTGTTTTCTTTTCGGGAAGCAAAAAAATTATCGCTGCAATGTTTATATGATCTGCCCATTGGATATTGGAGGACTGCAAAGCATCTGTTGGAACTGGAATATGAAAGATGGCCCGAATGGCGACCGACTTTATTAAGTTTTGGAGATTCTGAAGCAAAGCTCGCACGCAAGGATGAAGAGCTTCGTTTAGCAGATAAAATATTTGTTGCCAGTCAGTTTACGGCTAATACATTGAAAGACTATCCGGGGAAGTTGGCTCCGATTGAAGTAATTCCTTATGCGTTTCCACCTGTTGTTGGCTCTCGTGAGTACATTACAACTGGTCAATCAAAACCGCTAAAGCTATTGTTTGTGGGAGGGTTATCGCAAAGAAAAGGGATCGCTGATTTATTTGCCGCTGCTGAAAACTTAAAAAAATATGTTGAATTAACAGTAGTTGGAAAAAAAGTGAGTGATCAACCCTGCCCTGCTTTGGATGCTGCACTTGCAAAACACCGCTGGATACCCAGTTTGCCACATGATGCTGTTTTAAAATTGATGCGGGAGCACGATGTATTGGTTTTTCCTTCTTTGTTTGAAGGATTTGGTTTGGTGATAACAGAGGCAATGTCCCAAGGTACTCCGGTAATTACTACAGACCGGACTGCTGGCCCAGACTTGATCCGGAATGGCGAAAATGGTTGGTTGGTAGAAGCCGGTTCTACTATTGCACTTCAAAATACAATTGAAGAACTCATCCAAAAACCGAACAATATCGCAGAAGTTGGCCGCGCAGCAATGCACAGTGCCAGCAAAAGGCCATGGGACGTATATGGTCGAGAACTTGTAGCTGCAATTGGTAAATAAACTTGTTAAGAAGTTTATTTATTGAGAGCCGGTTTAAATTTATTTAAACAATATATAATGCTTCTTTTATCATGCAAAAAATAGTAAGGCTTTCAAATTTTTACAGAAACATGGTACAAGTACAGACTTTTACCTGCTGAAAGAAGCATCTATATTTTTAAGATGTAATTTTAGATGAATTCTGATTATTAGCAGTTATTTTCAGGCAATAGGAAAAATACATAATTTATCGAAAATGGTTGAAATTGAAAATAAACATGATTTCGTTTTGAACAAACCCAAGCTGGTAGCTACCAATAAACAATCTGAATTAAATAAAGACCTTAAAATTGGCATCTGGATTTATTTTTTGCTGTTAATTTTTGAAGGGGCTTTAAGAAAATGGTTTTTACCAGCACTGGCAACTCCGCTACTGGTTATCCGTGACCCTGTTGCTATTTGGTTGGTGCTCAAATGTTGGCAACGAGGCTTGTTACCAGCGTCTATTTATTTAAATGGAGTTGTAATAATTGGTATTATAAGCTTTTTTACAGCTATTTTCTTTGGTCATGGCAATCCCTATGTAGCACTATATGGTGCCAGGATTTTATTATTCCATTATCCCTTAATTTTTGTAATAGGCAAAGTTTTTAATAGAGACGATGTAATAAAAATTGGAAAAGCTACATTATGGATAACAATCCCGATGACCGTTCTTATTGCACTGCAATTTTACAGTCCGCAATCAGCATGGGTAAACCGTGGGGTTGGGGGTGACTTGGCAGGTGCAGGATATAGCGGTGCAAATGGCTTTTTCCGGCCTCCTGCTACTTTTTCTTTTACTACAGGAACTACTTCATATTATTGTTTTGCCGCTTGCTTTATTTTTTACTTTTTACTAGAGCAAAAAAATGTCAACAAGCTGATACTTATTGCTGCAACGTTAGGTCTGTTTGCTGCCATTCCACTATCAATCAGCAGGGGTTTGTTTTTTCAGGTTGGGGTAACATTGATTTTTACTGTTTTTGCTGTTTCCAGAAAGCCGAAGTATCTTGGGAAAATGATAATAGCAATCATTGCAGGGGCAGTAGTTTTAATTACCTTGAGTCAGTTAAGTTTTTTCAATACAGCAACAGAAGCTTTCACCTCCAGATTTACTGATGCTGGCGTTTCTGAAGGAGGTTTAAAAGGAACATTAGGAAACCGTGCTGTTGGAGGTTCTATAGGGTCATTGATGTCATCAGTAGATCAGCCTATAGTTGGTTATGGTATAGGAATGGGTACAAATGTGGGTGGTATGCTACTGGCCGGTAGTAAAACTTTTTTAATTGCTGAAGGAGAATGGGGAAGAGAAGTTGGTGAACTTGGCCCAATTTTAGGCTTAGCTATAATTTTTATTAGAATTGGTTTGGCTGCAAAAATAGCCTTATTATGCTACAAAAAATTGGCTGTAGATGATATATTACCCTGGTTACTTCTAAGTTATGGATTGCAAACTGTGGCAGAAGGTAACTGGGCACAACCTACCTATCTTGGGTTTTGCATTCTTATTGGCGGTCTTCTGCTTGCTTCATTTAATTCTTCTAAAAATAAAAAATTAAATACAACATAAAATACTTACTTGCATCTAACCTTCTTCACCCACCCCACTTTTCTTAAACACCAAAGTATGCCGCGCTTTGCTAAAATGCTGGCAGAAGGCATGAGAAAGCGGGGACATCAGGTAGAACTTTGGTTACCGGAACCAAGGTTTTATAATTTACCGCTTCCTAAAGTTTTTAAAAAATGGCTGGGGTATTTAGATCAGTATGTTGTTTTTCCTGCCCAGGTACGAAAGCGTTTAAAAATTACCAATCCTGAAACTTTATTTGTTTTGACCGATCATGCACTTGGCCCGTGGTTGCCGCTGGTTGCTGATCGTCCGCACGTTGTACATTGTCATGATTTTTTGGCCCAGCAATCTGCATTAGGTTTAATCCCTGAAAACCCAACTTCCTGGACGGGTAAGCAATATCAGGCATACATACGCAATGGTTATTCTCAGGGGAAGAATTTCATTTCTGTTTCCAACAAAACCCAGCACGATCTTCATAAATTTCTGGATTCATCTGTTATTAAATCTGATGTGGTTTACAATGGCCTGAACCAATCTTTTGAAGCTAAAAATACTGTAAATGCACGGAGTTTCATCAGTAATAAAACCGGCTTAGATTTGAATCAAGGATATTTACTTCACATCGGTGGGAATCAATGGTACAAGAACCGGTTGGGCGTAATTGAAATTTATGATGCCTGGCGGAACCAGCAAAAAACTACAGCTCCGCTTTTGCTTATTGGTGAATCACCTGATGTTGTGCTGAATGAGCGCATTAATCAATCCAAATACAAATCAGAAATTCACAGTTTTAATAATATTGAAGACAATCTGATTAGCGATGCTTATTCCGGTGCTATCGTTTTCTTATTTCCGTCATTGGCGGAAGGTTTTGGATGGCCGATTGCCGAAGCGATGGCCTGCGGTTGCCCGGTAATTACAACGGATGAAGCACCGATGACAGAAGTTGCAGGAAATGCAGCTTTCCTAATCCCGAAACAACCAAGCAACAAACTTGAGGTTAAAGTTTGGGCGAAAAATGCAGCAAAAATTGTCGAAGATATTTCTTCTTTTTCCCCCGAAAAAAGAAAAAATATAACGGATGCCGGCATTGAAAATTCCAAACGTTTTAATGTTGACCATGCATTGGATCAGATTGAAAACATTTATAAAAATATTTTGCAGAAGGAGAATATTAAATGAAAATCCTCCATATCACGGCCAGCATGGATCCGAAACTGGGAGGCGTTTGTCAGGCTTTAAAAACAATGGTCATCGGCTTAAATACAAATCCTGATGTAGAGAATGAGATTGTAAGTTTTGATGATCCTGATGCTTCTTTTATCAACCTAAATTCTTATTGCCTACATGCTTTGGGTGCGGGAAAAGGGCCTTGGTTTCAAAACGCTGCTTATATTCCATGGCTACTGCAAAATTTATCAAATTACGATGTTATAATTTTACACGGCTTATGGAATTACCAGGGTTTTGGGTTGATCAAAGCTTTGCATAAATTAAAAAAAGATGCAGCTGCCGGCCATGCTTCTTTTACCACTAAATTTTTCGTAATGCCGCACGGCATGTTGGACCCTTACTTTCAAAAGGCTGCCGGCAGAAAGTTGAAAGCTGTACGCAACTGGATTTATTGGAAGCTGATTGAACGAAAAGTTGTTAATCAGGCAAACGGATTATTGTTTACATGCGAGGCCGAACTCCAATTGGCACGGAAAACATTTTCACCTTATCAGCCTAAAAATGAATTAGTTGTAGGTTTAGGCGTAGAAGAACCGCCAGTTTTTATGGCATCAATGGCTGAAGCTTTTGCACAAACCTGTCAGGAATTAGGTACTCAGCCCTATCTCCTATTCATCAGCCGGATCCACGAGAAAAAAGGCGTTGATCTGTTAGTTGATGCTTTTTTTAAAACGAATGATCATTCTAATAATGAAATTGGCCATGCTTCTTTTATCGACCCAAAATCTGTTTCTGCGAAACTTATTGTAGCCGGACCGGGTTTAGAAACGCCGTACGGACAGAAAATTAAATCTGCTGCATCAAAATTATCCGAAACCGGAAACCAGGTTTTTTTTCCGGGAATGCTAACCGGAGAAGCAAAATGGGGTGCATTTTATGGTTGTGAGGCTTTCGTTTTACCGAGCCATCAGGAAAATTTTGGTATAGCCGTGGTTGAAGCGTTGGCTTGTAGCAAACCGGTTTTGATTTCGGACCAGGTAAATATCCATACAGAAATTAATACTGCAAATGCCGGTTTAGTTGCTGCTGATACTGCTGAAGGCACGACACAATTATTAGAAAAATGGCATCATATGGACCAAAACCAAAAAACGGAGATGGGCAAAAATGCACGCAGGTGTTATGAAAAATACTTTGCTGTTGAGCCGGCTGCAAAGAAACTGCTGGCCGCGCTTGCAGGAAATTAGCTGTTTTTTGATACCGCTCATTAAATTCACCCATATTAATTTTGTCTCAATGATTGGTTAAAGTAGCCTGGTTAATCCTAATTTGTTAAAAATAAAGCTTATAATTGCTACTTTTAAGCAGAGATGAGCTTTTTTCTTATGTTATTAATAATAAAATAATAACTTGAAATTTTCTTAATCTTTAGTTTGAAAAAGCATGTATAAAAGAAGTATGATTAATTTTTAATGCAAACTGAACTTTCAAAATTTACAGTAGGTGATTATGTTGCCGGGCCTAAGTGGAAAGTTTTTTTATGGCACTTTGTAAATTACTTTATATTTAACAGTGCTTTTCCCTGGCCTTATAGTATCAAAAGAAGTTTGCTTCGCTTATTTGGCGCAAAAATTGGTCAAGGCTTAATTATTAAAATGAAAGTACGCATCAAAAACCCATGGCGGTTAACTATCGGAGAACATTGCTGGATCGGAGAATCTGTTTGGATTGATAATCTGGAAAATGTATCTATTGGCAACAATGTATGCTTATCACAAGGATCAATGTTATTGACCGGAAATCATGATTATACAGTAAGTGATTTCCCTTACCGGTTAGGAAAAATCATTTTGGAAGATGGCGTTTGGATAGGTGCAAAATCGGTTGTGTGCCCTGGCGTAACTTGCAGATCCCACGCTATTTTGACCGTTAATTCGGTAGCTACCAAAGAGCTGACGCAATGGACTATTAATTCGGGTAATCCGGCAGTTTACATTCGAGACCGCAAATCTGTGGGTTAGTTTATATATTAATGACGCAGAAAAGAATTTTATTGATCGGAGGAAATTTTTATCCTGAACTTACCGGAATAGGGAAATACAACGGTGAAATGATGAACTGGCTGGCCGAGCAAGGCAATATTTGTACGGTGATTACTACTTATCCATACTATCCGGATTGGAATATTAAAGAACCTTATTATAAAAAGTCTTTTTGGTTCAGCAGAGAATATAAAGCTACGGATTCAGGCCAGGGTAATGCCGTTAAAATTTACAGGTGTCCGCATTTTGTACCTTCCAACCCTTCCGGGTTCACACGCATACTATCAGATATTTCGTTTTGCCTTTCCTGCGTGGTGATGGTGTTTTTATCTCTTTTTAAAAAGAAATATGATTATGTAATCACCGTTTCGCCCCCGTTTTTGACAGGGGTTTTAGCTGTAGTTTATAAAAAAATCAAAGGTGCAAAATTTTTTTATCACGTTCAGGACCTTCAAATTGATGCCGCTGCAGATTTGCAAATGATCAAATCCCGTATATTGATAAAATTACTTTTCAGCATTGAAAAATTTATCATGGATCAGGCAGATATGATCAGTAGTATTTCTGAAGGGATGATAGCCAGGATCAAAGAAAAGTCCGCCGGCTCAAAAGTTAACTTTTTTCCTAATTGGGTTGATACCAGTGTATTTTATCCTATTGCAGAAAAACAGGTGCTAAAAGAAGCATTCGGGTTTAGTAGTCAGGATAGGATCATTTTGTATTCCGGTGCAATCGGAGAAAAACAAGGACTGGAAGCAATCTTATACACTGCAGATTCACTTAGAAATATTCCTAAACTAAAGTTTATCATTTGTGGTTCCGGCCCGTATAAAAAGAAGCTGGAAAATTTAAAAACCTCTTTGCAACTGAACAATATAATTTTTATGCCTTTACAACCGGTAGACAAATTAAATAATTTTTTAAATATGGCTGATGTACATTTGGTTATACAAAAAACAAATGCAAGTGATTTGGTCATGCCATCCAAACTTACTGCAATATTGGCCGTTGGAGGTTTGGCTGTAATTACGGCACCGGCTTTATCCAGTTTGTATAAAATCATTTATAACAATCAAATGGGTGTGCTGGCAGAGCCGGAAAACCAAGCTGCATTAACAATTGCAATTGAATCGGCATTGAGTCAGGTTGACAAAAACATAAACGATAATGCACGTAATTATGCAAAAAAATATCTTTCTATCAACGAAATACTAAAACAATACTTGGCAGATATGGCAATTGCATAAATAACTATCAGCTATCAACTTGATAAAATATTATATAAATTTAGCATTACATAAACCTTGCTGCAAGGTTAGTCTCCATATATGGAAAACCGTTACATATTTTTTTTAGTTGTTTTACTCTTTCTGAGTGATCTGATTGCGATAAATTGCTCTTTTATGATTGCCTATTTTTGGGACAGCCAGGGTAACGCCATCATTCAATCTTCCCACTACAAACTTGATTTGCTTATATTTAATGCTACCTGGATTGTATCTGCTTTTTTTATGCAATTATACCACCGGGAAACAGCGCAAAGAACTGAATTTATATTTCAGAAAAGTTGGAGGGCAATTGTTTTACATGCATTAACTTTCAACGTTGTAATTTTGCTAACCAATTATGCATCTTACACAAAAAGTTTTCTGATCTATATTTTTGTATTTGAAACGTGTGGTTTTGTAATTAGCCGGTTTGTAATTACAGCTTTTGAACAATATCATATCAAAAGGGTAAAGTTTAAGAAAAAAATTGCCATTATAGGTTATAATGAAACTGCAAAAAGGCTTGCGGATTACTTTATAAAAAACCAGATGTCGTATAATTTTTCCGGTTTTTTTGATCATACGGAAAAAAGTTATATTGATAGATCCAATCAGGAAGTTATCCGGCCAATCAATACTTTGATGGAATTTGCAGCTCAAAATGAAGTTGCCGAGGTTTATTCAACTTTATTTCCGGAAGATTACCATGACATGGGCAACCTGCTTTCGGTAGCAGAGCAAAATTGTGTCCGGTTTAAATTCATTCCGGATGTTACCAAAATCATCAATTCTGCTTATTCAATTGATACTTATTTTGATGAAATACCAGTTCTAAGTACCCGTTCCGAGCCATTAGAACATATCACAAACCGGGTTTTAAAACGCTCTTTTGATATACTGTTTAGCCTTGGGGTGATATTTTTCCTGCTTTCGTGGTTGATTCCGATCCTCAGCATCATCATCAAACTACAATCCAAAGGCCCGGTATTTTTTATGCAACTGCGTTCCGGCAGGGACAATAAACCTTTTTGGTGCTATAAGTTCAGGAGTATGACCATGAATGAAGATACCGAACATATCCAGGCTACAAAAGGAGATTCAAGGGTAACCAGCATTGGTGCGTTTATGCGGAAGACAAGTATTGATGAACTCCCGCAATTTTTTAACGTATTAATGGGAAATATGAGTATTGTTGGGCCAAGGCCGCATATGCTGAAACATACTGATGAATACAAAGCGATTGTACATCAATATATGGTGCGCCAGTTGTTAAAACCCGGCATTACCGGCTGGGCACAAGTGAGTGGCTACCGCGGAGAAACTAGAGAACATAAACATATGGTAAAACGGGTAGAACATGACATCTGGTATATCGAAAACTGGTCTATCATGTTGGATATCAAAATAATATTTTTGACAATTATCAATACTGCAAAAGGTGAAGAAAATGCTTATTGATAATTTTGACCCACAACACAATCCGTGTTTCGCATACTGTTTTTACAATGGTTTTATTAAAATCTAACAGAAAATTACTAAACTTTAAAATAATTTCTTAATTTAACTTCAATCAAATTACATATGAAAAAAAAAGCCTTGGTTACAGGAATCACTGGTCAGGACGGTGCCTATCTTGCAGAGTTATTATTATCCAAAGATTATGAAGTTCACGGTATAAAACGTAGAAGCTCTTCATTTAACACAGATCGGATTGATCATTTGTATCAGGATCCGCATGATGAAAACGTAAGTTTTTTTATGCACTACGGAGATTTGTCTGATTCTACAAACCTGATCCGCATCATTCAGCAAATCCAGCCGGACGAAATTTATAATCTTGGGGCAATGTCGCACGTTAAAGTGAGTTTTGATACCCCGGAATATACGGCCAATGCAGATGGGATCGGAACTTTAAGAATCCTGGAAGCAGTTCGGTTGCTGGGTTTAACCAAAAAAACAAAAATTTATCAAGCTTCAACTTCCGAATTATATGGTTTAGTCCAGGCAGTTCCGCAATCAGAAACAACACCGTTTTATCCGCGTTCCCCTTACGCAGTTGCAAAATTATACGCCTACTGGATCACGGTAAACTATCGTGAAGCTTATGGCATGTTTGCTTGCAACGGTATATTATTTAACCATGAAAGCCCTTTGCGCGGAGAAACATTTGTAACCCGTAAAATCACCCGTGGCGTGGCAAAGATAGCTTTAGGTTTACAAAAGAAGCTTTATTTGGGAAATTTGGATGCCCGCCGGGATTGGGGCCATGCCAAAGATTACGTAGAAGCGATGTGGCTGATCCTGCAACAGGAAGTTCCGGAAGATTTTGTTATTGCAACCGGCGTAACTACTACAGTGCGCGACTTTGTAAAAATGTCTTTTAAAGAAGCCGGAATTGAACTGGAATTTAAAGGTGAAGGTGCTGAAGAAAAAGGGTATATCCTTGCTTGCAACAATCCGGAGTACCAGGTTGAACTCGGAAAAGAAGTAGTTGCGGTTGATGCGGCTTACTTCCGCCCGACTGAAGTTGAATTATTGATAGGAGACCCGACAAAATCAATTGAAAAATTAGGCTGGAAAATTAAATATGACTTGCCAATGCTGGTGCAGGATATGATGAGTTCTGACATTAAACTTTTCAAAAAAGAAAGATCTTTAAAAGAATTGGGTTATACCATCAAAAATCAATACGAATAGATAACCGTTAAAATTTATATTCAACTAAAACAAAAAGCATTGGAAAAAAGTGCCAAAATATATGTAGCCGGGCATAACGGAATGGTTGGTTCGGCTATTGTTAGAAAACTTGTTGCAGAAGGTTACGAAAATATCATTACCCGTTCTTCCAAAGAATTGGATTTGCGCAGCCAGCAGGCCGTTGCTGATTTTTTTTCAGATCAAAAACCAGATTATGTTTTCTTGGCAGCAGCTAAAGTTGGCGGGATTATCGCTAACAATATTTATCGGGCAGATTTTATTTACGAAAATCTTTCTATTCAAAATAATGTTATTTACCAGTCGTATCTTAATCAGGTAAAAAAGCTGATGTTTCTGGGGTCAAGCTGTATTTATCCAAAAATGGCTCCTCAGCCTTTAAAAGAAGATTATCTTTTAACCGGCCCGCTGGAAGAAACAAATGAACCTTACGCCATTGCAAAAATAGCCGGTATAAAAATGTGCGATGCTTATCGCGCGCAATATGGCTGCAACTTTATTTCTGTTATGCCGACCAATTTGTACGGCTATAATGATAATTATCACCCGCAAAATTCTCATGTATTGCCGGCGATGATCCGCCGTTTTCATGAGGCAAAAGCAGAAGGTAAAAATGAAGTTGTAATTTGGGGTTCGGGCAGGCCAAAGAGAGAATTTTTGTTTGCAGATGACCTTGCAGAAGCCTGCTTTTTTTTGATGGAAAATTATAATGAACCAGATCCGATTAATGTTGGTGTTGGAACAGATTTGACCATTAAAGAGTTAGCCAACTTAATTAAAAATATTGTTGGGTTTGAGGGCGAAATTACATTTGATTTTACTAAACCTGACGGAACACCACGTAAATTAATGGACGTAACCAAACTGCACGCCAAAGGCTGGAAACACCGTATTGAACTGGAAGACGGAATCCGTTTGGCTTACCAGGATTTTTTATCAAAAGCCGAAAACGTAGCTGCCCGATAGTTAATAAAATAGGATGCTTCTTTTATCAGGCAAAAATTTACCTGATAAAAGAAGCATTTTTTTGTAGTATAATTTCGATGCGCATTGCATCAGCAGGCGTATTGGCGTTAATCAAAGCATCGGCATTCGGTGCTTTAATTATTTTTGCCTCATTTTTAATCAGTAGCTTTCTTAAAGATAAGTTTTGATTTTGATGGTTTGATCGAAGTAAATCATAACTTTTGGCTTCCCAAATAGCAGTAAGCGGTTCGGGCAATCCATCTGAAGGACTTTCAAATACAGTTGCAATTTTAGAATAATCCCTTTGCTCAACTAACCAACTTAACGTTGACTGATCCAGCAGCGGCACATCACAAGCCATCACCATCCAGCCCTGGTTTGGATATTTTTTAAAAGCAGTTAAAATAGCTTCCAAAGGCCCGGAACTTGGATAAAGATCCGGAAGTACATGGTAACTTGGATGAATAGTTTCCTGCTGATCTTGTCTGCAGGAAATAAATACTTCATCGCAAAAACCACTCATTAAATCTGCCAGATGATATTGCTGCTCTTTTTCATACCAGCAAATATTGGCTTTGCTCCTTCCCATCCTTGTGCTTTTGCCACCTGCAAGCACCAATCCTTTTAAAACCTTGTTCATCGTTTGGATCAATAAACCTGGCTGACAATCACTTCACACAAAACCTGAAAAACAGTCCGGTTATTAAACATACCCACAAATTCTGTGGAAACATTGGGCAATTCTATGTTGATAGTCCGGTACAAGATTCCCACAATTGCAAGTATAAAAACAGGTGCTAAAAGAAGTATGAACAAGTTGGTGTTTAATAATATTTTTTTCATAATGATTGGTGAAGGTTAATATTGAAAGTAATTTATCTTACCGGTTTTGAAACATTTTTAAAGAACTTTTACTCAAAAAAAGCTGCGCGCTGTCCGAAATATTAAAATTACTTTTATCAATCACAGGGCTTTGTATCTGTAACTGGTTCATGCCGGCTACTGTAATTTCTGCATAATTGAAATGATTATTTGAGCTAATATCTAATCGTGCGTCCCTCGACTTATCGTCTCCAACGATAGCTTTTAAACTATTGATCTTATTATTTTCTAAATATATATCTATTGATTTAGCAATTTTCAGATCGAGATTTTCCAGATTAAACCCTTTTATAAAAATCGAGCCGTGAGAATAATTCCCTTCTTCACCTCCTTTTGCTGCAACGAAAGGACTCGTAATTACCTTTTCCAGCGAAGGACAAATAATGGTGATGCTATTTTGATAAGGGCTTAAATGAGTTGCTTGTTTATCTGCTGCTTCTATCACCAACGCCATTCCGTTTCTGGAAATTTTAATGCGATCTTTCCATTCACTTTTCACCCAAACACCTTGATCGCTGCCTTGTTCAACTTGGATAGAAATCAGGTTTGCAGCGCGGTTATTTATCGTAGTAAAACCGCTTAAAACCGATGTTTTATCCATTCCATAGAAACGGCTTTTGTAAGTTCCTTTGCGATATTCTGCACGTAACGCTAGATCGTAAGTAACCATCGAAACCACAATGATCAATATTGCTGTTAAAAGTAATTTATTGCTTGTTTTCATGATGCTGTTTTTATGCCTGATAATTTTGTGTTCTAAACTCCTGATAACGTTTTTCAATCTCATCCAAACTAATCTCCAACAAAAAGATATTCTTAAAAAATTCTGGTAATTCTTGCTGTAAAAAACGTTCTTTCCGGTACCTTTTGACTTTGCTTTTTGCATCGGCACTTACAAAATAACCGATACCACGTTTGTTAAAAATCACTTCCCGGTTTTGCAGGAAATCATAAGTCCGGGCAACTGTGTTTGGGTTCACTTGTAATTCTACTGCTAAATCCCTTACCGACGGGATTTTTTGTTCGGCAGCCCATTTATCCAAAGTTATATGTTCGCTCACATATGCTGCAATTTGCAGATAAATGGCTTCATTGTCTCTAAAATCCATAATTAAACTTCCTTTTCTTTTAGCTTGTAATAAGCACTTATCCATAAAATTACTACCACCAATCCCAGCACAATTGCTTCTGTTTGATCTCTGACATCAGGAGCGTGGATTTCAAAAGCTTCTTTTCCATTTGATATTTGTACAGGACTAAAAATTGATGAGCCTTGAACTTTTTGATCGAACATGGAAGATAAGATGGGTTTGTTTATCAACCCCAATAAAAAAACACCGATAAAAAAAGCAAATGCAGTTTTGATAAAGTGCAACTTTTCAAAATAGATGGCGCCGAAGAAAATAATAGCGTGCAAAATTGGATAAATGATAAATGCAACGTAAGCCTTCCGATCTACAGAGAACAATTCCAACAGAACATTTTCGCGGCCCGGAATATTCTGCCCAAGATTTATTACAATTGTTGCAATCAGATAAAACAATCCAACAAACAACAATTGAAAAATTACAAAGGAATACAGCCAGGCAACCAAATACTTTTCAAAATGAGATGCCGGCAGTGTCAAGGTTGGAATTGCTTTCTTTTTATCACCCAAATCAGCAAAAACCATACTGCTAAAAATACAGCCGGCAATAAGTAAAAATGAAACAAAAAAAGCTTCCTGATTTCCGAGCGACAAATAACCGCCGCTGCCGTAAGAGGCAATTCCCATAAACAAAAGCAGCATACCAGCCAGAACTCCAACTGACATTAAATACGTTTTATAGTTTTCGATAGTGTGCTTCTTAAAAAGCATCGAAAACCGCTTGATGTTAAATGTTTGGTTCATCGTTTATTTGTTTAAAATTTCTGTTATGGTGAGTTTATCGTTAATGATAGCGTTGAAAAGTAACTCCATATCAACCTTGCTGTAATTGCCGCTGGTGTTTTGGGTGATCGTATTCATTCCACGGACGCTATCTTCAGCATATAAAATATCTGCACTAGCTGTTGATGTATTGCCAAATTTTAAGCGTTCTGAAATATCATCCAGGCTTTTGTTCAGTACAATTTTTTGATTGTGCACAACTAATAAAGTATCAATCAGATTATCCAAGTCCCGAACCTGATGCGTTGAAATAATAATGCAGCGGTTTTCTGTCAAGGCAGAGGCAATGATTTTGCGGAACTGACTTTTGGACGGTATATCCAAACCATTGGTCGGTTCGTCCATAATCAGCAAAGAAGTGTTGGTAGAAAGGCCAAAAGCAATCATTACCTTTTTTTGCTGGCCGAAAGACAATTTGCTTAGCAAACTATCATTTGGAACATCAAATTCAGTTAGCATCTTGTCAAACTGTATTTCATCAAAAGCCGGATAAAAATGGCCTGTACTTTTTACAAATTGTTTTGCCGTGAGTGATGGCATATACACTTCTTCCGGGATAAAAAACAAATCCTGTAAGAAGGCCGGTAAGCGTTTAGATGCATTATAACCGTTCACTTCGCAAATACCTTGCTGCGGAAAAACCAAACCGGCAATATTTTTTAATAAGGTAGATTTGCCTGCACCGTTTTTTCCAAGCAAACCATAAATGTGCCCGGCTTGCATGTGTAAATTTAGGTTTTGAAACAAGATTTTTTTCTTCCCATACCCAAAAGTCATATTTGAAATCTTTATCATATATAGTGTATTAGTTATATAGTACACTGCAAATGTAATTATGAATTTTAGATTTACAAATTTTTTTGAAAATAAATTTTAAACAAAAAAAGTCCTGCTTCGGGAAGCAGGACTTTTTACAAATCAGGTTTTATACTGATAAAAGAAGCATTCGCGTTTTTTGATGCTTCTTTTATCGGCTAATTTTTAATATGAAGTTGAAACAAAAATAGCTTTGTATTCCATTTTTATATTGTTTGTCATTCCGTAATTTCAATAAGATTTCCTTCTGTATCTAAAACAACACTTTCATAATATCCGTCACCTGTTGTTCTTGGCTCGTTTTCAATTGTAAAATTATTAGCTCTTAATCTTTCGGTAATTGTATTTACCAACTCTTTACTTCCAACTGAAATTGCAAAGTGAGTAAATCCGTTTGTAACACCTTTTTTTTCGCTATGCTCTAAAATGTCGGGACGGTGCATCAACTCTATTCTTGTAGTATTGCCTTTAAACGAAAGAAAATACGACGTGAATCTTTTTTGGGGATTAAAATATTTGTCGCTACAAAGCATATCAAAATATTTTACGTAGAACGCTTTTGCTTTTTCTAAATCTGTTGTCCAAAGGGCTAAATGTTCTATTTTCATTGTTAAAATGATGTAAGTTAAAAATGACCGCCAACGTTCAAAGCTTGGCAAAGAACTGGCTTTTAAAAACCCGCCAGCCCAAAGCCAAAGTTGGATTTATATCCAAACGCTGATGCTTCTTTTATCTATAAAAATTTGTGTCTGTTACTTTTTAAGTTTAGGCAAGCGGGCGTTTAAATCATTAATGGTGATGCTCATCATTCGTCCGATCGGTTTGTTGCCGCGGTAGGTAATCATTTTAATCTGGGCAGCTTCTTTAGGAACTGTGAGTGGCTGCGTATATTTCGGATAAAAACGATCGGGGAACGAGTTATCAAAGCTGTAATAAATATCCAAGTTTTTAACTTCTGTGGATAAAGCAATGTTCATGATGCTGTCTTTCCTTGAAATATTTACAATCGGATCGTACATGCTTGGCGCATAATTGATTTCAGCTTCTTCCATCCTCGGAAACTGCGCTTCTACCCTTTTAGAAAAATTATCCCAGTTTTTTGATGCTTTTGGCGACCAAAGCGATTCAGCAATCGCAAAACCGCGTGGCCATGTCATGTATTCGGCTTTGCGCATGTTGTAAACCTGTTCTGTCCACAAATTTGCCTGTCCGCCTTTAATCAATTTGGCATCTACACTATCCGGAACAGGTTCAAACTGATACGCTTTATCTAACCGAAGCGTAGCATAAACTTTTGATTCTATGGAAGGATCGCCCTGCATATAATCGATGTAAGCAAAAGTAGTTGGGCTCATCACTACTTCATGGCCCATTTTAGCAGCTTCAATTCCGCCATTCATGCCGCGCCAGCTCATTACTACAGCATTTGGTGCTAGGCCGCCTTCCAGGATCTCGTCCCAGCCCATAAATTTTTTACCTTTGGACTCCACAATTTTTTCTACCCGCTTTTCAAAATAGCTTTGCACTTCTTCCATGTTTTTAAGCCCTTCCTTTTTCATGAGTGCTTTTATCGCATCGCTTTTTTCCCAAAAATTCTTTGGGCATTCATCTCCGCCCAAATGGATATATGGAAAAGGAAAAAGCTGGGCTATCTGCGTAATTACCTTATCCATAAACTCATAAACTTTTTCGTTTGCCGGACATAAAGTGTTATCGACCAAAGCAATAGGCGGCTGGCCATGGGACCAGTCCATGATTTCCTCTCCCGAACGCACCTTGTAATTCTCGGCCCCGGGTGTGCAGGATAACTCAGGATAAGAAACCACTGCTGCCAAACTATGGCCTGGAACATCAATCTCCGGCAAAATATTTACAAAACGTTCCTGAGCGTATTTTACCAGTTCTTTAATATCTTCCTGGGTGTAAAAACCACCATAAGTACGCGGTTCATCGGCAGGAGGAGGAGCAAAAGTGCCAAAATAACCAACACGTTTTGCATCGTATGCCCCAATTTCAGTTAAACGTGGCAAGCCTTTAATTTCGATACGCCAGCCTTCGTCATCCGCCAGGTGCAAGTGCAGCAAGTTGTATTTGTACCGAACCATGGCATCAATGTATTGCTTCACTTCTGGAACGGTAAAAAAATGGCGGGAAACATCAAACATCAATCCGCGCCAGCCAAACCGCGGATAATCCGTAATTTTCACGTATGGAACCGTCCATTTTACATTTCTAACAAGCGTTTTACTTTCAATTTCTTTCGGCAATAATTGCACTAAAGTTTGCACGCCATAAAATAAACCAGCAGCCTGATTAGCTTTGATAATAATATTTTTTGAATTGATGGTAAGTTGGTAACCTTCTTTTCCGATGGTTGGGTTTTCAGCTTTAGTCAACACTAATTTTATAGTGGCAAAAGAAGCATTGTGTTTTATAGAAACAGTTTTACCTGTAGAAAGCGAAATTTTACTTTTTAAATAATTAGTAACCGGGATAACTTCAGCTGCATTTCCTGCATCAATACTGACAGTAGCAGGCAAAACAAATTTTCCTGGCGTAGTTTTTACGCTGACAGGTTCCGGAATAATAGAAATTAAATTTTTATTGCTTTGGCTGAATGCTGAAAAAGAAAGCAGGCAATAGCAAATTAGAGCTGGGATTTTTGGCATCGTAAATAATATATAAGGTAAATGATTTGATAATAAGCAGAACAATAACCGTAAGCAAAAATAAGTTATAATTACGGAGCAATTTAGTTATTTTAGCTTATTAATCATGTAATAAAAACAGCTTAGTAAAAAAGTTGAACCTGTTATTAAATTAACTGTCAGCTTTTTTTTAAATTTATGTCCTGATTCAGATCCAAACTAAGAATTTGTTTAAGCTTTTATCTGAAAAAATATAATGCTTCTTTTATGCCTGTAAATTTTGTTTTTATATTTTATATTGATAAAAGAAGTATCAGTTTCCCTGTTTTTTTAGGTGATAAAAGAAGCATCTAAAAGAAATCGGACAAAATTTAAACAGTCTCTAAAACTACTCTTGTTAAAATAAAATATTGGCAATCGTATTTTATGTTTTTAACATCTGTATCTTAACCAACATGCTGTTATAAATAATTTTAACAGAATGTTAATTTATCATATTATTTGTTGGATTTTTGTATCTAATGTTGCCCAAATTATCTACTACTATTATATTTAATTATGACCAAATTGGACGAAAATCTAAAGACACAGCTTCTAGATCTTGCCGAAATCTTAAATGCCTTCAAATCAGAAGCTATACAGATCAAAATTGCTGAAAAATTACTTGACAAGATTTTGCTTGAAGTCCCGCCGCAAGCTAATCAGGAAGTTCAGAATTATGCTTCAAGAAGAGCCAAAAGAATCAGCCAAAATAAAGAGTGGCAGCCAGATCTTCCTCTCAGAGAGCGTAAACCAACTGGTGCAACCAAAGCCATGTACCGCTTGCTCAACACTGATTTTTTTGATCAGCCGCAATCAATATCTGCAATTGCAAACCGGTATAAAGAAGAATTTAACGAAGAATTTAAAACTTCTGAAATTTCAGGGATTTTGTTAAAATCAGTGAAAGATAATGTTTTAAAGCGGGAAAAAAATCAAAGCAATAAACGTTACGAATATGTAAAAACGAAGGCTTAAGGATGTAATGCTTCTTTTATCACACTAAATTAAACAGATTATCCACACCGAGTAATCTTTTTGAAGTAAAACCTTCGGCATATTTAACTTGGATCGCTCTGCCAAACTCGCGTGCGCGGGCTTCTGCAACTTCCATAAATGCCGGACTTGAAATATAGGTTTGAGGCTCATCTGCCCAATCAGGATTGTAAAACTGAGATTTATATTCCCGGATGCTGGCAATTTTTTGTTCCCAGTATTCGGTAATATCAATTAAAATATCAGGCTTCAGATATGCATCCTGAATAAAATTTAAAATTAATTTTGGCCGCCACGCTTCTTGCGCCTCAGCTTCTGCCGATACTGTTTTTATCTTGCTTAATCCTGCATAAAAACTGGCATGTTCTACCAGCTCTGCCGCGCGTGCATGGTCGGGATGGCGATCTGAAATTGCACTGGCAATCACAATTTCGGGTTGATATTTTCTAACAACTTTGATTACTTCAAGTTGGTTGTGCTCATCATTCTGAAAGTAACCATCACGTAAGCCCACATTTTCCCGAACGGATAAATTGAGCAGTTTTGCTGCACGGTCAGCCTCTTCCTGCCTGATTTGTACTGTGCCGCGTGTTCCCATTTCTCCTCGGGTCAGATCCGCAACACCAACTTTCTTGCCAAAAGCAATATGCTTGGCAATTGTGCCGGAACAATATAATTCGGCATCGTCCGGATGTGCCGGCAAAACAAGGATATCTAATTTAAGCATAAACAATTTGAAGTGGTATATTACGGGCTAAGCAACCAGCAACCGTTCTATTTTTTTCTTTATTTTAGAGGAAGTCGGATTAGTAAACGGATAAAAAAAATCACAGACTTCTCCATTTCTATCGATGAGGTATTTATGAAAATTCCATCTTGGCGCAGAGTTCAAATGCTCATTCTGGTTTTTATCAGCCAAAAACTGATACAAAGGATGTGCATACGGCCCGCGAACCCTTATTTTGTTGAATAGTTGATAGTTGGTCCCATAATTTACAGTGCAAAATTCCAAGATCTTTTCGCCGTCCAGCGGTTCTTGTCCGCCAAAATCATTGGATGGAAAAGCCAAGATTTCAAAATCTTTATCGGCAAACCGCTGTCTTAAATCTTCCAGGTCTTTTAGCTGCGGTGTAAAACTACAACCAGATGCTGTGTTTACAATCAATAAAACTTTGCCCTTGAAAATATCGAGGCTTACTTCTTTTCCGCCAATGGTTTCAACATTAAACTGATAAATATTTTTCCCGGTCATTGTAGTTAATAATAAGCTGAATAACCGGCGGAAACCAAAATTGCTTGAATATCTTTTTCCTGTTCGGGATCGTAAGTTTCTTTCAAATCATGACCAAACATACGCGCCGCAGATTGAAACATAAAAGCCTTGAACCCGCCTTTCATCTGCTTCAATAACTCAAAACTGGTATTTCCTGTTTCGCGCTGTACCAATTTAATCAAAATCTCACCCTGTGTAATGGTCAGGTTTTTGATCTGCTTATTAAAAAGCTCTTTGATTTCTTTTTCGCAGGCTTTTACCATTTCTTTCTGCTGACGTTTGTCGGCAGTAGTAGCTAAATCCTGCTGCAATTTTCGGTATCGCTGACCGGCAAACTGTGCATACGGCAAAACTTTCAACACGTTGTAACGCAACCGGTTATATGCAGCACGGTCTTCAGGAGTTTTGAATAAACGGAGGTCACGGATGTTGGCATCGGGCAGTAAAACCCAGGGAACAAACTCACCGTCAAGTTCTGTTATGGCAACTTTTATGCTGTCATTTTTACCAGGTTTTATTTTGAACGCGGTAGCTCCTGCTGTAGATTGTGCTTTTATAACACAAGACAGACAGGAAAAAAGCCCTAAAAACCACAGATATTTCATAAATTTACCTTGGAAACTGTTTAAATTTTTGTCCGGGTTATTTCCGATACTTCTTTTACCACCTACGAAAACAGAATATTTCCATGCTTCTTTTATCAGCTTAAATTATGAAAACAAGATTTATGGGCATAAAAGAAGTACTGTTGTTTTTTCTGATGTAAATTTAAACAGCTTCTTAAGGCAAAAATAACTTTATTTTGATAATATTAGTTAGATAGTAAGTACGTAAACACTCCTTGTATGTTGTTTGCAATAATTTATATGGTAAAAAAAGCATCATGAAAGAGATTGTAATTGATCTGGAAGCGGAGAAAAAAGAAATATTAAAAAGATACCGGGCGTTGCTAAGATCATGCAGATCAAAGCTGCAAAAAGGCGATGAGCGGATGATCCGTAAAGCTTTTGAAGTAGCTGTAGAAAGCCATCAGGATATGCGGCGCAAATCCGGCGAGCCTTATATTTATCATCCGATAGCTGTTGCACAGATTGCTGCCGAAGAAATCGGTCTCGGCCCAACTTCTATTGCCTGTGCGCTTTTGCATGATGTGGTAGAAGATACAGACGTTTCCCTGGATGATATTGAACGTGATTTTGGGAAAAAGGTGGCCAAGATTATTGATGGGTTGACAAAAATTTCAGGCGTTTTTGATACCAATAGCTCTTTGCAGGCCGAAAACTTCCGAAAAATGCTGCTCACTTTGGCTGATGATGTGCGCGTGATCCTGATCAAACTGGCTGACCGCTTGCACAATATGCGCACAATGGAGTTTATGCCGCGCGACAAGCAGTTGAAATTATCTTCGGAAACAATTTATCTGTATGCACCGCTGGCCCATCGTTTGGGTTTGTATGCGATCAAATCTGAAATGGAAGATTTGTCCATGAAGTACATGGAGCCGGAAACTTATCAGTTCATCAAAAAGAAACTGAATGAGAAAAAAGCCGAGCGCGAAAAATTTATTGCCGACTTTATTAAGCCGGTAAAAACAGTATTGGAAGGGCAGTTGCTTCAGGCGGATGTTTTTGGAAGGCCAAAATCCATCCATTCGATCTGGAACAAAATGAAAAAGAAAAATATCCCTTTTGAAGAAGTTTATGATCTTTTTGCCATCCGTGTCATCCTTAACAGCACGCCCGAAAACGAAAAAGCAGACTGTTGGAAAGCGTATTCTGATGTTACAGATATTTATCGCCCAAATCCTGACCGTTTGCGCGATTGGATTTCATCACCGAAAGCAAATGGTTACGAATCTTTGCACACTACTGTAATGGGCCCACGCGGCCAATGGGTAGAAATCCAGATCAGGACCAACCGGATGAACGAAATTGCTGAAAAGGGTTTTGCCGCACATTGGAAGTACAAAGAATCTTCTTCAGAAAGCGGGTTGGATTTATGGATACACAAGGTGAGGGAAATGCTGAAAAGCCCGGAAACCAACGCTTTAGATTTTCTGGATGATTTTAAGATGAACCTTTTTTCGGATGAGATATTTATTTTCACCCCAAAAGGAGCATTAGTTCAATTGCCGCTTAATGCCACAGCTTTGGATTTTGCTTTTGAAATCCACTCGGATGTGGGTGCAAAATGTATTGGTGCCAAAGTAAACCATAAGCTGGTTCCGCTGAGTTATAAGCTACAAAACGGAGATCAGGTAGAAATCATCACCTCCGGAAAGCAAACACCAAAGGAAGACTGGCTGAATTTTGTAGTTACGGCAAAGGCAAAATCCAAAATAAAATCAGCTTTAAAAGAAGAAAAACGCAAGATTGCTGAAGAAGGAAAAGAGATTTTGGAACGCAAACTGAAATCATTGAAAATTTCGTACACATCTGATAATTTGTACAAGCTTTCCTATTTTTTCAAATTGCAAACTACACAGGATCTTTTTTATAAAGTTGCTTTAGGGCAGATTGATTTAAAGGATTTAAGGGAATATGTAGCTTCAGAGAAAATTATAGAACATAAACCTCAGGATAAAATCGAGCAGGAAGAGATCCAGACGCTGATCCGCAATGTTAAAACCAAAGACAGTGATATTTTACTGATCGGTGAAGACATGCAAAAAATTGATTACCGTTTGGCAAGTTGTTGTAACCCAATCCCTGGAGATGATGTTTTTGGTTTTGTAACAGTTGGAGAAGGCATTAAAATCCATCAAACCAACTGCCCGAATGCCACGAAATTAATGTCGAATTACGGCTACCGGATTGTAAAAGCAAAATGGACGAACCAGCAGGAACTGGCATTTTTAACAGGTTTGCGTATCAAAGGGATCGATGATGTTGGGTTGATTAATAAACTGACTACCGTTATTTCCAATGATTTTAAAGTAAATATGCGATCGCTGACGGTGGATAGCAATGACGGTATTTTTGAAGGTTCGATTATGGTTTATGTGCACGACAAAGAGCATCTGGACAACCTGATCAAAAAGCTGAAACTTGTTCGCGGCGTTACTTCCGTATCTCGTTTTGATTCGCCGATGGAAAAGGCATCGTAAACGATTATTCGCAATTTCTTGATTTATTAATAACTTTGATCTGATAAAAAATCAGCATGGCCCAACAGGAAACCATAGAAATGGTTAAAAAAATTTTTGAGGCTTACCTTGAAAATAAAAGTCTTCGTAAAACCCCGGAGCGTTTCGCTATCCTTGAAGAGATTTACTCACGCAGTGATCACTTTGATGTAGAATCGCTCTATATCCACATGAAAAATAAAAAATACCGGGTTAGCCGGGCAACAGTTTACAATACTTTGGAACTGTTGCTTTCCTGCGATTTGGTAACCAAGCATCAGTTTGGTAAAAACATGGCACAGTTCGAAAAATCTTATGGCTATAAACAGCACGATCATATTATTTGTTTAAACTGCGGCCGCGTGGTAGAGTTTTGCGATCCGCGGATTGGCCAGATCCAGGATATGATGGGTGACATTTTGAAATTTGAGATCAAGCATCATTCCATGAACATGTTTGGAGATTGTTCCCGTTTAAAAGTAGCAGGTTCCTGCGAATATTATGCTAAAAATTAATTCTGATAAAAAATAAATGGTTGATGTATTGTTAGGCCTTCAATGGGGAGATGAGGGCAAAGGTAAAATTGTGGATGTACTTTGTCCGCAATATGATATGATTGCCCGGTTTCAAGGCGGACCGAACGCCGGGCACACCTTGGAATTTGATGGCCAAAAATATGTTTTGAATACAATTCCTTCCGGTATTTTTAATGAGAAAACGCTCAACCTGATTGGTAATGGCGTAGTTATCGACCCAATAATTTTAAAACGCGAACTGGATAACCTGAAAAAAGCAGGTTTTGACCCGGTTAGAAAAGGAAAACTGGTGATCGCACGGAAAGCACATTTGATTTTACCTACTCACCAGTTATTGGACGCGGCTTCCGAAAGTAGAATGGGTGTTGATAAAATTGGTTCAACATTAAAAGGCATTGGCCCAACGTATATGGACAAAACCGGCCGCAACGGTTTGCGTGTGGGCGATACCATGCTGCCGGACTTTAAAGAGCGGTATGATAAATTAGTTGAAAAACATAAATCTATTTTGATTCATCACGGCGAAATCCCGGATTTTTCAGAAAAGGAAGCTGCTTTTTTTGAAGCGGTTGAATTGTTAAAAGCTATTCCGCATGTAGATAGCGAACATTTGGTGAACAAGTATTTGAAAGAAGGAAAAACCGTTTTGGCAGAAGGTGCACAAGGCACAATGCTGGATGTAGATTTCGGCTCCTACCCTTTTGTAACTTCTTCCAATACGACAGCTGCCGGAGCCTGCACAGGTTTAGGTATTGCGCCAAAAAATATTGGCGAGGTGATCGGCATTTTTAAAGCTTATTGTACACGCGTAGGAAGCGGCCCTTTTCCCACTGAACTTGAAAATGAAACAGGTGAAAAATTACGTCAGATCGGGCATGAATTTGGTGCCACAACCGGTCGTCCGCGCCGCACCGGCTGGATTGATTTGCCTGCGTTGAAATATGCAATTTTACTAAATGGCGTAACGCAATTGGTGATGACCAAAGCGGATGTGTTGAGCGGATTTGAAAAAATTTATGCTTGTACACATTACGCACTTCTAACGGAAACCATTGATTATATGCCTTACGATATTTGCACAGTAAAACCAGAACCGGTTTTAAAACAGATTGATGGCTGGCACAAGGATTTAACCGGCATTACAGAGGTCAGTCAAATACCTGAAAAATTAAAAGCTTACATCGATTTCCTGGAAGTTGAATTAGGCATTCCGGTAAAATATCTTTCTGTTGGGCCAGACCGCGTGCAAACTTTAATCTTATGTTAATCCAATTTTAGGCCGATAAAAGAAGCATCTGTTTTTGTAAGATTCTGAAGCCCGATAAGCGCTTTTTTGTTGATTGCGAATGCTTCTTTTATCGGCCTAAAATTGATGGAGGAACTATTATTTTTCCGGCAACGCGGATGGCAACTTCCGAGCCTTCTGCAAAAAACACCGAATAAGGTTCTTTTTGCAGATAAAACTCAAACTCTTTTCCATACAAACCGGCAATATCAGCTTTAAAAATAAATTGATTAACCGGCCTGATTTTCCAGGAAACATGCTCCACCTGGTATTCTACAGTTTTGCTGTCGTTTAGCCGGTTGTAGCCCCAGTAGTGTTCAAAAATAAATTCTTCTTCGCTTCCTTTTTCAATGTCCTGCTGTTCGGCCCCAACCAATGCGCCCAGCTGGTTCCACTGATTGTTTAATTTCCATTCATACAAAAACGCGGTGTCACCGTTATCCAACTTCAACATTGAGTTACGCATTGGCATGGCTTTATAATGTTCGTTATAAATTGTATTGGCCACAATTGGAATTATATGCTTCGGAACAATTTCGCTGATAAAAACAGCACCGCGCTTCCACACCTTTCCGTCAAAATGCTGCACGTAAAAGCGCAGGTTTACTTCTTCAAAATTAATGTGTCTCGGCCATTTTATTCCTAAAACCTTGGTATTCAAGAACATAAAACCAACCATACTCACCAAAGCTTTGCCCTCCCACAAATCCAACTTGGTGGCGGCAGGCAAATAAGGCTTCAGTATTTCAGGATCAACTTCATAATTAATCATGATGAGGTTTCTCCATTCTGCATCGAGAAACCTTATTTTCGCAATCAGATTCTTGATGAAACTCATAATTGGTAAACTACTGCTTCGTAAGGTTTTAACTTTCCATCTTTAGACGGTGCCGGATAATTTCCCAGCAAAACTTTTGCCTTGCTCATATCCAAACCTGTTTTTGCTTCGGCAGCAACACTTTTAAAATTTAATAAAACGAGCATCTTTCTACCGTCCGTTTCCCGTGTGTAAGCATATACATTTGGGTTGCTTTTGTCCAGCAGCGTATATTTTCCATAAACCAGCACCGGGTTATCTGCCCGGAGTTTTGTGATTTTTTTGAAATAATTTAAGCAACTATTAGGGTCTTTTTCTTCTGCGGAAGCATTGATCGTGGTATAATTCGGGTTGATTTTTAACCAGGGTTTGCCAGTTGTAAAACCTGCATTGGCCAAATTGCTCCATGGAAAAGGTGTACGGCTATTGTCGCGGTTTTCCTTTCCGGCGAGTAGCAAAAACTTATTCAAATCGCCGCCGCCAATATTTTTCATGTGCTGATATTCGTTTAGCAAAGCCACATCATTGTAATCACTGATTTTTGTGAAACCGGCATTCGTCATCCCTAATTCATCGCCATTATAAATGTATGGTGTGCCGCGCATCGTTAATAAAAAAGTGTTCAGCATTTTGGATGAAATCGCTCGAAATTGCGGACTATCATTGCCAAACCGGCTTACCATACGCGCCTGGTCATGATTGGCCAGGAAGATGGAAAGCCAGCCTTTTTTGGCAAAAGCACTGTCCCAACGGCTGAAAACATTTTTAAAATCCAATACACTATAACCATTTGGCCCGGCAATGCCAACGCCGTCAAAAGCATAAGCCATGTCCAGTTCATGCCGGTCGGCATCCACCATATCATGTGCGTCCTGCAAAGAATTTCCGGCACCTTCGGCCACACTCATCAAATTATATTTGCTGTAAACTTCGCGGTTCATTTCCTGCAAATAATCATGCAGATGCGGACCGATGGCATAATATTTCATGAAGTTTTGCCCGGTGACCGGAAATTTCGGAAACGTGGTATCCTTGGCAGCAAACTGAAAAGCATCCATCCGGAAGCCGTCAATGCCTTTATCTGCCCAAAACTTCATTACACCGTACACTTCCTGCCGCACTTTTGGGTTTTCCCAGTTCAAATCCGGTTGTTGCTGCGAAAAATAATGCAGATAATAAGCATTTGTCAGCGTATCATACTTCCAGGCATCGTGGTTTACATCAAACAAACTATACCGATAAGGCGGTTTCCCACGCTCGGCATTCCACCAGTGATAATAATTGCGGTAAGGGTTTGTGCGAGAACTGCGCGACTGCTTAAACCATTCGTGCTGGTTGCTGCTATGGTTCACCACCAAATCCATTACTAATTTGATACCACGCTGATGCATCCCTTTCAGCATCACATCAAAATCGGCCATCGTACCAAACTCCTTCATAATAGCGCGATAATCGCTCACATCGTAACCATTATCCGTATTGGGCGATGAATAAACCGGGTTTAACCAAACCGTATTCACACCCAAACTTTTGATGTAATCCAGTTCGGACGTGATGCCGTTCAAATCACCCACGCCATCGCCGTTGCTGTCTTTAAAACTACGCGGATAAATTTGATAAACTACGGCTTTTTTCCACCAGTCTTTAGTAATTGAACCTGATGAAGCTGTTTCCCGGGTTTTAGTTGGTGCCTGTTTGCAGGAATTAAAACTTACACCAAGTACGGACAATACAACAAGTGTACGGGTAAAATTTTTGAACATTTGTTTTGATTTTTATGGGTGATAAGCTGATGTAACGACCAAATGTAATGCTTAATTTATAAATAAAAAATTGGTTTTCGGGTTTATAAAGATCAACAAAAACAAGTTGACAAATTTCTGTTTCAACACAAATTAAAAAGACCAAGGATTTATACCGATAAAAGAAGCATCAGTCCAGATTATACTCCGAGCGCGGATCTTCGGGCAAAATCTCCATCTCCGGGTAGCCGATATAGCGTGCATACCATTGTATGGCCGAAGCAATATCCAGCGCATCTTCAGCTTTGATATTGATGGTTTCAAAAGCAAGCGGATTGCCGCGGTCATCCGCATACAGCTGGATTTCCTCGGGCTGCGGTTTAAACTCAATCTCATTCAAACAATAAACCATTATTTTGAGGTCCGTATCCCTGGAACGAATAATATCCCGACAGGCGTCCTTCGGATCTTTTACTAAAAGAAATACGTTATGGTTCATATCAGGTAAATCAGTAAATTTTAAAATAGGTTCTGCAACCAACGCGTGTCTGTTTTATGACCAAAAAACCGACTAATGGTTTTGCAAAAGCTAATTTTGTTTATGAGCCTGTTTAAATTTCTATCACATCCTTCGTCAAACCCGGGATTAATAATTACTTGTTTCTTTTATGCCATAAATTTGGGCATCGTATAGTTTGTTTTTGGCTAAAGCCGGTTGCTTGTCAACTTTATCCACGGCCTTCAGGCCCTGGCAATCGAAGTTTGATAATTGGCCTGTTATGATCGCTTTGTCCGTTGCCGTCAGATAAAAATTTGTAAAACAAGGTGGCTAAATTGCCACGGCCTTCAGGCCGTGGATGGTAAGAAATTTAGATATGGCTTTAGCCAAAATAACCGGTAAGAAATTTAAACAGGTTCTATGATTGACAGCTGATTTGATTGTTTTCCGGCAACGATCTAGAAAATGCTTCTTTTACCGGCTAAAATTTCTTCTCGTTTTTGAACATTGTCCAAAAAAAACATGAAATTAGGTTTGCGGCTATAAATTTAATGCTCTCTAACCCTTCGTTTCAAAACACCGCCGGCTGCTTCTTTGATCGTGCTTGTAAAAATAAAAGCGTTTGCATCGATGTTGTGCACCATATTTTTCAGGCGGCGTACTTCCAAACGGGTAACTACGGTGAAAACAATATCGCAATCCTGGCTCAGCTCAAAATTGCCTTTCAAAAAGCCGCGTTCGCCTTTGTAAATGGTGATGCCGCGGCCCAGTTCCATGACTAATTTTTCTTTGATCGGTCCGCTTTGGCCAGAGATGATCGTTACGCCGGTGTATTCTTCCAAACCTTCAATCACAAAACTGATGGTTCTGGAAGCGGTGTAATAAGTGAGGATAGAATACAGTGCGGTTTCGAGGCCAAGTTCCACGGCAGCAATTAAAAAGATAATAATATTGATGCCCAAAATAATTTCGCTGATGGTGAAGCTGATGCGCCGGTTGGTGTACAGCGCGAGCACTTCTATCCCGTCCAGCGCGCAGCCGCCACGAATGGCCAGCCCCACGCCGATCCCCATAAAAACACCGCCAAAAATGGAAACCAGCAGCTTATCGGAAGTGATTTGCGGATATGGAATGAACAACAAACAAAGGCCCAGCCCAAGAATTGCTACAAAAGTCCTGATCGCAAAATTCCGGTTGACCTGAAAGCCGGCCATGATAATTAAAGGTAAATTGGCAACGATGATAACGTAAGCAATGTTGATGTGATAAATTTCATGGATCAACAGTGAAATCCCGGTTACGCCGCCATCAAAAAACTGGTTCGGGACCAGGAAACCTTTCAGGGCAAAACCACAGAATAAAATACCGATTATGGTAGATAAAGTATCAGTAACTATTTGCGAAATTTGTACGCTTTTCATCAGGAGCTTTGTTTAATTTTAAATTTTACAAGCACCAAATGCGCTTCTTTTTTGGCTTGCCGCAAGCGGATAGCCGTTGGGGTAAAGTAATGATGGCTTTCTAAAAAACGTACTTGCAGCCGGTTCCATTCATCTTCTGTATTTAAAAAGCCGAAGAAAGACAGCTCGCTGAAAAGCTTATCGCCTGTCTCAAAAAAATCATCACGGCCGAGATAATCCAGATCAGCATCGGCCAAAATCTGTTCTAAATGATTTTTAGGTGATTGCGGGATTTTCGTGGCCATAATCATCCCGCAAACCTGCTCTGTTTCTTCGGCTGTATAATCAAAATCCGGCAAAAATTGCCTGGCCATCCGGCAGGATTCTTCTTCATGATCTTTCGGCCCGCGCAAAAATCCGGAGTCGTGAAACCAGGCAGCAGTCAGCAATAATTTCATCTCCTGCTCCGAAATATTTTCCTGCCGACCAATCATTTCGGCAGCGGCATACACATCTTCTACATGCAAAACACTGTGATAAGACAAAGCCGCTGGCAGCTCGAGGCGCAGCTTGTTCAAAATAAAATGACCGACATTTTCAAATTGCATATTCAACAGTATAGAATTAAACTTTACAGATCAGCGGCCAGGTATAAACATCAGGCTAATATATAAAAATGGCCATATATTTCTTTTTTTGTTTGATAAATGATCCGGCTAAGCATACTGTTTTTAGTGGCATAAAAACAGTATGCCATCCTATCAGGACTGATTCAGGCCGATAAATTATTTAGTATTGATTATTGAAAAAGCTTTGAACTTCAGCCAAAAACAAATTTTTAAATAATTTTCATTTTTTTTACTATGCTTTAATAATCAGTAACTTATAAAATAATAGATTCTCTATTCAATATTTTCAGCTTGAAAAAACAGATTTTATTTGCAGAAAATAATCCATCACCCTATCTTAGCCTACTAATTCAATAGACTATATGGGTTACTTCTTTTACCACTCTTTTTTCTGTTCGGGCAAATTGATGTTTCAGGGCACCTAATCCTGTCTGCTACAGTTTTATCATTCTTCTTTTTAACCAATAAAATCATTCATGAAAATTTCTACGTTCAGTTTTAAAGCTACCTGGCTATTGGCAATACTGTTTTTACCCTATATTTCTTTTGCCCAGATGAACGGCAATTACATCCTGTCGGGCATTGTAAAAGACGATACCGGCCAGCTGCTGCCCGGTGTTTCTGTCAAAATTAAAGGCAGCACTGCCGGAAGCACTTCCAACATGCAAGGTATATTTGCCATCACCAGCAATGCCAAATTTCCGCTGATGTTAGTGTTTTCCAGCATCGGTTTCAAGCCGCAGGAGTTTTTGGTGAACAATCCCGGCAGCCAGTTAAATGTACAATTGGTTACGCAATCTATGGTGGTAAACGAAGTAGTGGTTACCGCCTCGCGCCAGGAAGAACGGATCATGCGCTCGCCGGTTGCGATTGAGAAGCTGGATATCCGCTCGATCCGCAACTCTCCTGCCCCAAGTTTTTATGATGCGCTGGAAAACGTGAAAGGTGTGCAGATGACCACATCCAGCTTAACTTTTAAAGTGCCCAATACACGTGGTTTTAACATTCCGAACAATTTCCGTTTTATGCAGATGGTGGACGGTGTGGATATGCAGGCTGCAACTTTGGGCGTGCCGCTTGGAAATGCGATCGGCCCAACCGAACTGGATATTTCAAGTATCGAAATTACGCCCGGCGCGGCTTCCGCTTTGTACGGCATGAATGCAATTAACGGTTTGGCCAATCTCATTACCAAAAACCCGTTTACTTATCAAGGTTTGAGCATTTACCAGCGTACCGGCGTAAACCATGTGGACGGGATTGACCATTCGCCAGCTGTTTTGAGCGAAACTGCGCTGCGCTATGCCAAAGCTTTCGGTAGCAAGTTTGCTTTTAAAGTGAATGGCAGTTACATGCACGGAACCGATTGGATTTCAAATTCGCAGCAAGATCAAAACCCCAATTATTTGCCGGGTGCAAACCCTTCTTTCCCGCAACTAAACGGAGCCAGCAACACTGCTTATGACGGCTGGAACCGTTATGGCGATGATGCTTTGGCTGGCAGTAATCTGGTGTCGATCAGCGGTTTAACAATTAACGGAAAAACCAACCAAACGCTGCGTGTGGCGCGCACGGGATATTATGAAAAAGATTTAGTGAACCCGGAAGTGAAGAATTTAAAGTTCGATGCCGCCTTCCATTATAAACCAAACGACCATACCGAAATGGTTTATAGTTACCGCATCGGCGATATGGACGGTACGTTTCAGCGGGGCAATAAAATTAGGCTGCAGGATGTGATCGTACAAAACCATAAACTCGAAGTGAAAGGCAAAAATTTCAAGATCTTAAGTTATGTTTCGCTGGAAAATACGGGCAAATCTTACAACGTAAAACCACTGGCCGATAACCTGGACCTGTATAGCGGCGGCAGTAATTCTGTTTGGGCGGCAAAATATAAAAGCACTTTGGTTTCACAATTAAGCAACGGCGTTGATCTGGCCCCGGCAAACAATGCGGCACGTGCTACTGCTGATGCCGGACGCGTATTGCCTGGCACACAAACTTTTAACGACTTAAAAAACACCATCATCGGCATCAATAACTGGGATATAAAATCCAGCCTGATCCCGAATGCGCCTGCAACCGGTGGTGCAGCATTGGTGCAAAAAAGCCGGATGTATCATATTGAAGGTCAGTGGGACCTATCAAAAACCATAAAAATATTTGATTTGCTGGTTGGTGCCGATGCACGTTTGTACCAGATCATTCCGGATGGAAATAACTTTGTGGATTTTTCACGCTCAATTGCTGACCGGAACCAGCCATCGGCTGATGGAAGTTTTGGCAACAATGTTTACTACAAAAAAGTAGGTGCTTTTGCCCAGGGAACCAAAACTTTTTTTGATGAGAAACTGAAAGTCGTTGGCTCATTACGGTTTGATTACAACCCGTATTACGGTCCCAAAATTACGCCGCGGATTGCAGCTGTTTATTCTCCGGTAGAAAACCAAAATTTTCGGGTTACTTTTCAGCAAGGCTACCGTTTTCCGTCGCTGTTTGAAGCACTTTCTTACGTCAATAATGGCCGGGTAAAAAGAGTAGGCAGCTTATCTTTCATCGATCAGGGTTTGGGTTATCTGGAAAATAGTTATACACAAGCTTCTGTCGTTAATTTTAATAATGCGGTTGCCGCAGCAGGGAATACGGATGCCGCAGCTTTGGCCAACAAAGGTTTATTGAAAACTGCCGATCTGCCAAAAGCGCGCCCCGAACGCATCAATTCTTTTGAAATTGGCTACAAAAGCGTAATTTTTGATAACAAAGTGGTGTTGGATCTGGATGCTTACTCCAACGTTTACAATGGCTTTTTGGGCCAGGTACAGGTTTACGTTCCAAAAGCGGCCACTATCGGTACAGATGCAGCAGTTTTGGCCATGCTGGACCGAAACCGCGATGCCACTGCTGCCACAACAACTACCGCTGCCAGCGCAGGCCAGGACCGTTACCGCGTTTACACCAACGCCAAAAATGATTACCACAATTACGGTTCGGCACTGGGCGTTACCTACAATTTTTACAAAACGTACAGTGTGGCGGGCAACATCAGTTTTAATAAACTGGTGGCCAACAATACCGACGATATTTTTGTAACCGGTTTCAACACGCCGATTTTATCTACCAATCTTTCTTTTGGCAACCGCGAAATCATCAAAAACTTTGGTTTTAACGTCATCTACAAATGGCAGCAAGGGTTTTTGTGGGAAAGTCCGCTGGCAACTGGCTCTGTGCCAGCCATCCACACATTTGATGCGCAGGTGAGTTTGCGCGTTCTGGATTATAAAGCCAACTTCAAATTAGGTGCTACCGATTTGCTAAACAGGCGTTATATCCAATACGCTGGCGGGCCAACGCTGGGCGGTTTGTACTATCTGGCTGTTACGTTTGATTGTTTGCTGAATAAATAGGATGCTGTTTTTATGCCGATAAAAACAGTATCGGCTACTATTGTCATTCCAACCGAAGGGAGAAATCTTCATCGACGCCGAAACATTTTCGCTTTAAAGAAGATTCCTCTCCGATCAGGATGACAGAAATAAAAGCTTACAATTTAAGTCAAATAGAGAAACCTTTTTCCAAATAGCCATACTGTTTTTATCGGCATAAAAACAGTATGGCAGCAAAAAGGAAAACTATCTTTTTGATCAGGTTTTATGTTGTAATCACCGGGGAAACTAATTAAAGTTTGTTGTTTTCTACTTCAAAGTTTGTTGTTTACTACTTCAAAAATTAGCTTTAAGCCTGGGCTGTTGGGCGGATAATAATCTCACCCACATCAACACCGGCAGGCTGGCTAATTGCATAAACAATAGCACGGGCAATTGCATCCGGCGGCATGGCCATCTTTTCCATAGATTCAACAATCTGGGCTTTCACTTCCGGATTGGTCATAGAATCCGCGAGGTTAGTTTGAACAAAACCCGGAGTAATAATGGTTACGCGCAAGTTAGGCCCGGCCTCCTGCCGCAACCCTTCAGATATAGCACGAACTGCAAATTTAGTTCCCGAATAAACCGACATGGTTGGCTTGGTAATCAGTCCGGCAGTAGAAGCCGTGTTTATAAAATGCCCGAAACCCTGTTTGCGAAACACAGGCAGCGCTGCGGCAATCCCGTACAAAACACCTTTGATGTTCACGTCGATCATATTTTCCCAATCTTCCACGCGCAGCTCATCCAACAAAGAAGTTGGTGCAATGCCGGCATTGTTGATAAGAACGTCGAGCTTGCCGTATTGATCACAAGCCAGCTTTACCAAGTTCGACAAATCTTCGCGTTTTTTTACGTCGGCAACTGCGTACGAAACCTTGCCGCCCGCTTCCGAAATACGGTTTGCCAGTGCTTCCAGAAGATCTAACCGGCGTGCACCAAGTACAACTTTTGCACCTTGTTCGGCAAGTAACAATGCGGTCGCCTCACCTATTCCGCTGCTTGCGCCTGTGATTATGATTACTTTGTCTTTTATATTTTCCATGATTTTTTGATTTACAGCAAAAGTAGTTTTTAGCACTTTGATTTTTAGGTGATAAAAGAAGCATCGGAAGTAAACCGAACAGAATTTGAAACTGCTTTTATGCAATATCTAAATAAGATAATTTTAATTTAAACGGCCAGCCCTGGCATCGATTTCCTCATTAATTAAACGAATGCCTAAATTCTAAAGGCGACAAATTCGTTTTTTTCTTAAACAGTTTGTTAAAAGATTGGGGGTATTCAAACCCTAATTGGTAAGCTATTTCGCTCACTGATAAGTTTGTGGTGGCCAAGGTTTGCTTGGCTTTTTCCATCAACCGGTTTTGGATATGTTGCTGCGCACTTTGCCCGGTCAGGCTGCGCAACGTATCACTTAAATATTTGGCAGACATATTGAGTTGCCCGGCCAGATAAGTTACACTTGGCAAGCCTTCGGCCGCTAAATTTTTGCTGTTAAAATAGGCTGTCAACAAGGCTTCCATCTTCGTCAACAAATCATTGATAGGCACTTTCCTGGTAATAAACTGGCGATTGTAATAGCGGTTACAATAAGTTAATAATAATTCGAGTTGAGAAACGATCACATCCTGACTAAAATTATCAATTGGCAAATGGTATTCGTTTGCGATGTTTCTGAAAAGGTTTTCGATGGAGGCTTCCTCTTTTTCAGAAAGGATCAGCGCTTCATGCATGGCGTAATGAAAGAATCCATACTCCTTTATTTTTTTCCCGAGAGCGGAATTTCTGATAAAATCAGGATGGAACGATAGCAGCCAACCGCTTGAAGGCGGCTTTAAATCCCCTTCGAGGGTAAGCAACTGTTCTGGCGATACGAATGACATAACTCCGCCATCAAAATCATAATGCGTTTGACCATATTTTATTTTACAGTCGCAATTTTTCTTTATCGTAACCGTATAAAAATCCATTGAAAACTTAATGGTACTTTGGTTAACGATTACAGGAAAATCTTCAAACCTGATAATACTAACCAACGGATGCTCCGGTTGTGGCAGAGACAGAAGCTGGTGCTGTTGCGAGACAGATTTTATGCGGAGGATGTTGGATGCGGCTTTTTTCATGGGTAAAAGTAGGATGCTTAAAGATACTTCAAATTCAATTGCTTGCGCATCTGCTTTCCAAACAAAGAAAGTGCGATTGAATTAGGGACAAAATGCAGTATCCTTCGAACTATTTTATTTTGGGTTCCTGAAATAGTGATCCTTTTGTTTTTTTTGATTCCTTTCAATGCTGATTCTACCACTTGTTCCGGTGTTTCTAATTCTTTACTTGAAAAACTACTTTTTCGGTCAGCCCCGATTTTGGCTGCTTCAAAAAAGTTAGTTTCAGTTGCGCCGGGACACAACAACATAGTCTGAATATTAAAAAGCCGGTTTTCTTCCTGCAAAGCTTCGGTAAATGCCTGGACAAAGTTTTTTGTTGCTGCATAAACATTCATGTAGGGTATCGGCCCAAAACCTGCCATAGAACCAACATTGATGATTTTACCATTTTTTCGTGCCCTCATTTGCGGTAAAAATCGGTGTGTCAATGCAACCATTGCATCCATATTCAAGTGCATCATATCCATTATACTTTTCAGGTCGTATTCCAAAAAGTCGCCTCCCGAACCAATGCCTGCGTTATTAATTAACCATTCAACCTCGAACCCGTGCTTTTCGGCTTCTTCAAAAATTATTTTATCGGCATCCGGTTTTGTTAAATCTACGGCAATATATTGTGCGCTGATGCTGTGTTTAGCAATCAATTCCTCACACAATAACTGAAGTTTGTTTTCAGACCGGGCAATTAATAAAAGGTTATGTTTTTCTGCTGCAAGCCGTTTGGCAAAAGCTTCCCCAATCCCGGCCGAAGCTCCTGTAATCAATGTTACTTTCATTTTTAATAGCTTAATTAATAATTGAAGCAAAGATCAAACAGCTTGCATATTAAAAAGTATCCCTATCGCTTATTGTTGTATCCAAATAGGTATCCAAACAGAACTAATTTAGCTACCGAAGTAAATATGAGTTAGGCGGATGATAAAGCAATACTGTTTTTACTGCACTAAAAATAGTATGATGTAATTTGTTCCTAATTCAGTTTTGATAATTAATATTGATTCGCAGTATCGATATTTCTTTTGGTTTTGTTCTTGCAACTATCGGCCTGTCAATTTCAGGCTTCTACATTAGGTTATCAAACCTATCATTTAAACCAAATCCAGTATAGAAAGCGATTGTTATAAGCTTCAATAACTTTTTACCTTAGCCAAAATATTTTATATATGAAATCTATTTGTGTTTTCTGCGGGGCAAATTTTAACGGTGATGAAAAGCTGAAAGCTGCCATTGATGAACTGGCAGAAATAATGGTAAGCCAGAATATTTCCCTGGTTTTTGGCGGAGGAAAAGTTGGCGTAATGGGTTTAATAGCCGATGCCATTTTGCAACGCGGTGGCAAAGCTATCGGCGTGATCCCCGGATTTTTGATGGACAAAGAAGTTGGCCACACCGGCCTGACAGAGATGCACGTAGTGGAAAACATGCACCAAAGAAAGCAGTTGATGAACGAACTTTGCGATGGCATCATCACGCTGCCCGGCGGTTTTGGCACGCTGGAAGAACTTTTTGAAGTGCTCACCTGGCTGCAGTTAGGCTTACACAATAAACCCATAGGCATACTCAACATCGATGGTTTTTATGATTTTTTGCTGAAACAGATGGACGTGATGGTCGATCAGCAGTTTTTGAAACCGGCCAACCGCAAACTGGTTTTAACAAGTGCCGATCCGCAGCAACTAATGGAAAAAATGCTGCACTTCCATCCTGAACCGGATGAAGTTTGGTTCAAAAATCAAAACCTTATTTGAAAAATAGGTGATAAAAGAAGCATCAGCAATTTTTCTTAGCTTCAGCATGTGTGGCATAAATTGATTTTAACCTGATCCATGTTTCTGTTAAAAACCAATTTTCTTTAATATCGAATAACGTTAAAGAATGTTATTTTCACATAAATATAAATAACTGTGAACCAATATCATATATTTTTTCTACAAGGCACACGGCAATTGTTCCGTACTTCTTTTATCACCTAAAAATCAGAACAAATTAAAAAAATTGTACTCCAACCGCAGCAAATACATATTCTGAGAATTACGCGTCATGCCATTATACAAAGGTGTTCGATAAGATAAATCAACCCGAAAAACACTGTTAAAAATAAACTGAACGGCTGGTGCAGCATCCAAATAACTTTGTTTGTAGCCAGGATTTGTTTTTCCTAATAATTCCAAATACAAATTCACGTTGGTTTGATTGTAATTGCTGTAATTTTTCGGGAAAAGCAGATAACCGGAAGATAAAGTATAAGCAACGGCATCCCGTGCAAAACCTACCGGAATTGTGTTATGCTGATTATCCAATCCACGCAGATAACTCACTGAGCCAGAGAGTGCAAGCTTATGCAGCAACTGCGTAAAAACCAGTCCGCTTTGCAAACCTGACCGGTCTCCTTCCAAAGCAATTTCCTGATTGATAATCGGATTATTGATGGTAGATGCTTTGATAAATGCTGCACCGCGAAAATGCCGCTGCACAGAATCAACCGATAAAAAACGGTATTTGGCATAAGCACTAAAACCTTCCAAATGCTGTTTTTGCCCATAAAAATCTGATGCATAACCAGTTGCATGAACCATCCAGTTTTTACTTGCGCCATACATCAGTTCCAGCGTGTTTCGGTTGCGAAAATCAGGGTTAAAATAACCCTGGTTTTCTAACCGTACACCCAAAGAATGCCGCGCCATATTGCTGGCCGGTTCAGTGTTGACATATAATTCCTGGGCAGAAACAGTACAAGCTGATGCCAAAAAGCACCAGATCAAACATAAAACTTTCATGTTTTTACTGCTTAGATCGTAACGTGATAAACTTTCTGATTGCCCATCATACCGCTTTTATAGCAGGCAAAAGTGGTTTGCGCCGCATACTTTTTGTAAGTTGATGCGGGCACAAAACCTTTATCAATTACGGTGATTGGCGTAATGCCGTTTAAAGTTTCATCCTTTACATTCAGGAAATGATACGTATTTCCGGCATAATTAAAATGATAATCATTGTTGATTTTGAGGTTATCAAAGTTGAAAGAAACCGTCAGCTTGTTCACCGCAAAACCTGCATCCTGTACTTTTTTGCTGATGGCGTCCAGGTTCACAGGAGCATCTTTTTTGAAAGTGATCACGAAAAGATTACGGTTCAGGTCCGGTTTTATATCGCTGATAAAAGTTAAAGTACGTAATGATTTTTCGGTTGCTTTGGAACACATCGAGCAGGTTAAGCCGCTTACTTGGAGATCAGCTTTAACAAATTGGGCTTTTACAGAACCGATAGAAATAGCCAGAACAGCTAATAATATTTTGAAGGATTTCATAAGGAATTGATCTAAAATTATAACAAAAAAACAGTTGGCAACGCAGAAATAAGCGTCGTTAAGGCAGTTAAAATTATAATTTAATCAGATTCGGAAAGTACAGTTTTTTAGATAAATGGGAACTGCCGGTGATGGCGGCCCGCGTTCAAAAACAAGGTTAGGAACCTGGTTAGTAGTTGATGGCTCGCGGAAAGAAGCAAAACCGACAACCGGAACAAGAAAGACTAAAATTTGTGCCGTAAAAGAAGTATGCGAAGTTTGGTACGCATCTTTAACTTTAACTTCTACATGCGTGTTTTTGCAGCATTTGCTGCTCATGCCGCAATTTTTAACAGGCTCGTTTATTTTAAACGATGCAATACTTTTACCACAAAAATGCAGGTTCATGGTAAAGCCGTTTGCCGTAATTAAGTACAGCAATGCAACCAACAAAATTCCTGATTTTTTCAACATTTTAATAAAGCTAACGCATTCGGCAAATATAAAGTATAGATTAATTGTAAATAAAAGAAGCATCCCCGAAATGATCAGGGATGCTTCTTTTATCGGCAAAAAATCAGGCTTACTGCGCTGTTTTTGCGTCGGCTTTCATTTTATCGTTTGCCACAATTACAATTTCTACCCGGCGGTTTTGCGCGCGTCCGGCTTCGGTTGTGTTATCGGCAATCGGGTCGCCTTCGCCTTTTCCCTGCGTGGTTAAGCGTGAACCGGAAACACCGTTGGCCGTAATAGCAGATTTTACCGCATCGGCGCGACGGACAGATAAACTCTGGTTATAATCGGCCGAACCCGTATTATCCGTATAGCCAAGAATGGAAATATTGGTGTCCGGGTTTTTTTCCATCGATGCAGCCAAATTTTGCAAGTTGGTAGTTGCAGCCGGTTTTAAAGCTGTTTTATTCACATCGAACAAAATGCCCGAATCAAATTTCACGATCAATCCTTCACCTTCACGTACCACGTCGGCCCCGGGTACAGTTTGCTTGATTTCTGCCGCCTGACGGTCCATTTTCCGGCCAATAAAAGCACCGGCCGTTCCACCAACTGCGCCACCAATCAGTGCGCCGATAGCTGTGTTTCCGGCCCTTCTGCCGATCAGTGCACCGATTGTTCCGCCTGCACCTGCGCCGATTGCAGTTCCTTTTTGGGTTTTTGTGAAAGAGGAACAGCCTGTGCTAAATGTTGCTGCTACGGCAATAGCTATGCTGAATACGGCTAATTTTTGAGATAAAGTTTTCATAAATTTTTTTGATATATTTAAGTTGTGTAGTTACAAATGAGGTGCCAAAAACGGTTTTGGTTTATCTTTGCCGGATGGATGGCGAAGGTAAAAATAAAAAAATAAGCATTATGGGTTGCGGCTGGCTGGGCTTGCCGTTGGCTAAATTACTTGTGACAAAAGGCTGGCTGCTGAAAGGCTCTACCACCACTTTTGAGAAGTTAAAATTGCTGCAAGAAGCCAAAATTGAACCTTTTTTGATAACTGCCGAAACCGGAAAAGAACAAGACAGTCCACATTTTTTTGATTCGGATTTCCTGCTGATCAACATCCCGCCGGGACGTAAAAAAACGCTCAATTTTTACCTGGCCAAAATGCAAAGCCTGTTGCCTTATATTGAAGCTTCATCCATTCAAAAAATTATTTTTATCAGTTCTACTTCTGTTTACGCGGATGTTTGCCGGGAAGTTACCGAAGCCGATGAACCCGATAAAAACTCGGAATTACTGCAAGCCGAGATGCTGTTTTTATCGGCTAAAAATTTGGATACAACAGTAATTCGTTTTGGCGGATTGTTTGGGCCAGGCCGCAATCCGGGACGGTTTTTCCGGGATAAAAACAGCATTCCGCATGGTTTGGTTCCGGTCAATTTAATTCATTTAAAAGATTGTTTAGGTTTGATCGAGGCTGTTCTGAATCAACCTAAAACCGGAATTTACAATGCTGTTGCGCCTTTGCATCCAACAAAACAGGAATTTTATAGTAAAGCTATTGCAAAAATGGGTTTGGCTGCACCGGAGTTTTTAGCGGAGAAAACCGACTGGAAAATAATTAATGCGGAAAAAATTACATTAGATTTTAGATACCAGTTTCAGTATCCGGATTTGCTGGCTTGCCTGGATGATCCGGCTGCATTTTAAATTTCTTCTGCAATAAATAAAAACTGCTGCGTAAATTTCAGCGTAAAAAATCCATCGTTTTTAGTTTTAAATTGGTTTTGGCTGATTTTTTCTAAACCGATTGCTTCCAAACCAACAGGAATTTCATCGATCAAAATTGTTTCACCGGCAGCTTTCCATTTACTGAAACCACTGCTTACCGGATAAATTTTTTGATCGTTGCTGAAAATCACTAGCGTGATCTGATCTGCAAAAACCAAAAAATCGGCCATGCTTCTTTTACCGGTAATAATATTGACTGCCGGATATTTTTCGCCGATCAGAAACTGCAAACCGGTTTCTAATGCATCTTCCTCAACCGGGATAATCCGCAAGTTATCCTGAAAAAAAACAGGTTCGTTTTGGGTGAGCAGCACATCAAACTTGATCCCTAAACTGTATAATTTTTCGGCAGATGTGTCATTTACCAAAACCGTCGGGCTCCATTCCAGCAGCTGGCCCAAATAATCTTCATCAAAATCATACAGCTCTAAAATTAACAAAGCCGGTTCCTGTTTTTCGCGAACAACATGGTGAGACGACATTATCGCAACACCTCCGGAATAGGCTGGCCGATACAACCATTTGGAGCCTGAATGTGCAGTAGTGCCGCAACGGTAGCTGCAATATCCGTCATGTGCGTTTCGCGGTTTAAATGTCCGTGCTGGATTCCCCAACCCATAAAAATCAGCGGAATATGCGCATCATACGGGTTCCAGGTACCGTGCGTGGTTCCTGTTGGCCCGGAACCGGAATACCAGCCTGGCTTTAAAATGATCTGGATGGCACCGCAGCGTTCGCGGTTGTAGCCGTTGGTGATGCGGCTACGCAGTTCATCAGGGATGCTGGCTTCTTCAATATGATCCATATCCACCACATTGGCAACACCATTTTGTTGCTGTAAAAACAGCATACAATCTTTTTTTATCTCGCTGATGTCGAGCTTATTGGCTTTAATTAACGGGTTGTTTAAGTTCACCTGATAATTGCCAAAACCAAGCACCAATTTTTTGGCTTTGTATTTATTTTCCAGTATCTGGTTCAGCTCTTTCTGGATGGTATTTCCCGGCCACACACCGGCAGGGATTCCGTGATCGGTCAAAAAGGCAGGATTATTTGCCGCGCCATGATCCGCAGAAAGAAAAACCGTGTAATTTCCTTTGCCAACTTTGCTATCCAGATAAGTAAAAAAGCTGGCCAGATCTCGGTCCAAACGCAAATAAGTATCTTCAATCTCCACAGAATTTGGTCCGAACTGATGCCCGATATAATCCGTTGATGAAAGGCTGACGGCCAGAAAATCAGTTACCGTATTTTTGCCCAAAGCTTCACTTTCGATTGCAGCTTTTGCCAGATCAAGCGTCAGGGAATTTCCGTAAGGCGTACTGCGGATCAAACCTGTGCCGCGTGCCATCATCTCCGAAGTTTTTACCGGGAAAGTTGGCGTTGTCATTCCACCGAAAGCACCTTCATGTTTATTGTTGTCCGGCTCGCTTTGCAGGTAAGTTTGGATGGGATAAAGCGTATTCCAATCCTGTTTCAAATACTTCTCGGCCAGCTTTTGGCTGTTAAAATTTTGCACCCAAGCGGGCAAATTTTTCATATAATATGTGCTCGTGATCCAGTTGCCCGACGCATCATCAAACCAATAAGCTGCGTTGGCCGTGTGCCCTGCCGGCAAAATCCCGCCACGGTCTTTCAGGGCAATACCGATTACTTTAGAACGAAAATTAGTAGCTAAACGAAGCTCATCGGTAACGGTGCTGGCCAGCAGATTTCTGGGCGACATTTCGCCTGCATTGGAAGTGCTGCCTACTGTTTTTACCGTACTATCTTCGGTACAATAAACCGATTTTCCGGTGGATTGAATAATAAAATCATTCCCGGTCATGCCATGGATTGCCGGGACCGAACCCGTATAAATGCAAGTATGGCCGGCAGCCGTAACCGTTGGGATATAATCAATATTGGTATTTTCGCAAGTGAAACCTTCGTTTAGCATCCGTTTAAAACCACCGTTTTGGTAGCGGTCATAATAGCGGTACAAATAATCCCAGCGCATTTGATCAACCACCAAACCAACCATTAATTTGGGGCGGGGAACGGAAGTTGAAGTAAGATTTACCGGTTTCTTCTGTGCAAAAGAAGTTGTTGCAAAAGCTGCGCAAAGTAGAATTAACACGTATTTAAACTTCATCCTTAAAATATTTTCAAGGAGGCTAATATCAGCAATAGAAGTTATTTGTTGTGTGATTTTTCTGTTAAGAATGATCTATATGCAAAAGCAATTTATAAGATTTATAAGATTTATCAATCGCCCCTACTCCAAAAACGTCAATAAACTATGCTGGCTTGCCGTATGAAAATCGCGCCAAACACGGTTGATTTCTGTATCCGGACTGGCAGCTTGTAAACCGCAATACGGATACAATCCGGCAACGGTTTTTCTTGAGATAGCTGCCAGTTGCCTGCTGGTTTTGCTTACTTCCTCCAATGCTTCTTTTACGATACTTTTTTTATCCTGTAAAAGAAGCATCCAGGATTGATCCAAAGCCTGATAAAATCCTTGCCGTATTTGCCGGAATTCAATTTCCAAGCTTTTAAAAGTGTTTCTTAAAATGGTTTTTTGGTTGATAGAAAGTTTATCCTGACCGATTTTTTCTGTAAAAACAACTTCCGCCAAATCCATAAAATGAATGGCCATACCGGAAAGATTGGCTGCCAAAGTTGCTTCCGCCAGTTGCAAAAACGGATAGCGGTACAAAGGCCCGTCAATCAAAGCAAAATCCGGGTTGATCTTGAAACTTCGATCCGCAGAAACCTTCAAATTCTTGATCTCAAAAGCATCGCTTCCGGTTCCCATCATGCCCATATATTTCCAGGCAGAAATCAACTTAACGTCTTTTTTATTTAGGATAAAGGATAAAATCAGCGGATTTCCGTCTTCGCCTAAAACAGTTTCCTGTGCTTCTTTTACCACACAATTTGCGGTGAAGTGTGTGGCGTGTTGTGCGCCGCTGGCATATTTCCAGCTTCCGTTCAATACAAAACCACTGCCCGAAATTGTAGCCGTTCCGTTGGAAGCACCGCTGCCCGCGAGGCAAACTTTTGGGTCTGCAAAAATGGCCGATGCTTCTTTTATCGGCATAAAACCGGCAAACCAACCGGCACCGCTGCACAAAGTAATTACCCAGCCAACGCTGCCGTCTGCCCAGGCCAAACTTTCTTCCAGCCGCACCATTTCCGGCAATGGTTTTTCTGTCCCGGAGTAAACTTCGGGCACTAATAGTTTAAACCATTGCTGCTGGTAAATCAGTTCCAATTGTTTCGGTTGAAGCAGGCCGGTCCGTTCGGCTTCGGCTGCTTCCGATCGGATAATTTCGATCCATTCGGCTTGAAGTAATTGGGAAGGATGAGAAATTTGCATGTTAATTACTTTGAGCGGACGGGAAACCAGAGCGGGAGGAATTGTGTTCTTTTCGATAAATCTTCTTCCAATCAATATAACCGAAAATAGCTACCACAAACAGGAAAATGGTGAGCAGGGCAAACATCGGCAGGTTTTTATAAAACAAAAGCGGCACGGCAAACAGGTTGGAAACATTTAAAACCAGCCAGTTTTCAATCTTCCTTCGTGTAAGCAGCCAGGTTCCGGCCCATGCACTTGCTGAAACAAAGGAATCCCAAACCGGAACAGTAGACGGCGTAAAGTTTTTAAGGGCAAAATATAAAACCAGCCAGCCGCCAAAAGTGATCAGAAAGGTAATGATCCAATCTTTTTTACCGGAATAAGTAACAGGGACCGGCGGTTCATTGCGTTTCCTGATCCAAAACCACCAGCCGTAAATACTCATCACGATGTAATAAACATTGAGCAAAGTTTCAGCATATAACTGCACTTCCAGCAACAGAACGATGGAAAGTAAGGTGCTGATCAATCCCGCAGGATACAGTAAAACGTTGTTGCGTTTGGCCAGCAAAACCTCAGCCACGCCAAAAAGCACGGCCAGCCATTGCATCCAGCCGGTTTCGCGGATTTGTTCAATTAATAATTGAAGCCAGGTGTGCAGAGTCATATTGCGATGCTTCTTTTATCGGTGTTTTTTTAGAACCTTAAACTTAAACCGGCCAGGAAATTGCGCGGTGCCTGCGGATAATAATAGTTGTAGCTTGTTACTTTTCCGCTTTCAATATCCGGATAAGTGGCACCATTTGGCTCATATTTTTCACTAAAAATATTATTGATAAGCAGTGTTGCCGTTATATTTTTGATGGCTTTTAAGTTGAAACCGTAACGCAAGCGGATATTGTTCACAAAAAAAGCATTTAGTTTGCGGTCTTTATCGGAAGTATTGTCCAGATACTGCTTGCTTACATATTTGCTGATCAGGGCAATTTCCCCACCTTTGATTGGACGATAACCTAACTCACTCGAACCAATAAAATCCGGCGAAAAAGCAATGTCGGTTTTTTTATATTGCTGCGCTAATACCGTTTGATCGGTATCGTAATTGTACAAATACTGCTGGAAGTTTTTAACTTTATTGGTGCTTAAAGCCGCCGTAACATTCCAGTAAAGTGGCTGCGCGATTTGCAATCTTCCATCAAATTCTACCCCGGCGCGGTAACTGTCTTTTACGTTACTGCGGATAGCTGCACCAACATCATTTAAGCTTCCGGTAAGAACCAGCTGGTTATTATACAACATGTAAAAACCATTAAATCCTCCTGTAAAAACACCTTGCTGTGTGCGGTAACCAGCTTCAAAATCATATAAAGTTTCTGCTTTCGGGCGACTTGCTGGCGTAGAATTAACATAATCATCGCGGTTCGGCTCATGATTTCCTACTGCAAAAGAAGCATACAAATTATTGGCCGGATCGACTTGAAAACTTAAACCAACTTTTGGATTAAAAAAGTTAAGCGTTGCCGATTGCTGCACATTGTTAAGGTTTTGATCGAAACCTAAAAAAGAATAATACACGCGGCGGTATTGCAGATCAGCATACAAATTCAGTTTGTCTAACTGGTAATTTACTTTTCCGAAAATATTGAAATCGGTTTTAAAAGCATTGTTGCGTGAATATTCATAATCCGGTGTAATATTGGTACTTTGCTGCGTCCATTCGATCCGGTTATAATGCTGTCCGCGATATTCGTTATAAGCACCGCCTAAAGTAAAGTTCAGGTTTTTTTGTGCCTGGTAATTGAGGTTGTAGGTAACGCCGTAGAAATAATTATTGAGCCACAATCTTCGGGTCAAATCAGTTGTTTTGATCGTATCTCCGCCCATAATTACCGGCGTTAAACCATAATCAGCTACAGCTTGTCCGATTTTATATTCCTCGTAATAACCGCTTCCCTGCGTGTAATGCAAAGCGCCGTTAAAAGAAAGCTTATCCGAAAGTTTCTGGCTGAACAGTAACTGGTAATGGTTTTGAATATAATTATCCGTTTGGTTGTTGTAAAAATTCCCGTTCGGCATCAACCCTAACTCGTTGTAGGTACGGTCGCCGCTCAGTAATTTATCTTCCGGAACGCCGTCCCAAGCCTGGTAAGTTTTTTCTGATCCCGAATAAACGTTCAACCGGACTAACGTATTTTTACCGTAATAAGCACCGGAAAGGAAGTAGGATTTCAGGTCAGAAGAAGCGCGGTCAATATAACCATCAGAATGAATGCGCGACAAGCGGCCATCAAACGTAAAATGATTTGCAATTAAGCCCGAACCTAAACTAACCGTATTTTTCACCGTTCCGTAAGAGCCAACCGTGTTATCCAATTGCGCGTAAGCCGTATCCTGCCGGGTTGTGGTTTGCACATTGATACTAGCACCAAAAGCGCCCGCCCCATTGGTAGAAGTGCCTACGCCGCGCTGGATCTGGATATTATCAACCGAAGAAGCCAGATCGGGCAGATCAATAAAATAACTTCCATGGCTTTCGGCATCGTTTAAAGGAACGCCGTTGATGGTAACATTGATCCGCGTAGCATCAGAACCACGGATACGGATTCCGGTATAACCCACGCCAGCACCAGCATCCGAAGTGATCACGGCCGAAGGCGTTTGGTTGAGCAGATAAGGCAAATCCTGGCCGAGATTGTTTTTAGCCAATTCTTTTTTGCTGAGGTTGGTGTAGGTAAAACCTGAATTTTGCGCAGTCCGCGTTGATCTTACAAACACTTCATCTGCTTGCAGCGTGCTTCTTTTAAGGGCAAAATTTTGTGTTTGGTTAGCGTTGATGGTAACGAGTTGCTGCATTTGCTGATAGCCGATGTAGCTGATTGTAACGTTGTAAGTTCCGGCCTTTAAATTGCGAAAGCGAAAATTTCCGTTTGCATCCGATGCTTCTTTTGTCGATGTTTTTTCGATGCTGATGCTGGCACCGGGCAAGGTTTCGCCGGTTTGTGCATCGGTAATTTTCCCCGACAGGGAAAACTGTGCTGCAGCCAAAAAAGGCAGCAGTAAGGCTGTAAAAGCCAGTAAAATTTTTTTCAAAATGTTTTAAAATAAACTGTAGTTAAACCATCTGCCCGCCAGGGCGAACGCGCAGTACACTTAACTTTTACCTCTCCCTACGCCGGCATTACCCGGATCAGGTGCGAAGAGCGTAGGCTTTCGGCAATCAGCAATCAGCTTTCAGCCCAATAGCTGATTGCTGACGGCTGACAGCTATTCGCTATCAGCTCCTCTGGGTTTGATCTCAGCCTGTTTTTCAGTTGGTAGCAAACGATCTGCAGTTCGTTGCTATTACCAAGCAAGGCACCCCTTGAGAATTTGGGCAAAGATAGGTTTTGAATCGATATCTGCTAATGCTATTTTTAGATTGAATAAATTTTTATTGGTAAAAGAAGTATTGGGTTATAATTTACAATTTCACTTTAACTTGAAGTCTCAAAATACGACTTCAAGTTAAAGCAGTAAGTTCTGATTTTGTATATTTGATAAAGCAATCATTATGAATACCCAATTAAAAGAAAAATTAATCGCTAAAATTGATAGTACCACTGATGAAGAACTTTTATGCCAGCTTTTGCGTGTGCTGGATTTAGAGTCTGAAACAGATGAATATTACTCTTTAAGTGAAGATGAGGAAAAAGCTGTAAACGAAGGTATTGCACAATTGGATAAAGGAGTTTTTTTGTCAAATGAGCAAGCAAATGGGCAAGCAGATCAATGTCTAAACAGATAAAATGGTCGATACGCGCTAATCAAGATCGTCTTGCGATTTTAGAATATTGGATTAAAAGAAATCAATCAAATTCTTACAGCACAAAACTTGATTCCTTGTTCCGAGAAAATATAGAATTGCTGGCTCAGATTCCTGAGCTTGGTAAACCTACTAACTTTCCAAAAGTGAGAGTAAAAATCGTCCGTGATTATCTAATTTTCTACCGGATTAAAAATGCTTTCTTGGAAATAGTTACTATTTGGGACAGCAGAAGAAACCCTAAAAAACTAAAACTGTAACTACAGACTTTTTTATAAAATTTGGTTGGCTTTTTTTACTATATTTTGGAAAAGTCAATTTCAATTTTATGCTGAAAAGAAACAATCTTTATGTAACTTTTCAAATGATTATCAGTAACCAATCATTATGAAAATGAAGTTATTTATTCTAATCCTTATTTGTACTGCATGTACACACATTGAATCCAAACCAACAAAAGTTCTTTTTAATATTCCAGTTCTCGTCAGGAGTAATATTGATGAAATAGTTACAACTCTCGGTAAACCTACGTTTTATCCTAAGCCTCAAAATAATCAAAAAAGTTATTGTAATTATCATAAGGAAGGATGGGAGTTATCAATTCGATACTATCCAAAGACACGAAAAGTTATTGATTTTTTTATTTTTCCTTACCCTGGAGGATATGAATATAAAAATTCTAAAGATGTACTTCGGGTAGGAAATTTAAATGCTGTTGCTTTTGACTACGTTGTTGTACCAGGAAGTGAATTATATGCTTCTCCTGGAACCTATACTGATGTTACTGTAGTTCCTAAATTCTAATCTTTATTGAAATGATGCTTCTTTTATCGGTAAAGAATCATTGTTTTTTAAATGACTCCAGATGATGATTTTAGCTGGCTCATAGGACTTTCCGCCTTTCACCTTTCGCCCCAAAATCCTACTTTTGCAAACTCAAACAAAAAAGCTAACGATGCTCAGAACAAATACTTGCGGCGAATTAACACTGAACGATCTTGGTAAAACGGCATCCAACAGTATGGGCGATGAGTGAAAAACAGGATTTTAGGTTAATTTTATGCCGATAAAAGAAGTATTGGATTTTTTAAAACGCCGACGTAGCTCAGCTGGTAGAGCAACTCATTCGTAATGAGTAGGTCGCAGGTTCGATTCCCGTCGTCGGCTCATCAAATCAACCCAAATTAAACCAATGGAAACAGAAACTTTTGAATTTTACATACACCATTTGGGCGAAAAAATCTTGTGCCGGATTGAACCGCAAGGCGATGATTATCAAACTTATTTTGACGGAAAATATCAAACCAAAATCCGTTTCGATCAGCACGGACATTGCTATCAACTGGGCGGGGAAACGCTAAACCAGGAAACGATGCAGGCAATTGAAGATGGCATAGAAAGCCAATTGTTATAAATTAGCGCAAAACTTTATCTTTGAAGCGACGTTCTGAAAATACAAAACAAATTTAACCCTTTAAAAGAAGCACAATGGATACCTTGAAAAAATTTGCCGCAATGGAAAAAATCGTCCACGAACTGGAAGATTTAAAAAACAGTCAGCAGGCAATCATACAAAAATTAGGAAAAATTGAAGTTGATAATTTTGATTTAGGTGATAAACGTTTAGAAAAGGAATTGCCGGATATGCACCAACGCATTTCTGATAATTTAGATGCGATTGCTGATATTTTAGAATATTTTGCCGGAAACACAGATAAATTTGCAGATACCAATAATGTAGAAGCTTTAAAAGAACAGCAAGCCATCCGGGAAGCTGCCGGTAACGAATAAGTTTTTGAAATTAAATTGAAAAAGCACCTGCAAAAACAGGTGCTTTTTTTATGCCGGTAAAAGAAGCATTGTTAGGAAATTGCTTTTCTTGCAATCATCTTTCTGCCGATCAAAATAAACAGTGCACCAAAAAGAGCAAAAACGATTAACAGCACAAAAGCATTTAAAGCTACGGCGGCGTAACCAAAGCTTTTTACATCTACAAAAAAATAAGGATAAAAGCCAGTTGCTGCCCCTCGGATGATGATGTAAATCAAATACATGAACGGAAAAATAAGCCAGCTTGGAAGCTGTTTCCACTCCAATCCATTTTTTGAAACTAAAAAAAGCCAGTACAAAATATACATCACCGGCACAACCAAATGCAGCAATTCATCAACTGGTTTATACAAACCCTTTGGATGCCAGAACTGGCGCAGCACCAAATTATAAACCAAACTGACAATGGTGATGTAAACCGCAATGGCAGTAGCGGTGGAAATTTTTGAAAAAAACCGGCCGAAATCAGTTTTGGGGATTAGCAAAATGACCGTCAAGCTGAAAGCCACCAAAATATTACTTTGAATAGTGAAATAACTCAATAGTTGCACCACGCTTCCGGCAAGCGTTCTTCCTTTTGCCAAATAGTCCGGGATAGAGATCATGAACTGCATTATCACCGCAAACCAGGCCAGGATTGCAATCAGACCGATAAAAAAAGCATATTTGAGTCTGGGGTTTCGATCCATTTTCAGCGAAATTATAATTCTGCTAAAACTATAAAAAATTCCAAAAGTAAATCTGATTACTCCACACTTTTGCCTTTCATAGCCACGCCAATTGCCTGATCCATCAATCGTTCTGCAAACGGTTTCGTAAATTCGTTCAATAAATCTATCTTCTTGTGGATCAAATCTTTATCGCCCAAATTCAGTGATTCTTTCAGTTCGGCAACTAATTTTAAAGTATCTGTTATTTCTATTGCGGATAGATAAGCTACATTTTTTTGCACAAAACGCTCGGCCATGTATACCATTTGTTCGCCTTCTGTTCTGGCTTCAATCAGCATCCGTTGCTTCACATCTTCCTGCGCGTGCGTGATGCTGTCCATCAGCATTTGCTCCACTTCGGCATCTGTCAGACCGTAAGCCGGTTTCACTTCTACTTCCTGCTTTACGCCGGAACGTTGTTCAACTGCTTGAATGGTTAAAATGCCATCCGCGTTCAGCAAGAAGTTAATATCGACTTTCGGGAAACCGGCTGGCATAGACGGGATTCCTTTCAGATCAAATTCAGCCAGTTTACGGTTTTCTTTTACCAGATCGCGTTCGCCCTGATAAACCGCAATTTTCATATTGATTTGCCCATCGATGGAAGTCGTATATTGTCGTCCGGCTTTGGTCGGGATTTTGGCATTTCGCGGGATGATCACATCCATCAAACCGCCCATCGTTTCGATGCCCAGTGAAAGCGGCGTAACATCGAGCAATAAAATATCAGTACGGTTTCCAGCCAGGATATCCGCCTGGATTGCCGCGCCCAAAGCCACCACTTCATCCGGGTTCACTTCATCATGCACACGGCGGTTGAAAAATTCGCCTACCATTTTTTTCACTAAATGTGTTCTGGTTGAGCCGCCCACCATCACCACTTCATCAATATCGCCCACTTCCAAACCGGCATCTTTTAAAGCACTTCGGCAACTATCAATTGTTTGCTGCACTTTCGGCAAAATCAATTCTTCAAAAGTATTACGGTCGATGGTGCACCATACCTCACCAATCTTTTCGTTGAATAAACTCTGGTGTGCAAACGCTTTTTTCGCTTCTTCGGCTTTCAACCTTAATTCCTGCTGCGGAAGGCCATGCTGTTTTTGCAGGTTATTTTTTTGGATCCAATAATCCACAATCAAACGGTCAAAATCATCTCCGCCCAAAAAAGTATCGCCATTGGTAGCCAAAACTTCAAAAATCCCGTTCTGGATTTGTAGTATCGAAACATCAAACGTGCCTCCGCCCAAATCATAAACGGCAATGGTTTTGGTTTCTTCCGGATTTAAGCCGATGCCGTAAGCCAAACTTGCGGCCGTTGGTTCGTTCACAATCCGCAGCACATCCAAACCGGCCAGTTTTCCGGCATCGCGGGTTGCTTGTCTTTGAGAATCGTTAAAATAAGCCGGAACGGTGATCACAGCTCTGTTTACCGGTGTTTTTATGGCGTGTTCGGCGCGTTCTTTCAGCTCTTTCAAAATCAAACCCGACAATTCTACCGGTGTATAAAACGTATCTCCTACTTTAATTTTGACCAAACTTTCGGTATCGTCATCAATTATTTTGTAGGAAAAAAAGTTCTGGTAATCGGCCACATCTTTGTAAGAACGGCCTAACAATCTTTTGACCGAAAAAATCGTGTTCTGCGGATCGCTGATTAAAAAGTTTTTGGCTTCATTTCCAACCGTAATCTCGCCCGAATCCCCAAAATGGATCACTGAAGGAACCAAAACGCCTTTGCCGGTATCATTGATCACCTGCGGATTTTTGTCCGGGTTGATAAAAGCCACCAGCGAATTGGTGGTGCCGAGATCAATGCCGACGATAATTTCATCCTGCTGGATGGAACCGGTGCTGAGGTTGATTGAAATTGTAGCCATAATGCCGCAAAGTTAGGAGTTTTGCGAAATGGCGTGTCATGTTAGTGTAGAAGGGGTTTTGCAATGTAAAGCATCATGGGCTTTCGCCCTCTTTACGTTCTTTTTGCTTGAACAAAAAGAACCAAAAATTCAAGACAAACCCGATCCCTCCGGGCATTTTGTCGGCCTTCCCGCACCTGGGCGGAGACCTGTCGCTTCCGAATGTCCGGGCAGTTATCTTGTACTGTTAAAGGATTTTTTAGATGCTTCTTTTATCGGTATAAATTAGGCGGATCGAAATGGTGGTTCTTATTTTTCTTTCGATGGCAGAGCCGTTTGCAAGGTAGCCGCCCAGGCGCGAAGGGCTGAATGCCGCCCGGAGGCGATCCGGCATTCTTGATTTTTGGTTCTTTTGATCAAGCAAAAGAACGTACAAGAAAAACAAATTTGAAGAAGATACTTCCGCTGCGCTCAGAATAACAAACCGCTTATCGGTACAAATTAAATTTCAATATTTTCATTAATTTCCGTCCCTTAAAATAACTTAATAAATGTCCGTCTTTTTCAAATTTGCTGCAATACTGTTTTTATCGACCCTTTTTTGTTGCCGATTACAAGCCCAAACCTTTGGCGGCAACCCGCCGTCCATCCATTGGCAGCAAATCAATACTAAAGTAGCAAGGGTAATTTTTCCGCAAGGACTGGATTCTTCGGCACAGCGCGTGGCCAATATCATTGAATACATGCACCGCGATTTGGCACCGACAATTGGTTTCCGGCAGAAAAAGATCAACATTGTGCTTCAAAATCAAACCACCATTTCCAACGGTTATGTGGGTTTGGCACCTTTCCGCAGCGAGTATTACCTCACCCCAGATCAGAATAGTTTTGAGCTGGGCAGTTTGCCCTGGACAGATCAGCTGGCCATCCACGAATACCGGCATGTGCAGCAATACAATAATTTTGATATCGGGCTGACCAAGGTTTTTCACACAATTTTTGGAGAAGGCGGCCAAGCGGTTTTAAGTACGCTGACCGTGCCGAACTGGTTTTACGAAGGCGATGCTGTTTTTAACGAAACGCTAACGAGCCGGCAAGGCCGCGGCCGCTTGCCGTTTTATTACAATGGTTATCGTGCACTTTGGTCGGCAGATAAAAACTACAGCTGGATGAAGCTGCGCAACGGTTCGTACCGGGATTTTGTGCCCGATCATTATCCGCTGGGCTACATGGAAGTGGCTTACGGACGCGAAAAATACAGTCAGGATTTCTGGAAAAAAGTAACGCACGATGCCGCATCTGTAAAAACCACTTTTCGCGGAGCCATTAAAAAATATTCCGGTTTGAGTTATCCGCAGTTCAGAACACAAGCATTGGATGAGTTTAAAAATCAGTTTGCTGCGGAGGATCAAAAGCAAGCCCAACCCAAACATTTTGTGGCCAATCAGGAGTTTCCGGCCTTCATCAACGATACTTCTTTTATCTATGTAAAATCCACTTATAGCAAAGTGCATGAATTTGTGCTACGGAACGGAACGACAGAAACGGTGATCCGTAAGCGTGATGTTTCTTTGGATAATCAGTTTTCGTACAAAAACGGCAAAATTATTTATGCTGCTTACCGGCCGGATTTACGCTGGAATTATAAGGATTTCAGTAGTTTGCAATTATTGGATGTAGCCAGCGGAACCCAAAAAACCATCACTAAAAAAAGCAAATATTTTTCGCCGGATTTGAGTGAAGATGGCAAAACGATCATCGCCGTTTCGCAATCTCCGCAGGGAAAAAGCGAACTGCATTTGATCGATGTGGCCAGCGGAAAACTGATCCGCAAAGTGCCAAACTTAGAAAATTTGGTTTATACTTACCCAAAGTTTTTGGATGACGAAACCGTGATTTCCGCAGTGAGAAATCCAAATGGAAAAATGAACCTGGCAGAAATCAATTTAAAGAATGGTGAAATTATTAACCTGACACCTGCGAGTTTTAAGGTGATCGGCTTCCCGACAATCAAAAAAGACACAATTTATTTTACGGCTACTGCGGAGAAAAACGATGCTTTGTTTGCCCTGACTTTATCCGACCGGAAGATTTATCAGCTTAAAAACAGTACGATGAATGCGCTGATCGGCAATTATCAGGCAACTGCAAACAACCACGCAATTTTGTACAATAGTTTTACGGCAACAGGTTATGAACTGCATCAGACTGAAAATAAAGACATTATGTGGCAACCGGTTACGGAAACTGAACTGACTTCTCCCCTTTCCGACTTTAAGATCAGCAATCTGGAAAAAAACAATGCTGATTTGCTGGCTTCTGTTCCAAATCAAAAATTCACTACTGAAAAATATAACGGTTTGTCGCATTTGTTCAATTTTCATAGTCTGATCCCTTCTTTCAGCGATCCGGATTATACGCTGGCTTTGGTTGGCGAAAATATCCTGAACACTTTTCAGCCGGAGATTTTTGGCACTTACAACCGCAATGAAGGCTATAAAAAAATTGGTTTTGATGCGGTTTATGCTGCGCTTTTCCCTTATCTGTCCGGCGGCGTAAATTATACTTTTGATCGGCGCGCCTTATTTCGTGGCAGCAATTTGTACTGGAACGAAACGCAAATTCAGGGCGGTTTTAGCGTTCCGCTCACTTTCAGCAACGGCCGAACCTTTAGTAATCTGAGTTTCGGCAGCAATTATGTGTACAACCAAAGTGCTTACAAAGGCAATCTTCAGGCTTTGCCGGGCACACAAGCTTATAGTTATCTTGATAATTCCGTCCGATTAAGCAGTCAAAACCAGAAAGCTTACCAGCAAATTTATCCGGGTTTCGCACAAAATATCAGCCTGAATTATAAAGTTGCCGCCACGCATTACAGTGCTAATCAATTTTTAGCAAACGGTTATTTTTATTTTCCGGGGATTTTCAAGAACAATAGTTTGGTAATTAATGCCGCTCATCAGCAACACATCGGTGCCAACGGATTGAGTTTATTTTCTAACCAGCTGCCATTTTCCAGAGGTTATACGGCAGAAAATTTGAGTAAAATGGATAAACTGGCTGCCAATTATCATTTTCCGGTAGCTTATCCGGATGCGGGTTTTGCCAGCTTCTTTTATCTGCTCCGGATTCGGGCCAATTTATTTTATGATTACACCAAAGCCTCCGATGTTTACACCAACGGCCACCCTTTCAAAGCCAATTTCCGCTCGGCCGGAAGCGAAATTTATTTTGATTCGAGCTTGTGGAACGAACTGCCTTTTACTTTTGGTTTCCGCTACACGCATTTGCAGGACCGGGATTTATTTGGTGGAAACGGCCCGAACCGTTTTGAGTTGATTGTACCGCTGAGCTTCTTTTAGCACATAAAATTTGGTTTTCAACAGTTTCATTTCTCATCAAAACAGTATTTTAGCCGATAAAAACAGCATGTTGCTCCAGAAAATAAAAGCTTTAAAAACCGGTTTCAAATCGCCCAAAATTTTAATTATTGGTGATTTGATGATCGATCAATATATCTGGGGCGATGTAACGCGGCTTTCTCCGGAAGCACCGGTGCCGATTATTTGTGTGGAAAAAGAATCAAGCACGCTTGGCGGAGCCGGGAATGTGGCGCAAAACTTATTGTCTTTTAAAGCTGAAGTGATTGTGGCCGGACTGGTTGGCGATGATACGGCCGGAAAAGAATTGTTGAAAGTTTTGGCCGAAGAACACGCAGACACCAGCGGGATTGTGCTGGACCAAAACCGGCCGACAACCATTAAAACCCGGATTCTTGCCGGAAGCCACCAGATTGTGCGGGTTGACCGGGAAACAACTGCTGCTATTAGTCGGGAATGCGAAGATGAATTGTTTAATAAAATTTTACCGCATTTTGAAACTGCCGATCTTGTACTGTTTTCGGATTACAATAAAGGCGTTTTTTCCCCTTCGCTTTGCAGCAGGATTATCAACCATTGCAATTCTATCCGCAAAAAAGTAATTGTTGACCCGAAAGGATTGGATTTTGCAAAATATCGTGGTGCTTACCTCATCAAACCCAACAAAAAAGAACTGGCGCAGGCCGTTAAATTTGAGAAGATCAGCAATACCGAAGATTTAAAAAATGCTGCTTCGGCTTTGTTTGATCAGACAAATTCTGATTACATAATTGTTACTTTATCCGAAGGCGGAATTGCAATCCTTACACCAGATACTTACCAGCTTTTAGAAGTTAAAGCAACAGAAGTTTTTGATGTAACCGGTGCCGGTGATACGGTTTTGGCTACGCTGGCTTACTTTACAGCTTTGGGTTTTACGGTGGAGGAAGCCTGCGAACTGGCCAATCATGCGGCGGCAATCGTGATCCGGCGGGTTGGAAGTGCCAGCACTACAATTGACGAAATTATAGCAGATATGGAAAATGACCACAACTGAAATGGTAGCCGAAGAACTGAAAAATCATCAGGAATTAATTGCTAAGGTAATCGACAAGCTTCTTTTACCGATAGAAAATGGTTGCGCCATGATCAACGAAACCATATTAAACGGCCACAAACTGCTGATTGCCGGAAACGGAGGAAGTGCTGCAGATGCGCAACACATTGCTGCCGAATTTACCGGAAGATATGTAAAAGAACGCAAAGCTTTGCCCGCAATTGCCTTATCCACAGACACTTCTGCTTTAACTGCAATTGGTAATGATTATGGTTTTGATCACATTTTCAGCAGGCAACTGGAAGCATTGGCCCAGCCCGGCGATCTGTTTCTGGCGATTTCTACCAGCGGCAACAGCGGTAATATTATAAAAGCGATCGAATCCGCCAAAAAAATGAATTGTAAAGTTTTAGGATTATCGGGTCGTGATGGTGGAAAAATGAATGCAATTTGTGATTTAAATATTGTTGTTCCTTCGGATACTACGGCACGGATTCAGGAAATACACATGCTGATCGGTCATGTATTTTGTAAAGCTGTGGATGATTTGTTTTGAAGACTGATTTTCAATGCTTCTTTTATCACCTAAAAAATCGTGTTCCTTCAAAAATTTAACTAAAATGAACAATACCAGCAATTACATTTTTAATATGCTAAAAGAAGCATGCTTCTTTTAGCATATTAAATTAGCAATCCGACTATTTTTCTAATAAAAAAATTCAAATTACCCGCATCACTTTCCCAACAGTTTTTCCGCTTGACTGCGTTTGTGCATCCGGCTGGCTTCCACCAACACTAACTATCACGCTTCCCGGCAACTCTTTTAAATTTCCCTGGTCGTCCACTAAGGATAAATCTTGTGGCGTTAAAGTAAAGCTTACATTCCTACTTTCCCCGGCTTTTAAAAATATCCGTTTAAAACCTTTCAATGCCATTATTGGTGCGGTGATTGCTGATTTTGAATGCGACAAATAAAGTTGTACCACTTCCTCGCCATTTATTTTCCCGGTATTGGTTACGCGAACATTTATGATACTGTTTTTACCAATAGAAATTTGATTTGGTACTTGCAACTCACTGTATTTGAAAGTAGTATAACTCAACCCGAAACCGAAACTATACAAAGGCTTGCCTTTAAAATAGCGGTAAGTGCGGTTTTTCATAGAATAATCTGTAAAAGAAGGCAAATCCTTGTCGCTTTTGTAGAAAGTAACCGGCAAACGGCCGGCAGGATTATAATCGCCAAATAAAACATCGGCAATAGCAGTTCCTGCTGCTTGTCCACCATACCAGGCATTTACAATCGCCGGAATGTTTTCAGATTCCCACAGTGTTGCAATGGCACTTCCAGTCATCATCACAAAAACTACCGGTTTGCCTGTTGCTTTTAAAGCTTTTAACAAGTTGGTTTGTATTTCGGGCAAAGCGATGGAAGTGCGGTCGCCGCCATTAAAACCAGGCTGGTTTACCTTCATTTCCTCACCTTCTAATTTTGGCGAAATTCCTCCGACAAAAATGATGGCATCTGCATCTTTAACCTCATCTGCGATTGCTTTTAAGTCTTGCCTTCCTGTTAAAGTTGATGTAAAATCGATGGCTTTATCATAAATCACCTCCGTTCCGCTGCCTAATTTTTCTTTGATGGCTTGTAAAGGTGTGCTTAATTTGGAAGGATGTCCGTTATAATTTCCTAATATAGTAACTGAATCATTGGCATTCGGACCTAAAACAGCAATTTTTTTTAGTTTTTTACTTAACGGAAGTGTTTGCCGCTCGTTCTTTAGCAACACGATGGATTGTTGTGCCATTTTTAAGGCATGTTCCTGATGTGCCGGGCTTTCTAAAACACTTAACGGAATTTGTGCAAACTTTACTTGGCCTACAGGATCAAACATACCCAAACGAAAACGGATGGTAAACAATCTTTTTAAAGAAACGTCAAGTTGTTGTTCTGTGAGTTTTTTATCCTGTACCGCTTTAATCAATGATTTGTAAGTTACATTTCCGCATTCTACATCTGTTCCGTGTAAAACGGCATCCGCAGCGGCACTTTCTGCATCGGTACTGGTTTTATGACGTTCGTAAAAATCATCAATTGCACCGCAATCCGAAGTTACGTAACCTTTAAAATTCCATTCGTTGCGCAAAATATTGTTCATCAGCAGATCGCTCCCACAGCAAGGCTGACCTTTAAAAGCATTGTAAGCACACATTACGCCTGCTACTTTTGCATTGACTACCAATTCATGAAAAGCGGGCAAATAAGTGTCCCACAAATCATGGTCGCTTACATTTACATCAAACTCATGCCTTGAAGGTTCTGGCCCGCTATGGATGGCGTAATGTTTTGCACAAGCTGCTGCTTTTAAATACTTCGGATCGTTCCCTTGCAAACCCGTAACAAAAGCTTTTCCCAAAGTTCCGGTTAAAAATGGGTCTTCTCCATAAGTTTCTTGCCCTCTGCCCCAACGCGGATCGCGGAAAATATTGATGTTGGGCGTCCAGTAAGTTAAGCCCAGATAAATGCCGGTTTTTCCGGTACGTGTACTTTCATTGTTGATCGCCCGGCCTTCTTCTGCTGTATAATCAGCCATTTGATGCAGGGAATTGGTATCAAAAGTAGCCGCCATCGCAATTGCCTGCGGATAAACGGTTGTTTTGAAAGAAGTCCGGGCTACGCCGTGCAAACACTCGTTCCACCAATTATAAGCCGGAATATGGAGGCGCGGAATAGCAGGTGCAGCATTGAGCATCTGGTAAACTTTTTCTTCTAAAGTCATCTTAGAAACCAGGTCTTTTACACGCGTTTCAACAGGAAGTTCCGGGTCTTGAAACGGATATTGGAAATGCTTTTTTACAGACCATGAAGGCAACAGGAACAACAATATAACAGCTATTACGGATAAGCTGATCCAAGTTTTTTTCATCATTTTAGTATAGGTTATGTCCGGCGGGAAATTGTACACGAATATATTTCTTTTCAGGAAAATAGAAGTTTTTATCTGTAAAAGAAGCAGGTGGATTTCAAATGTTGTATTTTGGTTGAATGATACACATAGAAAACAATTTTAGGTCGATAAAAACAGCTTTCCTTCTCCTGGTGCTGATGGGTGGTGGTTCGGCTTTTGCGCAATATAACAGCAAAGTTTACAACCAGTATCTGGATTTTAACGAGGCACAATATAAACATGAAACTGCAAAAGCACTTTTAAAGGCGGACAGTATTTTGCAGAGTACAGAGAAACTTCCGGCCAAAGCAGAAATTAGTTTTTACGGGAGATTAGCCAAGCTGTACGAAGATCAGCATCAACCCGAAAAATCAATTATTTATAACGAGAAAGTTGTAGCGGCCGTGCCTGATTATTACGTTTCGCACCGCGCTTTGGGCTATTTATATTTACTGCCGATGAATGCTTTGGTAGAAAAAATCAATCAATTTAAAGGCAATCGCACAGACTACGAAAAATACAAAGCACAGTATTTTAAGCTGATAAAAACAGCATTGCCGCATTTGGAAAAAGCCGAAGCCTGCGACCATGACGAGCAGACTTTGAATTTGATTAAAAGCTTGTATCAGAAATTAAACGACGCGGCTGGTTTGGCTTCTTTGGACAAAAAATTGAAATTGTTGAAAGTACATTGCATTGATCTGCTGACCGATTAAGATACTGTTTTTACAACCACAATTTCTTCTGGATTTTCTTCTTCTTTTTTTATAAAAAACCTGGAATTGTATTTTTGGGCTAATATATTTGCTTCCGGCCCGGCAATTAATCCGGCACCTTTAATGGTTGATCCGATAACAATTCCGGCACTAATCAACACTAAATTTTTAATGATATATTGCCCTTCCATAGTAGGGACCAAAATAGAATTTGCAAATGTTTCATGCGGAAAAAACAGCATCGGCAAAAATGTACCTGCCATTTGAAAATATAATAACAGCAGCGTAAAATCAAGCATAATGTTAGTCAGCAGTCCGACACCGATCAAAGTTTCCCATGTAGCCAAAATATAAACTGAGATGTTTCCCGGAATCAAACCAAAAGTAAGTTTGCTGATGGTGCGCGCGGCCAGCACTTCTGCCGGACTTAAACCATGAAAGAATTTCAACATCCCAAACCAAAAAAAGATGATGCCCAATGCAATCCGCAATATTTTGATCCCGTGTTTTATTTTCCATGAAACCATTTTAAGTTCCATCAAACTAAGTTTCTGATAAAGGGACATCGGCATAAAGTTCAGGTTAAATATTTAGCCATATACGCGGGTTCTCAATTATTAGTTTTAACAACCTACTTGGATATTGACTTAGATTCTACAAACTTTTTTAAAAATAAATCCGTTTATTAAATTATGAAACGCTTAATTTTAATTGCCTTTACTGCTGCATCTGTTAGCATTTTCGGATGTCAAAATATCAATGGCCAGGATAAACTGGCAGCCAATCAACCCAAAAGAAAAATTGTAAAAAGCAATACGGAGTGGAAAAAAGAATTATCTCCAACAGCATACAATATCATGGTTGAGCGGGGCACAGAAGAACCTTTTCATAATGCTTACTATAAAAATCATGAAAAAGGCATCTATGTAAGTGCAGCTACCGGCGAGCCGTTATTTTCTTCCGGTGATAAGTTTGAATCCGGAACAGGATGGCCAAGTTTTGTGAAACCGATTGATCCAAGCAAAATCGAAATTGTGCATGATAACAGCTACGGCATGAACCGTGATGAAGTGATTGAAAAAAGTACAGGTTTCCATTTAGGCCATGTTTTTGATGATGGCCCGGCAGATCGTGGCGGAAAACGTTATTGCATGAACTCCGGTGCTTTCAAGTTTGTTAAGAAATAAGCAGATACTTCTTTTATCGGTATAAATTTGGGTTCGCTTTATTAATTTAAAGCGAACTCATATTTTAAACCCAGCGTAAGATCTACCCAATCCGGGTTTACAGATCTGATCATTTTTTCTTTCTGGCTCCGCGTAAAGCAACTCACGGTTTGAAACCTTTTTACAGCTACATCTTCAGAGTTCAGTTCTTCAAAATAAATCAAGCGGTTTAACTGATCAGAACTATTGAAAAACAGGTTTGGCATTTGCTGATAAAACTGCAATGTTTTGACCAGATCGGAGCACATCCCAACGTGCAAACTGTTCCGATTACGGTCAGTAATAATATACATAATTTTTTTTCCTGTTTTTGCAGCAGAACGAACATTTAAATTTTGCATAACTAAATTTTATTACTAATTTTATGAGCACTAAGGTACTAATAAATTTAGCAATACCAAATTTTATGTCAAAAATTTCATCAAACATTAAATACCTCCGCAAGAAAAAAGGATTAACGCAGCAACTGTTTGCAGATCAGCTACATATAAAGCGATCACTGGTGGGTGCATATGAGGAAGACCGGGCAGATCCGAAGTATGAATTACTAAATTTGATAGCAAACTTCTTTGAGATCCCGATAGGTGACTTTATAAATGAAGACATCAACGATAAATATCCGCAGAAACCGAAGACGGAAAATAATAATGTCCGCGTTTTAAGTGTTTCTGTGGACAATAATGAACGCCAAAATATAGAGTTGGTGCCTTATAAAGCCAGCGCCGGTTATTTAAACGGTTATGCTGACCCTGAATTTATCAGCCAGCTGCCAAAATTTCATTTGCCGATGCTGAAACAAGGAACTTACCGGGCTTTTGAAATCACGGGTGATTCTATGCTGCCGGTTTATCCGGGTTCAATTATTGTGGCAGAATATTTAGAAAACTGGTCTGAAATAAAATCCGGAGAAACTTACGTCGTCATCAGCAAAGATGATGGCGTAGTGTACAAGCGTATCGGTAATAAATTCAGATCGAACAAAAAACTGAAATTGGTTTCTGATAATCCGGTTTATGAACCATATGAAATAAACCCGGAAGATATTCTGGAAGTTTGGAAATCCAAGGCTTATATTTCGATGCACTTCCCGGAACCAACGCCTGATCCGACAATGGAAAGTTTAACTTCTATGATGACGCAAATGCAAAAATCCATCTCCAAATTACAGCAAAGCAACAATTAAGTTACATGTTTTCAGTTAAACTACAGGATATTACCTTTATCCAATAAACTTAACAGAAAACGATGAAAAAACTATTATTAATGCTTTGCTTTATAGCAGGCATCACTTCTTTGAGCAAGGCTCAAGGTGGTGGACAACGCAGGTCTCCGGAGGAACAAGCAAAACAATTGCAAACACAATTGAAGCTGTCTGACGATCAAACTACGAAGATCACAAGCATTATGCAGATGCAAAGCACCAAATTGGATAGCGTGAGAACAGCTTCTAACGGTGATCGTCAGGCAATGATGCAAGGAATGATGCCGATCAGACAGATGATGAGCACGAAAGTCAAAGCTATTTTAACTGCCGATCAATCAGTAGCTTATGACAAAATGCTTGCTGATCAACAAGCACAACAACGCGCCAGAATGCAAAATGCCGGTGGTTCTCCGCAAAAATAATCTGAACTTTTTGATTTTGAAAAGCGGCCCTGAGCCGCTTTTCTTATTTTTACAAAAAATTTTTTACGTTGAAGCAGGCAGAAGATTTCATCGAACAAAAACTGGCATTCCGAAAACAGCAAGACAATTTTAGGGTGCTAAAAACAGCATCGGGTTTGATTGATTTTTGTTCAAACGATTATCTCGGTTTTGCAAGATCAGAACAATTGAAAGCTTTAGTTCAGCAGGAATTGCAAAAATATCCTGATTATTTGAATGGTTCCGGCGGATCAAGATTATTATCCGGCAACACTGCTTTTGCAGAAGAATTAGAACAGCAAATTGCCAACTTTCATCAGGCAGAAGCAGGGTTGATATTTAATTCCGGCTACGATGCCAACTTGGGTTTGTTTTCTTCACTTCCGCAACGTGGCGATACGATTATTGCGGATGAATTGATCCACGCTTGTATCCTGGATGGTGCAAGATTAAGTTTGGCTAATCGGTTTTCTTTCAAACATAATAATTTGGAAGACCTGGAAAAAAAACTTAAAAATGCCAAAGGGATTTGTTATGTAGCGATAGAAAGTGTTTATTCCATGGATGGTGACCAGGCACCATTGAATGCAATTATACAATTAACAAAAAAATACAATGCTAATTTAATTGTGGATGAAGCACATGCAACCGGTGTTTTCGGTGATGGTTTGGTGCAGATGTTAAACTTAGAAAATCAGGTTTTTGCCAGAACAGTAACCTTCGGAAAAGCATTGGGCTCGCATGGTGCAATTGTGCTCGGCAGTCAAAACTTACGTGATTATCTCATCAACTTTGCACGTTCTTTTATTTATACTACGGCTCCAAGTTTCCACCAATTAATGACGGTCAAAATGGCTTATCAGTTATTGAAAACTTCGGAAACTAAACAAATCCAATTGCAAAATTCAATTAGTTTTTTTAAAAAAGAGTTGCAAAAACAGTATTCGATCCAATTAATCCCGAGTGATAGCGCGATACAATCTATATTGGTTTCGGGTAATTCAAAAGTAAAAAAAATGGCTGATAACTTGCAAAAAAATGGTTTTGATATACGGCCAATATTGAGTCCGACGGTTCCGATTGGAATGGAAAGATTGCGTATTTGCATCCACGCTTTTAATACGGAAAAAGAAATTATCGGATTGAGTTTAGCGGTCAGCAATCAGCTTTAGGCCAACAACTATGAACCAGGAACTATAACCTATGAACCAACCTAAACCATTATTTGTAACCGGCATTGGGACCGGCGTTGGCAAAACTTATGTTGCGGCACATTTGGTAGAAAAGATGCAGGCTGATTATTGGAAACCGATACAATCGGGCGACTTAGAATCGTCTGATACAATGAAAGTTAAAAGTATGGTCAAAAATCCAATTTCAATTTTTCATCCCGAAGCTTACCGGTTGACGCAACCTTTTTCTCCGCATAAATCTGCTGAATTGGATGGAATTGTAATTGATCAAAAGCAGATTGTTTTACCGAAAACGCAAAACCAATTAATTATCGAAGGTGCTGGCGGATTGATGGTTCCGCTAAATGATGATTTTTTTATGATTGATCTGATCCGCCAATTACAAGCTGAAGTTGTTTTAGTTGTGATGCATTATCTGGGTAGTATCAATCATACTTTGCTTTCTATCAGTATGTTGAAACAATACAATTTACCGATAAATTGTGTTGTTTTTAATGGCATAAAAGAAGCATATTCCGAAAAGGCAATCAGGCGAAAATATCCAGAATTGATTTATCAATACTTGGATTGGATGGAGAGTTAATGGGCTTTTTGTCATTTCGACCGAAGGGAGAAATCTTCTTTAAAGCGATTTAATTTTTTCGATGAAGATTTCTCCCTTCGGTCGAAATGACAACGCGGCAACTATCCTATCCTACTTCAATTCCAATTTCTTTTTCCAAACCTTGCAACCAATTATGATACAAGTTCGTTTCTATGGATACTGCTTTTACCGCATGTTTTTCCCAATCCGGCGAGAAATGCTGCAACTGATTGAGCATTTCTTCCAAGTGCCCTTCTTCTTCCAAAATTATAGATTTAACGTTGACCTTGCTTTCTGCATCAGTCAAAACTTCCTGGTAGATTGGATACAATTCATCGGCACGAACTTCGATGGCATAAGTAACTAAAAGATAAGCTGCAAACCGAAGTTCTTTGCCTTTTAATCCAAGTTCGGTTTTTAAATAACGGCAAACTTCTATATCCAAACGATTGAGGTAAAACCGGCTGTCACGCGGTGCAAGTAAATAACTGGCAGCGTAAGTTGGACATAAATTTTCGCCTAATTTTTCCAATTGTTTTTTCAGATAAAAAGCATGTCGATGCTCTTCGGCAGCATGTTTTAAAATGATGTAAGTTACAGTTTCGGTATCTTCACTTGCGGAGATTTTTCTTGCGCCGGTGTTTTCCATCAAAGATAAAGTATTGAGCCATTTGGCGTGCAAAGTTGGCCGGGCAACAATGGCCGAAAATAAAGCGTTTGTGTTCATAATTTAAAAGGTTTCGAGTGCATCTTGCACAGCTGCGTACAATTGATCCAGCTGCAAATCGGTGATGCAGTAAGGTGTTAAAAAATAAATAATATTACCCAGCGGCCTCAAAATGATGTTTTTACCGAGGAAAAACTGGTAAAGCTGATCGCGCAGATTACTGAAATAAGATGTTCCGCTATCCGCATTAAATTCCATTGCCAGTATCGTTCCGGTTTGCCGAATAGATTTCAGCTTTGGGTGGATGCTGTTTTTATCGGCAAAAAATTGGTGCCGCTTGCAAATTCGTTCAATGTTTTTCATTGTTTCAGGTTGAAGAAACAATTCCAAACTTGCCAACGCAGCCGCACAAGCAACAGGATTTGCGGTGAAAGAATGGCCGTGAAAAAGCGTTTTAAGTTTATCGTCTGATAAAAAAGCTTCATAAATTTGGTTGGTGCAAGTGGTGATCCCAAGCGGCATTGTTCCGCCGGTCAACCCTTTAGAAAAACACATCAGATCGGGTTTTTCCTGCAAATAATCGCAGGCAAACCGCTTTCCTGTCCGGCCAAAACCCGTCATCACTTCATCGGCAATCATTAAAATTCCTTCCTTGCGGCAATGCGCCATCAGTTTATTTAAATATTCAGCTTCATACATCAGCATTCCGGCCGAACCTTGCACGAGCGGTTCAAAAATGAAGCAGATAAGTTCATGGCTGATAATTGATAGCTGATGGTAAAGAGTTTCCAAATTCTCTTCGCTTGGCAAGTCAATAAACTCAACTTCAAACAAATACCGGTCAAAAGAAGCTGTAAAAGCGGATCGCGCACTAACAGACATCGCGCCAAAAGTATCACCATGATAAGCGTTGTGAAAAGCCACAATTTTAGTACGCGGCTTGCCTTGGTTGCTCCAAAACTGCATACACATCTTCAGGGCAACTTCCACAGCAGTAGAACCATTATCAGAATAAAAAACTTTTTGCTGATTTTTGGGGAGAATTGCAAGTAAACCCTCCGCTAATTGGATCGCAGTTGGATGTGTAAAACCGGCAAAAATTACATGTTCTAAAGTTTGCAATTGTTGAGAAACTTTTTGTGCAATATAAGGATGCGAATGACCGTGAATATTGACCCACCAGGAAGAAACGGCATCCAAGTAAACTGTTCCTTTGTCATCAAACAAAAGCGCACCTTCGCCCCGAACAATAGGAATTGGCGGCGCAGCAGTTTGCATTTGCGTGTACGGGTGCCAGATGACTTTCAAATCGCGTTCTGCCCAGTTCATTTTATCGTTTCTAAAAGTAATTCTACCGCTTTTTGATCTGCTGGAAAAGTAACGTCTTCTACTTTAAGCTGATCCAAACTGAGCCAACGAAAAGATTGCAAAACCCCGTCTGCATTTAGTCCGTCAAAATCAAACGGTACTGTTTTTATCGGTATATTTATAGGTGAAATGTTTTTGACGAGATAATAAACGCTGATGATCTGGGTATCGTCAAAAGCAGATTTCAAGTAGAAATCGGTTGTGTAAAAATGATTGATAATTTCTATTTCGAAATCGCATTCTTCCAAAAATTCCCGCTTTAAACCATCAATCAAACCTTCGCCATATTCCAAACCACCACCGGGAAATTTGGCAAAGCGCATTCCGTATTCCTGTTCATCACTGATTAAAAGCTGCTTTTTTTCGTTAATCAGCAAACCATAAACACGCACATTAAAAGGATATTTTTTCAGCATAATTTTAAGCAGGTAAAAGAAGCATTGGCACTATTTATCAAGCAGATTGCTGTGCAAAATTGTATGTGTGTCTGTGTCAAAATGCTTTTTATTTTGCGCTACGCGTTCCATATCCCAAACGTAATCTGTAGTTTTTTCGTGCGAGCGGATCGGGCAATTTGGCATCCGGCAGTAATAGCAGCACTCCGGAATACAGGGATCAGCATGAATAAAAAACTCGGTTTTGATGTGGCCAAACTGATTTACCAATTCATCGGCTTTGGAAACTTCATGGTGCACACGCGTGAGATCAAAGTAGTTGGGCAGCGTCATGTGGCAATCGATATGCAGCTCATTTCCATAACGTTGCGCCCGAAGATTATGAATATCGATCCACTCTTGTTTCCGGTTTTCATTCAGGATTTTGAGAATATCATCTACCATCGAAAAATCGGCTTCATCCATCAAACCGGCAACTGATTTCCGCACTAATTTATAAGCCGTATAAACGATAAACAAACCAACCGCGATAGAAAGCAGGCTGTCCAACATCAAAATTTTAGTGAAGTAGATCAACACCAAACCAAGTACCAAACCGGTACTAGTTACGGCATCGGTAATAAGGTGGCGGCCGTCGCCTTCGATGGTGATGGAAAGCATCTTTTTTCCTTGCTTAATCATGTAAAAACCAAGCAAACCATTGATGATGCCGGTTATGCCGATAATGGCCGCGCCGAGCAATAACTGCTGTACTTCGTGCGGATAAAAAAGGTTGTAAACCGATTTTATCAGGATGATGATGCCAGCCACCATGATGAGCGCGCCTTCGAGGAAAACGGAGAAAAATTCTACCTTTCCGTGTCCGTAGGGATGATTGATGTCGCGCGGGCGGGCAGAAAACCAAATACTGAAAAATGCAAACGCGCTGGCTACCACGTTCACGATACTTTCGGCGGCATCGGTTAAAATGAAGTTGGAACCGGTGATAAAATAGGCCGTAAACTTGGCAATCATCAGGATAAAACCCGTTATCAGCGCGTAGAGAATAATCCGTTTTTGTAATTGCACGATGCTGTTTTTATCGTGCAAAAATATGAATAACAGCGCGAAACCTGCTTAAAGTTATTTTCTATATTTGCCGCCAACAAAGCAATCATTATGAGTATTTTAAGTGAACGGATAAATAACCTTTCAGAATCTGCTACGATAAAAATGGCCAAAATGGGCCGCGAACTGGCCGCAAAAGGCGTAGATGTGATCAGTTTGAGTTTTGGCGAACCGGATTTCCATACACCGGAACACATAAAAGCCGCTGCAAAAGAAGCAATGGACAAAAACTTCACGTATTATACGCCCGTGGCCGGTTACCCGGATTTGCGTAAAGCGGTTGCCAACAAGCTTAAATCGGAAAATAACCTGGATTATGATGCTTCGGAAATTGTGGTTTCTACCGGTGCCAAGCAAGCGATCGCGAATGCAGTATTGTGTTTGGTAAACCCTGGTGATGAGGTGATTATCCCAACGCCATACTGGGTTTCTTATTCGGAAGTGGTAAAACTGGCTGAAGGGGAATCTGTTTTTGTAAACGCTACGGCCGAGCAGGATTTTAAAATTACGCCGGAACAATTGGAAGCAGCCATCACGCCAAAATCCAAACTGTTTATGTTTTCTTCGCCCTGCAACCCAACCGGAAGCGTTTATAGTAAAGATGAATTGGCTGGTTTGGTAAAGGTTTTTGAAAAATATCCGCAAATTTATATTCTGTCGGATGAAATTTATGAGCACATCAGCTATTTGCCAAAGCATGAATCTATTGCGCAATTTGAATCTGTAAAAGATCGTGTGATTATCATCAATGGTTTTTCTAAAGCTTATGCCATGACCGGCTGGCGCATTGGCTACACGGCTTCCAACAAAGAAATTGCAACCGCTTGCGATAAATTGCAGGGACAAATTACTTCGGGAACATGTTCGATTACCCAAAAAGCTGGTACGGCTGCTTTGGAAGGCGGATTGGAAAGTGTTGAAATGATGCGTGTGGAATTTAAAAAACGCCGGGATTTGGTTTATGGTTTGCTAAAAGAAATCCCTAATATCAAAGTGAATTTACCCGACGGTGCCTTCTACTTTTTCCCAGATGTAAGCGCTTATTTTGGTAAACAATACAACGGCAAAATTTATGCTGATGCTGCCGAACTTTCTATTTATTTATTGGAAGAAGCACATGTTGCAACAGTTGGTGGAGATTCTTTTGGTGATGATAATTGTATCCGCCTTTCCTACGCTGCTGCTGAAGATAAATTGCGGGAAGCTATGAAACGGATTAAGGAGGCTTTGGGGAAATTGAGTTTACAAGAAATTTAACATAATATCGTATAATGACCTGGATAGAACAACACAGTCACTTTATTCTTGATCTCTTCTTAGCTGGAATTTCAATTTATTTAGCCTTTTTTAAAAACTATCTCGAAGAAAAAGGAAAAAATTTAGCAACCAGGGAGGATATAGAAGAAATTACTAAAAAAATTGAAGGCGTAAAATCTGACGTTCAGTATGCCTATTCCCAAAAATCACAATTACTTGAGCAGAATAAAGTTGCTTTAACAAACTTTTTTGATCAATATATAAATTGGACAGAGTTCTCTATTAAAAATATTAGCGTTGTAATTAATCATTCATATAAATCAGAAAGAATAAGAGAAGTAGTAAATGAACTATCTCTTCAATGTTCTAAAGTAGAAAGATCCTTTTGGACACTATGTTTATTTGAAGCCAGTGATGAAAAATTTATTGAACAAATAAAGTTCATATTCTTACAAGCTAAAAATCTTCATTTTATTACTTTTGATTATTTAATTTCCCTTGAAGAATTGGCTATTAAAACAGAATTACAGCAGGTAACACAAGAACTTATAACGCGAAAAAAAACATTAACAGAATCATTTATTTCTGATAGGGACGAAAAAAGCCAAACATTAATGAAATGTACTAATCTCCTAATGAACTTTATTAGAACAAAATTATTAGAGAAATATGAATAATAGTTTTAATTATTCATAAAGTATATTTCTTAGTTAATAACTATAATACATTGAGTAACCCTATAATTGTTTCCTCAGAAACCTTTTGATTACGATCAGCTTCTTTCATTAAAATAGCTAAACCTAAATCTTCCTGATCTTATTCAGAAATTGCACTTGCTGTAACGTTCATCCTGGTTAATACTTCTTTTAACAAGTCAAATTCTAATTGATCTTTTGGGTGAATGATGATACTTTCCATACTCAAATATAATTATAGTTGCTAATGAAGCCGGTAATTAAAAGATAATCTATTGTATAAATTCCTTCTTTCAAATATTACATATCAATAATATAGCGCAAATTCAAGATTCTAAGCGTACTTTTTTGTCTTTTAAATATGCTCTTATCTGTTCTAAATTCATATCAGCAATATCAAGTGAAATTTTTTCTTTGATTGCCCTAAATGTTTTTACGGTATCAAACTCTTTTTCTTTAATTTCCTGTTTCGTCTTCATAGTCTATAATATCTTTAGGTGAACGGATTTCTAATGTTGGATAACCCGAACGTAAATTTACAGAATTATAACCGCGAATTCTGTAAACATTTACGATATGTTTAAAATTCCAACTTACCAAAATATCAGCCTTATTTATGGTAGCAAGTGCGATATGAACACAATCATCAAAACTTGTTTTACCAACAACATTTTCCGCTATATATTTTTTAGCAAGCCCAATTGCTTCATCATCCATAGTTACATATTCTAAGCTTTCTGATGGTAAACTTCTGAATAAAGCTTTTACCTTTTTGGGTGCATTAAAAAGTTCACCTTCTGTTAAGTCTGAATAAATACAAATAATTTGACCCAACTTTACTTTTTCAAAAAGCTGTATTGATGCTTCTTCAAACTCTATATCAAAAGCACCACCAAATATGGAAGTATCAAAATAGAAACGTTGTAACATTGTCCTAAGATAACAATTTTATACCTTTTCTGATTTGATAAAACTGTTTAGGCTTGCATTTTGCTCATACCGCTTCCATAAAAAATACGCAACAAACATAAATGCAAGCGCAACCAGCGGCGGTATCACACCTTTCATACCGCCGCCAACAAATGCCCAGGAAGTGGCGGCACCGACAAAATCAATGGCAAAACCGGCGAAAGCCCATTCTTTGATCGTTTTATATTTGTTTTGCAGAATGGCAATGGCACCCAGTATTTTTGCAACGCCGGTAATTGTCATTATGTAATTTGGATAGCCTAATTGTTGCAACGCTTTTTTGCCTTCCTCGGCCAAGTTTAAACCGGCTATTCCATCCAGCAGCATGGCAACGCAAAAGATAATTGTAATAACCCAATAAAGGGTTTTAATTGTTTTTGGCTTCATATTTATAATTTGTATCTGATTTGTTTAGGTTTTTTCTTTTGAAAGTATATTGCACATGCTTCTTTTACGGCACAAAAATGAGTGTTGCAGTGTAAGTTGCTAAACTTATTTTTTACTTTCAATTACGGATAAAATATTACCAGCCGGGTCTTTAAACCAGGCAATCAGCGGCGTGCCGCGACATATCCCTTTTTCGTCTGTTTTTAAATTTGGTTCGTTGTATTTTTCAAATTGTACACCACGCTTGTTCAATTCATCTACGGTTTGTTCAATATCATCAACCGGGAAATTTAGAACGGTAAAGGTTGCCGGTTGATGATTTGGTTTTGGATAAATCAGAATATCATTTCCACCACTTAGATACAATTTTAATAAACCCTGCATTTCGTCTGTAACTTCCAATCCAAGTATCTCACCGTAAAATTGCTTGGCCTTTTCAATATTATTTACAGAAAATCCACTGAACGCCTTACTGTCTTTTAACATATTTTATCCTCCTTAAAACTTAAATGCTTCTTTTACCGATAAATTTTCAACTTGCTTTTTCTGCACAATTAAACATCCATTGTACACCAAATTTATCTGTGCAACTTCCATAATAAGCGCCCCAAAACATCTCATTTAATGGCATGGTAACTTGTCCGCCTTCAGCAAGTGTATCGAATAGTTTTTTTGTTTCTTCCCTGGTGTCAGGTTCCAAATTAATGTGAACATTGTTTCCGAAGTTTACGTTGAAACCCATTGTTTCCGGGGCATCTGTTCCCATTAAAGCATGTCCGCCTGTAATTGGCAGTTCAATGTGCATGATTAAACTTTTATCGCTTTCTGCAATTGGCATCGTTCCTCCGAGTTGAGGTATATCTCCAAAACGCGCAATTCCGCCTCCGCTAAATTCGCCTCCAAAAACGGATTTGTAAAAATTGAAGGCTTCTTCTGTGTTACGGGGAAAATTCAAATAAGTGCTAACTTTTGACATAATTTTAGGTTTTAGTTTTGATTTTGATAATTTAATTCTAACGTGTTGATTAGTTGTGTTTCGGCTCGTAATCAAGAACAACAATCCCGCAATCAAATGATGTAGATTTTACTAATGTCAGATTTTGTTTGCTGTTGAGTTCTTTGAAAATAGCCATTCCATTACCAATTGCAGTTGGATTAATGAACAAATGAAACTCGTCAATCAGCCCTTGTTTGATTAGGGCCGATACAAAAGCCGCACCGCCATAAGCGATGATATCTTTACCATCTTGGTTTTTTAGTTTCATGATTTCTTGGGCAAGGTCGCCTTTTGCTAAAACGGTATTGCCCCATTCTGACTTGTCAAGCGTTTTGGTAAAAACAACTTTGTTTGTGTCGGTAAATTTCTTACCGGCTTCATATTGAGGGTCATCCTGATTGGCAGCCACAGCAGCCCAGTAAGGGATAAAACCTTGTGCCAATTTTCGTCCAAGCACGATGCAATCCACAGGTTCTGTTATTTCCTTTACATATTTTATAAGTTCATCGTCCCAATTGAAAATCATCCAGTCCATTTCGCCGTTTAACCCTGCAATGTATCCGTCAACGGTCATTTGTACTTGAAGTTTTAATTTCCTCATTGTCGTTTTGTTTTTTTAAATTGTTTTTATGCTTGTTTATTGCCTGTCTTTAATGTCTGTACTGCCGTCTTAAAGTTGCTGGTAACTTTAAGCTTTATAAATGTATCACAAACTTATAGTAATCAAAAGAATCCCAGAGGTGTAAATCCGGCAAAAAAGAGGTTGATTGCGACACAGTTTTATTTTAAGTTTGATTTATGAAACACATATCTATTCTTGTTCCAAAAGGGGATGTTGCCCTGAGTTGTATTGAAGGTTCATTTACCATATTTAATAAAGTGAATGATTTTTTAACAAGTATGGGGAAGCAACCTTTATTCCAGGTGCAATTGGTTGGCCTAAGTGCCGAAGCGCAGGTTTATCAGCGGTTGTTTAAAGTTTATCCTGATCTTGTGGTTGATGATGTCCACAAAACAGACCTGATCATTATACCGGCCATCAATGGTGATATGAAAGATGTGGTTGAATTAAACCAGGATTTTATTCCATGGATGGTAACGCAATATCAAAACGGTGCAGAAGTAGCAAGCCTTTGTGTAGGCGCATTTTTGCTTGCTTCAACCGGTTTGTTAAAAGGAAAAAAATGTGCAACGCATTGGATTGCAATGGGTGAGTTCAAAAAAATGTTTCCGGATGTAAATTTAGTATCCGATAAAGTGATTACAGATGAATATGGTATTTATACAAGCGGCGGCGCTAATTCTTTTCTGAACCTGATTTTATATTTGGTTGAGAAATTTGCGGGACGGGAAATGGGCGTATTCTGCGCTAAGTTTTTTGAGATAGAAATTGAACGTGATACGCAATCGCCTTTTATTATTTTTGATGGACAAAAAGAGCATGACGATGAACACATCCGAAAAGCACAGGAGTTTATCGAATGCAATTTTCAGCAAAAAATAACTGTTGACCAATTGGCATCTATGCTTTTTTTAAGCCGTAGAAACTTGGAACGCCGGTTTAAAAAAGCAACATCCAATACTACAATGGAATATTTGCAGCGCGTTAAAATTGAAGCCGCTAAAAAGAGCTTTGAAACCAACCGGAAAAATATCAACGAAGTAATGTACGAAGTTGGCTATTCTGACACCAAAGCATTCAGGACGATCTTTAAAAAAATTACCGGCTTGTCTCCTGTAGAATATCGAAGTAAATACAATCGTGAGATTGAAGTAGGTTAATGCAAAAAGATACAAGTTCCATAGTAGAAATACTATGAAACTTGTATCGGTGCTTTACAGTTTGTTAATGTTCATCAGCACTTGGACCATAACTTCCCGGAATAGGAATATTTAACAGACGCAAGTAGACGCCTAATTGTGCCCGGTGATGAACAATTTGGCTAAAACTCATTCGAATTACTTCACCTTTAGTACCAACATAAAGAACGGCATCACCGTTACGCAAAGTCCAGGTTGGCAATAATTGTTCATCTGTTGCTGCTACTAAATGTTCTCTTCCGTTTGCCAATGATTTTTCAGACAGTTCCAGCAATTCGGTTGTGCTGTTGATAATTGGCGGCTGATACGGACTGTCAGCAAAATTAATTCCATCGGTAATAAGTGCCATGCTAACCCAAGTTGGTAACTCTGCAATATGAGTGGTTAGCTGGCGGATAGTCATACTTTTTTTGTGTGGTTTCCAGTCGTACTTGTCGTTTGGCACACGTTCCAGCATTTTTCGGGTGGTCAGTGCTTCCTGATCCATCTCTTTCAATAACATTTGAATAGTTGACATAATATGATGATTGTTAGTTTGATTATACAAATCAACATCAGGCTAATGACAACCCTATGTCAGCAGGAAAAATTAAAATGCTTCTTTTACAAAGAAATTTTTTGGATGATTGATCGCACACGATCTTTTAAATGTTGAGGCTGGATAATTTGTGCATAATCAGCAAACATCAAATACCAACGGGCAAAACCTTCAAGTGATGAAGTCAGAAACGTCATTTCAATTCCGTTTTCTGTTTCTTTTTCCTCCGTAAAACCGTGATAATATTTTTGCTCACCTAAATGCCTTGCTGCAAACAAATTCACATGGATAACTATTTCTGTTAATTGGTTATCATGATACATTTCTTCCATATAACTTTTTAGGGAAGGGTGTTTATCCTCATAATTTTGATCCGTGATGACGAGTTCAGTGATGCGGTCAAACCGAAAATCGCGGTAATCATTACGCATTTTACACCATGCAATTAAATGCCAGTAATTATCCAAGTAAAAAACACCAACCGGTTCAATGCAGCGTTCTGTATGTTCCTGCTTGTAATAAGCAAAGTACTTCAGTTTTAGTATTTTCTTTTCTGAGATCGCTTTTAATGTGGTTTGCAGCGGATAAATGTCTGATTTAACATGCGGCGGTCTTTTTGCTTTTAAAACCGCAATCCTGTCATCTACACTGGTTATAAATTCTTTTTCGGCAGATCGAAGCACTGATTTAATCTTGTACATGGCCGATTGATAATGGCTGCTATTGGCGGCATCGGTCAAACTTTCAACTAATTTTTCGGCAGTAATAAAGGCCGTTGCCTCTTCACGTGTAAACATTACCGGAGGCAAACGGTAACCTTCCATAATGGAATAACCCACGCCAGCTTCGCTAATTAGCGGGATGCCAGCTTCTTCCAATGTTTTGATATCGCGGTAAACGGTGCGCAAACTTATTTCGAAACGATCTGCAATATCCTGTGCTTTTACAATTTTTCGGGATTGCAGATGAATTAATATGGCTGATATACGGTCAATTCTATTCAAGAAAATTAATGCTGAAGTTGCACAAATCTCAAATTTTAGGCGATAAAAGAAGCATTCAATTGGATTTTTTTTCAAGCATGAATTAACAAATCAAAAGCACATGCTTCTTTTATCTCATAAAAAATCCCAATCAGAATTTCCTGACCGGGACTATTTATCAATACTTCTTTTATCACCTATAATTTGAACCCATAAGCTACACGCAATCCAATCAAACCATAATTGCTATTGTTGCCCGAGAAGTTTTCGTAACGCAAACCTAAATCAATACCGCTGTTGCTGGCAAAACCAATACCTGGAGATAAGATCAGCTTGGTTTCTTTGGCGTGGTTTAGCTCAAACCCTGCTCCTGCTTCGGCACTTAAATAAAAGTTTGGGGCGAAGAAAGATTTTAAACCAACTTTTACTGGGATCATATTTAAACCAGAATTATAGTACGTGCCTTTATCGGTTGCCTGTCCGTAACCATTTTTGTCAAAAAAGTGATAATAACCCGGCGTTAAAATCAGCGACAGATTGCTGGCCAAATCGTATTGCAAACGGATAGTTCCGCCCAATTCAAAGTTTGAAAAATTTTTGGTTGGATAACCGCCTTCCAAACCTAATCCCATCCGAAACACATTTTTAGAATCTTTGGAAAATTTCTTTTTATACACTGTTTGTGCCTGAGATTGGCTGCCGATAACCAGGATCAGCATAGCTGCCATTGCAGAGATTAATTTTGTTGTTTTTGAAATCATTTTTATAAAATTAGTAAATGGATTTTGCAAAATCCTGAATTAATATAAACAAATACTTTGCCATTGGAAATATGAAAAGCCTGCACAAACTCTAAATTACTGGTATAAAAACAGTTAAGGCCAGTTTTTATATTGACTTTTTGACAGTTTTTGAAAATAGAAAAGACCTGAAAAGCTAATTTACAGGTCTTTTTTGATGAGATGCTTTTATGATGAGATGCCGAAACAAGTTCGGCACGACAAGCAAAAATCAACAATCAAACATTCAAATCCTGCATAATTGTGTCGATCTTATCTTCCAATTGTTGTGCCGTTTGGATATAAGCTTCTTTGCTTTCCAGCGGACCATTTACACTGCAATAAAACTTAATTTTAGGTTCGGTCCCGGATGGGCGTGCAGAAATAATACTGCCATCTTCGGTTACAAATTGCAAAACATCGGACGTTGGAAAATCTAACTTGGATGTTTTGCCAGAATTTAAATCTGTTTCCACGCCTTTTTCATAATCCTTCAAAACCACCACTTTTGATCCGCCTAATTGCGTTGGCGGCGTGGTACGGAATTTCTCGATCATAGCTTTAATTTCTTCCGCACCGCTTTTTCCTTTTTTGGTAATGGAGATAAGTTTCTCTTTATACAAGCCGTATTTCAGGTACATTTCTACCAAAGCTTCGTACAAACTACTTCCTTTATCCTTGTAAAATGCAGTCATTTCAGCAATAAATGCAGCAGAAACCACGGCATCTTTATCACGTGAAAACTCACCCACTAAATAACCGTAACTTTCTTCGCCACCAGCAATAAATACCTCTTTTCCAAGTAGTTCTGTAATTAATTGGCCAATATATTTAAAACCAGTTAACGTATTATAGCAACTGATACTTTTGGAAGCTGCAATTTTGTCGATCAAATAAGTAGTTACTACTGTTTTTACCACATATTCTTTGCCGGTTAGTTTGCCGCTTTCTTCCCAGGCCGTCATCAAATAATTTAGCAAAAGGCTACCGGTTTGGTTTCCGTTTAATAAAATCCATTCGTTTTTGTCATTTTTTACGGCGATACCCACGCGGTCAGCGTCCGGGTCAGTTGCCAAAACCAAATCGGCATCCATTTCTTTTGCTTTTTTCAGTGATAAAGTCAGTGCTTCTTTTTCTTCCGGGTTTGGATAAACTACGGTTGGAAAATTGCCATCCGGCGTAGCTTGTTCATCCACCAAAATCACGTTTTCAAAACCAAATTCGGCCAAAGCTTTCGGCACCAAAGTAATTCCGGTCCCATGGATTGGCGAGTACACAATTTTCAGGTTTTTTTGCCGCTGAATGGCTTCTTTGGAAACCGATAAGCTCAAAATATCTTTCAAATAGTTGGCATCGATTTCTTCGCCGATCAGTTCTACTTTATCTTCAATCCGGTCAAATTTCACTTCGTCAATTGTTTTTATGGCTGATACTTCGTCCATCACAGCCTTATCAGCAGGAGAAACAAACTGCCCGCCATCTTCGCCATAAGCTTTATAACCGTTGTATTCTTTTGGGTTGTGGGAAGCAGTCAGCATCACGCCGCTTTTGCAGCCCAACTGGCGGATGGCGTAAGAAAGTTCCGGTGTTGGCCGTAAAGCTTTAAAAAAGTAAACGTGAATGCCATTTGCCGAAAAAACATCCGCAACAGTTTTGGCAAAAAAATCAGAATTATTGCGGCTATCATGCGCAATGGCCACTTTGATAGCTTCGTTTGGATAGGTTTTTTTCAGATAATTGCTCAAACCTTGCGTGGCCGTGCCGATGGTATATTTGTTCACACGGTTGGAGCCTGCGCCCATAACGCCGCGCAATCCGCCGGTGCCAAATTCGAGGTCGCGGTAAAAAGCATCCGTCAGATCGGTATATTTTTGATCGTCCAGTAATTGCTGAATTTCTTTTTTCGTTGCTTCGTCATAGCTTCCCTGAAGCCATTGGTTGATTTTTTCCTGAACTGCAGGCTCTAATTCTTGCATAGCAATATTTGATTGGTTTATGGGTTAAAGTTATAAATCTTGTTTAAAAAACAGGTTTTGGAAACGGATGTGAAGGAAAGAAAATCCGTACCAACTCAATTTTAGGTCGATAAAAGAAGCATCATATCATAAAAGTTATTTTCTTTGCCGAAACAGATATACGGATATTTATTTTCGATGTTTGAAGAATTTGATCAGCATAAAAATAATCAACCCATCTTTCCCAAAAATCTATTTTGAAACTTCTTATCTGCAAACGACGTAACTGATCTAAGGGCAAACCTTCAAATTAAGAAAATTAACAAATGGTAAACATTAAACCATTTACTGAAACTTGCTCTATCCTTTTGTCCGTATAAAATTTATCCCCCTAAAAACAGTATTCAATTTATATTATGAGTTTTGAACTGAACAGACCGAATTACGGTTTTTCCGCGAGTAAGGAAGAAACTGACACGTTAGATTACGTTAATCCGTTGCCGCGCGCGGTCATACGCCCAAATTCTTTTACGCTTTTGGACGGCGAATGGAAGTTTGCGCTGGACCGGGAAGACCGGGGCTTGCAGGAAAACTGGCAGATTAACCACAATTACGATGATACGGCGCATTGGCCGGGCAGCGTTGAGCAGCAAATGGCCAAAGAGCATCCGACAGAAAAAAGCTGGGAAAACAAAATTGTGGTTTGGTACGAGCGCGAGTTCCCGATGCCAGTGCAAAGTAACGGGCCGGGTATGCCGCCGTCCATCATTCAGCTTACTTTTGGTGCCTGCGGATACGAAACCCAGGTTTGGCTAAACGGTATGCCCTTACACACGATTGAAGGCGAGCTGGTACACGTGGGCGAATACACCTCTTTTTCTTACGAGCTGGACGAGGCTTTGCTGCAAGACGTTAACCGGCTGACGGTGCGTATTGCCGATACCAAAGATGCAGATACTACGCGCGGCAAGCAGGAATCATCGGTTTATAAACGCGGCGGCATTTGGTATCAAACCTATACCGGTGCGGTGCGCAGTATCTGGCTGGAATCGGTAGAGCGGAACCGGCTGCGTTCACGCGTGGGCGTAGTGAGCATGGTGGAAGAGAAAATGGTTCGCTTAAACGTAACTACCCGCATCCATGATCCCGGTGCATACACGATTAAATTGCAGGTTTTTAATAAACATCCCGATCAGGCTGAGCCGATTGCTACAGACGAATTTCCGCTATTGCTGGAAGCCGGCCAAAAACAACAACGCGTAGTTTTACAAATCCCGGATGCCAAATTGTGGTCGCCGGAATCGCCGACGCGGTATCGTTTGGTAGCGCAACTGATCGATGCCAACGGTTATATTGCCGAAATAGAAACCAGTTTTGGGCTGCGTAAAATTGAAGCACGTGGCTGTTGCATCTACCTCAACTCCAAACCGGTTTACCTCGATGGCATTTTGTACCAGCCCGGCGGTGCTACTTACGAAGAGATCAAGCAGCACATGCACGCCATGAAAGCTTTGGGCTGCAATTTGGTCCGCATTCATATTGCCGGTGTTGACCCTCGGATTTATAACTTGGCCGATAAACTGGGGCTTCTTTTATGGGTAGAAGTTCCGAGCCCGCATACTTCCAACACCAAAAGCCGGGAAAACCACAAAGCAGAATTGCTGCGGATGCTGGCTCTGATCGGCACACATCCTTCCATCGTGATCTGGAGTTTGTATAACGAAGATTGGGGCGCACAGGACATTGCCACCAACCCGGAAACGCGGCAATATATTATGGATATGTACCATTTTATGCAGATTGCAGAACCGCAGTTTTTGGTGGTGGACAATGATGGCTGGCAGCATATTAGTTATGAAGGCCGTTTAAAATCCGACTTGCTGACGGCACATTTATATACAACCGATTTGCAGCGCTGGAAAGAACTGCTGGATGAGTTGTCCGGTGGACAATTGATTGGCGTAGCTGCAAATCCGCTGGTTGTGGGCGATCCTTTCTTCTTCCGCCAGCAAGTACCGTTGATTGTAAGCGAATGGGGCGGTTTTGGTTTCTCCGGATACGGCGGCCCGCAAAATGATGACGAGCGGACAAAGGAAATCCGGTTGTACAAAGAAGAACTGCGCAAACGCCCGATTGCAGGCGATGTTTATACGCAAGCCACTGATATTGAAGATGAAGTGAACGGTTTGATTACCGCCGCCGGCGAACTGAAAGTGCCGGAAGGATTGCTGAATTCGAGAGGGTAAAGCAGCCGGCACTAATTTTTAGGTGATAAAAGAAGTATCGATCTATATAAAAAATGGTTACAATTTTTTGTTGAATTGTAACCATTTTTTATAAGATTAAGATTCAAATTAATTTACTGCTGCTTCAACAACTTTCCTTTTAATAACTATTTTTAGCGCATAAGGACGATTAAAAGCGTCTTGCTTCAGCTTAAAACGATCAGCCAGTTTACGGATGATCTCTTTCGAAAAACCTTTTTTATAACTTAAAATCTCCGATACAACACTTTTACCAACGCCAAGCAACTCAGACAAATCCTTTGGTTTAAGCTGATTTTCTGCCATCAAAAATTTTAATAATTCAACCGGATCATTTTCTTTCAAAGTGCTATGCTCCTCATCCCACTTCTCAATTAAAAGCGTTAACAACTCAATCTCCTCTTCATGTTCTTCGCTTTCGGGTTGATCAACCAATGTTTCCAGCAAGTTGCAATATTCCTCATACTGCCCTGCGTTTTTAACAATCTTATATTTTAAACTTTCCATATCCTCAAATTAATACATCCTGATTTCGTATTGCTTGTTGGCTTTACAAAGTTGCGTGTAAGCCTCATGTGTACCGATGTAACAAATTGATAAATGCACACGCGTTTTGGCAAAACTATACTTGCAAATCATCCGATAATTGTTTCCACCAATATCAAAAACAACACGGTTTGAACCATTTCCAAGTAAATCAGCAGCACCAAAAGTTAACAGAATGTCTTCCGGCCTGTTCCAATCTACACTTCTAAGAACACTTAACCAATTTGAAAAAGCACTTTTACCAACAGCGTGCTTCCTGATAAAATCTTCTACTGTTTTCTCTTTTATCAAATGTACACGCATCAACAAATATCAGAAAAAGTTCGCAGAATGCGAATTTCAATAAATTAAAAAATGATTTTCTTTTGTTACAAACCCTGCGCAATCACATAACCACTCGCCCAGGCCCATTGGAAATTATAACCGCCCAGCCAACCAGTTACATCCAAGCATTCGCCGCCAAAATATAAGCCGGGCACTTTTTTGGCTTCCAGCGTTTTGGAGGAAAGTTCGCTGGTAGAAACGCCGCCGCGCATCACTTCCGCTTTGTCATAACCTTTATCGCCGGCAGGTTTCACTTTAAAATGATGGATTAATGCCTCGGTTTTTTGCAGATCAGCTTTACTTAATGAGGCCAGGTTTTTTTCTACCGGTAAAAACAGCATCAAAGCTTCGGCAAATTTCCGGGTGTATAAATTGGAAAGCAAGGTCAGCAATTGCTTTTTTCCGTTAGATTGCCGCTCGTTTTCAATCAATTCCAAAATATTTTTCTGCGGAAGCAAATCAATCTCAATCTCAGTTCCCGGTTTCCAGTACGAAGAAATCTGCAAAATTGCCGGTCCGCTCAAACCCCAATGGGTGAATAAAATATTTTCTTCAAAACTGGTTTCCCCACAAGTTACGCTGCAAAAAACCGAACTTCCGGAAAGCTGTTCGTACCATTGCTGTTCTTTTCCGGTGATCGTCAGCGGCACCAAAGCCGGAGCCGTTTGCGTGATTTGCAAACCAAACTGACGCGCTATTTTCAACCCAAAATCCGTTGCGCCTAATTTTGCAATTGGCAGGCCGCCGGTAGCAATCACCAATTTTGGGGTTCGGATGATTTCTTCTTTTCCATTTCTTAAATAGCTGATTTCAAACCCGATACTGTTTTTATCGATACTTTTTACAGTTGCACCACAACGGATTTCCTGGTTTGTACCGGCACACAAATCCGTAAACATCTTCACAATATCTTTCGCTTTATTACGCTCCGGAAACAGCTGGCCAAGCGTTTTTTCTTTTCCTCGGATGCCGCCGTAAACTTCAAAAAAACCAATCGTATCAGGCACGGTAAACTGCGAAAAAGCTGATTTGCAAAAGTGTCCGTTCTCAGAAATAAACTGTTGTGCCGAAGTATTGAGGTTGGTATAATTGCACCTTCCGCCGCCACTAATCAGGATTTTGGCTCCGGGCGCGTTGTTTTTTTCAAGGATCAAAGTGCGTTTGCCCAGTAATCCGGCTTGCGCAGCACACATCAATCCGCAGGCACCGCCGCCGATGATGACCGCATCAAAACCAATGTCTTTTATTAAATTTGTACCCATGCAAGAATCGCAAATATCAGAATTTGGAAAGATATTGGTCTTTCTAATTTCCGGTTTCATCATCACCGGCGGAATGCTGGCGTTGAACAAGCTCATCGCACCGAACAAACCCAATGCAGAAAAACTGAAATCTTACGAATGCGGCGAGGAACCGACCGGCTCGTCCTGGGTGCAGCTCAATTCGCGTTTTTATGTTATTGCGCTTATATTCTTGTTGTTTGATGTCGAAATGGTGTTCATTTTTCCCTGGGCAACGGTTTTTGGCAGCCATGATTTGATTGCGCAGGATGAACGCTGGGGCTGGTTGAGCCTGATCGAAATGTTTGTTTTTATGGGGATTTTAATTCTTGGTTTGGTTTATGTTTGGGCGAAAGGCGATCTGCAATGGATCAAAACCAGGATTGTAAAACCAATGGTTGGGGTGAATATTCCTGCTTCGGTTTACAATCAGATCAACGAAATGAAGTATGTGGTAAAACCTTTTTCCGCAGAAAACAACACCGAAAATATAGTGATAAAAGAAGCATCGGAAACCGTAGCCGTAACAACAACGCTGCGCAAACCGATGTTTAAACCAAAATTAAAAGCTTAAAAATGAGTGCAGGAAAAACGGAAGAAAACGGCAGCGTGATGATTACCAAACTGGATGATTTGATGAACTGGTCGCGCCTGTCATCCATCTGGCCCATGACTTTTGGCATCGCCTGCTGCGCGATAGAAATGATGGGGGCCTACGCATCTACTTATGATTTAGACCGTTATGGTGTTTTTCCGAGAACTTCGCCCCGACAATCGGACGTGATCATCATTGCCGGAACGGTTACTTTTAAAATGGCCGAACGCATCAAACGGCTGTACGAACAAATGCCCGAACCGCGCTATGTAATCTCGATGGGTTCCTGCTCCAACTGCGGCGGCCCGTACTGGGAACACGGCTACCACGTGGTAAAAGGCGTTGACCGGATTATCCCGGTAGATGTTTACGTACAAGGCTGCCCGCCACGGCCGGAAGCTTTGATCGGCGGCATTTTAGAGCTGCAAAAAAAGATTGAAAAGGAAACTTTGATGAAAGAAATGATTGCCGGATAAAATGTTTTAAGTCGAAATTTGTTATGCCGAACTTGTTTCGGCATCTCATCAAAAAGATTTAGAATTTGCTTGAGGGATCCTGAAACAAGTTCAGGATGACAAATGAATGCTATTTCTTAAATAGTTTCATTACGCCTGCAGCAGCCAATCCACCTACAGTGTACCACAAAACCGTCAGCACTTTCGTTTCAGTTGTGCGATCGCTTGGCGCATTGTTCAAACCCATTTTTTCGGGCATAAAAACAGCACCAACACCAGCTGCCAAACCTAAAACAAAACCACGTTTCAGCAAACCTTTACGCTTTCCGGCACCAATCAAACTGTAATAAACGGCATTGCTCAAAATATCGCCGTCCATCGGTACAACTCTTCTTCACCGTTTGGTTGCGGCAAATGGACAGCTTTCAGCATTTTTACAAGCGCTTCTTCGCCAATTAATTGGATCTTTGGCGCATCTTCATCTATTTTACGGTAAGTTTCATGAATCAAATTTAGGGTAACTGCGCCCGCTAACCCTCCGGCCAATGCTGTTGTTAATTTCATAATGCTTAAATTTATTTTTGGTAGGTTTTGTTTTAAAATACATCGCAATAAACCTTTAATTTGCAAGGATGGAACAAGTAAATAATCCGCTTCACGGCAAAACTTTGGAGTCGATTTTGAACGAATTAGTGACCGAACTGGGTTGGCCGGAACTGGGTGAGCGCATCCGCATCAAATGTTTTACAGATAATCCAAGCCTAAAATCCAGCCTGGCTTTCCTCCGAAAAACCGATTGGGCCAGAAAAAAAGTTGAAGATTTGTACATCAGTTTTCTGCGGAGCAAAACTAAACGCAGCTGCTGATACTGATTTTATTGACCCAAAATCAGTGCTTGCGTTTGTTGTTCATTTTTGCTTTCTCGCCGGAGCTGAAATTGAATGTTTTGGCATTGCTTGCCTTTTTTTCATGAAAAGCCGTGCCCGGTTCCGAGGTCGGATTTTTAACTTTTAGCACTTTTTTTTCTGCGGGTTCTGGCTTGTGTTCTTTTTCGATTACCAAATTTTCCGGCAAATCTGCAACCGGGATTTTTTGCCCGATAACTTGCTCAATTTTGCGAACGGCATTCAATTCTAAATCTGTGGCAAACGTAATGGCAAGTGTTTCCTGGTTTTCTTGCGGAGAAGTATTGATAATTCGGTCCACATAAGTTTCCGTTTCCAAAGGTAGCTCAAAATGAATGATGAACGGAATGTTGGACAAATCAGTCAGCTGGTTTTTCTCATTTGCCACAATCAAAATCCGCACATTTGATGCTTCAAACTGATAAATATCCTGGAAACCCGGCGTATCAAAAAACTGCGGATTCAGTATGGCAACCTCCAGTTTCATATTTTGCTGCAGGCTTTTGTACAAGTTTTCTGCCGTAAAAACAGTATTCACAAAAACCACTGTTTTGGTAAACAGCTCGGCATCGCGCAAAAATAAATGCAGCAAATTGATTTTGGTACGAAAATTAGGCAATTGGTACAACAACTGATTGTAGGTAATTAAAGGCGTTTCGCCCTGTTCCTCAACTTCCACCACAGCTGGCATTTGCATAAACGGACCGATCATTTTCAGCAGTTTATCATGCAGCACTTCCGTAAAAACCAGATGCTGGGCTTTGCTAATGCTGTTGGCTAATTCGGCAACGGGCAACTGCAATCCTTGCTTGATCATCAGGTCGGCATCATCCAAAACAAGCAGATCCACTTTGTTCAGGTTTAAAGCCAGTTTCAGGTAGATGGCACGCGCCCGGTCCGGCGTAGCTACCACAATATCAGCACCATCCGCCAACGCATCCAGTTGCGTTTCCATGCCTGGTGCGGGATACAAAGCCACAATCTGGCGGGATTTATTGGTGTTGAACAAAGCAAACTGCTCAGTAATGGCCAGCACTTTTTCTTTGCTTTCGGCCAAAACCAATACGCGCGGTGCATCACCAAAACCTTGCCTGATACGGCTCAAAATTGCCAGAATATAAGTGGTCGTTTTGCCGCAGCCTTCCGGTCCAACCGCAATCAGGTCCTGGCCGCCAGCAATCCGTGGCAAAGTTTTAATCTGAATTTCTTTAGGATAAGTAAAACCGGCTTCGTTGGCAGCGCACAACACCTGTTTACTGAGCTTGAGTTTATCTGCCCACATGAATTTGAAATATTGAGAATGAATGGGCGAAGTTACGCTTTTGTAAATGCTTCTTTTATCGGTACTTTTTTGTTGTCATCTCGACCGGAGGGAGAAATCTTATTCAAAGCGAAAATTTCTTCCTGCCTGTCTTATGCTTGATCAAAAGAACCAATAAATTAAATGCTTCTTTTATCAATCCAATTTTATACCGATAAAAGAAGCATTTGATTTTTGATGAGGATTTCTCCCTACGGTCGAAATGACAAAACGTATAATCTGAAATCTATAAAACTGTTTCCGTTTCCAGGATTTCTTCCTGTTGTTGCGGCCGGCCATTTTTAAAAGCTTTTCTCGGCGATAAACCCAGCAGCTCAAACATCGCCCTGTCGGTCTCAAAAGAAGGGTTTGGTGTAGTCAGTAATTTTTCTCCGGCAAACAAGGAATTTGCCCCGGCCATAAAACACAAAGCCTGCTCCACCGTGCTCATTTCGGTTCTTCCTGCGGATAAGCGGACTACTGTTTTTGGCATGATAATCCGGGTGGTGGCGATCATCCGCACCATATCCCAAACAGAAACGCGCGGCTGATCGGCCAGCGGCGTTCCTTTTACGGGCACTAAAGCGTTGATCGGCACAGATTCCGGATGTTTTGGCAAAGTTGAAAGCGTTTTCAGCATCGAAATCCGGTCTTCCACTGTTTCGCCTAAACCAATAATCCCGCCGCTGCAAACGGTTATTTTTGCTTTGCGCACATGTTCCAGTGTTTGTAAACGATCATCATAAGTTCGGGTGGTGATGATGCGTTTGTAATCATCTTCGGAAGTATCCAGGTTATGGTTATAAGCATACAAACCGGCATCAGCCAGGCGTTGTGCTTGTGCCTCATTCAGCATTCCTAAAGTGCAGCAAACTTCCATATCCAGGGCGTTTACTGCTTTTACCATATCAATTACCTTGTCAAAATCGCGGTTGTCGCGCACCTCGCGCCAAGCTGCTCCCATGCACAAACGGGAAGCACCGCCTGCTTTTGCTTTTTCGGCAGCGGCAATTACTTCATCTTTCGGCATCATGGCGTGCACCTCAACGCCGGTATTGTAGCGGGCGGCTTGCGGGCAATAAGCACAATCTTCCGGGCAGCCACCGGTTTTGATGGAGATCAGCGAACTGATCTGCACCTCGGCATAATCCAGGTTTTCGCGGTGCACTGTGGCCGCACGATAAATTAAATCCAGTAGTGGCGTATGGTATATTGCTGCAATTTCTTCTTTCGTCCAGTTATTTCTAATCTCCGTCATGATGCGCTAATTTAAATTCCGCAAATCTAACAAAAAGTAGAAATCCTTAAAATTTAACAGGCACAACTATAATCGGAGCCGCCTTCTTTTTAAAAACGCCCAGCACAGCACTGATGTTAGATTTTATCCCCAGAAAAACCGGAAATAAATCTACGTTTGTATTTTGAACTTTATTGAAATTGTGCATGTACCGGCCCTGGATAAAAATGGTAAAAGCTGCACCTAATGAAATATCAGCTCCCAAACCAGCCTCCGCAGAACCCGTAAATGTGTATTTATTAACCTGGGTTGCTGTTAATTGCTGTGCGTTTACTTCTATATTAGGCAAATTGGTTAAACCTAAACCCGGACCGGCAAATCCGTAGAAGCTAAAATGCTTGCCGTTAAAACGATAACCTGGCGTTACTTCCAGCATGTAAAAAGTGCTGCTGCCATATTTAATGCGATATGGATTACCGGTCTCGTCAGAATAATTTTGATAATAACCGTAGGAAATCAGGTCCAAAACGCCCATCACAAAAAATTTGTTGTTTTTTGCACGCAGCTCAGCACCAAGATTGCTGGAAAACTGCGGCTTTAAAATATCACTGATTTTTCCGGTATTAAAGCCGTAACCGAAACCGCTTACGCTAAATAACTGTGTACTGTCTTTTTTGGTGTTTTGTGCTGATAATTTCTGTGCGGCTAATAAACTGAAAAGAAGAAAAGCTGCTTGTAAAGTTTTTTTCATGTCTGATTTTTGTGGGAAGTAAAGCTATTATTTTCTAAACATACAAAACGATTATTGTTTGGCTGGCGGATGCTTCTTTTACAACAATAATTTTGAAGCCAAACCGAGGATCAGTAAAAAGCCAAAACAATCTGTAAACGTAGTGATGATGATGGACGAGGCCACCGCCGGATCAATACCAACGCGTTTTAAAAGTAGTGGAATGGATGAACCTGTTATTCCGGCAATGAGCAAATTACCCGTCATGGCTATAAACAGTACAAAGCCTAATTTGATATTATGATCATAAAAAACAGCAATTAAAAACACAATTACACCATTGGACGCACCATTTACAAAGCCGACCAGAAACTCTTTTAAAACCGTAACATAAGCTTGCCGGTCACTCAGATTTATCAGTGAAATCCGCCTCACGGTTACTGCAAGTGCCTGTGTAGCAGCGTTTCCGCCCATGCCGGCAATGATGGTCATGTAGGATGAAAGGATGACGAGTTTAGAAAGCGTGGCATCAAAACTGCGGATAACCGCCGCGGCCAAAAAAGCTGTCCCCAAATTAATGATGAGCCAGGGCAAACGGCTTTTGATCGCATCCTGCCAGGTTCCGCCCAGTTCTTCATCTTCAGAAACACCGGCAATTTTCAGGATGTCTTCCGTGTTTTCTTCCTCCAAAACGTCTATAATGTCATCCACCGTAATCCGGCCAAGCAATTTCAACCCATCATCTACAACCGGAATGCTGGTGAGATTATATTGAGAGAACAAACGCGCCACTTCCTCCTGGTCCATTTCAGCTTTAACATATACAAAATCCCGGTTTACCATGTCGGCCACCTGCACATCCATGCGCGATTTCAATACTTCTTTTACCGACAGAAATCCTTGCAGCACATCGGCATCATCAACCACATAAATATAAAAATCATCCATTTCTTCGGATTGGCGGATGATCTCGTCCAGTGCTTCTTTTTTGGTAAAGTTGATGTTTACTTTAATAATTTCGGTATTCATCAAACCGCCGGCCGTATCTTCGTCGTAGCTCAGTAGCGTGCGGATATTGGATGCGTCCTCTTCATCCAGATGCTCCAAAATCTCCTGCTGGTCTTCCTCGTCCATCTGCGAAATCAGGTCCGTCGCATCATCATAATCCAGTTCTTCAACAATTTCAGAACGTTTTTCGGGGTTGAGGTTGAACAGGATTTCTTCGGGGTGATGCTCCTCGTCCATTTCGGCCAAAACCTCCGAAGCCACATCGCTGGGCAAAATATTTACAATCCGTTCACGTGCTTCCGGTGAAACTTTCCCGCACAGATCTGCAATTTCGGAAGCGTGATAATCCTCCAAAAAAGCCACCAAAGACGTGTCGTCCCGCTCCAGCGCCTGCCGGATCAGCAGTAAATCGTTTTTATCAATATCAAAAGACGGCATCGGCCTAAGTTACGGTTTTGGGCTGAAAACAGTAGCCGGATTTAAATTGCAAGTTTTGGGTTGATACCAGGCATACTGTTTTTATCGGCCTAAATTAGTTGGGCTTGCAAGTTGGTTGTCTTAAGCTGATGAAATTTGCATACTGTTTTTATCGGCCTAAATTAGTTGGGCTTGCAAGTTTATTGTCTTAAGCTGATGAAATTTGCATACTGTTTTTAGCACATAAAAAAAGGCAAGCCAACTGGCCTGCCTGATAAATCATTTTTATAAAATTATTATAAGTAACCAGTTTAAAAGCAGAACTGACCACCGGGAACTTACAACAGAAAACTTAACTTTTCGGGTTCAAGGCTACGTCAATCCGTTCGCTTAAATCCATTAAATGGTAATTGCTCAAACTATCCGAAGTGCTTGGCAAAGCTGTTTTGATCATCGTATTGATGCTGCGCAATTGTGCTTTGGCAACAGACACAACGTCGGTATCTTCTTTTTCCGGATCCGGCGCATCATTTGGGCCTCTCCGGCCACCACCTGCCTGTGCAAACAAAGTTGCTGTTGCAGATGCCGGTTTAATCAGTTCGATCAGCTTGGCTACGTACATTTTCTGCAAGTTGCGGCGGTAAACGTCTATCGGCTGATTGGTTTTTACTTCCTTAAAAACTATCGTCTGCATATCGCCAAAAAAATCAGTGATTTTATAAGCACTGGCTCCGTTGGCCGCTTCCGCTGAAATCATTTTGTACAAATTGTGATTGGTCACTACCCGGTCCAACACATTATTTTGCAGCTTATAAATCACCTGAACCGGGTTTTGCCCAATATCGCTCATGATCTTTTTGTCCAGCATCCAGGTTGGCGTGGTAAATAATTGCTGGTCTAAAAACAGCACCGCTTCTTTTTGGGTTGATGCCGGCACATATTCGTAAACTACGCCGGTTTGTTCTACCGTTTTTGGGTTCTCGTAGATGCCGCCAATGTTTTTGCTCACGTGGCCCATATATCGTCCAAACTGGGTTGTTAACTGGTTGTACATGTTTTCCAGATTGTCATAACCTTCATTTTTTTCGCTCGTCCATTCCGGTAATTTTACGATGATCCTTTGCAGATTTTTGATGCCGTAGGTGCTGGCTTTCATCGCGTTATCACTTAAATCTTCACTTTGCGAATGCGGGTCATCCGGGTTAGATTCTGTGCCGAAAAACAAACGTCTGTCTTTTAAGCGGGCAACAGACATTTTATTCAGTGCCGAAACTTCCGCTTCTGCACTTTTATATTCCGGCATTACTTTATAGCCCCATTCAATCGCCCATTTATCATAATCACCGATTCTTGGGTAGATGCCCGCCGGCTTGATGTTATCTTCCGGTTGCGCCACATAATTGAAACGCGCATAATCCATGATGGAAGGCGTGTGCCCGTTGGCTTCTACAAAAGCTTTGTTCCGAAGCATTTCGGTTGGGACGGTAGAGCTGGAACCAAAATTATGGCGCAATCCTAAAGTATGCCCAACTTCGTGAGAAGACACAAAACGGATCAGGTCGCCCATCAATTCATCACTAAAAACCATTTTGCGTGCCCTTGGGTCGATGGCTGCCGCTTGCGTCATGTACCAATCGTGCACCAGTTTTTGCACATTATGAAACCAGTTGATATGCGTTTCCAGGATTTCGCCGCTGCGCGGATCAGAAATATGCGGGCCGCTGGCGTTTTCTGTTTCAGAAGGTTTGTAAACGATAACCGAATGGTTGGCATCATCCAAACTCCAGGTAGAATCCAGCTTGGAAGTCGGGGCGATTTTGGCCACGATGGCGTTTTTAAAACCTGCTTTTTCAAACGCTTTCTGCCAATCGTTTACGCCGGCAATCAAATAAGGCTGCCATTTTTTTGGCGTTGCCGGATCGATGTAGTATACAATTTGCTTTTTCGGTTCCACCAGTTCGCCGCGTTTGTATTTGGCCATATCCTGCGGTTTCGGCTCCAATCGCCAGCGGGCAATCAGCTGCACTTCTTTTACGCCCTGCGGGTTTACGTCGAAATCAGTATAACCGGTGGTGAAATAGCCAATCCGTGGATCAAAAAAGCGTGGCTGCATCGGCACTTTCGGCAAAACCAGTAGCGAAGTATTCAGTTCTACTGTTTCTGATCCTGAAGAAGCTGCCCCGGCACCAGTAGGCAAAGTGGGCGTAGTTGCCCGCCCGAATGCTGAAGCTGCTGCCGATAAGCTATACGTTTTTACGGTGCTGATTTCGATGTTGTTGGAAAAGCTGCGGATATTTTCAATATAACTCCTATCCGAAAGCAAGCTGCCTAAACGAAACCGTTGCTTAGCATTTGCAGAACTGAAAAAGAACACATCATTATCACCATTAATATAATCGGTTACATCGATCACGCTTCCTTTGCTATCCGGCGAGTAAGCTGCGATGTTAAAAGCCGCTGCAATTGCCTGGATATTTGATCGTTGTACAGCCTGATACATGGATTTTGTACTATCCGGACTGTAAGTCCTGTAAGAGATTTTACGCATAAAAATGCGGTTGCTCGGCCCTTTTTCAAAGCGGATGACGCTGCTGCCAATCTGATCGCCGGCATAACCGCCTGCTTCGCGCACTTCGGCACCAGCACGGGAAATCCGGCTGACTACAAGAATTTCACGGTTCAGTACACTATCGCCAATCTCAAAATAGTATTTATCATCAACCTTGTGCGTTTTAAACAAACCGCGGCGTGTTACGGTTTTTTCGGTGATAATCGATTTATAAGGTTTGGGCTGGGCACGCGTTACGGCCCCGGCAAAACCTGAAGGCAAAGCCGTGCGCCGGGTAGAATCGGCCGGACGGGTTTGTGCGGCAAGCATCGAGGCAAAACCTGCAGCAAACAATACAGTTGTAAAAATTTTCTTCATTAATGCTGTTTTTATGCTGATAAAATTAGTGCTTTCAAACAAAAATCTGTTTCAATTCAGGCTGATTGCTGTATAACTTTATAGTTACAATCTTTTCTGCGGAGAAAAATACGCTTTTCCATGCTATACTTCTGCCAAAAATTATAAAAGGCCGCAATACTGTTTTTATCAACCTAAAAATCAGCAACTGTTTTCTTCTGCATAAAATTAAAGTGTTGGCTTTGATAATTTGGGATTAAATTTGACTGGTGCAAAACAATTACACAAACAGAATAAACTTTTAAAACCTGACTTAGTCTCATCGCTACAAGCGGTTTAATAGTATTCAGGTGAAAAAGGTAAATCAAATACAAAAGCTTACCAAACAACTGTTTTTGGCAGGTTTAATTACTTTAGCTTCAGTTTCTGTTGCTGATGCCCAACGCGGCGTTAGCCACGGTTTTGGTGGTGGCAGAGGCGGCTTTAGTGGCGGTGGCAGAAGTTTCGGCGGCGGTGCCCATTTCAATGCAGCTCCTCCTCGTGGCGGTTTTGGCGTCGGGAACCGGATTGCAGCCGGTCCGCGTTTTGCACCCGGCAGATCTTATGGCGGAGGTATTCGCGGAGGATTGAACTTTAACCGGAATTATCGTGGCAGTTATGGTTATGGCCGCTCCTATCCATATTATTACAGAAGCGGATTTTATGGTGGCGGATATGGTGCTTACTATCGTGGCTATTTCCCGCGTATTGGCTTTTATATCAATACGTTGCCTTATGGTTATTATCCGTTTTCTTATGGCGGTTATCCGTATTATTACAACGAAGGCTTGTTTTATCAGCAACATAATTCTGGTTATCAGGTAGTTGCGCCGCCGGTTGGTGCAGAAGTGCCGCGTTTGCCAAGAGGTGCGAAGGATATTACCATTGATGGCAAGCAGTATTTTGAAAAAGATGGTATTTATTATTTGCCGATCATTAATCAAGATGGCAGGAAAGTATATCAGGTGGCCGGAAAAGATGGTGTGCTTAATACCGATGACGGCCAGCAAAATGATCCGCAGTACAACAACGGCGCGCCGCAAACCAACAATCAGTACCCGCAGCAACAGTACAACACTAATTTGCCACATGTTGGTGATGTTGTAAATTCTGTACCGGCAGACAGCCGGAAAGTAAAAATCAACGGCGAAAAGCTTTTCGTTTCTCTGGATGGTGTATATTATCAGGAAGATAACTCTGGTGATGCACGGATTTTTAAAGTTGTTGGCGTACCTTCAGAAGATGGCGGAACTGATGCAGTAGCCCCTTAATTTAATTTCAATATATCCATAAAAAACCCGGTACTGTTTTTAGGCCGGGTTTTTTGTTGATAAAGAATTTGATTTCTGTTAGTTTATAATCCATTGGAAAAGACTTAAAGCTGATTGCTGAAAGCCGAAAGCCAATTCCTCACTTCTTCTTCCCTTTTGTCAGCTCGCTTTCTGATTTCAAAACTTCGTTGCCGTTTTCCTGCTCTACCAAAACGGCTGGTTTTTCTTTGCTGGCATTGCGTTTTACGGTTGCACTTTTAATCTTTTTTTCAACCGGTTCGGTAAAAGTTTCTTTTACTTTTCCTTCCGCTTCACCTTTGCCAAATTTCCAGGTTACATCATCTCCTTTTTTCATCTTGATTTTTTGATTAGTTTCTATTCTGATAAAACTTCGGGCTAAAAAAAGTTTGAGAAAAACGATGCTTCTTTTATCGGTACTTTTTCTTGGTTTGCTGTAACAAAAACTTTCGGCAGCAATCAAAAGGTATTTTTCAACCCAAAACTCTAAAATCGATGAACTGGAAATTTAAAACCAAGAAGCCCGAAAATCAACCCAAAAAATCCAAAGCACGCGAATGGCTGGATGCTGTGCTGTTTGCCGTTGTGGTTTCTACTATTTTCCGCGGCTTGCTGTTTTCTGCTTACGCGATCCCGTCCGGCTCGATGGAACGCTCCTTGCTGGTTGGCGATTATCTGTTTGTCAGCAAAATTGCTTATGGCCCGCGGATGCCGTTTACGCCGGTTGCTATCCCGTTTTTGGAATCGACTTTGACCAACGACAGCATTAAAACTTACTGGGGCGGCCTGAAATTACCCTATTTCCGGTTGCCGGGTTTGTCCGAAATTAAAAAAGGCGATGTGGTGGTTTTTAATAAACCTGAAGAAATTGACAAGCCGGTTGATGTGCGAACTTTGCTGATTAAACGCTGCCAGGCCACGCCGGGCGATGTGCTGACGATTGTAAACGGACAGGTTTTTATCAATGGAAAAGCAAACCCGAATGCCTCGGCTGCACAAACGTCGTATGAAGTGAAAACGGACGGACGCGACATCAATCCGCAAATTTTTCAGGACCAGCACATCGAAATCCGGCAGCAACTGGCCGAAAATACATTTGAAATGATTATCCCAGCGGAAAATATTTCGATCCTAAAAAGCTATTCCAATGTAAAATCTATTGTGCCGATCATCAAACCAAAAGGCGAATTTGATTTACAGATATTTCCGCATAACCAACATTTTAAATGGAACGAAGATAATTTTGGCCCGCTTGTTTTGCCCAAAAAAGGAATGACAATTGCTTTGAACGATTCCACCATGATTTTATACAAACGTGCCATTGAATTTTACGAAAATAATAAAGTAGAACAAAAAGGCAATGCTGTTTTTATCAATGGAAAATTGGTGGATCATTATACTTTCAAACTCAACTATTTTTGGATGATGGGCGATAACAGGCACAATTCTCTGGATTCTCGTTTTTGGGGATATGTGCCTGAAGATCATGTAATTGGCAAGGCCATGATCACCTGGATGAGCTTGGATAGCTCGGTATCGGTTTTGAACAAAATCCGTTGGGACAGGATTATGCGGGTAATTAAGTAGCAATAAAATCTATTATGAAAAAGATTGATACAGAAGTTGGTTATAATGAAGTGATGGAAAGGATTGATTATTTAATGGCTAAAGGAAGCAAAAATGTTTCTGAAGAGGAACTGGCCGATATTCAAAATCTGGCTTTAGCTGCACAACAATTCGAACAAAAAAAATACTCTGTCGAACAACCATCTTCACTATCCGGAATGATTGAAATGAAGATGTTTGAAATGCATTTAAAACAGAAAGATCTGGCAAAAAAATTAAACGTAAGCAATACAAAATTGTCGTTGATCTTGAATGGAAAACAAAAACCTGATATTAATTTTTTAAAAAGTATATATAAAGAATTGAAAGTTGATGCTGAATTTATTTTAGAACACGCTTAGCGGGTTTGTCAATCATAAAAAAAGCCTTCTCAAAAATGAGAAGGCTTTTTTTATGAAGTATTTTTTAACAGAAATTAATGTTTCAGCGTGTCTTTCAAGCCGTTGGTGCTGTCTTTCATCGAGCCGGTACTTGTGCCAACGGTATCGGAACTGCCGGGTTTTGCGCGGTCACCGTTAGAACTATTGCAAGCTTGTATCCCACCGGTTGCAGCAAGGATCAGGACAAACAAAATAAATTTTTTCATGGTCGTATTTTAAGCTGATGTTTAACTATTTCGGGGATTTTTGTGTGCTTTTTTGATAAACAGAATCAGCACCGGTCATGCCTTGCGCGGTGGTAGTTTGGTTGGCATTGGTGTTACCGCTGGCTACTGTGCCAGTGGGCGCAACGCCACCAACTTCATTTCTGCGGTTGTCGGTAGTGTGCGACGAATCATTACCGGCAGTTTGTGATTGGCTGGTTGATTGTCCGCCTTGAGAATCCGTGTTGTTCTTATCACGGCTACCATTGCAAGCCGATAAAGAACTGGCAATCAGCACCGTAAAAATGGCTAAAGTTATTTTTTGAGTTTTCATATTTGTTGGTTTAATATTCGGAGAACAGCATTTTTCAGAATTAGTTTAAATGGATTGCGCAATTTATTTGCTTCAAAACAAAGTTTTACAGCACACTGTTATCTTCAGCATGGAAACCAAACAAACATTTTCGGAAATTATTAAAGGCGACAAACCCGTTTTGGTAGATTTTTTTGCCACCTGGTGCGGCCCTTGCAAAACGCAGGCACCGATTTTGGATAGCCTGAAAAATACTTTGCATGAAGAGGTAACTATCCTGAAAATTGATGTGGATAAAAATCCGAAAGCGGCGGCAGCATATCAGGTACAAGGTGTGCCGACGCTGATATTATTTAAAAACGGAGAAGTAAAATGGCGGCAATCCGGCGTGGTGAGCAGTGCACAATTACAGCAGGTGATCAAAAATGCACGATAAAAGAAGCATCAAAAATTCTCGTTTAATTGCTCATTGAGTTTAAGGCTTAGCAACCGGCTGTATTCGTAGAAATATCGTTTCCGGCTAAAACCTAAAACCCAACGAATGCCATGTGTAGCGTTGGTTAAAAAAACTTCTTCAGCCTCATTCAAAATCTGTGGGTTGATTTGCGCTTCGGTAACCTGAATATTGTTTTTCAGGGCCAGCTCGATCACCACTTGCCGCATCACACCTTTAATACAACCTTCACTTAAAGCCGGAGTGTACAAAATGCCGTTGTATTTGATAAAGATATTAGCCGTGGTAGATTCACACAAAAAACCGTTTTGATTAAGTAGAAAAGCATCATCCAGCCGGTTTTTTTGTTTGTAGATCCCGGCCAAAACATGATTTAAAGAATTGCAGGTTTTGTGGTTAGAAAGTAGGTTGATGGCTTTCGGGACTTCTTCATAAACGTTGATGATCAAACCACGAGCGTTGAGCGTATATTGCTGATCTTCAATTGTTTCCCATTCTATACTGTAACCGGATTTTTGTTCAAGCGGTGTGGTTGCCCCTTCTGAATCTCGGAAAACCGTTAACCGCAAAAGTCCGTTTTTAGCTTTGTTCCGATTAGAAAGTTCACGGGATTTCTCATGCAGAAACGCTGCATCCAGTTTGGCGTAATTATCCAAATGCAACACTTTCATCCCCTGCTGCAAACGTTTGGCATGATGTGTGGCAAACTGCAAACTGCCCCGGCTCATGCGCATAGTTTCAAACAAGCCGTCGCCATAATGGAACGCACGGTTGTTCAGCCGAAGCACCTGCTGCTCTGCCGGAATGATGGCACCGTTGTAGTTGAAAAATAATAAAGCCATTACAAATTAAGACAAGCCCTGTGCCATTTCTTGACTGCCATAAGCAACATATTTCTGCCATTTTTCTAATGCCAAACGGAAATCGTCCGGCAACGCAGCTTCAAAATTTACATATTTCCGGGTTGAAGGATGGATGAACCCCAAAGTTTGCGCGTGCAGTGCCTGCCGTGGCAGCAACTCAAAACAGTTTTCTACAAACTGTTTGTATTTGGTAAAAACGGTCCCTTTCAAAATTTTATCCCCTCCGTAAATGGCATCATTAAAAAGCGGATGACCGATATGTTTTAAATGTGCCCGGATTTGATGCGTGCGGCCCGTTTCCAGCTGGCATTCTATCAGCGTTACATAGTTTAAACGCTGCAAAACTTTGTAATGCGTTACGGCCCACTTCCCTTTTTCTTCGTCGTCATAAATCGACATGACGCGCCTGTCTTTCAAACTTCGGCCAATGTAACCCGTTATCGTTCCGTCTTTTTCCAGATCGCCCCAAACCAAAGCCAGATATTTTCGGGTAATGGAATGATCAAAAAACTGCCGTGCCAGCCAGGCCATTGCCCGTTCGTTTTTACTGATTACAAGCAAACCGGAAGTATCTTTATCAATCCGGTGTACCAAGCCCGGCCGGCCGGTGTTGCCCGGCAGTTCCGGCAGCTGGTTAAAATGATAGACCAAACCATTTACCAGCGTGCCATCATAATTGTTAAAACCCGGATGCACCACCATACCAGCTACTTTGTTGATAATCAGCACGTCATCATCTTCATACATAATATTTAACGGCAAATTTTCCGGATAAACTTCCGTATCGCGCGGCGGATGCGGCAAAACCACCGAGATCACATCATGCGGTTTTACCTTGTAGCTGGCTTTGATCACTCTGTCGTTTACCAGTACGTTCCCCAGATCAATCCCGTTTTGAATGCGGTTCCGGGTAACGTTTTCCATCCTGTTCATCAAAAATTTATCTATGCGCAGCAAGGCCTGGCCTTTATCCACCACAATCCGCAGATGCTCAAAAAGTTCCTGTTCCGGTTCGTTCAGTTCTGTTTCCTCGTTCATCAACCACAAAAGTAGCTTTTTTCGAGGAACCATTTTTCAGGGCCAAACGTAAAAACCAGCATGAACAAATTTTATAAAACACTGATTACCGCGTCGATGCTTCTTTTATGCACCCAAATTCAGGCACAGGATTATATCTCGGCTTTGGTAAAATCCGGGCCGGGAGATGCCACCAAACTGGCAAATGCTTATCTGCAACCCTTGTTTAAAGGTTTTGGAAACGGCATCAACAGCGGCTGGAACAATACGGCAAAAACCAAAAAACTACTTGGTTTTGATCTCCGCCTGAGTGCTTCGGCCGTGCTTGTCCCTCAAACTGATAAAACTTTCGACATTACCCGGATCGGGCTGTCAAACAACGTGCGCCCGGCCGATGCCAGCAAAACCATTGCGCCAACCATCGGCGGCAACACTGCTGCACCGCAAATTTCTGTTTATGACGACAACAACCGTAAACTCGAAACCTTAACCTTGCCATCGGGCGTACTTTCCGTGATCCCGGCACCGCAAATCCAGCTCACCGGCGGTTTGGTTTATCATACGGATGCTTCTTTGCGCTACATGCCGCCTGTTAGTTTTGGCAGCAATGTGGGTTCCGTTTCGATGTTTGGTTTTGGGTTGAAACATAATATTTTGCAGGATTTTGTAGGAAAAACGGCCGATAAAATCATTCCGCTGGATGTAGCTTTGAGCGTTGGTTTTACCCGGCTGAAATATCATCTGCCGGTAAATGTACAACCAGACCAGGGCGCACAACCAAAAGACAATCAGCAGAATACAGATTTTAGCAACCAGCGCATCAACGGAACTTTTAACGGTTTTAATGCTGAAGTAATTGTATCAAAACAGATCCTGTTTTTCACACCTTTTGCTTCCGTTGGCTTTTTAACGGCCAATACCAACGTTGGTTTGCTGGGCAACTTCCCCATCACTACCGGCATCAACAACATCGTGCAGCAGCAGCCCACGTACACTACTTTTACCAACCCAATTTCGATCAAAGAAAATAGCGTGAGCAACGTAAAAGCAAGCCTGGGTTTCCAGCTCAACCTGGTATTTTTCCGGTTTTATGCTTCCTACACGGCTTCGCAATATCAGTCGGTTAATGCCGGTATTGGTTTCGGTTTATAAATTGGTTTCCTTTACGGGATGGATTTTCCGATCAACAGCCCGGTCCATAAAATTGAGGATGCTGTTTTTACCGGCAAAAAATTGGAGCTTTATCTCAAGCGGGACGACCTGATCCATCCGCTTATTTCGGGCAACAAATGGCGCAAACTCAAGTATGTTTTGCAGGAAGCCCGGATGCAGCATAAAACCCATTTGGTTACGTTTGGCGGCGCGTTTTCAAACCATTTGCTGGCTACTGCGGCGGCCGGTGCCACTTTCGGTTTCCAGACAACGGGTTTTGTTCGGGGCGAAAACGTGCAAAATGATACGCTTTTTATGTGCCGTTTGCTGGGGATGAAACTGATTTTTACCGATCGTGAAAGCTATCAGCATAAACCGGGGCTTTTTTTACAATACTTTTTTAATGATCCCCAAGCTTTTTTTATAGATGAAGGCGGCGCATCTGCACAAGCGGCTTCAGGTTGCAGCGAACTGGTAGCCGAACTACCGGAACAATACGATCATTTATTTTGTGCCTGCGGAACCGGAACAACTGCAGCCGGAATTATCAATGGACTGGATAACAATAACTTATCAACGCAATTCCACGCTGTTCCTGTTTTTAAAAATGCTGATTGGATGCGGCAGGAGATCGAAAAATACCTGCTAAAAGAAGCATCCTTCATCAGCCACACCAATTATGATTTTGGCGGATATGCTAAAACTATGCCTGAATTGATCGGTTTCATCCAAAAATTTGTTGCGGCAACCGGCATTTTGATTGATCCGGTTTATACCGGGAAAATGCTGTTTGCCATTTATGACCTCGCCCAAAAAAACTACTTTTTGCCGGGTTCAAAAATCCTGGCTATCCATACCGGCGGAACTTTTGGCTTGCTCGGCATGAAAAATAAATTTGGCAATAGCTGAGGAATTTTGCCCGAAAATCATGTCGTAAATTAAAAAGAAAATTATGTTTAGTTTAGCTTTGAGCTAAGGTTTTGAGGCGATAAAAGAAGCATCCGTTATTTTAAACCAAACTTATTTAAATGATCTAAAATTTTATTTGAAAAATATAATGCTTCTTTTATGCCTGTAAATTTTGTTTTTATCATCAATGTTTGCGGGAAAAGACATCAAAAATTTAAAATTTTGCGGATAAAAGAAGTATAGTAAATGTGTTGAACCATTTTTGAACAGGCCCATAATATACATGATAAAAATTTTGATGATTGAAGATGAAGAAAAAATTTCATCTTTTACCAAAAAAGGGCTGGAAGAGAACCACTATCAGGTAGAACTTGCAACAGATGGTGCGGCGGCTTTAAAACAGGTTTTGAACCATCCGTACGATCTGGTAATCCTGGACGTGATGTTGCCGTATTTAAGCGGGATTGAAATCTGCCGGCAAATCAGGCTTAAAAACCAACAATTGCCCATTTTGATGCTAACGGCTTTGGGCACCGTAGATGATAAAGTAAAGGGTTTTAAGGCCGGTGCAGACGATTATCTGCTTAAACCATTCCATTTCAGCGAGTTGCTGGTGCGCATAGAAGCATTGTTACGAAGGAAAAAGCCGGACGGTTCGCATTTACTGGTTTTTGAGGATACCGAATTAAACACGCTAAATAATGAAGTAATGCGTAGCGGAAACCCAATCAGCCTAACCACCAAAGAGTTTGATTTGCTGGTATTTTTCATCCGCAACAAAAATAAGATCCTTTCCCGGCAGCTGATTGCAAAAGAAGTTTGGGGCATCGATTTTGATACCGGCACCAATATGATAGACGTTTATATAAACTATCTCCGCAAAAAATTAGATAAAGGCTACGACCGAAAGCTCATACACACGGTGATCGGCAAAGGTTATATTTTGAAGTAGATCATTAAATGAAGATTAAAAACAGGCTCTCGCTTTATTTTGCACTCATCAGTTCGGGCGTGCTGCTTGCTGTTTTTATCACCATTTATTTGTCGTTCGTGGTTTTTTTCCGAAATGATTTTTATACACATCTTACAGAAAGGGCAACGGTAACGGCAAGGCTATATCTGGAAGCAGATGAGATATCTACCGATTCGCTCAACATAGTCCGGAAACTCTATTTAAACGAGTTGCCGGGCGAAGTGGTACGGATTTACAACAGCGCGGATAATGCTGCTTTTATCGAGGATAAATTGCAATACTGGGATAGTAAAACCATTGATGAAGTACGGAAAAAGAGTTTTATAAAATTTGCAGAAGGCAACCGCCAGGTGGTTGGGATTTATTATCAAGATAATCAAGGCAATTTTGTGATTTTAGTGGCCGCGCAAGATATTGAAGCATTGCATAGGTTAAAACAGCTGCGTGAGATTATGCTCGCACTGTTTTTTTTGGTTGGGGTGAGTTTGTTTTTGATCGGCAGGTTATTTGCCAAACAAGCGTTATTGCCTTTGGATCAAGTAATTAAGCAGATGCAAAAAATCCGGGCAACCAATCTCCATTTACGCGTAGATGAAGGCAAAGGCAAAGACGAAATCAGCAAACTGGCTTACAGTTTTAACCATCTTTTGGAGCATCTGGAAAATGCTTTTGAGATGCAGAAAACCTACATCGCCAATGCTTCGCACGAACTGCGGACGCCGGTAACCAGCATGATCGGCGAAATTGAAGTGGCACTTTATCATCCGCGCAGCGAAGCAGAATACCGTTTATTGCTGAAATCTATTTTGCAGGATTCTGCCCGCCTCCAAGAAACCATCAGCAGTTTAATGGAGCTGGCGCAGGTGGATGCAGATTATACGCTGGCCGAAAAGGAAAACGTGCGTATAGATGATTTGATCTGGCAGCTGCAAAACTACTGGAACCGGCAGGGAAAAGGCCGGCTGCAGGTTTCGATGCAGCAACTGCCGGAAGATGAAAACCGCCTTGTTCTTTCTTTAAACCGGCAATTGCTTGTGATTGCCTTGAACAACGTTATCGGCAACGCTTTTAAGTTTTCTGCGGATCAAACAGTAAAACTTTTTTTCCGGGCCGATGACAGGCAGATAGAAATCCGGATTAAAGATGAAGGAATTGGTATTGCAGCCGCTCATCAAAACCAAATTTTCAACCCTTTTTTTCGGGGAGATAATGCCCGGGCCTTCAGTGGCAGCGGCATTGGCTTGTACGTTGCCGATAAGGTGGTTCGGTTATTTGGCGGAACGATCGTTTTTACGTCCGCTCCTACTGCAGGAACGGAATTTGTAATCGTATTCCCATCGGCATAAAACTTAAGGTGATACTACGGATGCTTCTTTTATCGGTATAATTTCAGGTTTTGATCTGTGCCGAATTAATTTTAATTCTAATCCCGCTTTAATCTGGTGCTTCTTTTATCGCCTTAAATTTGGTGCAAATAAAAGATATAATCCATGCATCAAAAATCAGTAGCCCTCGTTTGGCTATGCCTGTGGTGGATGATGGCTGGCAGAAACACAGCTTCTGCACAAGTAAATCCTCCCGGCCCAGATACGCTAAAACTCAGCATAAAACAGGCTGAAGAACAGTTTTTAAGAAATAATCTACAGCTTATTGCCCAGCGTTACAATATCAACAGTGCCCAGGCGCAGATAATAACAGCCCGGTTGTTCCAAAACCCTCAATTGAACTTTTCCAATGTTTTGTACAACCCAAACACTAAAAAAATATTTGACGTCAGTAATCAAACCGGGGAATATAGTTTTGGCATAAACCAGTTATTTTTAACCGCCGGCAAGCGTAACAAGAACATTCGTCTTGCTGAAATCGGTGTACGGCAATCGCAGTATCAGTTTTTTGACCTGCTTCGTACGCTGAAGCTCACGTTGCGGGATGATTTTTTCACGGTCTATTTTCAACAGCAATCAGCTAGGGTCTATGATGCAGAGATCGGTTCCTTGTCAAAACTTTTAACTGCCTATAAAGAGCAATACGCAAAAGGCAACATTGCAAAAAAAGAGGTTTTGCGTATCCAGTCCCAGTTGTATTCCCTGCAATCGGAACTTACGAATTTGAACGTGGGCATTGACACCACCGAACGACAGCTTAAATTCCTGATTAGGGCAAACCCGGATTCTTACATAGTGCCGCAATACGATGTCGGATCGGACGGCAAGGAAGCCATATCGGCCGTGCCCTACCAAAAACTGATAGACTCGGCCTACAACAACCGCAACGACTTAAAACTTGCAAAATCAACTTTAGATTACAACACTGTAAACTTAAGCCTGCAAAGGGCATTGGCAGTGCCTGATGTTTCGATAGGTGTCAATTATGACAAACAGGCCAGTTATATAAAGGATTACACAGGAATTGGCATTAATTTTCCTTTGCCTTTTTTCAACCGCAACCAAGGAAGCATAAAACAAGCTAAAATAGCCATTGACCAAAGCAAAACCCAACTACAAAACCAGCAAAACCAGGTGGAGAGCGATGTTGCCGTCAATTACAAAGTGGCACTTGAGTATGAAAGGGCATATAACAGCTTTGACCCCCAATTCAAAAATGATTTTATGCATTTGATACAGGAAGTGTTCAAAAACTACGAGAAAAGAAATATCGGTTTAATAGAGTTCCTGAATTTTTACGATTCCTATAAAGTAACAGTGATACAATTAAACAATATCCAATTAAGCCGGATCAACTCGCTGGAACAACTCAATTTTGTAACAGGTACACCATTTTTTAACCAATAATCAGTCAATATTTTTTATAATTTTTTATGAAAAAAAATATCGTTAAAAATAGTATCAAAACTTTTGCTGTGTGTTTGGTGCTTACCAACCTGTTTTCATGTAAATCAAATGAAAACGCAGCCACCAATGTCCGCATACCCTATGTAGTCCCGGATTCGCTGATGAAAATGATGGTGATCGATACCGTCAAAACATCAGAGATTACCGATGCCCTAAAATTTAACGGTACGGTAGATTTCAATACCAATAACTTAGTGAGTATTTTTCCGCTGGTAAGCGGCAACGTGCAGAATATCAATGTAATGCCAGGTGATTATGTGCACAAGGGCCAGGTTTTAGGTGTGATAAAAAGTGCCGAGGTAGCCAATTACAACTCGTCGTTGATAAATACAGAAGCTTCGGTACGGTTAACATCCAGACAGCTAACGCAGCAAAAAGAGCTGTATAAAAGCGGGTTGGCTTCGCAGGTAGATATCACCAACGCAGAAGTTGCCCATGAGCAGGCCGAAGCCGCCAGAACGGCAGCGCAGCAGGTACTAAGCGTAAACGGCAATAATAAAAACGGCGAGTACATTATTAAAGCACCGATTGACGGATTTGTGGTGCAAAAAAACGTGAACAATGGCATGAGTATCCGTACGGACAATAATACCGGGCTGCTAACCATTTCCAACCTGAAAAACGTGTGGGTGCAGGCCAATGTTTATGAAGAGAATATTGCAAAAGTAAAGCAGGGCGATCCGGTAGATGTGAGCATTATTTCTTACCCGGATCAAACTTTTAAAGGCAAGGTGAACGAGATGATGAACGTGCTCGATCCAGCTTCTAAGGTAATGAAAATGCGGGTGGTGCTGGACAACCCGAAATATCTGCTAAAACCAGGCATGTTCGCCACTGTAAGTTTAAATGATAACGAAAACAAAAATGGTATCTCCGTATCCAGCAAAGCTTTGGTTTTTGACCACAGTCAGTATTATGTGATAACAGTAAACGGCAAAAAAGATGTACAAATCCGGCCGGTAGAAGTTATCGGCATTAACGGTGCTACAGCCTATATTAAAAGCGGACTTACACCCGGAGAACGGGTGATCGCCTCAAACGCGATACTTATTTACGGCTCTTTAAACAGCTGATTTTTCAGCTTCCATATCTATAAAAATGATTAAAATCCTTAAGGGTATTATCGGGTTTTCCCTGAAAAACAAATACCTGATTATATTTTTAGCTGTAGCCTTATTTTTATCCGGCATTTACACTTTTATGCAAATGCCGATTGAGGCTTTCCCGGATGTAACTAATACTGAGGTGGATATTATCACGCAGTGGCCAGGGCAAAGTGCCGAGGAAGTAGAAAAATTAGTAACCATCCCGATAGAAATTGCATTAAACCCGGTACAAAATAAAGCAAGCTTGCGTTCGTCCACCATTTTTGGGCTGAGTTATGTAAAAGTGCTTTTTGAAGATGGTGTACCGGATGCTGAAGCACGGCAACAGGTTTACAATTTATTAAATAATGCCACTTTGCCTACCGGGATTACGCCTTCGGTGCAGCCGCCAATTGGTCCCACCGGCGAAATTTTCCGGTATACGCTCAGAAGCACTGTGCGGGATGTGCGGGAACTGAAAACGATCCAGGATTGGGTGATCGACAGGCGTTTGCGCGCCATCCAGGGAATCGGCGATATCAACAGCTTCGGCGGTAAAACCAAAGCCTACGAAATAGCAGTTGATCCGGGCAAGCTGGCCACTTTGGGCATTACGCCACTGGATGTGTTTTCGGCCATACAAAAAACAAATATCAATGTTGGCGGCGATATGATCATCCAAAACAACCAGGCTTTTGCTGTGCGTGGTTTGGGTTTGCTGCAGGATATTAACCAGATAAAAAACGTAGTGATCAGCAATAATAACGGCGTACCGGTTATTGTAAACGATGTGGCTACGGTTTCAATTTCCAACCTGCCGCGGTTGGGTCTGGTGGGAAGAAGTGATGCCATTATCGATAAAAACGGCAAACGCTCCGTGGCAGACGATGCAGATGTCGTAGAAGCAATCATTGTGATGCGAAAAGGCGAAAACCCAACGCGTGTTTTAAGTGATTTAAAGGCAGAAATCAAAAAATTAAACGACGAGGTTTTACCGGCAGATACACAAATTGTGCCTTACTATGACCGTTCTAATTTGATCGGTTTTGCCACACATACGGTTTTACACAACCTGATCGAAGGTATTTTATTGGTTACTTTTCTGGTATCCATCTTCATGTTCAGCTGGCGCACCACGCTTATAGTTTCCATTATCATACCGATGGCTTTGTTGTTTGCTTTTATTTGTTTGCATTTAATGGGCATGTCGGCTAATTTACTTTCGCTCGGCGCGGTTGATTTTGGGATTATCATCGACGGTGCAGTAGTGATGGTAGAAGGCATGTTTGTGATCCTCGATCATGAAGCTAAAGAAATGGGCATGGACCGGTTCAACAAAAAAATTAAGCTGGGCCTGATCAGAAATAATGGTGCAACGTTAGGCAAGGCCATATTTTTTGCCAAACTGATTATCATAACCGGGTTACTACCGGTATTTGCTTTTCAAAAAGTAGAAGGCAAATTATTTTCGCCGCTGGCCTACACACTTGGTTTTGCCTTGCTTGGCGCGTTAATTACCACACTTACTTTGGTGCCAGTGTTAATCAGCATACTCCTGAAAAAAGATGTCCGTGAAAAGCATAATCCTTTTGTACATCATCTTACCAACTTCATGCTTTTCGGGTTCACTACTTCTTTTAGGTATAAAAAATTGGTGGTGATTACCTCCCTGGTGGCCATGGTAATTGGTTTATATTCCTTTAATTTTTTAGGAAGTGAGTTTCTGCCGGAGCTAAACGAAGGTTCTATTTGGCTGCGTGTACAATTACCTTACAGTATTTCGCTGGATAAATCTGTGCAAACTGCCAAACAGGTAAGGAGCATTTTAATGACTTTTCCCCAGGTACAATATGTGGCTTCGCAAACTGGCCGACCTGATAACGGTACCGATGTGGCCGGTTTTTACAATAATGAGTTTGATGTGATCATGTATCCGGAAGATGAATGGAAACCGAAAGTAACCAAAGAAGAACTGATCGACCAGATGAATGTAAAGCTGTCCAAACTCCCCGGTACGGAGCTTAATTTTTCCCAACCCATCAGTGATAATGTAGAAGAAGCGGTTTCTGGCGTTAAAGGATCCATTGTTGTAAAAGTTTATGGTGATTCATTGGATTATACAGAAGGAAAAGTTAACGAGGTTTATAGGGTGCTAAAAAAAGTACGTGGTATAGAAGATTTGGGCGTACTGAAAAGTATAGGCTTGCCGGAACTGGATATCCGCTTGGATCAGCAAAAAATGGCGCAATATGGTGTGGCTACTACGGATGCAAACACCGTTATTTCTATGGCCATCGGTGGTGCGGCAGCTTCTACTTTGTACGAAGGTGTGCGGGCTTTCGATATCAGGATACGTTTTCCGGATGCTTTCCGCAGAACACCGACAGATATAGGCAATTTACAAGTACCTACGCTAAGCGGCGGAAAAGTGCCGATCAGGGAAATTGCAACCATCAGTCAAAAAACAGGGCCGTGTTTGATTTTCAGGGATGGCAACGAACGGTATGCAACAGTAAAATTCTCTGTCCGTGGCCGGGATATGGGCAGCACCATTGCCGAAGCACAACAAAAGGTTAATGCTGCGGTAAAAATTAAGCGCGGCTACCGTTTGGCCTGGCAAGGTGATTTTGAAAACCAGCAACGCGCAGAAAAGCGGCTGACGCAGGTGGTGCCAATCAGTTTAGGATTGATATTTTTCCTGCTCTATATTATGTTTGGTGATGTAAAAGATGCAGCACTGGTATTTTTAAATGTACCTTTTGCAATCGTTGGTGGAATCCTGGCCTTAATGATAACCGGGACAAATTTCAGTATTTCGGCCGGTATTGGGTTCATTGCCTTGTTCGGTATTTGTATCCAGGACGGTGTTTTGCTCATCACTGTTTTTAAACAGAACATTGATAAATTTCAAGGGCAGCACCAATCCCTTTATACATCATTAAAACTCGGTGTAAATTCCCGGATCAGACCGGTAATGATGACCGCTTTAATGGCTGCAATCGGATTGCTGCCGGCAGCGGTTTCGCATGGTATTGGTTCTGAAAGTTCCAGACCGCTGGCAAGAGTGGTAATTGGCGGAATTTTGTGTGCTATGATTTTCAGCCTTTGGGTTTTTCCGCTGATATTTGGCTGGGCCTATCGCAAAACTGACGAAACTACACGATAAATATATTTTATGAGCTGGTTTAGATATAAATCTAAACCAGCTCATAATGCTTCTTTTATGCCTGTAAATTTTATGTTTGAATTTTATACCGATAAAAGAAGCATCTAAAAAATCGAACAAAATCTAAACAGACACTAAGCCTGTTCAAATTTAATTCAGTTATTTTTACATGCTTCTTTTATCCCATAAAAAACACTGATAATGCTATGTTTTTTATTGAGGTGCAATTCAAATACCAAATTTATAATGCT
>JAABUT010000092.1_pt1 | contig 166384 bp, 167 predicted proteins | sample 5559281 | NCBI WGS metagenome assembly JAABUT01 (sample SAMN10711880, study PRJNA513359) | rock metagenome | isolation source: Antarctica rocks | place: Antarctica: Victoria Land, Ricker Hills nord | collected 2016-01-04 | reverse complement strand
TTACCAGCCAAAAATTTGTCCGCAAGTTTTACCCGATAAAAACAGCATGATAAAAGTCGGCGCAAGTTTAGCAAGTATTTTGATTGAAGTCTGGCGAGCGAGTCGGCGTTTGTCTGCCGAGTTGCCACCAACGAACAGGGCTTGCTGCAGGGCTGGAATTCATTGAACATCCAGCCCGGAACCGCTGCTGAATAAAGATATAAAAGTACAAGTTTACAAACAAAAGTCCAGCGATGTTTGTCCAGCCCGAGCAAATGCACAATAGCGATAAAATGCCCATTGTTCTTCCTCCAGCCAGCGTTGCAGCAAACTCCTTGTTGGCTGCTGCTCTTTTGTCTTACGTTAATGCTATTTCCATAAATATATCTACAAGTTCTTTTGGTTTACTGAAAAATGGTGAATGACTTGTCGGCATTTGATATACTTTATCACAAGTTGTTTCTTCGTACATTTTTTGTTGGATAAATGGTGTTACTGCTCTGTCTTCTGTACATTCAATATAGAACTTAGGAACTTTTCCAAAATTTTCGTCACTTAGTTCTAAGATCGCTCCACCTGATTCTACTGGCTCTTGACTAAGCAATACTTTTGCTAATTCTGTGATGTAATCTTCGCAGTCGTGATAAAGTCCTTGTTTGTAGATTTCAGCCCTTAAAGTTGATGCATTTAAATTTGTGTCAATGTCCACATAAGGTTTTAGCCAACCTTTTGTGTCCTGTGCAGAATATTCTCTTTGTGTCTTACCGTTAGGAATTAAATAGGCAGCTAAATAAATCAACTTCTCAATTTTATCTGGTCTATATTCAGCAGCCTGAGAAATCATTATTCCATTTTTACTGTGTCCCACTAAAATTACTTTGCCTTCAATGCTGTCAATAAGTTCGCAAATTTTCGCAATAGTGTTTTTGAATTTAACCTCTTGAATTGGTGTTTTGTCTTTGCCCATTCCTGGCAAGTCAATTGGTATAGCTTTTTGCCCTTTACTTTCTATAATTGGGATTACTTTATGCCAATTCCAAGAGGCATGCCACGAACCGTGAATTAAAATAAATGTTTTCATTATCTTTTTTTTACAAAGTTATGTCACCAACTTTTTCTTTAAAACCCGAAACTTGCTATTTTCTCGACTCGAAACTTTGAGGTGTCCGATAGAGTAGCAGCCAACGGAAAGGGCTTGGCGAAGAACTGGTATTTGAAACCCGTCGGCCCAAACCAAAGTTAAATTTATATTCAAAAGTTGATGCTTCTTTTATCGGCTAAATTTATGTTCCGTCAGCCAGAACCGAAGCAAAATAGTAAAACAAAAGTTGATGTTTCATTCCGTCAGCCGGTTTTTTGCCAAACCAATGTTGGCTGCCGTTATATTTTGTCCAACATTAAGTCACCAAATCAATTTACAATCATTCTCGTTATTTCGCAGGTGGATAATGGAATTCAATATCGTGTCCATTTAACTCGTGTCTATACTTTGATTTGTAACCAAACTTTAAAATTGCACTTTCAAAAATAAATTCCACTTGTCCATTTTCACTTTGTGGAATTACTGATGGTGTCAAATAAAATTTTTCATTTGTTTTCTGAAATTCTAAGAATGTTTTAATATAATAGCCATCCTTAAAATCTAACGTATGCCAATAAATCATTTGCATTACAAGTTGTTGCTGTTTCTTTCCATATTTTTCAAACTTACTTTGTTCGGCTACCGTCTTAAACATTTCATTAAGATTCTTTCGTCCTGTGTTTGCATATAAGTATGTAGAATATCTTTCATTAGGTTCAATAATGAAAGACAATACAATATTGTTATCAGTATCAATGTCGCTATCCCAATTCCAAGATTTCAGGTAATTAAAAAATTTAATTGCATATTCCTTGTCCTGATAACTTGGTCCAGCATAACAAAGGTCTTGCTCGTTTTTTGTCATTGGAATCATAAAACCATTTGTCTTCCATTGGTCGTATTCAATTGTAAAGTCAGGGAATGATTGAACAACAAAAGTTGTGTATTCAAAAATTGTTCTCTCAAAAAATTGTTCTACAAGGAAAATAAGTATTGAAAGTCCCAAGCTGTAATACCACTTGTCAATTGTAATTAAACTTGTAGCAATTCCAATAAATGCGATTGTCCGTAATATCCACTTTATTTTATTTTCAAATTTTTCGTGAACAATCAATACAGGTAAAAATTTCCGCCACTCAAGTCTGATTAAAGTACTTGAGCCAACTTTAATGTTATCAGAAATTTTGATTTTCATTATTTGTTATTTTCAGTGTAGAGATTGTCGGAATAATGGCGGCTAACGTTTCAAGGCTTGGCGTTGTAGGGGAAATCAGGGAACTTCAGCCCAACTACAACAAAAAGCCAAATTGAAAAACCAAAGATAAGGATTTGTCCGTCTGCCCCTATAACGCCAAACCCCTGTTAGCGGTAGTGCTTATTTTTTACTGTCAAACTTCTTTACTGCGTCTGGTGTAACAGGTGTAAACAAGTTAACAAGATTGCCATCAGGGTCACGGAATAAAAGAGATTTATTGCCCCAAGGCATTGTTGTGGGTTTTTGAACTATATTATTTTGAAGATATTCAGCTAATCTTTCATAGTCTTTTTCTACATCATCTACTCTAAATTCTATTATAACACTGCGATTTTGGGCTGGCTGTGCCACTTCATCCCCACCAAAAAACTGTAAGGTTTTGGTACTTCCGATTGCCAATGTTGCAGTTTGTGTTTGCAGTTCAGCAAAATCAGGCGTGTATTGCATTACAGGCATTCCCGTTACTTGCTCATAAAATTTTACTAATCCATTTACGTTGGAAGTAATAATGCGAATTGATCCTAAATTCATTTCTTTATTTTTTAGTTACTCGCAAAAGTAATTTGGCATTATGACAGCAGTATGTCAGGGGTATTAAATTTCTTTTCTTTTTCTGCTAAATATTCTTGAAGTGTAAGTTTGTGCGGTTTAAAATTTAATTCGCTTTGTTGAATTCTAAAAATTCTATCTAAACGAAACATTCTAAAATCTTTTCTTAATCTACAATATGCAATTAGTGTCCAACTCTCTTGCAAGCTATAATACAATGCGAAAGGCTCAATTTTCCTTTCTGTTTTTTCATCTTTATGTTCTGAATGATAATTGATATTCAAAACTTTAAAGTTTGTCAGAGCGTTTTGAATTAACGTTAATGAATTACTTGTGTTTGTCTCTGAAATGGCAGGACTAACGGCAATTCTTTTTGATAGTAATTCAACCTTTTCCTTTGTCGAATACAACAAAACTGCTTTTACTTTATTTATAGCCTCTGTATATTCCTTGATAAGTGAACTATCCCTGTTTTTTAGCACCAAGTGTTCTACTGTAATTAAAGCATTTGCTTCGCTTTCAGAAAACATTATAGGTGGAATTTTATATCCTTCCGTCAGCGAATATCCTTTTCCGTCTTCAGTGAAGATGGGAACTCCTGCTTGTTCTAATGCTTTTACGTCTCTATAAATTGTCCGAACACTAACACCAAACTTTTTGGAAAGTGTTGTTGATGTCAAAAGTCGTTTCGTTTGTAATTGTGTCAAAATTGCTGTCAGTCGTGAAAGTCGTTTTGTGTCTTTGTCGTTCATTTTTTGTCTGACTGTTCAATTTGGTACGGTCGCTGGTGGCATTACCGCTAACGGCGGCGGCTTGGCGTTGTTGGGGAATTAGTATCCCTTCTGCCCATAACTGAAGCCCAATGATTGTAATATTGCTGATATTTTGTTCATAAGCCAAATTTATAACGTCAAGCCCGAACTAAAGCAGAATAAAGAACAAATGTCGAGGCTTATTCCGTTAAGCCCCAATAACGCCAAACCGAATGTTAGCGGGTCGTTGTTGTTTCATCGTCAGTTCGTAGTGTTTATTTCTTACTCCGATACAATGATATAATAGTTGTCCAAGTCCCTTAGGATAAATTGTTGCTTTCCTGAATTATGATTGTAGTGCGGTTCTTGTTTAATGTTCAGTTTTAAACGAACTGCGTTTCCCCAAATTTCTTGAAAGTTCGACACTTTGAAATACAGAATAAGTCCGTTACCAACAGTAATTTTAGGATTTGTCATTGTCGGGTGATCGTGTTCGCCCCATTTATGCAGGCATAAGATAACTGTTCCGTCCTTATCAGTTAATATCTCAAACGTGTCGCTACCGTGATTGCTTTTACAATCCAACAGGCTTTGATACCATTTTGAACTTTTTGGAACGTCTTTTACTGCAATTATGGTTTCGGTTCTTGTCATTCTATTACTTTGTGGTTTTTCATAGCTTTCACTTTTTTCAAATTTTTGTCGGCTACAAACTTCTCGTATTCTGAAGTTTCCAAGCCATAGATTGCGATTTTCCCACTACTGTCGCAATGAACACCAAAGCCATAAGTTTTTGTCAAAGGCGATGCCCTGAAACATGGTTGTCCTTTTGAAAAAAATTGTTCTCTTGCTTGTTTGTATTCTGCTTTGGTTAAATCATTTCTGTCTGCTAATACCTGAAAAGATATGTCGTCAGAAGTGTATTTATACGGATTTTTCGCAATCAAATCATACTGCATTTCTGCAACAGTTCTTTTGTCTCCTTTCGATGGTGGCTTTGTCCCACAAACCGCTTTTGTGTCTTCCGCCACTTCGATAAAAGTGTCAAAGTAATTTGTTGTATGTATTTTCATTTTTGTCTGTCATTTTGTTTCTGCACGATCGGCCGTTACAATGCCCGCTAACGTTCCGGGCTTGGCGAAGAACTGGCAATAGAAATCCGTCAGCCCAAAACCCGGACTAAAGATAAAAAAGAATTAGAAATGTTCAATAACTTTCGCCGGCCGGTTTTTTGCCAAACCAATGTTGCAAGCAGTTTATTTTAAAGCTTCAAATACAAATTTTGGCTTTTAAGGGTTGCCGGCAAAACATACTTTGAACATTTAAAGCATGAAGCCGGCGGTTTAAAAGTCCGGAGGTTGTTTTTTTCTGCGCCAAGGCCGCAAAGTTTGACTTGCTTTTTTTAGGACTTTTTAACCGCAGTTTAGCAAGTCAAAGTCAGCAGGCCATACTGTTTTTACCACTAAAAAATTTGTTCACAGATTTTATGCCGATAAAAACAGCATGGCGAAAAGTAAGCGCAATTTTTTGGCGTTTGCCTGAAGTCGGAAGAGCGTGTCGGCACTTGGACGTTTAAATTGCTTGCAACGTGCGGCGGCTTGGCGAAGGACTGGCATTTGAAACCCGTCCGCTGAAACCAAAGTTAAATTAATAATCAAAAGTTGATGCTTCTTTTACCGGCTAAATTTTGTTCCTTCAGCCGGAACAGAAGAAAAATAGTAAAATAAAAGCTAAGTAATTTCCGTTAGCCAGTTTTTTGCCAAACCGATGTTAGCGATAGGCGTTTTATCCGAACATCAGGTTAACTCGTTTTCCAAGTCCAAATTCAAAGATTCTATAAAGGGTTGAAAGTTGGATATCACACTTGCCGTTTTCAAGTCTTGAAATGTAACTTTTCTTTGTTCCAACTTTTTCAGCCAGCTGCTGCTGTGTCATATTCGCTTCTTTGCGGGCTTCTTTCAACACTTCGCTAATTACAAAATACTGAGCTTTTTCTTCAAATTCGTCTCGTTTTTGAGATCCTATTTTTCCATACTTAATGTCTAATAACTCGTCAAAGTTCTTGGCATTTTTGATGTTTTCTTTGTTCATTGCTTTTTCTTTTTTGAGTTAAAATACTCGTCTTTCAGTTTTAAAGCTAAGTCGATTTCTTTTTTTGGTGTTTTTTGAGATTTCTTTTGAAAGCCATTAAACAAAACCACTAGGTTTTCTTTGTCAAAACAGCAAAATATTCTATAAATATTGCTTTCAAATTCAATTCTTATTTCATAAAGCCCGTCAGTCCCTGTCATGTGGTCGAGGAATTTTTTCGGAACATTTTGAACAGTTCTTAGCATTTTAAACACATATTCTATTTTCTCTTGCACTTTTTCAGACTGCTCTGAGTAGAAGTCCGTAAAATAGTGTTCGTAAAAAATGATTTTTCTTTGCTTATCCACGTAGCAAAGTTAACTCAAAAGACAAATTTAGAAGATTATATTTTAGGCGATGTTTGTGCTACGGTTACCACTAACGGCAGGGCTTGACGTTGTTGGGGAATTTGAAAAATGTCAAGCCCGGAACCGAAGCTAAATCTATAAATAAAAGTTCATTTGTTATTCTATTGCTTGGCGTTATTCGTCTGCTGGAACTGAAGCTGATTAGCGAACAAAAAGTTGAGAATATATTCGACGCCCCGCCATATTGCCAAACCGCCTGTTATGCGTTCGTGCTACTCTCCGTCGTAGCGATTTAACTAATGTCAGGCGTCAACTTTCTTCCTTGCTGTTATGCTTGTCTTGCGAAGAAGGTTTTTAGTCCGAAGTTTTCTCTTTGATTTCAGAATTCGCTATGGCTCGTTATTTTGATAATGCATATTCCATACTAATACCTCTGGTAATTTTAGAAGCCTCAACTACTACCGGGTAATCAACGATGACCAAATCCTTTATGAAAGGAAGTTTAGCTACGACTTCCGTTATCACAGGGGATTTCATAAAATTGTCCATATCCTCTTTGGATTCCCATAGATAGAAACTAGCAAATTTTTTATCAAAGTCCGCCATCCATGTTTTTGAAATTAACCCTTTTGTTTTTGCAAGTGCCTCTGCATAAGGGTCAACAAAATTCTTGAAATACTCTTCTTTAGAAGGTAAATCAATTTTGTAGGTGAAAATTTGTGCATAAATCATTTTATTGTTGTCAGTGATTATAGTGCTGACTCCGCACTTTTTGTTTGCCTACTCTGGTTGGTTTTCGGCATTTCCGTTTGGTTAGTCAAAGTTATTTTATTTTGTCACTTTCAAGTTGTGATGTCGCCAAGCATGACGCATAACTCTTAAATATACGCAAGTTCTTAGAGTTTTGGTAAAAATAAAAAAACTTAATTTTATTTTCAAACCTAACTCTGTTTAAACCTTTTTTCAATTGAAAATTAGTTGTCTAAGTATTTTTTAAACATGGATAAACAGGCTTATAAACAAACCAACAATACAAAATGCGCAGTGTTAACCTTATCGTGTCCAGCGGCTTTTCACGTTCTTTAAACTTTGCCTGCTTACATAGGTGTAGCGCAAGGTTGTTTTAATATCGTTGTGGCCTAATAGTTCCTGTATAAATTTAATATCAGTGCCGCTTTCAAACAAATGTACTGCGAAACTATGCTAACTAACAATCAATTTTACATACTAAAAACAGTAAAATCTTCGTTTAACATCAATTCAAATTATAACCCTGCTTGCTTAGCCCGCTTTTCAAACAAAACTTAAACTTAATAACTTATTTGCAAAACTTGCCTGCAACTTTTTCCTGTGCTGTTTTTACCATGCTTTTCTTTGCATCCAACGCAACAGGTACTTCTATCATAGAACCAATTGTGCTGCATCCGCAAATGCTTCCAATTACACCCAAAGAATTTTATATTGCTCGGGTAACAGATGAACGGCCGGAACAAAAAGCCGTCGCCTGGATTTATCCCGTTGCAATCAATCCAAAACAAAAACCAGTTTTACAAGCACTTGATTTAAAAGGCGGTGTGCAAGCTGCCATACAAGATTTTATTTTCCAAAGTTTGCCGCGCGATAAAAAATTACCCCCGATTGTTGTCCGCGTAAAAGAATGCAAGGTTACAGAATCAATAGTAGCGCCGGGCAGGGTAGAAGGAAAAGTTGCCGTTGCGTTGGCTTTTGATCTGGCCAACAGTGATGAAAATATCCATCTTACCGATTATCGTTTGGATACCAGGTATAACCGGCCGGACAATCAAGTAATCAACATTGTAGAACCTGCACTGCGTGAATCTTTCAGTTCAGGATTAAAGTTTTTTAATACCTGGATCAATAACCAGGCAGACCATAACCCAAAGCTGGCCAAAGCGGTTAAAGTTGTGATACAGGATTACCACGAAAAACCGGAAGGCGATACCATTTATTACAATGTCAACCGTCCGCTAACCTGGAATGATTTTCAGGAAAAACCGCCGGGCGGCAAATATGCAGCTATGGTTTTTCCAAGTTTAGGTTTTGATGAAAAAAGGGAAATTGAAAACGGTATCATCAAACTGCACCTGGCCATCAAAGTTTATGTGCCCAAAAGCGCTTGCTGGGTGAAAGACAACGACCGCACAGATTACACATTGAACCATGAGCAACGGCACTTCGACCTGGTAAAAATAGTTGGAAAACATTTCGAGCAAAAAATCCGTGCCCTGAAAATACCCGTTGCCAATTGTGATGGTTTGATCAATTTTGAGTATTACGAATCTTTTAGGGAGATGAACCACCTGCAGGACCAGTATGATGATGAAACACAACACGGCATCAATACTTTTGAGCAGGAGCGATGGAACAAAAAGATAGATGCTGATTTGGCTGCGTTGGGTGTTAAACCTAAAAATGCTTCATAACTTATCTTAAATAAACGGCATCTTCTTCGCCGTTTTCATCCAGCACCACATCTACATGTTCTTTTAAAACGGTAGAAAGTGCCAGTCCGGTAAAATCAGTGGCAATCGGGAAGCTTTTGTGGTTACGGTCAACCAAAACAACGGTGCGGATTTTTTTTAAAGGAATATCCAGGAAAAGGCCAAAAGCATAAGACATCGCCTTGCCGCTGTTCAAAACATCATCCACCAGGATCACAGCTTTGTTGCTGCAATCTTCTAAATCAATACTTAAAGAAGCATTTAAACTGGTGCTGAACTTATCCAGATCGATACTGATTAATATTACTTTAAACGGCGCAATTTCGTCTAAAATGCTTTTTAAACGGGTTGCCAGCCGATAGCCGCGCGACAGCAGGCCGGCCAGCACAACTTCGGTTTCGTCCAAATTATCTTCCAAAATCTGGTAGGCAATCCGGTCTATTTTTTGCCGGATCTGGCGGCTGTTTAAAACAAGGATCTTTTTTTCAGACATCATTTTTAGGTGGATAAAAGAAGCATTGGGTTGAACTTTGACAATTGCCGGAAACACAATTGTACTAATTAAAAATCAATCTTTTGAATACGGAAAGAACACAAAATTTGCGCCTTCGGGCACAACAACAAACACGCACATAAACCTGTCGGGATTTTTATAAGTATCGGTAAAACGTTCTTTCAGTTCTTTTTTGATCACGCCGCGTTCCATAAATTCTTCCAAAGTTGAAGCCTGGATCGTCCAATCCGTGTTCATTTCTACCCGGTCGAAAATTACTTCACCCAATGCAACTTCATGCTGATGGGCGACGAAGATTGGATACTTGGACAAGCCTTCCACCATAATTTCGATGGCCACTTCTTTAATGGAATCGTTGAAATATTTCAAATCGACTTCCAAACTTTCCAGCGGACTTCTTTTCTTTTTTTCCTCTTCGCTGCCTTCCTGCAACAGATCTTCCGGGTTCATTTTATTGATTTTTTAGTTGTAAAAGCAGTACGTTTTCTACATGCTGCGTATGCGGAAACATATCCACGGGCTGTATTTTCGTTACTTCGTATTTCTCTTTCAGGACCAGCAAATCACGGGCTTGTGTGGCAACATTGCAACTTACATACACTATTTTTTCGGCTTCTATTTCCATCAGCCGGTTCACTACGTCCGGATGCATTCCGGCTCGCGGCGGATCAGTAATGATCACATCAGGTTTACCGTTTTGTGCCGTAAAAGAAGCATTTAAAACGTCTTTCATATCTCCGGCAAAAAACCTGGTGTTGGTAATATTGTTGATAGCTGAGTTTACTTTTGCATCTTCAATGGCACTTTCCACATATTCAATGCCAATCACTTGTTTTACTTTTCCGGCTATAAAATTGGCAATGGTACCGGCACCGGTGTACAGATCGTAAACCAATTCGTCGCCTTTAAAACCGGCAAAATCACGCGCTGTTTCATACAACTTGGTGGCTTGGTGCGAATTGGTTTGATAAAAAGATTTCGGGCCAATTTGGAAGCGTACTGTTTTTATGCCCTCAAAATCGGTACGCATTTCTTCATAAATAAAAGCACGGCCGTGGTATGTGATCACTTCCTGGTCGTAAATGGTATCGTTTTTCTTTTGGTTGATAATGTACAAGAGCGAAGTTATTTGAGGGAAATTAGATTTGATAAACTCCAGCAAATGATCCATTTGTTCCTGCGCTGCAAAAGCAAAAACTACAATGACCATCAGTTCTCCGGTTGAAGAACTACGGACGATCAGGTTACGCAACCCGCCTTCGTGCTTGCGTAAATTGTAAAAGCTAATCTCGTTTTGCATGGCAAAATCGCGCACGCAGTTACGGATTTCGTTGGAAGGTTCGGCTTGCAGATGGCATTTTTGGATATCCAGGATCCGGTCGAAATACAACGGCACGTGAAAACCGAGCGCATCTGTCGAAAACGTTTCGCCGCTGCTGATCTCACCATTCGTCAACCACCGCCTGTCAGAAAAAGTAAATTCTAATTTATTGCGGTAAAAGCGCGTTTCCGGTGAAGGCAGGATCGGCATTAAACTACTCACATCAATTTTGGCAATGCGTTCCAACGCATCGGTTACGGCTTTTTGTTTAAAATGCAGTTGCGCTTCGTATGTCATGTGCTGCCATTTACAGCCGCCGCAATCGCCAAAATGCTGGCAGAAAGGTTCTGTCCGTAACCCGGAAGCTGTTTTTAAGGCCGTAATTTTTGCTTCCCCAAAATTTTTCTTTTTGCGGAAGATCTCGATATCGGCCACATCGCCCGGCACGGCTTTCTCCACAAAAACCACCAGTTCGCCTGCGCGGCCCACGCCTTTTCCTTCTTCTGCAATATCAAAAATGGCAACGTTTTCTACTATAGTTTTGCTGCGGACCGATGACCTCATAGTGCGCAAATTTAGGGCATTTTTTAGGTTTAGGAAATGGAGGAGGAAGGATGAAGATTTTTAGGTGGTAAAAGAAGTAGCCTCACCTAAATCCTCTCCAGGGGAGAGGACTTGAAAGCCATGGCTCTTACTCCCTCTCCTGTGGAGAGGGCAGGGGTGAGGCTTCTACCTCAACGCTGCCTTCACCAAATACGGTAAAATCTCTTTCTGGAAACTCACAAAATTCTTGCGCACGTCAGCATCACTCACAGAAGTAAAGGCAAAACTAAACACAATGCTTTTACTGGATTTGATGAGGAAACGCAGCCTTGCCGGAAACGTATCGTTGATGTGCAGTTCGCTTACGCCTGTAAAAGATTTGTACAGCAGTTCCTCCAGTTCGTTGGAGAGTTTCTTGAGGAAGTCCTGGGCGTTGGTGGATTCGCGGATAAAATCCCAGCCAATAAATTCATTGCAAATGGTGTAAGAAAGGCGGCTGGTTTTCATGATGAGGTTGGTCAGATGCTTTTCCTCGTCCATATCAATTGCACTGTTCCGGATCAGGTCATCCACGCTCACCCTGATATAATCCATCAGCAGGACCTGTAAAATGGCTTCTTTACTGTCGAAATATTTATAAATAGTTGCTTTGGCAACTTTGGCTTTTTTGGCAATTTCGTTAACACTGGTTTTATGGTAACCAAACTTTCGGTAAAGCTCTCGCGCGGCCTGCTTAATGCTTTCTATTGTTTTGTCCGGTTCCATATATCAGTTGCTTACAAAAATCTGGTTCAAGCTCACGTTAACGCTGTACGACCTTAAATAACGCGTTGCCGGTGCTTTAACCGGAGAGCCGTCTGACAGGGAAAACCTGGAACCGCTGCATGGGTCGGTTGCGGTAAAAGTAGGGCTGTCTAAAGTAATGGCACATTTATTTTCAGGCTGGTAGCTGCTGCAGCGGTCATAAGCTACATAAATATCACCCGGACTATGATAGATGATTAAGCCTGCAACACCATAACCGTCAATGGTTACAGCCCCGCCAGCGACAGAAAGCCTGCTTAAACGCGGATCGGACAAGGGTGCACTAAAATTTACCGGAACGTAGGGGATTGAGCCAACGTTTGTTTTTCCGCAGGAAAGAAAAAACAGGCATAAAAGAAGTATTGGGGATAATTTTTTGATCAACTGATTTCGGTTTGGAACTGTTTGAGGAAGCGGACGTCATTTTCGGAAAACAAGCGCAGGTCGCGGATCTGGTATTTAAGGTTGGCAATACGCTCAATGCCCATACCAAAAGCAAAACCGGTGTATTTTTCGGAATCAATACCGCAATTTTCCAGTACTTGCGGATCTACCATGCCGCAACCTAAAATTTCTACCCAGCCTGTATATTTGCACATTTGGCAACCTGCACCACCGCAAATGCTGCACGATACGTCCATCTCGGCAGAAGGTTCGGTAAAAGGAAAATAAGAAGGGCGGAAACGGACTTTTGTCCCTTCTTTATATAGCTCTTGCACGAAATGATATAATGTTTGTTTAAGGTCGGCAAAAGAAACATTTTCATCCACATAAAGGCCTTCAACCTGATGGAAAAAGCAATGCGCACGGGCAGAAATCGCTTCGTTGCGGTAAACCCGGCCCGGCATAATGGCACGAAAAGGCGGCTTTCCGGTTTCCATCATCCGCACTTGCACCGAAGAAGTATGTGTGCGCAGGGCAATATCACCAGCCTCGCCAGCTTTTTCCCCCTCTCCAAACTTTAAAGCCTCACCCCGGCCCTCTCCGGGGGATAGGGGGTTAGCTGCGGAAGCGGGGTTTTTGTTTTTACTGATAAAAAAAGTATCCTGCATATCCCGCGCCGGATGTTCTTTTGGAAAGTTGAGTGCAGAGAAATTGTGCCAGTCGTCTTCAATTTCGGGACCTTCGGCAACCACAAACCCTAAACGTTTAAAAATTTCGATGATCTCGTTCCGGACCAAAGAAAGCGGATGGCGGGAACCTAACAGGAAGCCTTCCCCCGGCAATGTCAAATCCTCTGTTGAAGCAAGTTTTTCAACCGGTGCGTCCAGTTGTTCTTTCAGGCTTTGGTATTTGGCTTCGGCAAGCTGCTTAAATTCGTTCAGGGTTTTGCCCAAAGGGCGTTTTTCTTCTGCACTTACTGTTTTAAACTGATCAAAAAGATCTTTAACCAACCCTTTTGTGCCCAAAAAACGTATCCGGAAAGATTCGAGTGCGGCAGCATCGGCAGGATGGAAAGTATTGATTTCAGTTGTATATTGAGTGATTTGGTCTTGCATTATTGCCAAGGATGTTTGCTGTAAATTAACCACAAAAATAAGGGTTATAAACGTATTTGTAGTTGTTTTAGTAATTTGAATGCTTTTAATTGATGTTTTTATAAGACGGGAAATTTTTAGACCTTGACTGATCATAAAGAATACTTCTTTTACCGCATAAAAATTATAACTTAAACAGCTATAAAAGAGTTTCAATATAAAAGCTTTTATAACCGGTACATTTGCCACTATGGAAATTTTGTTTGTTCACCAGGTTAAATAGGAATGCGGTCAAACTTTTTTTAACCAATTGTATCTTATTGTTTTTCGGTTTCATGTTAAAGAGTTTGCTGTTTATTTTGGTACTGCTGTTTCCTGTACTTGCCCTTGCCCAGCAGCACGAGGTGAGCGGCACAGTTACAGATAGCGGAGGCAGGCGATTGCCATTTGCCGCTGTTTTTGCGGCAAATACTACTTTAGGTACAATTGCAAACGAGCTGGGCTTTTATCGCCTGCGGCTTAACCCCGGTTCCTATACGTTAAATTTTAGCCTGACCGGACAAAAACAACACACTGTAAAACTGAATTTAAACCAGGACACTGTTTTAAACATTAAACTGGAACCTGAAATTTACCTGATAAAAGAAGCGTTTGCTACGAATGAAAACCCGGCATATCCCATTATCAGGAAAGCAATTGCCAAACGCCGTTTTTACAAAAAACAGGTGGATGCTTATTCCTGCAATGTTTATTTAAAAGGCGTTCAGAAATTGGTGAGGGGGCCAAAACGTTATCTGGGCGACAGCGTTATCAAAGTGCTAAGCTTAAATAAGAACGGCAACAGTATTATTTTTCAGGGAGAAGCCAATTCTCAATTCAACTTTTCCCGTGCGCGCAAAGTCAAAGAAGTTTTACTGGCTTCCCGAACCGCAGGTGATTATGCTTCCCTTAACTTTACCCGTGCACAGGATGTAAAAACAGATTTTTATAAAAACCTGCTGCATTGGGATGCAATAAGCAACCGTTCATTTGTTTCGCCAATAGCCAGCAATGCCTTAGCTTTTTACAGGTACAAATTAATAGGGGATTTTGTAGAAAATGGTTTTTTGATCCATAAAATCGAAGTTATCCCTAAGCGCAAAAGCCTGCCTACTTTTACGGGTTTTATTTATATTGTAGATAGGGATTGGCGTATTCATAGTATTGATGTGAAATTATACAAGACGGCCAATATTAACTTTGTAGATTCTTTAAGGATTACGCAACAATATTTTCCTGTGGACGATCATATTTGGCAGCCATCATCCATCCGTTTTGCTTTTCGAGGTAAAGTACTGGGATTTGTATTTAGCGGTTATTATGAAGGTATTTATTCTGATTACAATATTAACCCAAACTTTCCTGCTCATTTTTTTAACAACCAGGTCATGGAAATCCCTAACGGGGCTTTTAAAAGGGATTCTGTTTATTGGAACAATAACCGGCCTGTGCCTTTAACCCGTCAGGAAGAAATCTATTACTTTAATAAAGATACCCTGGGCAAAAAGCGGCAGTCCCTCCAGTACCAGGATTCGGCAAAAAGGACCAATAACACTTTTTTGTTTCTGCCCTGGATTATTAACGGTTATACCATTAAAAGCAGGGATGCCAAACAAACCTATAACATCCAATCACCAAAAGATATTGTTTTTTATAATTCAGTGGAAGGCTGGGGGCTTAACGTGGCGCCTCGTTATAAAAGGTTTGCCACAAATGGTAAAACTCTAGAGGTCAGGCCTACCGTTCGTTACAGTTTTGCCAGGCAATTGTTAAATACAAACGTTTATGCGTCCTATAGGTACAACCCAACAAAGCAGGCCAGTATTTATGGTAAAGTAGGTTCTGATTTTCTCGACTTGAACAATTCGGGCACGGTCAGTATTTTTTTAAACACATTAAGTACTTTATTTGCCGAACATAATTTGTTAAAGCTGTATCAATCTAAATTTATCCAGGCAGGAACGCAGGGTGAAATAGAAAACGGAATCCTGTTGAACGGCCAACTCGAATATTCTGTTCGCCGCAGCCTAAATAACTTCCGCACCCAATCTGGTTTTGACAGTACACAGGTTACACCACCACCAGCAATACATGGTGTACCGCAATCATCCAACAATCCTTTAGACCCGGGAAGTGATGTGCCGCTTTTTCCGCGGTACCGGGCACTTACTTTCAGCGGCTCTGCTACGTTTACCTTTAATCAGCAATACACACAACGGCCCGATGGCAAATACATTGAACCATCGCCTTATCCCCGCCTTAGGATAAACTACCGCAAAGGTTTCCCTATTTTAGGTTCGGATATCAATTATGATTTTGTTTCGGCCGATGTTTTTCAGGACAGGATACGCACAGGTGTTTTGGGCTATTCCTCCTATTTTTTATCTGCAGGTAAGTTTTATAATTATAAAAGCTTGTATTATCCCGATTATAAACAATTTCGCGGCGGCCAGCCATTTGTTTTCGATTCTTCGCTCGGCAGTTTCCATTACCTCAACTATTATATTTACAGCACCAACCGCAATTATCTGGAAGGCCATTTCGAGCATAACTTTGGCGGCTATATTTTAGCCAGGTTGCCGCTGTTCCGTAAGTTGCGGTTGGAAGAAATTGTTGGCGGTTCTTTCCTTTCGCAGCGCATACAATCCAATTATTACGAATTTTATTTTGGTATCAAAAAACTGCTTATCCGCTTTGATTATGGTTTTGCCTATGATGGCAACCACAAAGTTTATCAGGGTTTTCGGTATGTTTACAGTTTATAAAACAACAAGATTTTGCCGGTAAAAGAAGCATGGGGCCATTTATAAAAATAACTTGTAGTCTGATCAAACCCTTTTCAGACTATACTGCTATCTTTAAAAAGAATTTGTCTGACATAAAAATCATCATGAATATAAAGTTAAATGAAAACCCAGCCCGGCATTCTTCTAAATATAAAATAGCTTAATGAAAAAAACTTTACTTCTTTTACTCACCCAATTGTTTTTTGCCGCAGCCTTTTGCCAGCAATACACCATCTCCGGTAAAATAACAGATGCACAGGGGAAACCGGTACCCTTCACTTCCATCTACATAAAAAACACCACACAAGGTACTTCTGCCAATGATAAGGGCTTATATCAGTTTCGGGTTAATCCAGGCACTTACGATGTTGTTTATCGTTTCGTTGGTTTTAAGGAAAAGGTAGAGCAACTTTCGGTACTAAATGAAAATTTACAGCACGATGTAATGCTGGACACCGAGATTTACCAGTTAAAAGAAGTATCGGTAAATGGCAACGGAGAAGATCCTGCGTATGCCATTATCCGCAATGCTATCCGTAAAAGAAAACAATATTTAACAGAGCTGAAAGCTTATTCCTGTGATGTCTATATTAAAGGTATGCAAAAACTGCTGAGCGCACCGAAAAAGATTTTAGGGCGGGATGTGCAGCAGGTTTTGCAGTTGGATTCTAACCGTAAGGGAATTATTTACTTGTCGGAATCCGAATCGCATTTTAATTACGAAGGGCCGGACAAGATTAAAGAGGTCATGGTTTCCTCCAAAATTGCAGGCCGCAACAATGCTTTTAGTTATAACCGTGCTTCAGACCTGCAATTGTCTTTCTATCAAAACCTTGTACAGTTTAATGGTTTATCCAATCGTGGTTTTGTTTCGCCTGTTGCCGATAATGCCTTGTTCTATTATCGGTACAAATTATTAGGGACCAGTGTTGTCAACGGACAAACGATTGATAAAATCCAAGTCATTCCGCGCCGTGAATTTGATCCGGTTTTTAGGGGGAACATTTATATTGTTGACGGCGAGTGGCGCATTTACAGTATTGACTTGCACCTGACAAAAGAATCACAAATCAACTTTGTGGATACTTTAAATTTAAGTCAGCAATACATTCCAATTAAAAACAACATCTGGCAGCCTGCTTTTGTACAGTTTGGATTTAAAGGCAAAGTTTTAGGTTTTCAATTTGATGGTTATTTCATTGGCATTTACAGCAATTACAATATTGACCCCAATTTTCCAAAAAACTTTTTTAATGGCGAGATCATGAAGATCACTAAAGAAGTGAACAAAAAAGATTCTGTTTATTGGAAACAAAACCGTCCGGTCCCGCTTACTGCCGAAGAAGCCAAAAATTACAAATTCAAAGATGATACTTCCGGCAGAAAGCAAACCAAAACCTATTTAGATTCTGTAGAACGTGCCAACAATCATTTTAAGGTTTTCCCTTTCATAATAGCCGGTTATACCAAAAATGACCGTTATGATCATACATCAATTTCATTTCCTGCCGCTTATAAGCTGATCCATTATAACACGGTAGAAGGTTTTGCCGTAAATTTAAAAGCAACCTATACCAAAAGTGATGACTATCAACGCGCATTTGCTGTTACACCAAACATCCGTTACGGGTTTTCCAACCATCTTTTAAGTTTAAATGCCGAGGCAAGTTATCGTTATGACCCGATAAACCAGGGAACCATTTTTGGCAAGATCGGATCGGACGTGCTTGACCTGAACAATTTGGGAACACAGAGTTTGCTGATCAATTCGCTTGGAACATTGTTGTATAACCAGAATTATGTGAAGCTTTACCGTTCTGAAGCCGTAATGGCTGGTACGCAACGAGAGGTTACAAACGGTATTTTATTAACCGGGCAATTGGAATATGCCAACCATAAACAGCTGTACAATACCGCTTTGTTGGATAAAATCAGCCAGGGCAACAAGCTTACTTCCAATAACCCTTTAAACCCGGGTGCAGAAACAAGGTTGTTTCCGGAGTATCAATCCTTAACATTTAAAGCATCTGCTTTATTTACTTTCGATCAGCAATATACAACCCGTCCGAACGGGCGTTTTTACGAACCTTCCAAGTATCCGCAGATCCGGTTGAATTACCGTAAAGCGCTTAGCGTTTTGGGTTCTGAAGAAGATTATGATTTCGGATCTGTAAATATCTTTCAAAACCGGATCAGGTTAGGGTTGTATGGTTATTCATCCTTTCTGGTTTCTGCCGGCAAATTTTTCAGCAGGAAAGAAATCTTTTACCCGGATTATAACCATTTCCTCGGTAACCAAAGTTTAACTTTTAATCCGTCCATCGAAGCGTTCCACTTTCTTGATTTTTATCCGTACAGTACCAACACCCAATACCTGGAAGGCCATTACGAGCACAATTTTTCTGGCTTCCTGCTTAATAAAGTACCGTTTATGCGCAAGTTTAAATTAGAAGAAATTGTTGGGGCATCGTACTTGACACAACAATCTGCTGCAGGTAGTGATACCAGGGCTTACAATAGTTATAGTGAGTTTTACATTGGTTTACAGCGCTTTATTTTTCGGGTGGATTATGGCATTGCTTATAATGCCCAAAAGAAAATACACCAGGGCTTTCGGATTTATTATGGGTTTTAGGTGGGGTGAAAGGTTAAAGGTTAAAGGATGAAAGGTAAAAGGATGAAAGGGTGAAAGGTTAAAGGGTTAAAGGATGAAAGGTGAAAGGTTAAAGGATGAAAGGTAAAAGGATGAAAGGTTAAAGAAGAACCACTAAAGTTTTCACCTTTTGCCTTTCACCTTTCATCCCTTCACCTAATTCCTTATCTTTGACCTTCATTTTACGCTGTTTACACCAGTATCAATGTTTGTCATGAAATACCAAACCCTTCTTTATTACTGCTACGTAACGATAGAAAACGCAGGAGCTTTTGCTGCCGGTCATTTACAATTTTGCAAAAGCCTAAACTTGGCAGGCCGGATTATTGTGGCCGACGAAGGCCTGAACGGAACAATTTCGGGCATAAAAGAAGCATGCGAAATATATATGCAAACCATGCACACCGATCCGCGTTTTGCCGGGATTGATTTTAAAATTGATGAAGTTGCCGAACCCTCATTTGTAAAAATGCACGTGCGTTATAAATCAGAAATAGTGCATTCAGGATTGCGCAACCCAAAAATGATTGATCCGAACAAACAAACCGGCATCCACCTGGAACCGTTGGAATTCATGGAGATGAAAGACCGCGATGATGTGGTTGTTCTGGATGTCCGTTCCAATTACGAACATAACCTCGGCAAATTTAAAAATGCCGTAACGCTCGATATAGACAACTTTCGGGATTTCCCGGAGATGATCAACCAGCTTGCTTCTTTTAAGGACAAAAAAATACTGACCTATTGCACCGGCGGCATCAAATGTGAAAAAGCTTCGGCCCTGCTGCTGCATGAAGGTTTTGAAAATGTTTACCAGTTGCATGGCGGCATTATCAAATACGGAAAAGAAGCCGGCGGAAAAGATTTTGAAGGGAAATGTTATGTTTTTGACAACCGTTTGGCGGTTGATGTAAATTCGGTGAACCCGGTTGTGATTTCCCGCTGTTTAAATTGCGGTGCCGAAACACCAAAAATGATCAATTGCGCCAATCCTGAATGCAATGAGCATTTTACCCAGTGCGGGGAATGCGGATGGAAGCTTGACGGCTGCTGCTCCGATGCCTGTAAATCCCATCCGCGAAAAAGGGTTTACGATGGTACAGGATATTATGTAAAAGTGCCGCAACCCGTAAATCCTTTAGCAAAAAAACAAAAACCGGTGCAGCTCAGGGCTGATTAATTTTCTTTAGGGCATCTCTAAAAACGCTCCTTTTCCTCTCCAATGGAGAGGAATTAAAGGTGAGGCCAAACAAATAATACGGGTTTTAGGGATGCCCTTTAGTGTTTCCGGTTTAGGTAAATCACTTGTTCGATGCTTCTTTTATCGGCATAAAATAAGTATCCGTTTGATATGCGTAAAAGATATTCGTTAAAATTGCGTTGCTTTTAATAAATTAAGAAGCAGGCCTTTTTTCTGAATGAGAAAATTTACCGGTTTATTGTTAGTCTGTCTTTTGATGATGCTTCTGTTTTTCCAAGCAGCAAAAGCAGACAATATACATCATATCGGTTCTCCTTTTGTTGATAATTATTCGAAAGGAATGTACCAGGCCGGTAACCAAAACTGGTCGGTAACCAAAGATGCACGCGGTATCATGTACTTCGCCAATTCGGAAGGCCTGTTGTCCTTTGATGGCAAATACTGGCAACTTAACCGGATGCCAAACCGGCTGATTGTAAGGGCAGTTGCTGCAGACCAAAAAGACAAAATCTATGCCGGGGGTTTTGGCGAGTTTGGGTACTGGAAATATGGCAGCACAGGTCAGTTAACTTATCATTCGCTTATTGGGTTGGTGCCGAAGCAGGATCAGCCCAAAGATGAGATCTGGAAAATTTATGTTGATGGGGCCAAGGTGATCTTCCAGTCGTTTGCCTCTATTTTTATTTACGAGAACGGCCGCATCCATGTTGTAAAAGGAGAGCGTTCATTTCTTTTTCTCTTTAAAGCAGGAAATCGCTACTTTGTAGAAGTAATTTCCAAAGGATTGTTCGAACTGCAAGGGAAAAAGCTTCTTCCCGTGCCCAATAGCAGCATATTGGGCAACACGGGGATATTATCTGTCCTGCCCTATAAAAAAAACAGTTTTCTCATCGGTACAGCAAAAAACGGCTTGTTTATTTATGACAGCCTGGGCATTAAACCCTGGACTACAAAGGCCAATAGTTTTTTAAAAACTTTCCAGATCAACAATGGCGCTATCGTTTTAAACCACTATTATGCTTACGGAACTATTTTAAACGGTATCATTATTCTTGATGAAGATGGAAATATCATACAGCAGATCAACAAAACAAGCGGCTTGCAGAATAATACGGTATTAAGTGTTTTTACCGATCAGGAGCAAAACCTGTGGGCCGGTTTAGACAACGGGATCGACAGGATAGAGATCAATTCGCCGCTTTATTTTTACTTAGATAAAACAGGCAAGTTCGGCACGGTTTATTCAAGCATCATTTACAAGAATAAAATCTACCTTGGCACCAATCAGGGTTTGTTTTATAGTGATTGGAATGAAAATAGCCAAAACTCTTTTCAGCAGTTTGACTTTAAGCTGATCCCGGATTCGCAAGGCCAGGTATGGGATCTGACTTTGATAGACGGCCAATTATTTTGCGGCCACAACCAGGGTACTTTCTTGGTTGAAGGCACATACCTTAATAAAATATCAACTGTAAATGGTGGCTGGATGATCACCAAGCCATTAGATTCCCGTAATGATGTTTTGGTTCAGGGAACTTATACCGGCCTGGTTGTTTACAGGAAAGACAAAAACGGGAGCTGGCATTTTACCAATAAAGTAAATCATTTTGGTGATCCTTCCAGATATGTGGAGCCGGACAACAAAGGTAATTTTTGGGTAAGCCACGCTTATAAAGGATTGTATAAATTAAACCTGAGCAATGATTTAAAAGATGCAAAAAGCATTAGCTTTTACGACCGTAAAAATGGTTTGCCCAACAATTACCACATCGGTATTTTTAACCTCGAAGGCCAAATTGTTTTTGCAACGGGCAGCGGATTTTACAGGTATGATGAAATTAGCGACCGTTTTGTAAAATATCAGCAACTCAACACGGTGCTGGGATCATTTGCTTTTTCCAACAAACTCATCAAAGCCGGTGATAAAAAATATTGGTTCATCAACCATGGCAAAATTGCCCTGACAGATTTAACGCAACCCGGAAGTTTAAAAATAGATTCGAACAGTTTTAGTGAATTAAACGGGCGGATGTTGCAGACTTATGAAAACATCAGCCGTATTAACAACGCACTTTATTTGATTAGTTTAGATGATGGGTTTGTAATTTATCATGCCGGAACTTCATCAACTTCAAATAAATTGACATTGCCTAATGTACTGATCAGAAAGGTAGAAAACACCAGTGACACTACTGATCTGCTTGCAGTTAATGAAAATGATGCTGTAAAAACAGTATTTCCCTACCGTAAAAACAGCATACGTATTTCTTATTCATTGCCTTATTACCGCCAGGTAAAGGTCCGGTATCAATACCAGTTAAAAGGCTTTAGCAATAAATGGTCGGATTGGAACAACCAAACCCAAAAGGAATTTACAAACCTGCCTGCCGGTACTTATCAATTTAAGGTCCGCGCACAGGTGAATGATCAATCCTTGTCGGGAGAAGCCGTATATAATTTCGTTATTCTTACTCCCTGGTACAACACAATTTGGGCATACTTCTTTTATGCCCTGTTTTTATTCATGCTAATCTGGCAATTACGCCGGTATTATCAGCATAAATTAAAAACGCATCAGCTATTGATCCAGCAAAAGCTGCAAAAGGAAAAAGAAGAATACTTAAAACAGGAAGCTTTAGCCAATCAGCAACATATAGTGGAGTTACGGAACGAACAACTGCAAACCGAATTGGCCAGTAAAGGTCGGGAACTGACCAACTCGGCCATGAACATTGTGTATAAAAATGAGCTGCTGCAAAAACTTAGGGAAGAACTAACTGCCTTACGTGATGACAATGGCAAAAAACTTTCTGCCGATAACCTGAAAAAGATACAAAAAGTAATTGATGACGGAATTGTGGATGAACGCGACTGGAATTTGTTTGAAACCAGTTTTAACGATACCCATGAAAGTTTTTTTATAAAGCTAAAAGCGGACCATCCTGATCTTGTACCGAATGATTTAAAGCTGTGCGCGTTTTTGCGGATGAACATGAACAGTAAAGAAATGGCCTCGCTGCTCAACATTACTTTACGCGGTGTGGAGATCAGGCGCTACCGTTTGCGTAAAAAGCTCAATTTAGGGCACGATCAGAACCTGGTTGAGTTTCTCATGCGTCTTTAATTGCTACATCATTACCTCTCAAAAGCTGTTTTTTGATTTGGCAATACTGTTTTTACAGTTGTTTTTTTCAGGTTAAAAACCAATATTTTTTCAACATAAATTAATAAAAGTACACTGATAAACAAAGCATTAGCTTATCCTGTCATAATAGGAGTAGTAATGTTGTGTTTGATTTTTTTTGAATTGTGTAATTGTAATTGGAGATTTACGGCAGTTAAAACCAATTAACAACCAATTACTAATTATGAAAAAACTATTTACCAACCTAAGCGGTGCGGTACTGATGTGTGTTTTTTTTATCAATGCTTCTTTTGCACAGCAAAATATTAGGGGAACAGTAACTGATGCAACATCAGGCGAAACCCTGATTGGCGTAAGCGTTTTGGTAAAAGGAACAACCACGGGTACGCAAACAGATGTGAACGGTACGTTCAGCATCAATGCACCCGCCAATGCCACACTTACTTTTACTTATGTAGGTTATACTACACAACAGGTGGCGGTTACCAATCAAACAACCATCAACATCAAGCTTGCCGCCGAAGCAAAACAACTGGCACAAGTAGTAGTGGTTGGTTATGGCACGCAACGAAGGAGGGATGTAACCGGAGCTGTCGCAAGTGTAAACGGTGCCGAATTAGCTAAACAGCCGGTACAAACACCAACCCAAGCTTTACAAGGCAAAGTAGCAGGTGTGCAGGTACTATCGTCTGGACAGCCTAACTCTGCACCTATATTGCGTATCCGCGGGACAGGTTCTGTATTGGGCGGGGCAAATCCGTTGTATGTGGTAGATGGTGTGCTGACAGATGACATACGGAACATCAATAATTCTGATATTTTAACTCTGGATGTATTGAAAGATGCATCGGCTGCAATTTATGGGGTCCGTGGTGCAAACGGTGTGGTTATCATTACCACCAAAAAAGGCAAAAATGGTCCGGCAATTGTAAGTTATGATGCAAATGTAGGTTTCAGGCAAGTTGCCAACCAGATCAAATTAGCAGACCGGGGACAATACGTTGCTTATTTAAATGATGCCAACCCTGGCAGGATAGGAGCAGATGATAAAGCCCCTTTAACTATTCCGGGAACTACAGATTGGGCCAAAGCTGTTTCACGCCAGGCTTTTACAACCAATCACAATATTTCTGTTGCCGGTGGATCCGAAAAAAATACATACTTTTTAAGTGCTAATTATCTTGATGACCAGGGTGTTATCAAAACCAACGGATTTCAGCGGTTCACCTTTCGTGCAAACAATGACGTGAACATAACAGATAAATTAAAATTCAGTGAGCAGTTGTCGCTTAGCCGCGGTGCCGAGCAAACGGTTGATATTAATGGCATTTATGGTAATGTTTACCGGGCCGCACCCATTATTGCTTCAATTGATGGTAACGGCAAATATGGAAATACTTCTGCCTGGGGCAATGTTGGCAACCCTTTGCTGCAATTAGATAAAGCAAATAATTTCACATTAAATAACCGTATCCAGGGAAATGTTGCTTTGGATTATAAACCGGTAAGCTCATTAACCCTGCATTCTGCTTTTAATACAGATGTTCGTTACAATAACCAAAAAAACTATCAATACCAGTTTAATGCCGATGGCAATACATTCACAGTAGGTGGCGGCAATCAGCGCCAAGCCAATAGTTCATTGTTTATACAGAGCGATGATTCCTACCAATACACCTGGGACAATACAATTACTTTTGATAAAACATTTGACCAGCACCATTTAACTATACTCGGTGGTATTGTTACAGAAAAAGGCAAATCAAATTTTATTAACGGAACGCGCCAGGATGTTCCTGCCAACAAAGACCAATGGTTTTTAAATTTAGGAAATCCGGATGTTGCGGCAAGCAACAATAACGGGGGCGGATTATTCACCAGGCAATCTTTTTTGGGTCGGGTTAATTATGGTTATGCAGGCAAATATTTGTTGAGCGGTTCTTTCCGTAGGGATGGAAGTTCTAAATTCAGTGTTCGTTACGGCAATTTTTATACCGTTGGTGCAGGCTGGGTAATTTCAGAAGAATCGTTTTTAAAAGACAGCCATATATTTAATCAGTTAAAATTGCGGGCCAGTTACGGAAAATTAGGTAATGATAATATTGACCAATCACTATTTATTATTACGGCAACCTCAAACGTACCTTATTATTTTAATAACGGACAATTGAGTTTGGGCAGTGTGATACAGGATATTAAGGACCCTAATTTGAAGTGGGAAACAACAGGCCAGTTTGATCTGGGCTTAGACTTTGCTTTTTTAAATAACCGCTTAACAGGAGAAGCTGATTATTACAATAAAAAAGTACAGAATGCTTTAACCCTTGTAAGCTTACCGGGAATATTGGGCGATCCTAATAATCAATTTGTAACAAATGCCGCATCTTACAGCAATAAAGGTTTAGAATTAGGCTTAAAATGGAGCGATAAGATCAATGATAAATTATCCTACTATATAGGCGCTAACATCAGTTATAATAAAAACAATGTAATTGGTTTAAATGGCGGACAAACATTGTATGCCGGTGGTGCCAACAGCCGCACCATTACCCGTACAGATAACGGACAGCCTATCGGCAGTTATTATGTGTTGCAAGCCACAGGCGTTTTTCAAACACAAGCTGAAGCAAATGCAGCACCAACCAATACTTTTGAACCTAATAAAGTTGGCGGTTTAAAATATGCAGATGTTAGTGGTCCTAACGGAAAGCCGGACGGTATAATTGATTCCTACGACCGGGTTTATGCAGGCTCTTACCAGCCTAAATATTACGGAGGCTTTAACTTGGGTTTAAGCTATAGCAATTTTGATTTAAGTGCCGATTTTACCGGTAATTGGGGCAACAAAATTTATAATGGCAAAAAGAATGCCCGTGGAAGCAACAATGACAATATTGAATCGGGTTATGCAAACAAGCGTTTCACAACTGCCAACCCATCAAATACAGATCCTAATGTAATTACGCAAAGTACACCGCCATCAACCTACTTTATTGAATCTGGTGCGTACTTGCGTTTAAACAATTTAACATTGGGCTATACCATACCTTCTGCTTTGCTAAAACGTGCCAATATTTCACGTTTAAGATTGTATGTTACCTCACAAAACCTGTTTATATTAAAACGATACAGCGGTTCCTCACCAGAGTTATTTAACAATAATATTTTAGAAGCTGGTATTGATGCAACTAACTATCCGGTAACCCGCACACTTGCTTTTGGTGTCAACCTTCAATTTTAATTTTCAGTTATGAAAAAGATATATAGTAAACATTTAACTATGCTTTTTATTGGTGCAGCTACGATAGCTGTCACATTTAGTGCTTGCAAAAAATACCTGGATGTACAACCGCAAGGTTTAATTACCCAAGATCAAATAGCAGCAGACCCGGCTCAGGCCAAAAACCTGGTTACCGGTATTTATAACGTGTTTTATATTGGTGGCTTTGACCCGGATATTGACAGCTTCCAGTTTGTGATCATGACGGATATTGCATCTGATGATGCGGACAAGGGCAGCTCCCCTAATGATTATGGTGATGCCTTGCAGATAGATAATCTGCAAACTTCTGCTTCTAACGGTGTGGTCAACAATGTGTGGACCGGCCATTATCAGGGTATTGCCCGTGCTAACCAGGCCTTGGATAAATTACAGAACGCCCAATTTGATGCAGCCACAAAAAATGCACTTATCGGTGAAGCAAGGTTTTTAAGAGCTTATTTTTACTTTAACTTAGTTCGTTTGTATGGCGGTGTTCCACTAGTGGATAAACTGCCTTTGGCAAGTGAAGCCAACCAGGATAAATACCAGACCCGCGCAACTGCCGATGATATTTATAAATTCATCATTAGCGATTTGGATTTTGCTGCTGCTAATTTGCCTGATAAAGGGGCTACTGATGTTGGCCGTGCAACAAAAAGTGCGGCACAATCTTTAGAAGCTAAAGTTTATCTGTACATGAAAAACTATCAAAAGGCCTATGAGCTTTCTCAAGCGGTAATTACTGGTGGAAAATATTCCTTGGTAAAAGATTATTCCTTGATTTGGAGACAAAGGGCAATAAACGGAGATGGCGGTAACAACAATGCAGAATCCATATTTGAAATCCAAGCTGGTATCAATAAAGATTGTTCTGCGGGCATTAACTTATATACAGTATCACAAGGGCCTCGGGCAGGCGGTAAATATGGCTGGTCTGATTTAGGCTTTGGTTTTAATAATCCATCCCAAAGTTTGGTGAACGATTATGAGGCAGGAGATGTACGCAAAAACGGAACGATCATTTTTATCAATCCTACAACTGCCACCAATTCTACCGGAACTAAATTGTTTGATGGTTTTAGGGTCCCAAGCCAGGATTCCGTTCAGAATTCCCGTTACAGCTACAAAGCTTACCATAGCCGTACTGCCGAAGATAATTGCGGAGGAAATACGGATCGCCTGCCAAAGCAAGTTCGTATTTTACGTTATGCTGATCTGCTGCTGATCAATGCCGAAGCCGCTTTACAGATAGCAAATGTAGGGGCTGCCACTACAGATCTTACCATGGTGAGAACAAGGGCAGGCTTAGCTCCGGTTGCTGCAACATTAGCAAATATTTGGCACGAACGCCGGGTAGAATTGGCAGAAGAACATGACCGTTTCTTTGATCTTGTCCGTCAGGATGCTGTTCAACCAGGCCGTGCAGCCGCAGCTTTTGCAGCAGATGGAAAAATATGGAAGCCTACCGCTGCCTTGTTTCCGATCCCGCAAACACAGATTGACTTAAGCAATGGCAGGCTAAAACAAAATCCCGGGTACTAATTCCATTTAAGTCGGCCGGAGCAAAAAATGCCCCGGCTGACTTATTTTAAACTTATCTCATCTATAAATTATGCTGCTAAAAGAAGCAATCAGCAAAAAAACAGCTTCGTTATTGCTGCTGCATACTGTTTTTATCGCCCTTTTTTTGTCATCCGTTCAAGCTCAGCCCAAGAAAAAAATAAGCGATAGCCAATTGCTTGATTCCGTTCAATACCGCACTTTCCAATACTTTTGGGATGGCGCAGAACCAATTTCCGGGATGGCACGGGAACGCTTCCATACAGATAACATCTATCCCGAAAATGATAAGAACACCATTGCTACCGGTGCCTCTGGTTTTGGTGTAATGGCCATATTGGTTGGGATGGAACGCCATTTTATTACCCGTAAACAAGGCACGGCACGTTTTGAAAAAATTGTTGGTTTTTTGGAAAAGGCCGAACGTTTTCATGGTGCTTATCCGCACTGGATCTTCCCGGACGGAAAAGCGAAAGCATTTGGAAAAACAGACAACGGAGGCGATCTGGTCGAAACTTCTTACCTGATGCAAGGCTTGCTTTGTGTGCGCCAATATTATGCTGCCGGAAATTCACAAGAAAGGAAACTGTCCAAACGCATTAACCAGTTATGGAAAGGGGTTGATTACAGTTGGTACCGCCAAAACGATCATGATGTATTGTATTGGCATTGGTCGCCGAAGTATGCCTGGATCGAAAACTTTCCCGTGCAGGGTTACAACGAATGTTTGATCTTGTATGTACTTGCTGCATCTTCCCCAACGCATACCATTCCGGCTGTTGTTTATCAGGAAGGCTGGGCACGTGGCGGGGGGATTGATACCGTGATCAAACCTTACGGTTACCTCATTACTTTAAAGCATAACGTAGCGGACAAGCAGGTCGGCCCGCTTTTCTGGGCGCATTATTCTTACCTCGGCCTCAACCCAAAAGGTTTAAAGGACAAACATGCCGATTACTGGCTCCACAACACCAATCATACGTTGATCAACCGCGCTTACTGCCTGCAAAACCCCAAGCATTATCAGGGTTATGGTGCCAACTGCTGGGGCTTAACGGCCAGTTATTCTGTAAACGGTTATGCTGCACATAGTTCAAATGCGAAAGATGATCTTGGTGTAATTTCGCCAACGGCTGCTTTGTCTTCTTATCCTTACACACCAAAAGAATCAATTCAGGTGATGCGACATTTGTATGAGGATTTGGGCGATAAAGTTTGGGGCGAATATGGTTTTTACGATGCCTTTAGCGAAACGGCAAACTGGTATCCGAAAAAATATTTGGGCATTGACCAGGGGCCGGCAGTAGTGATGATCGAAAACGGCCGTACAGGCTTGCTTTGGAAACTGTTCATGAGTAGCCCTGAAGTAAAGCTGGGGTTAAAAAAGCTGGGTTTCAGCAGTCCGCAAATCAATTAACAGCATGAAGAAACACGCATCAACTACCATGCTTCTTTTATGCCTGTTTTTTAGGTGTTCGCTCATACGCATGGTTTCAAACTAATTTTAAATGCCTGAAAGCAGGATGCAAATATATTTTACTATCTTATCTTTGAAGTGACCGACAAAAGGTACTTCTGCCAAAACTTAAAATTCAAAAATCAGCATAAATACAACCCTAATGCATAAAATAACTTACTTAACGATATTATCTTTAGCTTTTGCCATCCATTCCTTTGCCCAAAACCCGGCTGTTTCCAATGCTTCTTTTACCCCTAAAAAAGCAGTAACGCCTGATCCTAAAATGAATGTGTACATTGATGCCCTGATGAAAAAAATGACGCTGGATGAAAAACTCGGCCAGCTTAATTTGCCCAGTTCCGGCGATTTTACAACCGGCACGGCAAGCAACAGCGGCATTGCGCAAAGTATCCAAGCCGGAAAAGTGGGCGGCTTGTTCAATATCAAGTCCGTTGCTAAAATCCTGGAGGCACAAAAATTAGCGGTTGAAAAAAGCCGTTTAAAAATCCCGATGATCTTTGGGATGGATGTGATACATGGTTATCAAACCGTTTTCCCAATCCCCTTAGGTTTATCCTGTAGTTGGGACATGCAGGCAGTAGAACGGAGTGCGCAGATTGCAGCAGCAGAAGCCAGTGCCGATGGTATCTGCTGGACGTTTTCGCCCATGGTCGATATTTCCCGCGACCCGCGCTGGGGCCGCGGATCTGAAGGTTCCGGTGAAGATCCTTTTCTCGGTTCGCGGATTGCAGAAGCGATGGTAAAAGGTTATCAGGGCAGCGATTATTCCAAATCCAACCGCATCATGGCTTGTGTAAAGCACTACGCTTTATACGGTGCGGTAGAAGCAGGACGCGAATACAATACCGTGGACATGAGCCGGGTGAGGATGTTTAACGAATATATGCCGCCCTACAAAGCAGCGGTTGATGCAGGGGCCGGAAGTATAATGGCTGCCTTTAACGAAGTGGATGGCATTCCGTCAACAGGAAACAAATTTTTGCTGAGCGACGTGCTGAGAAAACAATGGGGTTTTAACGGTTTTGTGGTAACGGACTATACCGGGATGAACGAAATGACGGCACACGGTATGGGCGATCTGCAGCAGGTATCAGCTTTGGCGCTAAAAGCCGGAGTGGATATGGATATGGTGGGCGAAGGTTTTCTTTCAACCTTGAAAAAATCTTTGGCAGAAGGAAAAGTAACACAACAAGACATCGACCGTGCCTGCCGCAGCATTTTGGAAGCCAAATACAAATTAGGTTTGTTTGCCGATCCTTACCGTTTTTGTAATGTAAAAAGGGCACAAACGGAAATTTATACCGAAGCCAATAAAAAGGCTGCCCGCGAAATTGCTGCCAAAAGTTTCGTGCTCCTCAAAAATCAAAACAATATTTTACCGCTTAAAAAAAGCGGGACGATTGCTTTGATCGGGCCCCTGGCAGATGCAAAAGAAAACATGAGCGGCACCTGGAGCGTTGCCGCCGATCCTACTAATTACAAATCTTTAGTTACGGCTTTAAAAGATGCGGCAGGCAGCAAAGCCAGGATTATTTATGCCAAAGGCGCTAACCTAGACGCTGATTCTGCCTTTGAAGCCCGTGCAACTGTTTTCGGTAAATCTTTGCACCGTGATCCGCGCCCGGCAACTGAAATTTTGCAGGAAGCCTTAAAAGCTGCCGAAAAAGCAGATGTAATTGTAGCTGCCGTTGGCGAATCTGCTGAAATGAGCGGCGAAAGCAGCAGCCGCAGTAATATTCAAATTCCGCAAATACAACAGGATTTATTGAAAGCGTTATTGAAAACCAGCAAACCGGTTGTACTGGTTTTATTTACCGGTCGGCCACTGGATTTGACCTGGGAAAGCAAAAATGTCCCGGTTATTTTAAACGTTTGGTTTGGCGGTTCTGAAGCAGGAGATGCGATCAGTGATGTTTTGTTTGGCGAGGTGAACCCTTCCGGAAAACTGACGGCTACATTCCCGCAAAACGTTGGCCAGGTGCCTTTGTATTACAACCATAAAAATACCGGCCGGCCATTAGGTGAAGGGCAATGGTTTCAAAAATTCCGTTCCAACTATCTGGATGTTTCCAACGATCCGCTTTATCCCTTTGGTTTTGGGTTGAGCTATACTTCTTTTACCTATGAAAAACCGGTGTTGGATAAAAGCCGGATCCGTAAGACCGATCAATTGCACATCAGTGTAAAAGTAACCAACAATGGTAATTACGACGGGGAAGAAGTGGTGCAACTTTACATTCAGGATTTGGTGGGTTCTATCACCCGTCCGGTTAAAGAATTAAAAGGTTTCCGGAAGATTTTTTTGAAAAAAGGTGAAAGCCGGAACGTACAATTTACCATCACCAACAATGACCTGAAGTTCTACAATTCGGAACTGAAGTTTGATTCTGAACCCGGCGAATTTAAAGTTTATACCGGTACCAATTCCCACGATGTTCAATCTGCAAATTTCAGCTTGATGCCATGAAAAAACTGCTGATGCTTCTTTTACCGGTTGTTTTTATGTGCGCCGGAATTAAAGCACAGGATTTGGAATTGTACCAAAGTAAAAGTTTTATTTTTAAAGGTGATACCTTGCCTTACCGTATTTTATATCCCGAAAACTTTGATCCGGCTAAAAAGTATCCTTTGTTATTGGTTCTGCATGGTGTAGGCGAGCGTGGCAACAACAACACGGCACAATTGGCACATGGCGGTGATGTATTTATAAAGCCAGAAGTGCGCGGCCGGTTTCCTGCTATTGTGGTTTTTCCGCAGTGTCCGGTAAACAGCTATTGGTCAAACGTTGTTATTACAACTGATCCTGCCACGCATAAACGTACTTTTAATTTTCAGAAAGGAGGGAAGCCAACTAAAGCTATGATCTTGTTGTTAAGCCTGGTTAACCAACTTCGCCATCATCCTGAAGTAAATAAAGCGCAGTTTTATGTTGGCGGCTTATCAATGGGCGGGATGGGAACGCTGGAAACCCTCCGTAGAAAACCTCAATTTTTTGCCGCAGCTTTTAGTATTTGCGGCGGAGACAATCCGGCAAATGCAAAAAAATATGCCAGGAAAGTTCCGCTTTGGTTTTTCCATGGCGGGAAGGACGATGTGGTTACGCCCGATCATTCTGTTACGATGGTTGCAGCCGTAAAAGAAGCAGGCGGAAACCCTAAATTTACATTATATCCAAACGACAAGCACAACAGTTGGGATGATGCTTTTGCAGAACCAAACTTGTTGCCCTGGTTGTTTTCACACAAAAAATAGTTCAGGATTCCGTTGTCGGTCCCGGGTTGTCGGTTGTCGGTTCAGCTTTAATCTCAGTGGCCGGTTTTACGTTTTTCATCTGGAAGCGGGGCTTGTAAGCAGGCTTCGCTTCTTGTTTTTCGGTTGCCGGTTCCGGGTTTTCAGTTTCGGGTTCCGGGTTTTCCATTTCAGTTTCTGATGCTGTTTTTACCGGCTCTTTTTTGATGTTCTGCATGTTAAACCGCGGTTTAAAAGCAGGTTTTGCAGGTTCGGTTGCCGGTTCCGTGTTCCGGGTTGTCGGTTCTGGTGCGGCTTCCGTTATGGATTTTTCAATTTCCAATAATGAAATATCACCTTCGGGCACGTTTGCTTCAACCAGTTCCGACAGGTTATCTTCTTTAAATTTCGGCCTTTCTATCGCTGCGTCTAAATTTTGTGCCGCCGCAACAGCCATGCCTTGTACCGCCATTTGCGAAATCGCTTCTGCCTGCACCGCATGTGGTTTTATTTCCTGTACTAACGGATAGGTCCTACGCAAGTTATTGAACCAATATTTCTTAGTGTGGTCGAAGCTTTTTTCGCCCATCAAAAAATAGTGCTGGTTAAACTCTGCAAACAAAGCAGGCTCGGCCTGTTGCAGCAACTCCAGGTTTATTTTCTTCTTTTTAAAAAAATCTTCGAAGGTCAGCATCGGCACAAATAACAGATTTAAAAATTGTTGGGTTTTGATCTTTGCTATTTATTTGTATTTTTAAAAGAAACACCACTAAGCCCTCACGGGAAGGGAAGCCTAAAGCATACTTTTATAAATAACAGAAAAACAGTAAACAGTGCTTTTCCCCTTTTTAAGTCCAGAAGTATGGTCTTTATAGTACCCGTATTTTAGCGTCAAAGTTCTAACGTTAACTATTGTTGGTCAGGCTGATATACCTGTACATCCTTTACATCAAACTTTCGGTTCACTTCATCTATAAAATTTAAGATCCCGTCGCGTCCGGTTTGTAATTCTGCAGAAGTGATAAAATGCTGCGGCACTTCTTCAAACAAGCCCAATATCGCTTTCCGAAATTTGACAACATTTTGATCTGTTTTTACTTTTCCCTGTTTATCGGCCTTTGTAAAAGTGATGACAAAGGGAATACCGCGTTCGCCCAGTGAAGCGCAAAAATCCAGGTCGATTTTTTGTGGTTCCAACCGGCTGTCTATCAAAACAAAAACACATTGCAGGTTCTCGCGCTTTTCTAAGTAATTACGGATGTACTTGTTCCAGTCTTCCTTTTTACTTTTGGAGATACGTGCGTAACCATAACCCGGCAGATCCACCAGATACCAATTTTCATTGATCAGAAAATGGTTGATCAGTTGTGTTTTTCCAGGTGTTTGAGATGTTTTTGCCAGTCCTTTTTTATCCGTGATCATGTTGATCAAAGAAGATTTGCCAACGTTGGAACGCCCGATAAAAGCATATTCCGGCTTTATTGCTGGCGGTAATTTTGATATTTGCGTGTTGCTGCAAATGAATTCGGCAGATTTGACAATCATCCCACAAAGTTAAACTATGTTGCCTTTACTTTTGATGTTCTTGTGTCGAATTAAAAAAAACCAGCCAAATGGATTACAAAATACCAGCACGCGCGCAAATTGGGCACGTACATTTAAAAGTAAGCAACTTAGGGCGTTCGCTCGATTTTTACTGCGGATTGCTTGGTTTTGAACTGATGCAGAAATACAGTGATCAGGCAGCTTTTATTTCGGCTGGCGGCTATCACCATCACATCGGTTTAAATACCTGGCATAGTAAAGGTGCGGCACCAGCGCCGGAAAGGGCGCCGGGATTGTTTCATACTGCCATTCTATACCCGGAAAGAAAAGATTTGGCTGTTGTTTTAAAACGCTTGATCGATGCACAATATCCGCTTACCGGACTATCGGACCATGGCGTTTCGGAAGCGGTTTATTTGGACGATCCCGACAAAAACGGCGTGGAACTGTACTGGGACCGTCCGCGGGAATTGTGGCCGAAAGAAGAGAACGGAGAAATTCAGCTATTTACCAATAGGTTGGACGCGGAAGATTTGCTGGCCACGCTTTCTGTTTAACGTGCTTCTTTTGTTGGGTGCATTCATGAATCGCCCTTACAGGAATCAATCGTCCGTACTTCTTTTACCACCTATTTATTTGCATCTTTGGACATCAGCATGAGCAAAACGATTACCCCGTATCAAAACGAGGCCACCAAAAAAGAACAAGTGGCAGATATGTTCAACAATATCTCCAAAACGTATGATTTCCTCAACCATTTCATGTCGGCCGGGATTGATATCGTTTGGAGGAAAATTGCGGTCAGCGAACTGAAAAAAGACAAGCCGCAACTCATCCTTGACGTTGCGACCGGAACCGGTGATTTTGCTTTTGAGGCGATCAAAATCCTCCAGCCAAAAAAAATAATTGGCGTTGACATTTCCAAAGGGATGTTGAACATTGCCCAAAAAAAGATCGATAAAAGAAGCATGGGCAATCGTTTTGAAGTCCGGATGGGCGATTCGGAAAAGCTGCTTTTTGAAGACAATCAGTTTGATGCTGTTACCGTAGCTTACGGCGTCCGTAATTTTGAAAACCTGGAAGCCGGAATGGCCGATATGTGCCGCGTGTTAAAACCAGGCGGAAAAGCCGTGATCCTGGAGTTTTCCAGGCCGCGCCTATTCCCCATAAAACAGTTGTACCATTTCTATTTCAATTATATTACCCCTTTTATAGGTAAAGTTTTTTCTAAGGACGCACGTGCTTATTCTTATCTTCCAGAATCTGTTGCTGCTTTTCCGGATGGCCTTCGTTTTACTGCTTTAATGGAAAAAGCAGGTTTTAAAAATACCAAACAAAGGCCGCTGGCGTTTGGGGTTTGTTCTGTATATACCGGCGTTAAATGAACATCAGATACATACTGTTTTTAGGCACCTTTTTTTTAGTTCAGGCTGTTTCTGCGCAACGCGTGGTACAGGCATGGGCTGGCGGTGCAGATCAGAATACTTTTTCTTTCGGCTATACTTTCCAGTACGTTAATTCATCCTATAAAATCCTGAAGAAGCCCGACTGGCGCAATCCTTATTTTGACCAGGGCACAAACCGATATGTAACCGATTCTTTAAACAGCATCAGTTCGCCTGGTACTGCCGGTTTTGCTTTGGGCTTTTTGGCACGTTTTAACGTTACCGATAACCTGGAGATCCGTACAATACCAACTTTAAGTTTTGCCGACCGTACCATCAGTTACCAGTATCGGACACAGGATTTAGCGCCAGATAAACAAATGGTGGTTTCTACAACACAGGCAGAATTTCCGCTCGAACTAAAACTAAAATCAAACCGTTTGGGCAATTTCAGGGCATATGTTTTGGGTGGCGTAAAGTATGCTTATGGCATAGGCAACCAAAGTAAACAGAACGAGGCAGATCTGGCACCGTTGGAAAGAAAGCTTAAAAATGTGCGTAATTTTTCTTCTTATGTAGCTGGCTTTGGCTGCGATATCTACCTGGAATATTTCAAGCTTTCGCCCGAAATCAAATTGTCCAACTCCTTTGGTAGTGTTTTGTACCCCGAAAACCATCCTTACGCCAACCCGTTGGATAAATTATTTCTGCATAATATTGTATTTAGTTTGTTCTTTGAATAAACATAAAGCATTTATTTGTGCCTTGATTTAATACTTCTTTTATGAACAAAATTGCATTGATTACAGGCGCCAGTGCTGGCATTGGCGAAGCATGTGCCCACGTTTTTGCCCGCGAAGGTTATAATTTGATTTTAACCGGCAGGCGTGCAGAAAGACTGGAAAAATTAGCAAAAGCTTTAAACCTGCAATATAATACAGAAATTGCTGTAGCAGCTTTTGATATCCGCGATAAAGCAGCCGTTTTGCACAATTTGGAAGCTTTGCCCGAAGCATGGAAAAAAGTTGATGTACTGATCAACAATGCGGGTTTAAGCAAAGGGCTGGAACCGATCCAGGACGGTAGTTTGGATAATTGGGACAAGATGATCGATACCAATATTAAAGGGTTGCTTTACACCAGCAAAATAATTTCCAACTGGATGATTGCACACGGCAGCGGCCATATTGTTAATTTAGGTTCTATCGCCGGTAAAGAAGTTTACCCAAACGGAAATATATATTGTGCTACCAAACATGCAGTTGATGCCTTAAATAAAGCAATGCGGATTGATCTGCTTCCGCATAAAATCAAAGTATCTGCTGTTAACCCGGGAGCGGTTGAAACCGAATTTTCCAATGTCAGGTTTGATGGGGACACGGCAAGGGCAAAAAAAGTGTACGAAGGTTTCTCGCCATTGGTTGCCGCGGATATTGCCGAAACCATCTGGTTTGTAGTTTCACGCCCGGCACACGTGAACATCAATGATTTAACAATTATGCCCGCTGCACAGGCAAATGCCGTTACCTTTGTGCGGAAGTTATAACAAGGGATTTAAGTATCGAGTATCGAGTATCAAGTATCGAGTATCAGGTATCGAGTATCAGGTAACAAGACTTGATGCGGAAGTAATTTGAAGGCCATTAACAATACATAAAAAAGACAGGTAAAAGAAGCATGTTAATTGAAACCATAGATCAGGACATAAAAAAAGCCATGCTGGCTAAAGCTGATGCGCGTTTAAGAGGGTTAAGGGCCATTAAATCAGCTTTGTTGCTGGCCAGGACCGAAAAAGGCGCATCCGAAGTGATCTCCGAAGAAACAGAATTAAAAGTATTGCAAAAACTGATCAAGCAGCGAAAAGAATCGGCAGAGATCTATCAGGCACAAAACCGTGATGACTTGTATCAGATTGAAAAGGAAGAAATGCAGGTGATCGAAGCTTATCTGCCGCAGCAAATGGCCCCTGAAGAAATTACTGCTTATCTTAAAGATTTGATTGAAAAAACAGGTGCAACATCTGTAAAAGATATGGGCAAATTAATGGGAACTGCCAATAAAGAACTTGCAGGCAAGGCGGACGGAAAAACAATATCAGAAATTGTAAAGCAGTTGTTGCAGTAAAATAATATCGTAATTAGTAGGAAGCCATTTTAAAAAAGCTATTTTTATAGCCGTTGTAACAAATTTTATACTTTAGCCTTTTTTGGTTTTGGTGCTACAGCTAATTATTTTCAAAATACGTTTATGAACTTCGTTGTTAAAGAAGAAAAAGGGTTTAAATATATAGAACAGGGGGAAGGTAAGGTATTATTGCTGCTGCATGGTTTAATGGGGGCTTTAAGTAATTGGCAACAGGTAATTGAAGAATTTAGCAAAACATATCGGGTAATTGTTCCGATGTTGCCTATCTATGAGCTGCCTTTGTTAACCCTGGGGGTAAAATCGCTTACTAAGTTTGTACAAAAATTCATTAGGTACAAAGAACTGGAGGATTTTATCATTCTGGGCAATTCTGTTGGCGGGCATATAGGGCTTGTTTACGCTATTACCTATCCCGAAAAAATAAAAGCCATGGTACTTACAGGAAGTTCCGGTTTATATGAAAATGCTTTTGGAGGTTCTTTCCCCCGCAGGAAAAGTTATGAATTTATTAAAGGAAAAGTAGAATACACTTTTTATGACCCAAAAACCGCAACCAAAGAATTGGTTGACGATGTTTATGAAAGCGTTAACAACAGGCATAAAATGCTACGCTTGCTGGCAATGGCCAAATCGGCCATCCGCCATAACATGGCTAAAGAGTTGCACAAGATCCATGTTCCGGTTTCGCTAATCTGGGGTAAAAATGATAAAATCACACCTCCGGAAGTTGCAGTAGAATTTAGTCAGCTACTTCCTAATGCCGAATTGACTTGGGTTGACCATTGCGGCCATGTACCCATGATGGAACGTCCTGAAGAATTTAACAGATTGTTAAAAGGATTTTTGGAAAATATAAAAGCTTAGTATGGTTGCTTCCGAACTGATTTCTGATATCATCCCACCTGTTAAAACTACAGATACGGTTGAAAAGGTTTATTTACTGCTGGAAGAATTCAGGGTAAGCGAACTTCCGGTAGTTGACGGGGACCAGTTTCTGGGTTTAATTGCCGAAGATGACCTGATCGAGGTTACGGATGAAAAATTACCAGTAAATGCGTTGTCTATTTTAAAGGTGAATCTATTTGTGCGGGAAAACCAGCATATATATGATGTTATCCGAATGTTTCATGCACAGCAGTTAACTATAATGCCCGTACTGGACATGAAAAATAATTACCTCGGCCTGATCCATATCAATACATTAACCAACTATTTTGCGGGTCTCACCTCGGTTACAGAGCCCGGTGCCATTATTGTGCTTGAAATCAACAACCGGGACAATTCCCTTGCACAAATGGCTCAGATTGTAGAATCAGATAAAGCGCAGGTGCTAAGTTCTTATACCCGCCCTTTTGCAGATTCCACGCGTTTAGAAGTAACGCTCAAGATCAATAAAAAGGATGTTGCCAATATACTGGCCAGTTTTATCAGATATGACTATATCGTAAAAGAGGTGTTTAACCAGGCACAGGTTGACGACGACTCCATGAACCGTTACGATTTACTGATGAACTACATCAACCTATAAATCCAATTAATGAAGATTGCAGTTTACGGCAAACAGTTTAACCAATCGGTATTACCCTTTATCAGGCAGGTTTTTAGTTCCCTGGAACAGCATGATGCAGAAATATCTGTCTATTCCGAATTGAACGATTTTATTGTCGGACAGGAAAATTTTTCGATAAAGCATACTGTTTTTAACAGCTATGAAGATATTAAAAACCGTATTGATGTAATGCTGACCCTTGGCGGTGATGGTACGATTTTGGGAACTGTTGATATTATCCGTGATTCGGGCATACCCGTCATCGGTATTAATTTTGGCCGCTTGGGCTTTTTGGCCAGTATCAATAAAAATGATATTGCAGCCGCCATTCATGCTGTAGTTAACGGGCAATATACGTTGGACCATCGCGCACTGCTTGCAATAGAAGCTGATCCGGGAGTGTTTGAAAATAGAAATACGGCTTTGAATGATATTACGATCCACAAGCGGGACGATGCGGCCATGATAACCATTCATGCTTTTTTAAATGACGAATTTCTGAATACTTATTGGGGGGATGGTATTATTGTTTCCACGCCAACCGGCTCAACAGCTTATTCTTTAAGTTGCGGCGGCCCCATTGTTTTTCCGCAATCCGGAAACTTTGTGATCACGCCTATCTCGCCCCATAACTTAAATGTGCGGCCAATTGTAATTTCTGATGACCGCAAGCTTACTTTTAAAGTTGAAACGAGAAGCACAAACTATTTGATTTCATGCGATTCTAAAACAGAAACCATTGACACACCCAACGTTTTTACCATCCGTAAAGCTAATTACGGCTTGAATCTGGTCCGGCTGAATAATGAAAGCTATTTATCCACGTTAAGGAACAAATTAATGTGGGGACTGGATGCCCGCAACTACTGATCTTTAATACTAATGCGTAAACTTTTTGGTTTGCTTTTTTTACTGCTGGTTTCTTCTGCATGCTTTGCGCAAAACTGGGAAGTAGGCGGATTTGCAGGTTCTTCGGGTTATATGGGCGATTTCAATCAGAACAATCCATTTAAATTTACCGATTTTGCTATCGGTGCTTTTGCGAAGAAAAATTTTAACGGTTATTTTTCTGCTAAATTAGGTTATACTTATGGTAAAATCAGGGGTGCCGACAGCCTTTCGTCCAATGCACAATTACGCAACCGTAACCTTAGCTTTTTTTCTGCCATAAACGAAGTATCCCTGACCGGCGAACTTAATTTTTTTAATTACCTGCCGGGCATCAGCTTAAAAAGATGGTCCCCTTTTATGTTTGCCGGTGTTGCTTTGGTAAATTACGACCCCAAAACAACGTACAAAGGCAATACTTATGTATTGCGGCCACTAAAAACAGAAGGTGAGCAGAAAGAGTATCCTTACAATGCTTTAAGTATTCCTTATGGTGTAGGTGTTAAAGTTAATTTTTACAAAAGCTGGAACCTTGCGCTTGAACTGGGTTATAGAACTGCTTTTACGGGTTATTTAGACGATGTAAGCGGTGTTTATGCCAATAAATCTAATCTGATTAATGCAGATTCCAGGATTTTGTCTGACCGGTCGGGCGAAAAAAATGGTTATTACATAGGTTCCCCTGGTTCGCAGCGTGGAAACTTTAAGAACCGGGACACGTATATGATTACCGGTTTAAGTATTTCTTATACTTTTCTCAGTCAGAAATGCCCGGTAGTTGAACAATGATTTTTATAGGGTAAAAGAAGCATTCTGCGCAGCATCCAAAACCTATTCCCTGTTATTTTTCACATTTAAATTGTTGATGGCCGGGAACACCATAATTTCAAGATTAATTTTACCTTTGCAGCCTGATTTTTTCAATTTTTAAAATAAAGTTTTAAAATAAAACAGAACTAAGAAACGATAAGCAATTGAACATAATATACATGCTGCAAGAAAAATGTACTAAACTTATCAATGGACTTCATAGCACAAATAGATAAAGCAAAGCTGCCCAAACATGTTGCCATAATTATGGACGGCAATGGGCGCTGGGCAAAAGGCAAAGGAAAATTACGGGTATTTGGGCATCATAATGGTGTTTTGGCCGTACGGGATGTTGTGGAAGGTGCAGGCGAACTGGGTATCGGATATTTAACTTTATATACTTTTTCTTCTGAAAACTGGAACCGGCCAAAATATGAAGTTAGTGCAATTATGGAATTGCTGATTTCGACCATCAACAAAGAAATAAAAAAACTGATGGAAAACAATGTACGCCTGAATGCCATCGGCGATCTGGACATGCTTCCGGGAAAATGTTATCAGGAATTACAGGCTGCCATCAGCAAAACATCGTCTAACACAGGCCTGGTATTAACTTTGGCTTTAAGTTACAGTTCGAGGCGGGAAATTGTAAGCGCTGCCAGAAAACTGGCAGAAATGGTAGAAAAAGGCGAATTAAAAGCTGCCGACATCAATGAAGACCTGTTTGTACAGCAGTTGCATACTTCGGAAATGCCTGACCCTGAACTATTGATCAGAACGAGCGGCGAATACCGGATCAGCAATTATTTGCTCTGGCAAATTGCATATTCCGAACTTTATTTTACTTCAAAACTATGGCCTGATTACCGCAAGGAAGATTTGTTTGAAGCCATTTTTGATTACCAGCAAAGGGAAAGGCGCTTTGGGATGACCAGCGAGCAGGTGAACTAATATTTTTACGTTTAACATTTTTTAACAACTCTTTAAATTACTTTAGCCTCCAAATTCTACGAATGAACAGGTACTTTTTAGCTATAATTTTCTGTACAATATCTTCTGCTGTGCTGGCCCAGGTCAGGCGGCCGGCTGCCGCAGCACCAGTGCTGCCGGCAGATAGTTTAAGTTATCTTAATCCGAAAGAACTTACTATTGGTGCAGTTACTGTAACAGGGTCGCAATATTTGGATAAAGATGTCCTGATCAAAATATCCCAATTAAACAAAGGTGATAAAATTACTGTACCTGGTGATGCAACCTCCAATGTAATCAAGAACTTATGGCAGCAGGGATTGTTTGACGATGTTAAATTGTTATATACCTTACAAAACGATACGATCAATTTTGAAATTAATGTAAAAGAACGTCCCCGGCTTTCAAAGCTTAATTTGAAAGGGTTACGCAAAGGGGAAATGGAAGATGTTCAGAAGAAACTGAAAGATAAAACCGGTAAAATTGTTAATGAAAACTTAATCAACACAACCACGGCGATCATTAAAAAGCACTTTGCAGAAAAAGGATATTTAAACGCCACAGTTGATATTAAAGAACGCAAGGACAACGGCGAAAAAAACAGCTTAATCCTGGACGCCTACGTGGATAAGAAAAGTAAGGTAAAAGTGAACAGCATTGCCTTTTCTGGCAATACTGCTTTTAAGGATGCAAAACTGAAGAAGTACCTGAAAAAAACCAAAGAGAAAAAATGGTACAATTTCTTTGGCTCTAAAAAATTCCTGAAAGATAAGTACGAAGAAGATAAGCAAACGCTGGTTGCCAGGATGCAGGCCAGTGGTTATCGTGATGCGGAAATATTAACCGATTCTGTTTGGAAGAACGACGATAAGACGGTAAACGTTAAAATTAAAGTTTACGAAGGGCCTAAATATTATTTTGGCGACATTATCTGGACAGGCAATGCAAAATATCCGGCCAAACTTTTAAATACGCTCCTCAGGATTAAAAAAGGTGATGTTTTTAGCGAGGAAGAACTGAACAAACGTTTAAGCGGTTCTCAGAATGGAGACGATATATCTTCCCTTTATCTAAATGATGGTTATTTAACTTATCAGACCGACCCTGTTCAGCGGCGTATCCATAACGATACCATAGATGTTGACTTGCGCGTTTACGAAGGCCCGCAATACACCATCAACAAAGTAATTGTTAAAGGAAACGAAGTAACCAATGACAAGGTGATTTTAAGGGAAATCCGTACAAAACCGGGACAGAAATTCTCTAAAGAAGCTATTGTAAGAAGCACACAAGCCATTACCCAGTTAGGCAACTTTGACGAACAGAAAATAGACCCGCGGCCAACCAACATCAACCCAAATGATGGAACTGTGGATATATTGTACAATGTAGTTGAAAAGCCCTCCGATCAGATCGAGCTTTCCGGTGGTTTTGGCGGCGGCAGTATTGTTGGAACATTAGGTTTAACTTTTAATAACTTTTCCCTTAGGAATATTTTTAACTTAAAAGCTTACAAACCTCTGCCAAAAGGTGATGGCGAGAAATTGAGTTTACGCGGACAGGCAAATGGCAGAAGCTATCAGAACTTTTCTTTTACTTACTCTGAACCTTGGTTTGGTGGTAAAAAACCTGTTAATTTTGGTGTAACTGCTTACACACAATTGCAGTCTAATAGTTATAATTACACTGGTGCATATGCTGGTAATAGCATCAAAAGAGGAGACCCGAATTATCAAGGAATTACGATCAATGGTGTTTCTGCAACAATTGGAAAGCAGTTAAAATGGCCGGATGATTATTTTAACTTAAGCCATACCTTAAGTTTTGATCATTACAATCTGCAGAATTACGGCGGTTATTTATTTTCAAACGGAAAGTCTATCAACATCAAACTAACCGAAACATTCAGCCGTTATTCGTTGGATGCACCAATTTATCCAACTTCTGGTTCCAATATCAGGCTAACTGCTCAGTTTACGCCTCCATATTCTTTGTTCAATCATGTTAATTATGCAATTGCAACCCCTCAGGAACGCTATCATTTTGTAGAATATTACAAAGCAAAGTTTGAGGCGCAGTGGTTCCAAAAAATTTATGGAAAATTAGTTTTAAAAGCACAAACGCAGTTTGGCTTTTTAAGCTCCTACAACCGTATTGTTGGGCAATCTCCTTTCGAACGCTTTAAATTAGGTGGTGATGGCATGCAGAGCTATCAATTTTTACAAGGTTCGGAAATTATAGGTTTAAGAGGATACGAAAATTTTGATATTGTGCCTTTAGGTTCAAATCCGAATATCGCCGGTACATCCGGCAGTCCGCTCTTTGATAAGTTCCAATTGGAATTGCGTCACCCGGTTATTGCCAGCCAGTCGGCAACAATTTTTTTGCTGGCTTTTACAGAGGGGGGTAATACCTGGAATAGTTTTAATGAGTTTGCCCCTTTTAATGTAAGGCGGTCTGCAGGTGTTGGTGCCCGTATATTCCTGCCGATATTTGGTTTGCTTGGTTTGGATTATGGTTATGGATTTGATCCTATCCCTGGTTTGCCAACAGCAAATAAAGGCCATTTCCACTTTTCTATTGCACAAAGTTTAAGCGGAGGATTTAATTAATCATTGCCGGATTTTTTTATAATTGATAAATAAACACTAAACCCAACTAATCTTCGCAAGATTTTCAAAGTCAAAAATTACGTAGTTTTGTAACATGAAGAAATTATTTTTAACGCTGTTGTTACCCATACTTGCAGCAACAGCAGCATTTGCGCAACGGTTTGCTTATGTTGATTCTGAATATATATTGAAGCACGTTCCGGAGTATGCTTCTTCACAAAAGCAAATTGCTGCAATATCAGATCAGTGGCAAAAAGAAACCGATGCCCGTTTTCAGGAGATCGACCGTATGTATAAAGCTTATCAGGCCGATCAGGTGTTGATGACTGCCGACATGAAAAAACGCCGGGAGAACGAAATCATCGACAAAGAAAAAACCGCAAAAGATTTTCAGCGCCAGAAATTTGGCCCGGATGGCGAGCTTGCACAACGCAGCACAGCATTGATAAAACCCATACAGGACCGCGTTGCCAAAGCCGTACAAGCAATTGCCGAAAGCGAAAACTTAGATATGATATTTGATAAAAACAGCGAAGTGATAATGCTTTATGCAAATCCGCGTTATGATAAAAGTGCAGCAGTAATTACACGTTTGGGTTTAAAACCCGGCGTATTTGCCCAATAAAAACAATAACAATTAAAATACCACAAAAAACCCTTTTAATAACAAAAATGAAAAAACTATTCAAAGTTGCTTTAGTTGCCGGATGTTTATTTTTTGCAGGAAATGTAGCCGAAGCACAATCAAAAATCGGTCACATTAATTTTAACCAGTTGATCGATCAAATGCCTGAAACAAAAACGATCCAAAAGCAAATTCAGGATTATTCCAAAACTTTTCAGGATCAGTTAACTACTATGCAAACCGAGTTAACTACAAATGCACAAGGTTATGACGCTAAAAGAGCCGGCATGACGGATGCTGCCCGTACAGCTAAAGAAAGCGAACTGCAGGATATGCAAAAACGCTTGCAGGATTATAATACTAAAGCGCAACAGCAAGTAGGGGATAAAACCAATCAACTGTCAAAGCCATTGCTGGATAAAGCCCGTGCAGCAGTTCAATCTGTAGCAAAAGAAAAAGGTTATACCTACGTGTTTGATACTGCCCAAACAGAATTACTGGTTTCTCCTGATTCTGATAATATGATGGCTGCTGTTAAAACCAAATTAGGTTTAAAATAGATACTTCTTTTATCTAATTAAAAGCGATGTTCCATATAAAAGAACATCGCTTTTTTTATTTTAGCCGGATGCCAGCAAACCAACCTATAGGTATTTTTGATTCCGGTATCGGTGGATTGACCGTTGCCAATGCCATCAATAAATTGATGCCAAAAGAAGCATTAGTGTATTTTGGCGATACTGCGCATTTACCTTATGGGGATAAATCGCCCGAAGCCATTAAATATTATTCCTTGAAAATCGCTAAGTTTTTAATCGACGAAGGATGCAAAGCCATCGTAATTGCCTGCAACACGGCATCTTCTTTGGCTTATCAGGATTTAAAGCTGTTTCTGGGAAGCCAGATCCCTATTTATAGCGTAATTGATCCCGTAGTTGAATACATGACGGCTATCGATCAGTATCAAAACATTGGTGTAATTGCCACACGTGCAACGATTCAATCCAATATTTACGCACAAAAGATCGAGAAAAAAAAACCGGGGATTAAAGTACGGTCCTTGGCTACACCTTTGCTAGTGCCCATGATTGAAGAAGGTTTTTTCAATGATCAGATCAGCAGCACACTTATCCATACTTATCTTTCTGATCCTCAATTGCAGGGAATTGATAGTTTAATCCTCGGTTGCACGCATTATCCGCTCATACGAAGTGAAATTGCTGCTTATTATCGTCCTGCAATTGCTATTATCGACAATACCGAAATTGTGGCCCGGCATCTTCAAAAAGAATTGAAAAGGATGGGCCTGCTGCATGATGACGAACCTGCCGCACATCGTTTTTACGTTTCTGATTATACCGATTCCTTTGAAAAAAGCACGCAGTTGTTCTTTGGCCGGCAAATCCGGTTAAACCTCCGTCAAATTTGGGATTGACAGAAAGCGAAATATCCCTTTCCTTCCTGTAACCGTACATAATAAGTAAGTTTGCAGCCTATAGTAAACATATTTGTTTTGAACCATTACCTGCTAAGCATACTTGTTGCCCTGTTGCTGTTTACTTTTGTAGCACTGTTTACTACGTTTGGCGTATATGCCGAACGCAAGGTTTCGGCTTTTATTCAGGACCGGCTGGGGCCAATGGAAACCGGTAAATATGGTTCGTTACAGGTTTTTGCAGATATGCTGAAAATGCTGCAGAAAGAACTGATCACGCCGTTTGCAGCCGATAAAGTGCTGTTTGCGCTGGCGCCGATCATAATTTTTGTGGCTGTTTATCTCGGTTTTGCAGCCCTGCCCTGGGCACCGGGTTTAATTCCGGTTCATATTAACGTTGGTATTTTTTATATCCTGGCAGTTTTATCCATAGAAACAGTTGGAATACTCATGGCAGGTTGGGGTTCTAACAATAAATATTCTTTACTTGGTGCTATTCGTTCAGTTGCGCAAATTGTATCTTACGAAATACCGGCAGGTTTTGCCATTATTTCGGTTGTGATGGTTGCACAAACTTTGGATTTACAGGAAATCGCAAAGCAGCAGGGAATTTTATCATCAGAAAATATAAAGTTTATAGGTTTTATACCGATAAAAGAAGTAGGGGGGATTTTAGCCTGGAACATTTTCCGTGTGCCTCATCTCATCGTTGCTTTTGTGATTTATTTTATTGCTTCGCTGGCTGAAAGCAATCGTGCGCCATTTGATATTCCGGAAGCTGAATCTGAACTGGTGGCAGGTTTTCATACCGAATATACCGGGATCAGGTTTGCATTGGTTTTTCTGGCGGAATATTCCATGATGTTCCTGGTATCGATGGTAGGTGTGATCCTGTTTCTGGGTGCATGGAACACGCCTTTACCAAACATTGGCATAATTAAATTAGCCGATTGGACAACCGGAAACTTTTGGGGAATCGGTTGGATATTTTTAAAATCATTGTTGTTGATCGCTTTGCAGATGTGGATCAGGTGGACATTGCCGCGTTTCCGTGTGGATCAATTGATGGATTTATGTTGGAAAGTTTTAACGCCGCTTGCATTTTTGTGCATGCTTATTTCTGGGATTTGGCGCTTGTGGTTGATGTAAAAAATGGTGCTTAATTCTAATTATTGTTTTATATTAAATTATTAAAAATGAAAAAAATATTACTGATGCTTTTTATTCTTCCAGTATTTTGTCAAGCTCAACTACATAAGTTGCCTATTGACAGCGATACTCATAAAGTAACTTATCAAGAAATAGTTAAAGTTGACGGAGTAAATAAAGATGAACTTTATGTTCGCGCTCGTGAATGGTTTGCACTAACTTTTAAATCTTCAAAAGATGTTATTCAAATGGATGATAAAGCAGCTGGTAAAATTATCGGAAAAGGATCTTCTGAAGGTTCAACAAAATATCGAATGTTGACTATGGATTACTGGCTAAATTATACGGTTTCTATTACAGTTAAAGAAGGGCGTTATCGATATGAGATAACTGACTTTGTAATTGAAAATAAGCCTTCTCAGTATGTGCCATCGGTAATGCCAATGACTGCAGAAGTATTTTATAATACAGTAGAAAGTAACAACAATTTTTTATCTAAAAAAAATGCCGCACAAATGGAATCTATGTACAATACATATATTGACAAAATAGAATCTGTGGGAACAAGGTTGGCTGATTCTTTAAAAGATGCTTTGTACAAAAAAGGAAAAGCAGTTAAATCTAAAGACGACTTTTAAGCAACAATAGCCATAAAGTTTTAAATATACTCGTTTTCCTATCAGAATTATTGAGATCTTTTTTGAAGAAAAAGAATGTTCAACAATATTATAAAAGGGTTTATCACGGCGGGAAAAGGTTTAAACCTCACCCTAAAACATTTTTTTGCTGCTAAAAACAGCAGAAAGGTCATTTCTGTGCAATCGGATAATTACTTTAAACAGCAGGAAGGAAACGTTACCATCCAATATCCGCATCAAACTTTACCAATACCAGAAGTTGGCCGTTACCAGCTTTTTGTGGAGATGGACGATTGTATCGTTTGTGATCTTTGTGCAAAAATTTGTCCGGTAAATTGTATCGATATCGAATCCATCAAAGCAACGGAAGCAATCGGACAAACTTCCGACGGCACAACAAAACGATTGTATGCGGCTAAGTTTGATATTGACATGGCCAAATGCATGTATTGCGGTTTGTGTACAACTGTTTGCCCGACGGAATGTATCACGATGACGAACCAGTACGATAAGAGTGTGGATGAACTGGGTTTGTTAAATTACCAATTTGCTTCCATGTCTGATGAAGAAGCAGAAGAGAAGCGTTCGGAACTGGAGAAACAGCAGGCAGAAAAACTGGCTGCCAAACAAGCCGCGCTTCAACAAAAAAAAGGTCTATAAAAGAAGCATGGAACAAGGCATATTTATTTTCCTGGGTATCATAACTATTGTTTCTGCCTGGTTTGTGGCAGTTGGCCAAAATTTGGTGCGTTCGGTTTTTATGTTCTTCGTAACCTTGCTTTCCGTAGCTGGTTTGTATGTTTTCGCGCTGGCAGATTTTGTTGCCATCACCCAAATTGTAATTTATGTTGGCGGTGTTTTGGTGCTGATGCTGTTCACCTTCATGCTGTCCAGTAGGGAAACACTGGGAAAATTAGAACGTGGCAAGCAAGGGTTTTTTACGCTGAAGCAGCTTCCTGCTTTATTGGTTGCCGCCGGATTTTTAATTGTGCTGGTAAATGCGGTGATTAAAATGAACCCAAATCAGTTAGAATGGATCAAACAAGCAACCAACAATACTTTCCAGCCAAACGACAATACCATTACCAATATCGGAATAAACCTGATGACAGCTTACCTTTTACCTTTTGAAGTCATTTCTATTTTACTGCTGATGGCCTTGGTTGGTGCTGCACACCTGGCCAGAAAGGAGCACACGAATGATTAACCTGCAAACTTTTATGCTGGTTGGCGCCTGTTTGTTTTCTGCAGGGATATATATGGTACTTACCAAACATAACGCAATTCTGGTTTTAATCGGGATTGAATTTATCATTAACGCAGCTGCCATTAATTTGGTGGCTTTTGGAAAATACGACCGCTACAACAATGGCGGACAAGTTTTTGCTTTGTTTGCCATTGTGCTGGCGGCAGCCGCAACTGCCGTTGCCCTGGCTATTATTTTAAATGTTTACCGTAGGTTTAAAACCATTGATCCTGGCAAGATTGATGAATTAAAAGATTAGCGCAAATTTGGAACAGATCAATACGTTAAAAAATCATTCTACAGAAGTTCAACTGGCTTTAGCGGCTGTGTTATTTCCTTTTGCTGCTTTTATCACCAATTTTTTAGTGGTAAAAACAGCATTGAAAAAAGGGGCAGGTTTTTTATCCTCCGTTTGTATTTTGCTGAGTTTGATCTGTTCCTGCTTCCTGTTTGCAAAGATCTGGAACCACGAACCGCTACACGAACAAGTGCTGTGGTTTCAAATCGGTAACGTAAAAGTTTATGTAGGTTTGCTGCTCAACAACCTTTCGGTGCTGATGCTGCCGCTGGTTTCGGGTATTGCATTGGCGGTGCATGTTTATTCCATCGCCTACCTACACAATGATAAAATGTACCGCCGTTATTTCAGGTATCTCAGTTTCTTTTGCTTCGCGATGATGGCTTTGGTGGTTGTGGATAACCTGCTTTTGATGTATGCTTTCTGGGAGTTGGTTGGTTTTGCTTCCTATTTACTGATTGGGTTTTGGTTCACCCGGGAAAAAGCAGTTCAGGCCAATAAAAAAGCTTTTATAATGAACCGGATCGGCGATCTCGGTTTCCTGATTGGCATCATGATCCTGTATGCACATTTTCACACCTTTGATCTGGTTGCAATATTTAATCAACCCAATAATTTTACCTCACAAGGTAGTTTAACCGGAACATGGCTTACTATTGCCGGTCTCTGCTTTTTCCTGGGCGCGGCAGCAAAATCGGCACAATTTCCGCTGCACACCTGGCTGCCAGATGCCATGGAAGGCCCAACAGCGGTTTCTGCTTTAATTCATGCGGCAACCATGGTGGCGGCGGGCGTTTTCCTGCTCGCACGCGTTTATCCGGTTTTTAATCCGGATGTGAAAATGGTTATCACCATTACCGGCACTTTTACGGCTTTTATGGCTGCTACCATTGCACTCACCCAAAATGACCTGAAGAAAATCCTGGCTTATTCTACCATTTCACAATTGGGTTTTATGGTTGCGGCCATGGGCATTGGTGCTTATGCTTCCGGCCTGTTCCATTTGGCAACACATGCTTTTTTTAAGTGCCTTTTATTCTTATCGGCCGGTGTCATCATTCACCAAATGCAGCATTTGAAAGAAAAGCTGCATTTAGACATCGATCCGCAAAACATTTTGTACATGGGCGGCTTACGTAAAGTTTTGCCCGTTACTTTTATCACTTGTATTATTGCGGCATTAGCTTTAATTGGTTTGCCGCTTACTTCTGGTTATTTATCAAAAGACGGCATCCTGATCCAGGCTTTTGAATGGGCAGAAGGCCATTCTTTTATTTACAAACTCATTCCAATTTTCATCTTAATTACCAGTTGGCTCACCGCATTTTATATTGCAAGATTAGTATTCAAGGTTTTTTGGGGAGAATCAAGGTTAAAGGCTATGTTGCCAACTTTGGATTTACATCTATCCAAACAAAACAAATTATTTACCTGGCCAATGCTGTTTTTATCGGTATTTTGTTTGTTTCCGGTTTTCTCGCTAAACCCATTGTTATACGAGCAAAGCTGGCTTTTCCGGGGCTTTTTAACGGCTGATTATTTTGAACGTGAAAACCTGTATCATACCATCATTCCTGCTGCCGTAAATTTGATCACGGTCCCGGTTATCTACATGGCTTATTTACGTTATGTTAAACAAAGCATCAATTGGTTTCCGGAAAGTGGTTTTTTGTTTCGTTTATCTTACAACCACTGGTACATTGATCGGTTTTATCAGGATTATTTAGTAAGAAGTGTGGTTTGGATCAGCAAAAAACTCTATGCTTTTGATTATTTTGTGGTAGATGGATTGGTGGATCTAATTGCAAAAGTTGGATTGCTCCTATCAAAAATCAGCAGCTGGACAGATCGTTATCTAATTGATGGTTTGGTTGTTTTTATTGCCCGCTTTGTACGCGATATTGGTAGTTTTGCCCGGGGCTTTCAAACAGGCAAGGTGCAGCAATACCTGCTCACCATGCTGTTGGTGATCCTAAGTATTTATCTTTTAAAAACATTGATTTAGGTTGATGGACCACATACTTTCCTTGCTTATTTTTACCCCGTTGTTGTTTGGCGTACTGCTGCTTTTGCTGCCTGTTTCTTTACGGAATAGTTTTAAATACGTGGCACTTGCCGCAACTTTAGTACAGGTAATTTTAAGCGGATGGCTGTATTGTCACTTTCAAACCGGTGCTTCTTTTACCGGTATAAATCATGCAGGGCAATACCAATTTGCAGAAAAAGCAAGCTGGATCAGCCTTAATTTGGGTACACTGGGCCAGTTGCAGGTTGATTATTTTGTTGGGGTTGACGGGCTTTCCATCGGTTTGCTGTTCATGTCGTCCATGGTAATGTTCGTTGCTGCTTTGGCTTCCTGGGAGATCAAAACCAATTTAAAAGGTTTTTTCGCTTTGTTTTTATTGCTGGATACCGCTGTGATCGGTGTTTTTTGTGCTTTGGATTTCTTCCTGTTCTATATTTTTTACGAGTTGATGCTCTTGCCGCTGTATTTCCTGATCGGGATGTGGGGCGGCGTGCGCAGGGAATATGCAGCCATTAAATTTTTCCTTTATACTTTGTTTGGCTCTGTTTTTATGTTGCTGGTGATGATCGGCCTGTATTTTTCCGTAACGGATCCAACTACCGGCAACCATACTTTTAATATTGTCCACATGATGAACCCGGCCAATTATGCTTCAGGTTCCATATTTTCCGCTTTGGCACATCAAACTTTATTTGGTTTGCCCGCCCGTACGCTGGCTTTCGTGGTTTTGTTCATTGCTTTTGCCATCAAAGTTCCTGTCGTTCCTTTACATACCTGGCTGCCGGATGCACACGTGGAAGCACCAACTGCGGTTTCCATTATTCTGGCCGGTGTTTTATTAAAGGTTGGTGGCTACGGCATCTTGCGCATTTGTTTCAGCGTTTTCCCGGAAGTGGCTACGGCAGGGGCGTTCTGGATTGCCTTGTTGGGCGTGATTTCTATCATTTACGGTGCTTTAAACGCGCTGGCTCAAACAGATCTGAAAAGGTTGATCGCTTATTCTTCTGTTTCGCACATGGGTTTTGTTTTGTTGGGGATTGCCTCGCAAACTACCGAAGGCATTAGCGGAGCGGTGATGCAAATGCTAAGTCATGGTTTTTTATCGGCCATGCTGTTCTTTTTGGTCGGCGTGATTTATACCCGTGTGCACGACCGTTACATCTACAACTTTCGTGGTTTGGCTTCGCTGATGCCAGCTTTTACCGTTTTTGTGATGATTGCCTTTTTTGCATCGCTCGGTCTGCCCGGATTTTCTGCTTTTATTGGCGAAGCTTTCTCTTTGATCGGCGCTTTCACCTCTGCTTCAGTAAACGGTTTGCTGCCAGGCTGGATGGCCATTTGCGGTTCCATCGGTATTTTGCTGAGTGCAGCTTATTTTTTGTGGACCTTGCAACGCATGTTTTTTGGGGAAATCCGTTTAGCCGGAGGGGAAGCCTGGCGGTCAGCATTAACAGATGTCAACTTCCGGGAAAAAGCAGCGTTGATTCCGCTGGCCTTATTTGCATTGATTTTGGGTGTGATGCCTTCACTGGTTTTCTCTAAAATCAATGATTCGGTGCTGGCTTTGGTTCATTTATTCAGATAAAAAAATGAACTGAAACATGAACGAACTACCGCTTTCCATCACCGGGCAACTCAACAATATCCTGCAAAGTATCACTTACTTTGTACCCGAAGTAACGCTTGCCATACTGTTTTTACTGCTGATCATTACAGGTCTGTTGTTAAAAAAAGATGCCGACCGCTTTTGCCAGTTGCTTTGTTTGCTGGGTTTGGTTTTTGTTTTTCAACGAGACACGCAGCAATTGTACCTGGTTTTGACCGGTCCGAAGTTCCTGTTCGGCAATATGCTTCTTTTACACCACGTATCTATCGTTTTTAAGCTGATCTTTGCGGTGCTTGCTTTCCTGATCGTGATTTATGTTCCGCTGGATGAACCTTTAAAAGCACATGCTAAAGGTTTAAGCGATCTGTATCCGATCTTAATTGCCGTAGTTTTTGGTTTGCATTTGATGGCCATGGCAGTTAACCTGCTGCTGATCTATCTATCAGTTGAAATGGTTTCCATCGGCTCTTTTCTGATGGTTGCTTACCAGACAGAAAACCGTTTTGCGGTAGAATCAGGTTTAAAATATGTGCTGTTTGGATTTGCCGCTTCCGCCGTGATGTTGTACGGTATGTCGTTGTTATATGCGGCAACCGGACAATTAAGTTTGTTCAACGGGCATTTTTTAGAACAGTTGATCCACGTAAACCCGGTTCCGGTTTCGCTGGCCATCCTGCTGGTGCTGGTTGGCATTGGCTTTAAACTTTCTTTTGTGCCGATGCAATTTTGGGTGCCCGATGTATATGAAGGCGCTTCTACACCAGTCGTTGCTTTTTTATCAACCTTGACTAAAATTGCCGGTTTTGCTTTGCTCATCAACTTTTTAACGCCCTTTGTTTTTTTTGGTAAATGGACAGCTTTTGATTTCCGCCTGTTCTTTTCTATCATTGCCATCATCACCATGATTGCAGGGAACTTTGCAGCCATCCTTCAAACCAATATCAAGCGAATGCTGGCTTATTCTTCCATTGGCCACACTGGTTTTGGGTTGATGGCACTGGTTACCTTTTCGCAGCAAGGCATCCCGGCACTGATCTTTTACTTAGTTGTTTATGCCTTGGCCAATATCGGTGCATTGATGTTATGCAGTTTTTATGCCGGTAAAAACAGTATGTTTAGAGTGGAAGATTTGCGCGGGCTGGGTAAGGCTTATCCTTTTGCCGGCGTTTGTTTCGTCATCCTGCTGATCTCGCTTACCGGTTTGCCCATTTCGGCGGGTTTTAATGGTAAAGTGCTGATCTTTTCCGCAGTGATTGAAGTTTACCGGCAAAACCACAATGTTTGGCTGCTTTCCCTGCTGGTTACCGGCGCTGTTACTACCGTTGTTTCCCTGTTTTATTATTTTAAGATCCCTTTATATCTGTTTTTAAAGCAAACAGATTCATCTGAAGTTATCATCGAACGCAAATTTTCAACCCTACTGATCCTGATTGGTTTACTAAGTGCCATAGTAATTTTACTTGGGGCATATCCATCCTTGCTTGCAAATTTAGTGCAATAAAAACAGTATCAATAATCATCATTTGTAAGTAACTATTGCTTTGCAAAGTACAATCAAATCAAAATCAACAGTATATTTTAGATTATAAGTCCTACTTTTGCGCCTTAATTGGAATCATGAGCGATCAGATTAAACACGAGTGCGGAGTGGCATTTATCCGCCTGTTAAAGCCCCTTTCTTTTTATAAAAAAAAATATGGAACATCACTTTACGGCTTAAATAAGCTGTATTTATTGATGGAGAAACAGAATAACCGCGGACAGGACGGTGCAGGTGTTGCAACCATCAAATTGGATGTTTCCCCCGGAAACCGCTACATCAGCCGCCACCGTTCTATGGCAAAAAACGCAGTAGCCGATATTTTTGAATACATACAAAAAAAGTTTGCCGACATTCAAAAAGAATACCCGGAACAATTCAATGATGCCGAATGGTTAAAAGAACATGTGAGTTTTACCGGTGAGGTCTTGCTTGGCCACCTACGCTACGGAACGCATGGTAAAAACAGTATTGAAAATTGCCATCCGTTTTTGCGCCAAAATAACTGGATGACAAGAAACCTGGTGATTGCCGGAAACTTCAACATGACGAACACGGAGGAACTGTTGCAGCAATTGTTTGAGCTGGGCCAGCATCCGAAAGAAAAATTAGATACCGTTACGGTTTTAGAAAAGATCGGGCACTTTCTGGACAGCGAAGTACAAGGTTTGTTCGATCAGTACAAACGTGAAGGTTTGGATGACAATGTAGAGATCACAAAGCTGATTGCGAACGACCTGGATGTAGCAAAGATCCTTAAAAAATCAGCCAAATCCTGGGATGGCGGTTATACCATCGCTGGTATTTTTGGCCATGGCGATGCTTTTATCATGAGGGATCCTGCCGGGATACGTCCTGCCTTTTATTATATGAACGATGAAGTGGTTGTAGCTGCTTCCGAGCGTCCGGCTATTCAAACCGCATTTAATGTCCCTATCGGTGATATTAAAGAGATCAAACCCGGCCATGCACTGATCATCAAAAAAGACGGACAAGTCAGTCAGAAGCAATTCAGGGAACCAACAGAAAAAAAATCATGCTCTTTTGAGCGGATTTATTTTTCGAGGGGAAGCGATGCCTCTATTTACCGCGAACGGAAGCAGTTGGGCCGCTTACTTTGCAAGCAGATTTTGGATACGGTAGATCATGACCTGGAAAACACCGTTTTTTCATATATTCCAAATACCGCTGAAGTCGCTTTTTACGGGATGGTAGAAGGTGTGCATAAATACATCAAGTGCTACCAACGCGAACAATTGCTGAACCGTGCCGATAAGATCACGGATGAAGAACTGAATAAAGTGCTGAACATTTATCCGCGTGTAGAAAAACTGGCGATAAAAGATGTAAAGCTGCGTACTTTCATCACGCAGGATGCAGACCGGTCCGAAATGGTTGCGCATGTTTATGATACTACTTATGGCCTCATCAAAAATGATAAAGACACTTTGGTTGTTTTGGACGATTCGATTGTACGCGGAACAACATTAAAGCAAAGCATTTTAAAAATAATTGACCGGCTTGGTCCCAAAAAGATCATTGTAGTTTCATCGGCCCCGCAGATCCGTTACCCGGATTGTTACGGCATCGATATGTCGAGAATGAGTGAGTTTGTGGCTTTTGAAGCAGCGATCAGTTTATTGAAAGACAACGGCATGGAAAAAGTGCTACGGGAAGTTTATCAGAAATGCAAAGACAGCGTGGACAAGCCGAAAGAACGGGTTGAAAATTATGTAAAAGCCATTTACGAACGTTTTACAGATGAGCAGGTATCAAACCGTATTGCAGAGATCATCACCCCAAAAAACCTAAAAGCGGAAGTACAGGTGATTTACCAGACTTTGGATAATTTGCATAAAGCCTGTCCGGAGCATCTCGGCGATTGGTATTTCTCCGGAAATTATCCAACCCCCGGAGGAAATAAGGTGGTAAACAACGCATTTATCAACTGGATGGAAGGGAAGAATCAAAGGGCGTATATGTAGGGGAGCGCGGTTTTAGGATCGAGGAGCGGGATTGCTGCGGCTTAGAATTTAAGTTGATAAAAGAAGCATGTTGTCATTGCGGGTTTTGAGTTGCAGGTCGCTACTTTTGGGTTGAAAAATAAACGCCGATTTTTAGCCGATAAAAGAAGCGTAGATAAATCTATTGCATTATGAAATCAAGGTTTAGATATTGGGCTTATTTTTTAGCTTTTCTTGCTTTAGGGTTTTCTGTAATTCTAATTATGGAATTAACAGGCAATATCTTAAATCCAACCAACTTATCAAAGTGTTAAAGACTGTTAAACAAGAAGCAAGCAATCATCAGATTATTATATTTAACCATGCTAAAGCACATGTTTAAAAAAACCTTCATCTTTCTTCTCCTCATTTTTATTTCTACTAGCTTACTAGCTCAGGAAACATTATTGGTTAATAGACTTGATAACGTCATCAACCCAATTTTAACATTAAAACCTGATAGCAGTTTTGGCGATATTAATTTCCTAAGTGAAATTCTTAAAGGAAAAGAAATCATAGCGCTTGGAGAAGTTACTCATGGGACAAAAGAAGTTTATGCTTATAAAGATAGATTAATTCGCTATTTGGTTTCCGAACTTAACTACAAAACTATTGCTTTCGAAGCCGACTACAATGGATTGGAAAGATTAGACAATTATGTAAACGGAAAGATTGACAGTACTGCAATTAGTCCTAATTATAAACCTCTCTTTGAGTGGTTAAGAACTTACAATAAAACGAAGAGCGACGAAAACAAAGTTCATATATACGGTTTAGAAATAAGAGAGTTTAAACCAGCAATCGAAAAGATATTAGCTTTAAATAAGGATATTGATCAACTCGATAAAGAAATTTTATTAAAAATTAGAAAGATACCATTTGATAAAATAGATAAAAAGAATCTTGCTAAGTTCAAAATTGCCTGTACTCATCTACCTGAAAACTTTCAGCGTAAGATGCTGATTCAGTTAATAGATAATTATTACAATTTCATCGATCGGAATGGAAAAATTGGTGTGAGAGACGAGTTCATGGCAGAAAATGCAATTGCGTTAAAAGAAATTGCAAATGATAAAAGACTCATCATTTGGGCACATAATGGACACGTTGCTAAAACATCCCTTTACAATAAACCGGCAATGGGAAAGTTTCTCGACCAAAGTTACGGTGAAAAATATTATGTGATTGCCACTGATATAAACAAAGGGAATGTAAGTGTAAGAAAATTTATAGCTAAAAATAAACCCGTTTCAAATTGGCAATCTTTATATTATTCAGAAGTAGATTCTAATAAGGGATATGAATATTACTTTAAACAATGCAAGTATAAAAACTTTATTTTAGATGTTCACGCAGCGATTGCTGATGATCAGCTAAGAACATTTTTAACAGAACCTAAAGAAATGAGGATGATTGGCGCTTTAAGTATTCCTGTGAATAAAAAATTATCTATAGCCAATAATTTTGATATGATCGTGTACTTCAATGAAACAAATAGTATTTAGTTTGAAAGACACTTGATTAGTTTGAAATTCAATGACTTGTTTCACTTTAGCTTATGGTATAACTAATAAGCCCACTAATCGCAACCTTAGCACAGAACTACAGTCTCTTTAGTTTATCAAAAAACGGTCGTTTTCTGATAACAGTAATGCATCCGCCATAATCAACAGCAAAAAGAAAAAGTAATTATTGTGTCCAGGAAGGGAGCTGGCTAAAAATAAAAAACACTACGGTGCTTACCTATATTTTGAGGTCGTTGGCTTTTGGTGATCATGGTTGATTGCTTTCATAATATAGGAGGCTATCTGCTTAATCCCCTTTTCCGGGTCTGTTCGTGCTCATTTTTGTGCGAAAACATTTCTTTCAATTGCTCCTGCCTTTTATATTCATACTTTCTGTTTTCAAATTTTGAAGTAGCGGTAAAATATCGGCTTTCCATTTCACGTACTTGCGGATTAAATTTCGGCTTAACAGCTTCCCTTTTCTCCCTCTGTAGGCTATAATTGGCATTTTCCTTTTCTTTGGCACTACCTGTTAACTTATCAAATACCGTGATCTTTTTAGGCTCCTGCTGCATAAGCTCACTATGTTGCTTTTCTATGTCCTTAAACCGCTCAAATTGCTCTTTAACATCTTTTATAGGTCGCTCAATATTGATTTTTGGAATGCCTATTTGTAGTTGTCCATTTGAATAAATAAAGCGGTCTTTTCCCTCCTTAAAGCCGTTCTTTTCCATAATAGCAGAAACATTGACATCAGTATTACCCTTTTGCAATTCTCTTTTAATCTCCTCAATGGCACTTTCTACTCTAGGGTTATAATCCTTTGTAAAATCATACTCTTTCTTTTCCTCTGGTGTGGGCTGTAATCCCTCTTTTTTTACGCCTGCAAAATGGGTTTCAAGTTTTGGAGTTTCAATATTTTCTTTGCTCGGGGTGTCTGCTTTGAAAAGGCTCGTATCCTTTTGCTTTTCCAGACCCTCCGCTAGCTGAAATTTGTTATGGAGGTTATTCACGACAGAAAACCCACAACTGATCTCAAACTGTAAAGAGCAGCCAAGAACTAACAACTGAAAACCCGCAACCGTCAACTGATCGGTGAAAACATAAAATGCGTTACCAGTCGGTCAAGTATAACAAAAGCAGCAATAATCAGTGCGATACCAGCCACGTAATTTAACCGGTGTATGAATTTTACGGATATGCGGTCGCGTAGTTTGTTGGCATAAAAAGCTTTGGTAACGTCCATCCCAAATTGTACAATCAGGATTGTTGAGAACATAATGGCAATTTTAAGCTGTCGGTTTGGTACGCCTATATGATATACAGTGCTGGCCGTACCAATCACTGTAATCCAATGAAATAACAAAGTAGGATTGAAAATGCACATTAAGAACCCTTTAAAAAAATAACCCGTGCGGTTAACGCTTACCGGTGTATGGGAATTATAACTGACAGCTGCTTTTTTTAACAGGTAATGAATACCCATGCCAAACAGGATAATGCTGCCCGCAACACCTAACCAAACTTTTACACGGGGCGGGACATCAAACAGTTGTGAGCCAAATATAATGGTTCCTACAAATACCACATCGCTCGAAACCACGCCCAACGCCAATGCAACCCCGGCATGAAACCCCTTTTCGATACTTGTTTTAATCAATGCGAAAAAAACAGGGCCAGTAATAAAAGTTAAAACAATACCTATTCCGATACCGGAAATGATGGCTTCAATCATTCACGCAACTTATAAGTTTAGCAAGGATAAATGCGAATATGCAACTTTATTACGCAAACTGCCAACATAAGATTCTATATCCATAAACAAATTATAAAAAATGTACTCGAATATTTATAAAAAATCTATTATGTTCGTAGGAAATTTTAAATCCTAAATCTTTAAATAATTCCTGATGGATCAGTCAAAAACTAAAAGTTATGCTTCTGCTTTATATTCTTTAATCACCGTTTTCTTTTTCTGGGGGTTTCTCGCCGCATCCAATGGTGTATTTATCCCTTTCTGTAAAACACATTTTCATCTCACGCAATTCGAATCCCAGCTAATTGATTTTACTTTTTATGGTGGGTATTTTATTGGTTCACTGATCTTATATTTTGTTTCCCAGCTTACACGGGTAGATCTGCTGAATAAAATAGGGTATAAAAATGGTATTGTTTATGGTTTGCTCATCTCCACAGTAGGTGCGCTGGCCATGGTCCCTGCCGTTAATAACGGGCATTTTGCTTTTATCCTGAGTGCTTTTTTTATCGTTGCAGTTGGTTTTTCTTTGCAGCAAACGGCTGCAAACCCTTTTGTTGTGGCTTTAGGGCCGCCCGAAAGTGGTTCCCACCGGCTTAATTTTGCTGGTGGGGTTAATAATTTTGGCGGTTTGTTAGGGCCCATTGTGGTAAGCGTTGTACTTTTTGGCTCGTCAAGCAGTAATGCTCAAAGCAACGTCAGCATTACATCGGTAAACAACTTGTATTTTATTTTGGCAGGTTTGTTTCTGGCCGTTGCCCTTTTTTACAGGTTTTCTAATTTACCACAAATAAACAGTACCGAAAATGTAGAGGCCAGCACCCGTGCCAACAGGCCCTTGCTGTTTATTACTTTAGGTTTTTTGATGATCCTGGTTGCTAACCCACTTTCAAAACTTACCGGTATAAGCAACGCCTATTTTATTTATACTGCACTGGCTATAATTCTTTTATCCCTTATTTATGTGTTGGTTACACCTAAAGCTAGCCCCGATAGTTGGGGGGCTATGCAATATCCGCAATTGATACTGGGCATGCTGGCCATTTTTACTTATGTTGGGGTTGAAGTAACAATACAAAGCAACATGGGCGCATTATTGAAAACGCCTGCTTTTGGCGGTTATGCAGATTCTGCTATCAAACCTTTTATTTCTTTATATTGGGGAAGTTTGATGATAGGCAGGTGGACAGGTGCGATCAGTGCTTTCCGCCTGTCCAGATCAACAAAAAGTATTTTAACTGTTATTGTCCCTTTTGTTGCTTTTGGCATAATCTTGTTATTTAATCACCTCTCCGGAACTGATGTGAGCAATTTGTATTTGTATTCGGTTTGCATTGTGGGCCTGATCATCGCTTTCTTCTTAGGCCAGGAAAAACCTACCCGCGTATTGATGATCTTTGGTTTACTGGGTGTTTTTGCCATGATTGTTGGTTTACTAACTACCGAACAAATAGCTATTTATGCCTTTTTAAGCGGTGGCTTGTGCTGCTCCATCATGTTCCCAAGTATATTTTCTTTGTCTGTGGCCGGTTTGGGTAAACATACCAGCCAGGGTTCTTCGTTTTTAATTATGATGATTTTGGGCGGATCGATCATTCCGCCGGTCCAGGGGATTTTAGCCGATACTGCCGGAATACATATTTCTTACATTGTGCCGGTTATTTGTTTTGCTTACATCACTTTCTTTGCCATGAGGGTTGGAACAGAATTGAAGAAACAGGGGATTGACATGAACCAGGTTGAAGCAGCAGGCGGACACTAATTTTACATGCCTAAAAAAAGCTTTGATGCCATTTTTATGCACCTCGCTACCGATCTGGCTTTTCGCTCGCATTGCGTAAAAGCCCAGGTTGGGGCAGTGCTTACAAAAGATACACGCATCATTTCCATTGGATACAACGGGCCGCCTGCGGGAACACATAATTGTGATGAAGAATGGCCGGAACAAGGTTGTGCCCGTGATGCCAGGGGAAGCTGTTCCCTGGCACTACATGCAGAACAGAATGCCATCTTGTACGCCGTAAAAAATGGCGCTAATCTGCAAGGTGCAACTTTGTATGTTACGCTTTCGCCCTGCTTGGCTTGTGCCCGTTTTATATTTTCGGCAGGAATAGTAAACGTATTTTATTTAAATTCTTATGCTGCTTATAAAGGTTTCGCTGCCGATGAAGGCGTTGATTTTTTAAACCGGTTTGGGGTATCTGCAATCAGGTATGAATTGCCGGAGTAATAAAGAGGGTTTTAATTTTTATCAGTTATAATCTTTATGCTTCTTTTATCACCTAAAAAACAGTAATTGTTCTCAGTTGATGGTTTATAGCTGATTTTTTATTGCGAAAACACCTGACAGATAGACAACCTGATATTCAAACACCAATTTTATACGGGTAAAAGAAGCATTGTGTTTGATACGTATTTGGTAGAAGCATCAGATATAAATCTAAAATAGTGTTAAACCTTCGGACCTCTCAGGGCATTTACTTTCTCCAAAGCAAAACTCAATTGTTGTTCGGGCGATAAATTGGTGTTGTCTAAAATTACAGCATCGTCGGCGCGCATCAGCGGACTTTCTGCGCGTGTCGTGTCCTGGTAGTCGCGGTCGGCAATATTTTCAAAAATTTCATGCAATGTAATTACTTCCCCTTTTTCCTTCAGCTCTTTGTAACGCCGTTCTGCCCGTATTTTTGGGTCTGCAGTCATAAACAGCTTTAATTGGGCATTTTTAAAAACGGCTGTACCAATGTCACGGCCATCCATCACAATGTTTTTTGATTTTCCCATCCGCTGCTGCTGTTTCACCATCTCATGCCTAACCTCACGTATGGCAGAAACAGCGCTCACATTTTTAGAAACCGGCATTTGCCTGATCTCGCCAGAAACTTCTTCGTCATTTAAAATAATATGTGTATCGTAATCCCGGGGATTAAAATTGAGATGAATATCTTTTAAAGCATTTGCCACCTGCTGCTGATCGTGGATATCAACATGGTTACGAAGAAAATATAAAGTTACAGCCCGGTACATCGAACCACTGTCAACATAAATAAAATTTAATTTTTTTGCCAACGCTTTAGCCAGTGTGCTTTTTCCGCAGGAAGAATATCCGTCTATGGCTATTACAAAATTCGTGTTCATTTGCGCGCTAAAGATACAGGAATCATTTAAATTGCGCGTACAAAACCCTTGATGCTTCTTTTACGGTATGTTTTTAGGTGAGGGTGGTTTAAATCGGTTTTAAGTTATCTATTAAAAGATTATTTACAGGATACTGTTTAAATTTGTATTCTTTAAAACTAAAAAGATTTAGGCCAGCCAGTAAAAACAGCTTGGCATAGCTCTTGAACAATAAGTTGTTTGCATCAAATTTATTCAATTATTAAATGATACTGCCAGTTTGGCGTTTAAATACGGTTTTAAATGAGTTTTGACCCTTTCGATTTTAACAATGCATTGCCTATCATAAATGAAGAATCAGAATTTTTCCCTTTGATGTCATCGGAGGACGAAGAAGAAATGAATAATGAACAAACCCCGGAAGTACTGCCAATATTACCGTTACGTAATACCGTGCTATTTCCTGGCGTAGTTATTCCGATCACCGTTGGCCGCGATAAATCCATCAGGCTGATTAAAGACGCCAATAAAGGAAACAAAATTATTGGTGTGGTTGCACAAAAAGACACCAGTATAGAAGACCCGAATTACGATCAGTTGAACCAGGTGGGCACTATGGCTTTAATTATTAAAGTGCTGCAAATGCCCGATGGTAACACTACGGTTATCATACAGGGCAAAAAGCGTTTTACTTTAAAAGAACAGGTACAAACAGAGCCTTATATTAAAGCCAGTATAGAACCTTTTAGGGAGATAAAAGCAACAGAAAACAAGGAGTTTAAGGCGATGGTTTCATCTGTTAAAGATATGGCCATGAATATTATACAGCTTTCGCCGAATATCCCTACTGAAGCCGGTATTGCCATAAAAAATATTGAAAGCACGTCTTTCCTGGTCAACTTTATTTCCTCTAACATGAATGCCGCCATGTCGGTCAAGCAACATATTTTGGAAGTGCCAAACCTACACGAGCGCGCGCAAATGGTGCTGGAGCATTTAACGGTTGACCTGCAGATGCTGGAACTGAAAAACCAGATCCAGTCTAAGGTCCGGGTCGATCTGGACAAACAGCAGCGGGATTATTTTTTAAACCAGCAGCTAAAAACTATTCAGGAAGAACTTGGCGGCAACTCGCCAGACATGGAAGTGGACAATCTGCGTACCAAAGGCAGCAAAAAGAAGTGGTCAAAAGAAGTAGCAAATCATTTTAACAGCGAACTGAGTAAGTTAACACGCATCAATCCTGCTGCTGCTGATTACTCTGTTCAGATCAATTATCTGGAATTGCTTACCGAACTGCCCTGGAATGAGTTCACCAAAGATAATTTTGATTTGAAGAGGGCACAAAAAGTGCTTGACAAAGATCATTTTGGCCTGGATAAAGTTAAACAACGCATTATAGAATATCTGGCGGTGCTTAAGTTGAAACATAATATGAAAGCGCCAATCTTGTGTTTGGTTGGCCCTCCCGGCGTTGGTAAAACTTCCCTCGGCAAATCTATTGCACGGGCTTTAGGCCGAAAATATGTACGTATGGCTTTAGGCGGCATTCGGGATGAAGCAGAAATTAGAGGCCACCGTAAAACTTATATTGGTGCTATGCCAGGCCGGATAATTCAATCGATAAAAAAAGCCGGTGCTTCTAATCCGGTTTTTGTTTTGGACGAGATTGATAAAGTTGGAAATGATTTTCGCGGGGATCCTTCATCTGCTTTGCTGGAAGTGCTCGACCCGGAACAGAACAGTAATTTTTATGACCATTACGTGGAGATGGATTACGATCTTTCTAACGTGATGTTTATTGCAACTGCAAACTCTTTAAGCACCATTCAGCCTGCGTTGTTAGACAGGATGGAAATTATAGAAGTAAATGGTTATACGATTGAAGAAAAGATAGAAATTGCACGACAGCATTTACTGCCTAAACAGCGCGAAGCACACGGTTTAAAAACGAAAGAGGTTACCATTAAAAACAACGTGCTTGAAAAAGTAGTGGAAGATTACACGCGCGAATCCGGCGTTCGTAACCTGGAAAAAAAGATTGGTTCCTTAGTTCGGGGCATCGCAAAAAGTATTGCCATGAAAGAGGAATACTCAGCCGCCATCAACAAAGAAGATGTAGAAAAAATATTGGGTGCCCCTTTATTTGATAAAGACAGTTATGAGAACAACAATTTTGCCGGTGTAGTTACAGGATTGGCCTGGACACAGGTTGGGGGTGATATTTTATTTATAGAATGCAGTTTAAGTCCGGGCAAAGGCAAGTTGACCCTGACGGGAAGTTTGGGCGATGTGATGAAAGAATCTGTAACCATTGCATTGGCTTACATACGTGCACACGCTGCTGATTTTAATATTGATCCACGCTTGTTCGACCAATGGGATGTACATGTGCACGTTCCGGCAGGCGCCACGCCAAAAGACGGCCCGTCCGCAGGCATTACCATGTTAACAGCTTTGGTGTCAGCTTTTACACAGCGTAAAGTGAAAGAGCATTTAGCCATGACGGGCGAAATAACCCTTCGCGGAAAAGTATTACCGGTAGGCGGGATCAAAGAAAAAATATTAGCTGCAAAAAGGGCAAATATCAAAGAGGTCATCCTTTCTAAATCCAATCAAAAGGATATTCTGGAGATCAAAGAATCTTATATAAGGGATATGAAATTTCATTATGTATCAGAAATGAAAGAAGTGGTCAACCTGGCATTGATGCCTCAAAAAGTAGCAGATGCTTTAGATTTAACGGTGAAAGAAGAAGTGAAAACGGCACTGGATTAAGTATTTTAATTAAATAGTCATTTTTCAAAAGCCGACGATAATCTCTCCGGCTTTTCTTAGTTTAGTGCTTTTTATATCTGATGAAGCCTAAATTTCCAATCCTGTTTTTAATACTTCTTTTATCGTCCTTTTTTTCGCAAGCTCAGCAAAAGAACTATCAAAACGAAGCAGGCTTTCAATCAGACAACGATGCCTATCTGGCACAAGGTTCAGACCGTTATTATACCAACGGGCTTTTTCTGTACTTTCGGCATGCACTTCAAACGGACACTACTAAACGCAACCTTTTTGGTAAGACATTAGGTTTTGAAGCCGGGCAAAAAATGTTTAATCCGCAATCTGCAAGTATCCCTGCTGTTCGTTACATAGACCGTCCTTTTGCAGGCTATTTATACCTGGGCAGTTCTTTACAATATCTTTTTAAAAATGAAAGCGCACTTAAATTAGGTTTACAATTAGGTGTTACCGGTCCGGCTGCTTTAGGCAGGCAGGCGCAGGAGTTTATACACAGAACATTTGGCTTTTATCCGCCGTCGGGCTGGCAATACCAAATCAAAAATAATATTGGCGTTAATTTTTCTTCAAATTATGACCGTTTAGTATTTCGGAAAGATTGGTTAGACCTTATCGGAAATACTTATGCAAACCTCGGTACTACCTTTACCGGGGCAGGGGCAGGCATAACATTACGTTTAGGGTCGTTTAATCCGCTTTATCATTCTGTCAGCACTTCTGGTCTGGTTGCAAAAAACAGGGCGGTAAAAGAAGCACGTCAAAAAGAGTTTTTTTTCTACCTCAAACCTACTGTAAATTATATTGCTTATGATGCCACTGTACAGGGCGGCCTATTCGATCAGCATAACGATCCGCATGAAATAAGGGGAAAAGTAGTTCCTTTTGTGCTGAGCCAGGAAATAGGTGGAGATTTAACATCAGGGCGTTGGGCGTTTAAGCTGGCAGCTATTTTTAAGACCAGGGAAGTAAAAGAAATGGTCAAGGTTCACCAATGGGGAACAGCAACTATTTTATACCGGTTTAATTAATACTGTTTTTATCGGTTTAAAATTAGCATTGTTTAGAAATTGTTGTTTATAGATACAATATTTCTATAAAATAATTGTTACATATTACTGAGAATATCGTATTTGTCGTTTTAATGAAATATAGCTTTATTTTAGGGTTTCTGATTTTTTCATCGCTTCGGACAGTTCAAGCGCAAAATTCATACATAAAGTTGGGGCAAAAAGCACTGATTGATGGTGATTTTAAGAATGCTGTTGCCAATTTGGAAAAAGCCTGCATCATTGATTCTACCAATGCAAATGCTTTATACATGTTGGGGTATTCTTATTACCATAGCGATAGTTATAAAAAATCTATTGCTGCATACAATAAATTGATTTCATTTAAACCAGCTGATGATAATGCCTATTATTATCGTGCCCGGGCCAAAAGCCACCTGGCCAATGATAATTTAGTTACCGCTGCCGATAAGGAAAAGTATTTTTTAGGGTCTATTTTGGATTTCACCAAAGCGGCCTCTTTAAATCCTAATGCCACGCGTTATTATCAAAACAGAGGTATTGCCTATAAAGATTATGGCATGTTCAGGCTGGTTAAAAACACCGGTTTTTACGATAAAAGCCGTGCAGCTAATGCTTTTAGGGCATCTATTGCTGATTTTCAAAAAGTGCTTGATACCGATCCTTCACGTCGGGACATCACTTCGCTGCTCGAATTATCCAAAGAACAGTTAGACCATATGTCACGAAGGAAATAAAAAGAGCTCGGCTTTATTTTAGTTTCCCCTGGATGAGATAATCATTTGTCCCTAAAAAACGTACATGTTGCTTTCGTTGGATCAGGTACAGCGAATCAGGGTAAAAGGTAAGCTTTTCCCTGGTTTGAAATAAGCTGTTTGTAACCACGTTAAAAACCATCAGGTAAATTAGGTGGTTATTTTCTTTTTTAAGGATGATTTCCCGTGTTTTTAAATCAGGTTCTGTTGCCTTGTAAATGATAAAATTACCTGAAACGGTTGTTTTGTAACTATTTCTCCAGGCAGGTTTATTAATGTCGGATTCCGAAAAAACAGATAATTCGCCCGGCCAATTTGCAATTTTAACTTTTTTTGTTTCTGCTTCCCCGTTCCGTGATACTGTTTTTAGCACACTAAAATTTGCTTTGGCAAACTTTTGCGCCTGTGCGGCAAAGTAAGCATTAAGGTTAAAATAAGAAGATTTGTTTTGCCGGACATCAGGTTTGCAGGAAACCAGGCTTAACAATAAAGCCGGAACTGCAAAACGGAAACTCATAAAAACAGATTTATACCAATACATTACCAGACATATCAGCAGGAATAGCCACGCCCAGGATTTTAAGGACTGTTGGCGCAATATCGCCCAATTTTCCGTTTTTAACTGATTTGAAATCTTCATCAATCAAAATACAGGGAACCAGGTTGGTTGTATGTGCCGTGTTTGGCGAACCATCGCTGTTGATCATATAATCTGCATTGCCATGATCGGCAATAATGATAAAAGAGTAACCGTTACGAATTCCTGTTTCTACTACTGCTTTTAAATAGGTATCCACAGTTTCTACAGCTTTTACCACAGCTTCGAAAACGCCTGTGTGCCCAACCATATCCGGGTTGGCAAAATTGAGGCAGATAAAATCCGGCCATCCGCTTTCCAGTTCCGGAATGATCGCATCTTTAATTCCTTCTGCGCTCATTTCCGGTTGTAAATCATATGTGGCAACTTTTGGTGACGGGATCAACAATCGTTTTTCATTGGCAAATTCTTTTTCCCTTCCTCCGGAGAAGAAAAAAGTAACGTGCGGATATTTTTCTGTTTCTGCAATCCGGATCTGGTTTTTGCCGGCATATTGCAAAACCTCGCCCAAAGTATTGATTAGGTCGTCTTTTGTAAAAACAACTTCTACATTTTTAAAAGCCTCGTCATAAGAAGTCATGGTAACATACCGAAGCTTTAACGGATGCATGTTTTGCTCGGAAAAAGGTTTTTGTGTTAAAGCAGAAGTGATTTCCCTTCCTCGGTCTGTGCGAAAATTAAAGCAGATTACTACATCATTTTCATGGATTACAGCAAGTGGGGCTCCATTATCGTCCACCCTTACAATCGGTTTTATAAATTCGTCCGTAACGCCTTCTGCATAAGAATCACGAACGGCATCAGCAATACTTGTAACCGGTGTTCCAACACCGTTTACTAATAAATCGTAAGCTAATTTTACGCGTTCCCAGCGATTGTCGCGGTCCATGGCATAATAGCGGCCAATGGCAGATGCTGTTTTTACCGGTGTATTTTTGATATGCTCTTCCAGGTTTTCTAAGTAATTTATCCCGGAATTTGGATCTGTATCGCGGCCATCCAAAAAAGCATGGACAAAAACTTTTTGCAAGTTGTATTGCTGGCTAAAATCACATAGTGCCTTTAAATGGTTGGTATGTGCATGTACGCCGCCATCCGAAAGCAAACCCATCAAATGCACCTGCTTGTTGTTCTGCTGTGCATACTCAAAAGCTTTTATCAGAATAGGATTTTTGAAAAAATCACCATCGGAAATGGATTTATGTATCCGGCCCAGCTCCTGGTAAACCACCCTTCCGGCACCAAGGTTCATGTGCCCTACTTCCGAATTGCCCATTTGCCCTACTGGTAATCCAACTGCCTCACCCGAAGCTTCTAAGGTAGAATTTGGATAGCTTTCCCTTAAATAATCAAAAAAAGGTGTATTGGCAGCAAGAATTGCGTTAGACGGACCTGCAGTTCCGTAACCCCAGCCATCCAAGATCAGGAGGGCGACTTTTTTATTTTTTTCCACAGCACAAATATACTTGATCGGGATATACAATATCAGGAATAATGTCAACAGTTGATAAAATTCACCGTACAATACAGTAATTTTATACCTTAACACATTTAAACTAAACCGGCCATGAAAAATAGTGTTGTCCTTTTACTGCTGTATGCTTCTTTTAGCACCTCTTTTTTAGCAGATGCCATTGACAGGATTGCTGCATTGTTACAGCAGGGCCAGGCGCACGAGCTGGTTAAACAGTTTTCTGCCAGTGTTGAATTAAATATCCTGAATGATGAAAAAGTAGTTTCCAGAACACAGGCGGAAACAATGCTGAATAATTTTTTTGCTGCAAACAAACCTGTAGCCGTAAAAGTGATCCACAGGATGAACACTAATCCCAACCTCAGTTTTGCAGTAACCCAACTTCGGACGAACAGCGGAAACTTTCGTGTTTCGTACTCCATCAAAAACATCAATGGCAACCAGGAGTTAACAGAGTTGCGTATTGAATCAGAAAAAGATCAGTAAATAAATAACTACTTTTATCCGCTTAAATATATTAAAGGTGGATTTAAACCTGATACAGAACTTTATTGACCTGGCACTGGCGGAAGATGTTGGAGACGGCGACCATACTTCCCTGGCAATTATTCCTGCCGAAGCAAAAGGCAAAGCAAAATTACTGGTAAAAGAAGCAGGTATGCTGGCAGGTGTGGAGCTTGCATTGCAGATATTTGGTACAGTTGATCCTGATCTGCAGGTAGAAGTATTATTGCATGACGGTGCTAACATTCGACCCGGTGATATTGCTTTTTATGTAGAAGGACGGACACAAAGCATCCTTAAAGCCGAACGTTTAGTACTTAATTGTATGCAAAGGATGTCTGGCATTGCCACAAAAACCAATGAAATTGTACAATTGATAAAAGACAGCGGCGCAAAATTATTGGATACCCGAAAAACAACGCCCGGTATGCGCTATCTTGAAAAATGGGCTGTACGGATTGGCGGCGGCGTTAATCATCGTTTTGGTTTGTATGATATGATTTTGATCAAAGATAACCATGTGGACTATGCAGGTGGCATAAAACAAGCTATAAAAGAAGCACGGCAATATCTGAAAGATCAGCACAAAAAACTACAAATAGAGATTGAAGTGCGTAACATGAAAGAGTTACAGGAAGTGATGGATGAAGGAGGGGCAGACCGGATTATGCTGGACAATTTTTCGGTAGCAGGTTTAAAAGAAGCTGTAAAACTAGTTAACGGCAGATACACAACCGAAGCTTCCGGCGGCATCAATCCGGATAATATTGAGGATTATGCTACTACCGGGGTTGATTATATTTCTTCCGGAGCATTGACACATTCAGTCAAAAGCCTGGATTTAAGCCTCAAAGCAGTTTAATGATATTTTTTCGAGTAATTAAAAACAGTCTGCAAAGCAATTTTATTATCATTGCATTGAGATGATATCCATATACTCCATTTTTGCGCTCATTTTTGCCTATTTACTTGGCTCTATTCCTTCTGCAGTTTGGATTGGAAAATATTTTTACGGAATAGACGTGCGGGAATATGGCAGCGGTAATGCGGGTGCAACAAACACGTTCAGGGTCTTAGGCAAAAAAGCCGGGATTCCGGTTATGCTGATTGATATTTTAAAAGGGTTTAGTGCTACCAACCTGGCCTATTTTATTGGTTTGTCGGTTACTGGTCCTCATCACTCGGTGCAATTTGTCAATTATCAGCTTGCTTTAGGGATTACCGCTGTTATGGGACACCTGTTTCCGGTGTTTGCCGGTTTTCGGGGCGGAAAAGGGATTGCAACATTAACCGGCATGATCCTGGCTGTACACGTACAGGCATCGTTGCTTTGCATCTTGGTGTTTTTGCTGGTATTATTTATTACCAGGTATGTTTCGCTTAGTTCCATTGCAGCTGGTTTTACCTTTCCGCTCAGTACTATTTTTGTTTTTCATGTTTCTGTACGTTCTATTATTGTGTATGGTATGTGTATTTGCGTGTTGATTTTGGTAACACATCAAAAAAATATTGAGCGTTTGATGAAAGGAAAAGAATCTAAAGTAAACCTTTTTAAGAAAAAAACAGTTTAATAGGTTATGAAAAAGTTACACACCATAATTATAATCGCTTCGGCAATCGTTTTAAACGCTTGTTCAAGCGTACCAATCACTGGTAGAAAGCAATTTATTGCAGTTAGTGATGCCGAAGTAAACCAGTCGGCAGCACAAAGTTATAGCCAGTTGCTATCAGACCCCAAAACAAAAGTGATCAATAATACTTCCGATGCACAACGTGTTAAGCGTATTGGAGGCAGATTATCAGCTGCGATTGAACGATATTTAAAAGACAACGGTTATGCCGATCAGTACGATTTTAAATGGGAATTTAATTTGATCGACAGCAAAGAAGTAAATGCCTGGTGTATGCCCGGCGGCAAAGTAGCTGTTTACAGCGGTATTTTACCGATTACAAAAGACGATGCAGGCCTGGCTACCGTAATGGGCCACGAAATCGGACATGCCATCGCCAAACACTCTGCCGAAAGGATCTCTCAGCAATATGTGGCACAAGGTTTAGGTTCGGCAATTGGTGTAGCTGCAAATGGATCTTCTTCTGCTTTGGTCAATATCATCAATCAGTCTTACGGAACAGTAGGCCAATTGGCATTGCTTAAATACAGCCGTAACCAGGAAACAGAAGCAGACCGTTTAGGCCTGACTTTTATGGCAATGGCCGGATACGACCCGCATAATGCCATCGCTTTTTGGTCACGTATGGCAGCTCAAAGCCAGGGAAATGCCCCACCGGAATTCTTGAGCACGCACCCTGCAGATGCAACCCGCATCGCCAACATCCAAAATAGGATACCGGAAGCTATGAAATATTACGTGAAACAATAAAATGAACAAAAAATCCTGCCCCGGTAGGATTTTCTGTTTGTAAAAATTTTCTTGAAAAAAGATTAATATAGAATGGTCATTATCACCTTTCAGTTATTAGTGCTTCTATCAACGATGAACCATTAACTATCGCCCATTATGAACTTACTGTTTTTTATGGCATAAAAGGAGTATTAAAAATCAAAATAATTTTTCTTGGCAGAATTTAAAATATAGATAAAGTCTAAGCAATAGAATAATGTTTTTTTTGTTAAAAAAATAAAGTAAATCATGAAAGCTACATTTAAAATAACTGCTTCGGAATTTGATATCAGCTTGTTAAAAAAATTCAAGGAATGGGCAAAAAGCAACGGACAGTGAGAGATAATAATAAGTATTAAAGATGAACCGTCTGATACAGCATATTTTAACTCCCTTCAAAGTTCAGTAGAAGAATTATCAGCAGGTAAAAACAAGACTTTTTCAATGGAAGAACTGAACGATTATCTTAACAATAATTTTTCATGATACTGCTGTTCAATTTTCAGAAACAGCGTTAAAAGAACTTCAATTTTATAAATCCGGCAACAATACATCAGTTTTCTTCATAATCCACTGTTGCCCTAATGGTCAGGATTTGCAATCCCGATCTTTTGAGATGGGGATTTCTTAATCCCAATAACAAATACCTGCAAAATCCCCATTAATTTATAATACTTCTTTTACCCCTGTCTTTTTAGTGTTAAAGCAAGTGTTAATAAGTAAATGGAAACCAAAAGGACGGGATTGCAAATTCCTATCAGCGGAGTAGTTCCTCAGTTTTGCAAGTAAAACGGATCTCTTTTTTTAATAAATATCGCTTATACAGCTAATTGCATGTTGATAAAAAATCATAGCTTTAGGCAATGCACATACTTAACTACCATCAACAAGTACCGGTTTATCCTTTGGAGCCAGACGATGTAACTGCTAATAAACATTTTAGGGTGTATAATTACGAAGGCAGTTTACCAAACCAGTCAGATCTTCTTATACCGCACCGAAAGGATCATTACCTGCTTGTTTTTATAAGGAGAGCTGGTAGCCGTCAATGGATAGATATGACGCCTTATATACTTAAAGATAACACTATTTATTTCACAGGACCAGACGAAGTCATTGTAAAGGAAGAATTTAATCAATTGTGGAGTACTGGTATAGCTTTTACGGGTGAATTCTTATCCCGTCAGGAAAACGCTTCGTTAACCAAGCTGCCGCTTATCCAAAATTGTCATAACGGTCATGAATTGCTGCTTGCAGACGCTGATATTCTCTTTGTAGAAGATATACTGGCCAAGATCAATTTTGAGTATCAACATATCAATGAATGGCAGCAACGCATGCTGACCGCTTATTTGACGGTGGCTGCTTACTTATTTGAGCCGCCTGTATAGCCAGCAGTTTAAGGATAACGATACCTCCGTAGAAAGGCTATTATTAAAGAGGTTTCAGGTAAAGCTTGATGACTGCTTCCAGAATCTGCATGAGGTAGGTGATTACGCTTCAATGCTAAATATTTCTGCCGGGCATTTAAGCGAGGTAGTGAAAATGCAAAGTGGCAGGCCGGCCATCAAACACATCCATGAGCGGCTGGTACTGGAAGCCCGGCGCCTGCTCTTTCACACTGACAATTCTCTGAAAGAAATCGGCTTTGATCTCGGTTTTTCAGATGCCTCTTATTTTAACCGCTTTTTCAAACGCGAAACCGGTGTAACTCCTGCCGGGTACCGTTCCAACATCCGTAAAATGTACCATTAATGCCGGTGGATGTGTTACATCCGGGTACAATGCATGCTTTAGATTTGTACTGTTAAACAATTAAATATGAAAACAGTACTGATAACAGGAGCAAACAAGAGCATTGGCTTTGAAACAGCCAGGCAGCTATTACAGCAAGGGTATTATGTATACCTGGGAAGCCGGGATATGCAAAAAGGTCAGCAGGCGGTCAGCCAGCTACATTCGGAGGGCTTAAATCAAGTAGAGCCTTTAGAGATTGATGTGGACAACCTTGAATCAATAAAGGCCGCCCGAAGATTGCTTGGCCGAAAAACCAAAGTACTGGACGTGCTGATCAATAACGCGGGTATCGTTGGTAGTATGCAGGAGACAGCAATGGAAACGGATATCAGCGTATTTAAGCAGGTATTCGAAACCAATTTTTTTGGGGTCATAGAAGTGACACAGGCGTTTATAGACCTGTTGAGGCAATCGCCGGAACCAAGGATCGTTAATGTTACCTCAGGCCTGGGTTCGCTCACTTTGCAAAATGATCCCACATGGAAATATTATAGTGTTAAGCCACCTTATTATGTTCCGTCTAAAGCTGCCCTTAATGCTTACACGATTGTGCTGGCTTATACCTTGCGCGATACACCGTTTAAAGTAAATGCCGTTGACCCGGGCTATACCGCCACAGAATTTAATAATTTCACCGGTCCCGGAACCTTACCTGATGCCGCTGCCCGTCTGGTCAAAGCAGCGATGTTAGAACCAAACGGTCCGACAGGGCAATTCTTTAGTGATGACAATTCGCCTGAAACAGGGATTAGTCCATGGTAATATGCATTGGCTCAAGTAAATTGGTAACCTAATTGGGGTAGTTCTAACATATTGACATAAATATGCTATGCCTTCATAAAATAATCACAGTGGGATTATAGAAATAAGGTCTAAAATGTTTAAAAGCCTGCAATTATTTGATTGCAAGCTTTTAAACATGTAAATCCCAAAGCCGTCATACACGTGTGCTTCTTCATAAAATTTGCTATTTGTAAACTTTAGTTTGCTAACTTGGATATAGCATAAAGCAACAGGCTATACACGTGCGCCTACAGGAACAAACTTATAGCACGGATTTTTGCCTACGTAAACCAAAACAGAAATTATAAAAAAAAATATTCGAAATCAGTTGCTTAGGTCATAGAAATCGGAGTCCCATAAACGGGACGGCAATAATTAGTCCATCGATGCTTTCCTTCAAGCGTTAAGTTTTGTTCATTGCCGATCGGCTTTAGCCAACGGTAAAAAGGCAATATTTAAAAAGGCTTTAGCCCAAATTAGCCAACAAGAAATAAAAAAAGAGCCTCTTTGAAAATGATTAAAATTAAAAATAAGGACAACGAAAAACCATCACCCCTTCAAAACCTGCCTAATCGCACTTGCTTTCAGCAAACATTCCTCATATTCTGCTTCAGGGTCGGATTGAAAAGTAACTGCGCTGCCAACCTGGAAACTTAAATACTTTTTTTCTTCGTTGTAAAGAATACTACGAATGATTACATTAAAATCAAAATCTCCTTCGGGAGAAAAATAACCAACTGAACCGGCATAAATGCTTCTTTTACTGCCTTCAAATTGTTGCATCAACTGCATGGTGCGTATTTTTGGTGCACCTGTCATGGAACCGGCCGGAAAGGTATTTTTGATCGCATCAACGGAATCAACAGCTTCATTTAATTCTGCCGTGATAGTAGAGATCATTTGATGTACTTGTTTAAAACTGTAAATACCAAATAATTCTTCCACTTTCACCGAACCGGGAACCGCGCTTTTGGTAAGATCGTTCCGTACCAGATCAACTACCATCACGTTTTCTGCTTTTTCCTTGATGCTGTTTTTAAGGGTGTTTTTTTGGTGTCCGTCTTCTTGTGCAGATGGTGATCTTGGTGCTGTTCCTTTAATGGGCTGGCTGATGAGCTTGTTGTTCCTTTTTGCCAAAAAACGTTCGGGGCTGGCAGATAAAATGTATTTATTGCCTTTTTTAAAATAACAGGCAAAAGGAGTAGGAGAGATGCTGTTCAACTCGTCAAAAACAAAAGTTGGGTCAATTTGAGCATTGTCCGCATAAAACTCCTGGCAAAAATTGGTTACATAAATATCGCCGCGGACGATATGCTGCCATATTTGTTCCGCTTTTTCCAGATAGGTTTCTTTACTGGTCCTTGTTTGTATTTGTACTTCAGTTTTTTGTTTGGAAGAAGGATGCGTTTGATTGATCTGCTCAATGATTCCTTCTGCTTCATCTGAAATGGTTTTCGCACAATTGCCTTTCAACAAAATAACATGCTTCGGAACAAAAAAGTACAGATCCGGAAATTGAAGCTGATCTGTTTGACTTGAGGATAATTTTTCCGTTTCGTTCTTCAGGTCATAACTTAAAAAACCCGGCAGCCACTTGTCGGGATGTTTCCCTTTAAACAATTTCAGGTCGGTAAAAGCGGTACCAACAACAGCTTCCAGTTCATCTGCTGCATCGGCAGCTAGCATCAGATCAAACTCAGAATAAGGATCGGTGAAGCTGTTAGAATCAAAAACGCAAGCCGTATTAAAAGAAGAAGCCCAATAAAGGGCCTTTCTTTTGAATGCTTTTATGTCTGGGATAAATGCTTCTTTTACCACCCTAAAATGTTTAAGTTAAAACAAGTGTTTGTTTCCGATCGGGGCCAACAGAAAGATATTTTACCGGGACATCTAATTCGGCTTCTAAAAAATCAATATAAGCTTTTAATTTTTCCGGGATCTGGTCAATGTCTGTAATACCTGTCAGATCTTCCTTCCAGCCATCAATTTCTTTCAGTACAGGTTCTGGTTTTACGGTACAGAGATCATAAGGCATATAATCAATGGTTTCTGTTGGATACGCATAATGAGTGCAGGCGTAGATCTTTTCGAAACCGCTCAGCACATCAGCTTTCGTCATCACCAATTGTGTTACACCATTTAAAAGGATGGCATACTTTAAAGCAGGAAGATCAATCCAGCCGATACGGCGCGGCCTGCCTGTTGTCGCGCCAAACTCTTGTCCGATACGGCGCAGTTCTTCACCTGTTGCGTTTTCTAATTCTGTAGGGAAAGGCCCGCTGCCTACCCGGGTGCAGTAAGCCTTAAAAATACCGATTACTTCGCCAATATTTTTTGGTGCAACGCCTAAGCCGGTGCAGGCACCGGCTGCGGTAGTATTGGAGGAAGTAACAAAAGGATAGGAGCCAAAATCAACATCCAGCATGGTACCTTGGGCGCCTTCTGCGAGTACCGTTTTTCCTTCTTTAAGATATTTGTTTACTAAGTGCTCACTATCTACATGTGGGATGCTTTTCAACAGTTCAACAGCTTCAAAAAATGCAGCTTCTTTTTCAGAGAAATCCGGTACTTCTCCATAATGGATCAGGATGGATTTATGCTTTTCTACTAATTTTTTATAACGCTCTTTAAAATCGGGCAGCATGGTATCACCTACACGCAAACCGTTTCGGCCGGTTTTGTCCATATAAGTCGGGCCAATCCCTTTCAAAGTAGAACCAATTTTATCTGCTCCCATTTTACTTTCGGAAGCAGCATCCAACAATTGGTGAGTAGGCAAAATGAGGTGGGCCTTACGGGCAATTACCAGTTTTCCTTTTGCAACCGGGTCAAAACCTGCTTTTTTCAGGTTGTCCAGTTCTCGTTTTAGAGTGATGGGGTCAATCACAACACCATTACCAATCAGGTTCAATATTTTCTCATTAAAAATACCGGAAGGAATTGTGTTCAGCACATACTTTTGACCATCAAATTCCAAAGTATGCCCGGCATTTGGGCCGCCCTGAAAGCGGGCGATCATATCATATTTGTGACAAAGTACATCCACAATTTTTCCTTTGCCTTCATCTCCCCATTGAAGGCCTAACAATACATCAACAGCCATTTATTTAATTTATCAGAATTTAATTTTTAGAAAAGAACTCGCAGTGGCCTGCTTTTAACCTTGAACAATCGCCGAACATGTTCATTGCATGGTGTTTGATTTCAAACTTTAACAGATCGCCCATCATGTTTTGGATCTGTCCGATCCTCGGGTCACAAAATTCTACCACCCGTCCGCAATTGAGGCAAATGATATGGTCATGCTGTTTATAGCCGTAAGATTTTTCAAACTGAGCCATGTTTTTTCCAAACTGGTGCCTGGTAACCAGGTCGCATGAAAGCAACAGTTCAAGTGTGTTGTAAACTGTTGCCCGGCTAACCCGGTATTTTTTGTTTTTCATATGGATATAAAGCGATTCTACATCGAAGTGATCGCTCCTGGAGTAGATCTCTTCGAGGATAGCAAAACGCTCCGGCGTTTTACGAAGACTTTTATTTTCGAGATAAGCCTCAAAAATTTTTTTAACCATTTCAATGGTTTCCTGCTGGGCCATGCTGATTATTTATCAGATCAAAGTTATTAATAAATCAAGAAAATGAGAATCTTTCCTTAGGAAGCCTTTTCCATTGGCGAATCAAACCGGTCAACAGAAGTTACGCCCCGCACTAATTTCAATTTCTTGATCAGGTTGTCCAAATGTTCTTTGTCGTGCACGTAAACCATAATTGTACCTTCAAAAATACCATCATTGCTGTCAACCGTTAAAGAACGCATGTTAACTTTAAAATCATTGGAAATAACGGTGGTTAATTTATTGATCAAACCAACATCGTCAATCCCTTTGATGCGTAAACCGGTTAAAAAAGCCAGTTCCTGCTGGTTTGTCCATTTTGCTTTTACAATACGATAACCATAGTTGGACATCAGTTTGGTTGCATTTGGGCAATTGGTTTGATGTATTTTGATGCCTTCGCCAACGGTAACAAAGCCAAAAACATCATCGCCTGGGATTGGGTTGCAGCAGGTAGCCAGCCGGTAATCAATTTTTTGCATGTCCTCGCCAATCAATAAAATATCGCTGTCTTTAGTTTTGACATTGCGGATCAACGACTGGATCTGTTCGGCTTCGATCTTTTCCTGCGGGCGGTTTTCAACTATTTTTTCTGATGCAATAAATTCCCGCAGGTCTTTCAGGTCGATCAATCCTTGTGCTACGTTGTAAAACAGGTCCTGGGTAGATTGCAGTTTAAAAAAATACGACAGCTTGTACAGGTTGTCCGAAGTATAGGAAATTTTTAGGGATTTCAGTTTTCTTTCCAGGATTTCTTTTCCGTTTTCGGCAATCTTGCGTTTTTCTTCTTTTAAGGCAGATTTGATTTTTGATTTTGCTTTCGCCGTAACCACAAAATTTAACCAGTCTTCTTTTGGGGTTTGTTTTCCGGAAGTGATGATCTCTACCTGGTCGCCATTCTGGAGTTTATAACTTAAAGGGACCAGTTTATGGTTTACCTTGGCACCAATACAACGGGCGCCAACATCCGAATGGATTTCAAAAGCAAAATCCAGGGCAGTGGCACTCAAGGGCAGCTGTACCAATGCTCCTTTTGGAGTGAAAATAAATATCTCGTCTGAAAAAAGGTTCATTTTAAAATCATCCAGAAAGTCCAATGCGTTTGTTTCCGGACTTTTTAACAGTTCCCTTACTTTAAAGATCCATTGGTCTAAACCATTTTCAGTAGAAGATTCTTTATATTTCCAGTGCGCCGCAAATCCTTTTTCAGCAATCTCGTTCATTCTTGTAGTGCGGATCTGGATTTCTACCCACTGGCCGCGCGGTCCCATAACCGTTGTATGTAAAGATTCGTAACCGTTTGCTTTTGGGGTTGAAATCCAATCCCGCAGACGGTCAGGGTTTGGCCGGTAAATATCCGTAACATCAGAATAAGCTTTCCAGCAATCTGCTTTTTCATTTTCAGGGTTACTGTCAAGGATGATTCGGATGGCAAAAAGATCATACACCTCTTCAAAAGGAATATTTTTCTTTTTCATTTTATTCCAGATGGAATGGATTGATTTTGGACGCCCGAAAACATCGGCACCTAAGTTCTGGCTTTCCAATACTGTTTTTACCGGTTCAATAAAATCGTTTATGAACTTTTCGCGCTCGGCTTTCTTCTCGTTTAGTTTCTTTTTGATGAACTGGTAAGTTTCGGGTTCCATGTACTTCATGGACAGGTCTTCCAATTCGGATTTAATGGCATACAAACCTAAACGGTGGGCCAGGGGCGCATACAAATAAATGGTTTCCGATGATAGTTTAAGCTGTTTATCGCGCGGCATAAATTCCATCGTACGCATATTGTGCAGGCGGTCTGCCAGTTTAATCAGGATCACACGCACATCATCTGCCATAGTAAGCAGCATCTTCCTGAAGTTTTCGGCCTGTAAAGAACTATTGGTGTCAAAAACACTGGAAATTTTAGTTAGCCCGTCAATGATCTTAGCTACTTTTTTCCCGAAATCACGTTCAATGTCATCTAAAGTAATATCAGTGTCTTCTACCACATCGTGCAACAGGGCACAGGCAATAGAGGTTGGGCCAAGGCCTATTTCCTCGGCGGCAATTTGTGCAACAGCTATCGGATGATAAATATAAGGCTCACCGGATTTACGCCGCATGTCCTGGTGGCTTTCTACCGCTACTTCAAAAGCCTTGCGTATCATCCGCTTATCGCCCTTTTGCAAAGTAGCCTTACAAGACCTTAGCAATGCCCGGTATCTTTTTAAAATTTCCTTTTTCTCCGCATCCAGGTCAATCACAATTTCTTTCATCCTGCTTCTTTTATCCTATAATTGTTTGTAAACGGCATTTGATTGTGTTTAAGTAAGTGCCTTTTACTAATTGTTATCAAAATAACATTAATTTTGTATCAAGGTAAATTTATGAAATATCTGTGGTTTTCAGCGCTTTTTTCCTGTCTGAGTTGTGTTATAAAAGCACAATCAACGCCAGAAAGCGCTGCTTTTAAAATTAAGCCCGGCAAGAACGACAGTATAAAGGTTGCGGTAACCGAACTTAACGGGGAGTTTATTCCATGGGTGCTGCTGCCCGACGCCAATATCAGGGACATGCGTGTTTTTAAAACACCGGAAGAACGTGCGGCTTACAATAGGTTGCGTTATAATGTTTTAAAGGTTTTGCCTTATGCTCAATATGCCGGGGCACGCTACCGTAAACTACAACAGGATTTAGCCACAACAGGGGATAAGCGCAAGCAAAAAGAAATGGTAAAAGCCTGCGAAAAAGAAATTAAAGACCTTTTTAACAAGCAAATAAAAAACCTTACCATTACACAAGGGGAAATTTTAATTAAATTGGTGCAACGTGAAACAGGAAACACCAGTTTTGAGTTGTTGAAGCAATTAAAAGGCGGATTAAATGCTTTTATGTTCCAATCGGCAGCCCGTTTGTTTGGCCATGATTTAAAAGAGGCCTACAATGCACAAGACGACAAGGATATTGAAGCGATATTGGTATCTGCCGGTTATTCGGCTTATTACTAAATATTTATGACTGGGGAAACTATTTATCCGTTTTGTGTTGAAACTGTTGGTGGGCACGAAATAAGCCTGGAGGTTTTTAAAGGTAAAGTATTGCTGATTGTGAACACAGCATCGGCATGCACATTCACACCACAGTTGAAGGAATTGGAAGATTTACGCCAACTTTATATAGACCATGAATTTGAAATCCTGGCCTTTCCATCCAATGATTTTGGAGGACAGGAACCCCTGGAAGGCCAAAAATTATTGGAATTTTGTACTGTAAATTATGGTGTAAATTATCATCTTTTCAATAAAATAAGGGTGCGTGGGCCTTATGCCCATCCTTTATATAATTATTTGTCAAATAAAGCCCTGAACAATCGTATAAATTCGGTTCCCAGATGGAACTTTCATAAGTATCTGGTGAATAAGGAAGGAGAAGTATGCGACTTTTTTTATCCTTTCACTAAACCCACTTCATCCAAAATAAAGAAAAAAATAGAGCGGCTGCTGTTTAAGTGAAAACAGTAGTATTTACGCGGCGGTAATTTAAATATGACTAAGTTAGATATTCTTGTTTTACCCGCGCACCCGGATGATGCCGAGCTGTATTGTTCTGGTACGATTGCCAAACACGTTGCAATGGGCAAAAAAGTAGGCATTGCAGATTTAACCCGAGGGGAATTAGGTACACGGGGAAGTGTGGGGATCAGGCAGGAAGAAGCAGCACGTGCAGCAGCAGTACTTAACCTAACTGTACGCGAAAACATCGGCTTGCGCGATGGTTATTTTAGGAACGATGAACAACACCAGTTGGAAGTGATCAAGGCGATCCGTAAATACCAGCCCGAAATTATCATTACCAGTGCTTTCACAGACCGCCACCCCGATCATGGACATGCTGCCGAATTGGTGGAAGAAGCAGCTTTTTATGCAGGTTTAAGGAAGATAAAAACAGCATCGGCCGAAGGAACGGGGCAGGAAGCCTGGCGCCCGAAAATAGTGTTGAACTTTATCCAGGATACTTATATCAAACCAGATATCCTGATTGATATTACAGACTACTGGCAACAAAAAGTAAAAAGTATAAGGGAATATAAATCTCAGTTTTATAATCCAGACTGGATCGATGAACCGCAAACGTACATCTCCAGCCCGGAGTTTATGGAAGTTGCAGAAGCACGTGCACGCGAATTTGGCAGGATCATCCAGGTAAAATATGCGGAAGGCTTCACCTCTAAAAGGTTGCTCGGCGTAGATAATTTATTCAGCCTAATCTAATCAGCCTAATCTAATCTAATATACAGAAAAGATAAAGCATGTTTTGATGCTTCTTTTATGCCCTAAAAAACAGTAAGTTGATTATGCCGATGTTTCATCCCGATTGCTCAAATCCCATACCTCACACCCGCACCTCAAACTTTAACATATTCATAACGTTTGTTGCCCTGGTTTTTTTCGCGCCTTAACAAATTCTCTTTAACAGATTTTAATAGAATGCCAGATATTTCAGAAGTTTTGAAATCCTCGTTAAATTCCTGGTTGTAGCGCTGTGCAATGGCAGAAATGGTTTGCGGCTGATTAAAAAAATCGGTGTCTAACAAGCGGTACATGGCTTTAGTGGCTCCGGTTGGTTTTCGTTCGCGGCTTGGGTCGCTGTCTTGCCTTACTTTGTGTGGATTTATTCTTTTTGCACGGCGTGAAGTAAAGTTTTGCTCTTCCTGTTCGATCTCGGTTGTTGCTTCTCCTTCTACAAAAATTTCATGAAGCAGTTTCTCGGCAATTTTAATTTGTACAGCTTCTGATTTAAAAGCGTTTAGCGTTTCAGCAAGTTCCAGCAGTTGATTTTTTAGTTTATTGTCAAGTTTGGTCATAAAAAATATAATATTATCAGTAGATAATTATTACAGCCACTAACACTAAGTTGTTTAAATAAGTATAAAAATATTAAGTATTTCTTTAAAAATTAACATTTGAACGACAGCTGAAAAGGATATTTTGAAGAAAATTAATTGCTGTTTAAAAAACAGCAGCAATGGCCGTTATATTTTGATGATAAAGAATTGAGCACTATTGAAGATATGTGTTTTGCTACTATTAAGATCCTAATTCGATTTAGTGATTTTTAAGTGGTAAAAGAAGCACGCTGATAAAAATGCTAAACCTGCCCAAACTGGTTTTTCATCCCCAGCAAACCAAAAGCGCCGCCCGTATGTACAGCCAATATTTTTGCTCCGGGTAAAAAGTAGTTTTTTTTGGCAAGGTCATAAATTGCAAAAAGCATTTTACCGGTATAAACCGGATCGATCAGGATGCCGGTTGCAGCAATAAACCTTTTGATAAAATCAAGCAGTTCGGGCCTGGTCTTTGCATATCCGCCAAAACCATAAGCCGTTTGCACCTCAAACAATACTTCTTTTAACAGGTATTTTTCTATTTCCTGCCGCATCCAATCTGCATTTTTAAAAACGGGGACAGCATGAAAGGTAGTCGGCAGGCGTTTTGCGGCCAGCCCGTTCAATATTCCGGCTGCCGTGGTTCCGGTTCCGCAGGCACAAAACAAATGGTCATATTCTTCCGAGATTTCATTCACCAATTCACTGCAGCCCAAAGCGGCCAGGGCAGAAGCGCCGCCTTCATCCACAAAATAAACTTCGGGATCAGCAGCAAAGTGTTTTAAAAACAATTCCTGTTTATGCTGATAAAGTTTCCGGTCGGTAAAGATCAATTGCATCCCCAGCAGTGAGCACATAAAAAGGATGTCGTTTTGTACTTCTTCGCCGCGGACAAAACCAGTTGTCCTGAAACCAAAAGTTGCGCCGGCCGCAGCCGTTGCCAGCAGATGGTTGGAAAAAGCGCCGCCAAAAGTAACCAAATGGGTTTTATGCCGAAGCCGGGCATCTTCCAGCAAATACTTCAGTTTTCGCCATTTATTGCCCGAAATAAGCGGATGGATCAGATCGTCCCGTTTGAGGTAAAGCGCTATTTTTTGATCGGTAAAAACAGCATCTTCAATTTTTTGGACGGGACTGTTTATCGGGAAATCCATCCCGTAAAGGAAACCATTTTACAAACCGAAACCAATACCGGCATTAACCGATTGGTATTGAGAAGCCGTATAAGCCGCATAAAAACGGAAGAAAGCTAAGTTTAACTGAAAACCCAAAGTAGCTTTAGTGCTGCTGACGCTGCGTTCTTTTATGGAGATTGGATCGGTAAAAGTAGTATAAGTAGGCTGTTGCTGCACAATGTTATTGATGCCCGTTGTGATGGGGAAATTGCCCAGCAGGCCAACATTGGTGTTAGAGGTTAAATAACCAACGGAAGCAAAAGGTGTAAAGAACAGGATTTTTTTAGATACGATCACTTCGGCATTAAAACCATTAAAAGTACCGTTTACACGCTGGTTGCTAAAATCGGTGTTTTGCTGTCCGTCTTTCGGTTGCGCGCCCTGGTCTGGCTGCACATTCACCGGCAAATGGTATTTCAGTTGTGTAAAACCAGCGCTAACGGCCAGATCAACCGGGATAATTTTATCAACTGTTTTTCCAACAAAATCCTGCAAAATATTGTGTTTTAAACCGAAACCGATCATCGAAACCGAACCAACATTACTGCCAAAACTAACGGAAGGCATGTATCGCAACGAAGCTTCGGTATGATAAACCAGGCCAGCCGTTAATTGGACTTGTGGAGCAGGAATGACCGAAAGAACGCCAGACGGAAGTGTAAATGTGCCAATATTACGGTTGTTGTTATCGTAAACAGAAATTTGAGGTGCTGTAGCACCGGAACCGCCGATAGTTGGGGCAATGGTCCTGCTGGCATCAGTTGGGCGCACATTGTTGGACAAACCGATTTTAGTGATATCAAAAGTTTTATCCGAAGAAGGGATAAATACGGCCGATGCACTTACACGCAGATCAAAACCAAGCAAACTTTTTGTTTTCGCCGTATTGTTCCAGCCGCTGTTGATGCCATATCCAAAACCTTTAAACAGGGGTTCCAGGTAAGCATTTGCCAGTTTAGTTGCATCAGCAGGACCGGATTTAACTAAGGCAGAAATATAATCCTGTGCATGGATTTGGGTGCATAAAAGAAGCATGCAGCCGGTTGTAAGTGTTTTAAATATTTTAATCATGCCGGGTTTTACGTTTGATCCGGAAAATGGTTCATCAAAAAAACTCCTACTTTTGCGCCGGATGAACGAGGAAACAGAACTTTACGAGCAGGAGCAGGAACTTTACGAGCATCTGCGCATTGTGGTGGATAAAGGCCAGTCGATGCTGCGGATCGATAAATTCCTGATGAACAGGATGGAAAACGTAACCCGCAACCGCATTCAAAACGGTATTGAAATGGGCAACGTACTGGTGAACGATAAAAGTATCAAAGCCAGTTATAAAGTTAAACCTGAGGACGTAATTTCTGTGGTTTTGCCGCATCCGCCCCGGGATACAGAGGTTTATCCGGAAAATATTCCGTTGGATATTGTTTATGAAGACGATGACCTGCTGATCATCAACAAACCTGCCGGCCTGGTGGTGCATCCCGGTTTTAATAATTTTGATGGCACTTTGGTCAACGGTTTGGTCTATCATTTCAACCGGCTTCCGGAATTGCCGGGCAACAGCGGCAGGCCGGGTTTGGTTCACCGGATAGATAAAGATACTTCCGGTTTGCTTGTCATCAGTAAAAATGAAAGGGCAATGGCCTGGCTGGCACGGCAGTTTTTCGATCATAGCATCACACGGAAATACCTGGCTTTGGTTTGGGGCGATTTGGAAAAGGACGGCACGATTACCGGTTACATTGGCCGGAGTTTGAAAGACCGGCGTGTAATGTCCATTTATGATGAGGAAGAAAAAGGGAAATGGGCCGTAACGCATTATAAAGTTTTGGAACGCTTAAATTATGTTACGCTGATTGAATGCCAACTGGAAACAGGGCGTACCCATCAGATCAGGGCGCATTTAAAACATATCGGCCATCCGCTTTTTAATGATGCGGTTTATGGTGGCGATAAAATTTTAAAGGGAACGGTGTTTACCAAATACAAACAATTTGTAGAAAATTGTTTTGAACTGTTGCCGAGGCAGGCATTGCATGCGCAAACTTTGGGTTTTATCCATCCAACCAGCAGAAAACAAGTCCACTTTGAAGTGCCTTTGCCCGATGATTTTCGGTTGGTATTGGAAAAATGGCAGAAATATGTTGCTTCAGGAACCAATCAAACCCATTGACCTTCCGTTTTTAATCCTTCATGACACAAATATTTTATAATTATAACGGAGAGATCGTTCCTGCAAACCAGCGGGTATTGCAATTGAACAACCGTGCTTTTCGTTATGGAGATGGTTTGTTTGAAAGTATGCGCATGATTAAAGGACAATTGCAATTTCCTGCTTTACATCAAAACCGTTTGCAATTAGGCATGAAAGCCTTAAAACTCGACAATTACTCCTTATTTGATATTGATTTTTTAAAGGAAAAGGCAAAAGAACTTTCCACACGAAACAAATCTAAAAACGGTCGTTTGCGTTTAACCGTTTTTCGGGATGCGGAAGGATTATACACACCAACCGACAATAAAACAGGTTATACTTTGGAATGGGAAACGCTGGAAGAACAGGAATATACTTTAAATACACGCGGATTAATTGTGAGTGTGTATGAAGATCTTCCAAAACCCATCAATATTTTATCCAATCTTAAAACTTGTAATTCATTGCAATATGTGTTGGCCGGGGTTTACAAACAGCGAAATTATCTGGATGATGCTTTTATCCTTAATCAAACTGGTTTTTTGTGCGAATCCATCAGCTCAAATATCTTTATTAAATACAACGGTACTTTATATACACCGGCATTAAGCGAAGGTTGTATCAAAGGCGTAATGCGGCAGGTAGTGATAGAATTAGCCCTTAAAAACAGCATGGAGATTGTAGAAGCACAGATCAATCCACAGGTTTTAAATGAAGCGGACGAAGTTTTTTTGACCAATGCCACGCGCGGCATACAATGGGTAATGGGCTTTAACCGGAAGCGTTATTTTTACGAGGTCAGCAAGTTATTGAGCCAAAAATTGAACGAACAGATAAACAAAAGGTAGCGATGCTTCTTTTACCGTGCATTTTTAATCACCTGTTGCAATTGTGCGCTGCTTGCCACGCCGGATTGCCGCCATTTAATTTGTCCGTTTTTAAACAAAATCAAAGTAGGAACGCCCTGCACCTGGTAAGCTGCTGCCGCTTTCGGGTTTTTGTCCACATCAATTTTTAATATCGTTACTTCATCGTGCAGCGTACTTTTCAAGCTTTCCAGAATAGGTGCCTGGGATTTGCAGGGGCCGCACCAGGTTGCAAAAAAGTCAACCAAAACGGGTTTATCACCTTTAATCAGATCAGAAAATTTCTCTTTTGTTTCCATGAAATAAGAACAAGCAGTAATTGTACCTTGTTTTTGAAATTGCAAATTTGCAAATCAATTTAAACTAATTTTACAAAGCGGTGTTCTGGATATAAAACCAGCAAACATGACAACAAAAAAAATAACTTTAACATTTATAGGCTTGTTTACTGCTTGTATTGTTCAGGCTTGTAACGGCGCACATGATAAAAGTGGAATGGATACACAAGGCGGGCTGCCTGCAGCACATAAAAATGCGGGCGGCAGCGACACTACGCATACTACAGACAATCGCCGGAATGAAGTTGGCGGCATAAACCCGCAGCCAACTACCGCTACAAAAAATGCTAAGGGAAGTACCACGGCACAAGGCACTATGGGAGCTGATTCTGTTTACCAAAAAAGTACCCAAAAATCCCAATGATAATTACCGATCAAAATTCGGCCTCAATAAACAATTAATCCGCTGTTCAATGAAAAAAATAAGTTTGTTTATCCTGATTTTATCTGTTACGGCTGTGATGCAAGCCTGCAATAGTTCCAACGGCGACCGTGCTAAATCCGGGGATGCCGATACCGTTGGTTCTGCCCAACATGATGGTTCGGCAAAAGACAGCACGAACGGATTGAAAGACACGCTGAAACACCCGTAACAATTAATCGTACTCCTAAAAAAGCATCTTGATTGCTCAGGATGCTTTTTTTATGGGATAAAATCAGGGTCTTTGCAGGAATTGACAGCAAAAGGAAATGTTTTTACAGAAGGCCCGTTACTGAAATTTAGGCGGTAAAAGAAGTATGTCCGTTATCTCGAAAACCTTAACCCGCCATCTTTTCCTTCATCAACGCCTCTTTTTCAATTTTTTTCTGCAGTTCTAAGATCCCGCCGATCAAAGCTTCCGGCCGGGGAGGGCAGCCCTGAACGTAAATATCCACAGGTATAACGCGGTCCACGCCTTTTACCACGTGATAACCATGTTCCCAGTACGGTCCGCCACAGTTGGAGCAGGAACCCATCGAAATGACATACCGTGGTTCTGGCATTTGTTCGTACAACCGTTTGATGCGTTCGGCCATTTTAAAAGTTACCGTTCCGGCGATGATGATCACATCTGATTGCCGGGGCGAAGTCCGGGGAAGAACGCCGTAACGGTCCAAATCATAAGTAGAAGCATACGAACCCATCATTTCGATGGCGCAACAGGCAATCCCGAAACTCAGGGGCCATAACGAGGACAACCTCGACCAATTCATCAAGTCATCTAGTTTGGTAACGATAACGCCGCCACTTTCTATTGTTTTTCCCGCACTCATCCTACAGGTTTTTTAAATTTGGTTTGAACATCGGCTTGCGCACTGTTGCTGTTGCCGATGCTTCTTTTACCGGTATATTTTCTGTGTTTTTTTCTGCGGAAAAAGGTTTTACCGTATAAGTCATTTCATTGATCTGATCATAAGCAGAAGCCGGGATATTTACCTGAACTTTCGGTTTGATGATTTTGGTTTTGATCCATTCCAGATCACCTTTTGCCCAAACATAGACCAGGCCGAGGATCAAAATCAACATAAAAACAAACATTTCTATAAGGCTCAGCCAGCCCCAGCGGCTGTCTTCTGCAATTAATCCGTGGTTGCCAAAAACCGTTGCCCAGGGAAAAACGAACACCATTTCTACATCAAACAACAAAAAAATAAGCGCAATGACATAAAAGCGGGAATTGAGCTGAACCCAGGAAGAACCGGTTGGCTCCTCGCCGCATTCGTATGAAGTGAGTTTTTCGGGATTAGGTTTGTAAGGCGCAATCAGCTTATTCAACAATAAAAGACCGCCGGTAAGTATTAAACCGGTAATTAAAAAGATGAGTATCTTTCCAAATTCTGATATTTGCGAAACTTGTTGCATGGGTACAAATTTAACAAAAGATCAGGATTTTGATGCCGTCATTATTGGCGGCGGCGCTTGTGGTTTAATGTGTGCGGCGCAAGCAGGCTTTCTCGGAAAAAGAACAATAATATTGGAGAAGAACGAGCAGCCCGGTGCGAAGATCCTGATCAGCGGCGGCGGAAGATGCAATTATACCAACCTGAACACTTCGGCACAACAATTTATTTCGGAGAATGGGCACTTTTGCAAATCGGCTTTTTCGCAGTTCACTGTTCAGGATACGATTGTTTTTTTTGAAACTTATGGCATCCGCGGAAAAGAAAAAACTTTAGGCCAGCTTTTTCCCGAAAGCAACAAGGCAAAAGATATCGTCAAAGTTTTTACTGATCTGTGCCGGGAGACCGATCAGGAAATACTTTACGGTACGGAAGTAAAAAGTATCGATAAAAACAGCATGGGTTTCAACGTTTGTTTTGTACGAAACGGGCGGGAAGAAACTATCCAAACGCCAAAAGTAGTTATCGCAACCGGCGGCTTGCCCATTGCCAAATTAGGTGCCACAGATTTCGGGTTGAAAATAGCAAGACAGTTTGGCTTACAAATTACCCAAACGGCTCCTGCCTTAGTTCCGCTCACCATCACCGGGAAAGATCAGCAATGGTACGAAAAGCTCTCCGGGAATTCAATTTTTTGCCGGGTTAGTTGCGGTGAAACGAGTTTTGAGGAAAATATTTTGTTTACCCATTGGGGTTTGAGCGGCCCGGCCATTTTGCAGATTTCCTCTTATTGGAAACCTGGAATTGGGATTGAGATAGACCTGCTTCCAAATCAAAACGTGTTGGATTTGATCGAAGCCGAACGACAAGTAAACGGAAAAAAGCAATTGCTTACGTTGTTATCAAATTTATATACACGCAAATTTGCCGATGCGCTGATGCTTCTTTTACCGGTAGAAAAAAACCTTGCTTCATTAAGTAAAGCGGATCTACAAAAAACAGAGCAGTTGATCCATAATTTTAAAGTGAAACCTGCCGGCGATAAAGGCTACGATAAAGCAGAAGTAATGCGCGGAGGCGTTTCAACCGATGAACTTTCCTCCAAAACACTGGAAGCTAAAAAAGTGCCCGGCTTGTTTTTTGGCGGGGAATGTGTGGACGTTACCGGCTGGCTTGGCGGGTACAATTTTCAATGGGCCTGGGCAAGCGGTTATGTGATTGCACAGGGCTTGTAGTTGTAATAGGGCAGTTTTTATAATCTACTCAAAAGGTCATAATCAAATAAACTTAAATCATCACCAATTTTTGGATTAAAAAAACTATAAATTTGAAGAAGAGGACTTATTATTGATCACAAGCCGATATGAAAATTCCACAAAAGTACCTGAGCAGGCAGGCTGAAATTACAGAATCATTTATGCAGGTGATGAACAAGCACATGGATGACTTTATGGCGGGACGTGCAGCAGAAATGTTTCATATTAAAGATATTGCCAGTATTATGTGCCTGCATCCTGTCCACATCAGTAATGTAATCAAACTCTACACCGGATTTCATCCCTGTCACTTTTATGAACTTAGAATTGTACGGGAAGCCAAAGCCCTGCTATCAGATCCTGCATTATCAATAAGTAATGTAGCAAGCCGGCTAACTTATGATACGTCTAATTTTACCAAATTCTTTAAAGAATTTGAGGGCATGACACCTACGGAATACCGGAAAAAATTAAGCAGTGAAAATGAAAGTCCTCTGCAAAAATGACAGTTGCATTTGGTTGCTTGATTGGTTTCAAAGTACCTGGGGTTTGTTTAGGTTTTGGCCAATTGCTTCTTATGCTTCTTTTATGCCATAAAAAATGTTAAGCCCGTTATACTATTTAAAGCTAACAGAACATAAACACTGATTTTTATAGGCTAAAAGAAGTATATTATTTTTTCTGAGACTAATTTAAACAAGCGCTTAATTAATTCTTCATAAAACATAATAAAAGGGGCAGGATTATTTCTATCACCCTACCTCTTTTACTGGGCACTCTTTCAACCCTAAACCAAGGTTCTTTTTAACAACGGGTTACGCGATTAAATACTTAAATACTCATCAAGGCATCAGTGCGGTAAGTTTAAACGGTCCACCGTTCGAGGCAGCATGTTCAACGGCCTCATTAGCCTCGTCAAGTTTAAATGTCGTAACGTCAAAGTGCTCCAGTTGGAGTAACCCGGCATGGACAAGGCTGATCAGTTTGAACACCGCGATAGGGGGGTACATCCATTGTCCAATCAGGGTAATACAATTCCTCATGATCCAGGGATAGGCGAGTTCCAGCCCTGCTCCGCCCAGCATGCCAACGCCGCCCATGAGCACCACTCTGCCGTATAGCCGGACGGTCATGATAGCTGCGCGTACCACAGTTGTAGCTACTTCGGGCGGTAATATATCCAGCACGCAGTCTATCGGGCCCGGTGCTGCCTGTTGCATTCGCTTACGGTCATCTTCCTCGTTACCGGTAAGTTTAACCGTCTGGATGCGGTTTCCAAACCGTCGCTCCAGATCTTCGAGCGCCTTTTCATTTCTTCCGGGAGCAATCACGCAGCCCGCACCCATGGCAAGGGCGACCGCAATGGCAGAGCTGCCAAAGTTTCCGGTTGCCCCGCTAACCAGAAGGGTTTCTCCGGGCTGCAATTTTGCAGCAAGTAAGCCTCCGTAAGGAACCAGTAAAGTGCCAACAGCACACCATAACGCTGCGTCAGCTTCCTTAAAGGAATCCAGACGGAAAGCATTCTCTGTTGGAACCAGCATTTGTTCGGCAAACGATCCGTGATGGAAGTATTGTTGCAGCTTTAATCCGCCTTCACCACGGGCACTCAATCCCTGTAACGTAATATCCGGGGACAGTATATTGTCACGCGAGCGGATCGTTGGGTCGCAAAGCACCCAGTCGCCTGCTTTCAGATTTGTGGCATCAGGACCTGTAGCCCGTACCCGGCCAATTGCCCCACCACCTGGTGCAACCGGCGTTTTAAGGAGGTATTGTCTTTTTCCGCTTAAAACTTCGTTCATGTAAGACAGTACGGGTGCCGCTACCACATCAACAATTACTTCTCCTGTACCTGGAACAGGATACGGGAGGTTTTCAATGACCAGTGGGGATCCAAAATCTTTTAAAATAGCTGCTTTCATCATGAATTAATTAACCGCAAGACTATTCTTCCGGAATTATTTAAGTAAAATTGAAAAAACTTAGGCGTGGGGATTTTGCCATTTGGCAAAAAACAATTAACAAATATTCTTTCTGATCCGGCTTAAGGAGGACCGGGTAATACCCAGAAAAGAAGCCAGTGATGATAGGGGCACACGGTTGGCAAGTCCGGGGAAGTATTTAAGAAATAATAAATAGCGTGATCGGGCATCCAGCGCAAGCATTTCCCTGGTGATCCGCACTTTTTCTGCTAAATAAGCCGTAGTGAGCTTCGAAACAATATCGTTCCAGCAAGGTATAGCAGCGCCCAGCCAGGCAAAATCAGCCACTGAAAAGGTAAGCAGCGAACAATCTGTCAGCGCTTCAAAATAGGCAGCAGAGGGAGTTTGCAAGCGGAAGCTTTTTATATCTGCTGCAAAATGATTTTCTGTAATGAAATATCTGGTGATATCCCCTCCCTTTTCATCCTTATAGCAAACCCGCAAAATGCCTTCGGTCAAATAGCCCAGCCTGCTGCCAACTCTGCCTGCTTTTGAAAAGTACGCGCCTTTTTTAACCCGCACCATGTCAGATTTGCTTTTGATCAGCTCAATTTGCAGATGGTCAAGCTTACCAAAACATAACAGTTGCTGAATTAACTCTTCCATATTTAACTTGATTCGTGGTACTAAATTAAACAACATAGCGGATGGTCAAAATTTCATTAGTGTTCAGTGTAATCGAATTCATCTTTCCATTTTTATAAGAAAACTTTCAAATTGTCCCTGTATTTCATGCTGCCTTTCAATAAAATACTTAAATCCTCACCAATAAAACTTAAATCCTCACCACGGCCGCACCTGCCGTTTTAACGACCTTTGTTTCATAAATAATTAAAAATATGGAAACACAAAATGAAACACCCGAAATGGTGAAAGCTTTAACGGCAGAAGAACGCCAGGCGATAGAAACTTTTTACAGTGCCTGGAAAAAAAAACAGCCAGAACTGCTTGACCAGATATGCACACCCGACTGGAAGGACATTCCATTAGCACCTAGCCAGGCAGAAGGCCCAAAAGGCTTGCAAGATATAATCACCCATTTCACCAAGGCATTCCCTGATGTCGAGGTTATTATTCACAAAATATTTGGTACGCAAGACCGTGCAGGCGTAAGGGCAGAAATTGCATTTACCCACAACAGTGGGCTTGAGGCCTAATAATGTGAGTGTTTGAGCTTAAACACAGCTCATCAATTCAAAAGGTACAGACATACAGATTGGAATGTCTGTGGAAGTATTATTTGAGAATTAATATTCAATTAAATTCTAGCTATAGTAAGATGTCTAATTCAAAGCAGTCTAACTTTATCGTTCATTGGGTTTCAGGTTTTTATCCTGATATGGCTTTGCTGTTGATCCGTCTTTGGGTGAGTCTCAGCTTATTTGTTAATCATGGCATGGAAAAAATATTCCGTTTTTCAGAGATGCAGAAAACGTTTCCTGATCCGGTACATATTGGTAAAACGCCAAGTTTGATTTTTGCTTTGATCACTGATGCCATACTTCCTTTATTTTTAGCACTCGGCCTTTTTTCTAAAATAAGCACATTTTTTTTGATCATAAACCTGCTGGTAGCCTTTATAATGGTTCATGGTGGTTCTTTCGCTTCTCTTCATGGTGAAATTGCTTATTTATATCTCGGTGTCGTTATTATGATTTTTATTTCCGACCCGGGAAAATATAGTGTTGATAAATTTATAAGATCAAAACGTTCAAAAAAACCATAATCAGTATAACCGATAATTAAAATAGGAATTTATTCAACGCTGATTGCTTTTCCACATTCTTTGAAACATACAATCCAACATATTTGCATCGTCATTTAAAAAACACCCAATGAAAACACTTGAAAACAAAGTAGCTCTGGTCACTGGGGCATCAAGAGGAATTGGCGCAGCAATAGCCATAGAGCTTGCTCAAAAAGGGGCTGCCGTAATTGTTAATTATTCCGGCAGTAAAAAAGCTGCAGAAGATACGGTAGCCATTATAACTGACGGCAATGGCAAAGCCATAGCTATCCGGGCTGATGTAAGCAATAAAGACGAGGTAGCCAGTTTGTTTGACCAGTCTATCAAAGCTTTCGGCAAGCTTGATATCCTGGTGAATAATGCCGGTATTATGATCTTAAATTCATTTAAAGATGCCACTGATGCTGATTTTGAGCAGCAGTTTAACATTAACGTCAAAGGCACATTTTATACATTACGTGAAGCGGCATCGCGGTTAGCAGATGGCGGAAGCGTGGTTAATTTTTCAACAACGGTAACCCGCACAAATTTTCCAGGGTATGGATTATATGCGGGAACAAAAGCCGCTATAGACCAGTTCACCAGGATTTTTGCCAAAGAAGTAGGTGCTCGCGGCATTAACGTAAACTCAGTACAACCAGGGCCAACAACTACTGATCTTTTTTTAAACGGAAAGTCTGAAGAAATGATTGCCAAATCAGCGGCGGCCAATCCATTTAACAGGTTGGGTACACCAACAGATATTGCCAAAGTTGTAGCCTTTCTTGCCAGTGATGATGGGAAATGGATTTCAGGACAGAACATTGGCGCCAATGGTGCAATGGCATAACAAAATGAATACATAGGGCTTGTTTAAATTTTGTCCAGCTTGTTTTTCATACTTCTTTTATGCCGTCAAAACCTAATATCTTGTGCTTTTCAGCCCTGTTGTTGTTTCCCTTTATCCACGGCCTGAAGGCCGTGGCAACTAATGTTCAATTATTACATTGCATTAGGCCGTGGCAGGACCAGCTTGTTATCAGCAGGTACAAAAAATGTTGTAAAATAAGGTGGCCAAATTGCCACGGCCTTCAGGCCGTGGTTGTATAAGTTTTAGGTGTGGCTTTAGCCAAAATATCGTTAAATAAATTTAAACAGGCCCATAGCATAACATGAACAAGCGAACCAATAAATACCACCTGAAACTAACTATGCTTAAAAAGGCATCGGGAAGCGAAAACCTTCCCGAGCCCCTTGAGCTTTTTTTCCAGAACCATGATGACCTGTTTGCGCTTATGGAAAGAATTAAAGAGAAAAATGTTTTTGCACAACCCTCCGATAGTCAAGAGTTTATTATCGGTCTCAAAATGTTTAGTGAAGTAATGATCAAAAACAGGAGCCACCCCCTTTTTGAAGAATTACTGCCAGCCTTCCGGATTTTTATGGAAAAGCTGAAAAGATAATATCATCAATAAAAAATCAGTGTTTATCACAAAAAAATGAAAGTTTAGAAAAAAATGGTTGTTGCCCTAATTAGAATAACAGCCATTTTTAGATACTTCTTTTACCGGTGTAAAAACGGATGCTTCTTTTATGCACCTAAAATCTGATACTGTATAAAAAGGCATACCCACAATTAAAGTATGCCTTTTTTTCACCAGGATTTTTGAACTACTTTACTTTTATTTGCTGCCAGAATCCAGTAATCCTTCCGGGACTTTCAGTTCTCCGGAAGCAGTAATCAGCCCGTTCACTTCATCTTCAATATCAGTGGCTTGCGTGTAAACATCTCCGGCAATTGGCCTTTTACGCAATTCTTCTTTATATAAACGGATCTGTTGGGTACGGTCATCGTCACTTTGCGGGCCACCATAATCGGCAAAGCCAAATCCACCCCATTCACTTACAATCAGCGGCACTTGTTTACGGAAAAAGAAGGGGTCGCCCACCACTAAAGGGTTTGCGGCAACACCGTTCAATTGCCCACTTGAAAGTTCGTCCAATAGTTCGCCCCAATGTTTTAAGTCAGGCGTGTACAAATGGGCGGTTAACAGATCTGATTTTAACCTGCCCTGGTACGAAATATGTTGCCAGCCGTCATTATCAACCACCAGGAACTGCGGCTCTGTAATTTGCATGTAATGGTACATGTCCATAATATATTGGCGGGTATCAGGGTTGGTGGCAATATCCTGTGCGCCCCAGTCTTCATTATATAAGCTCCAAATAACAATAGAAGGATGCGAACCAATCAAAGCCAGCATCCGTAGTAATTCCGCACGATGGTTTTCCCTGCTTTTGGTGTTAGAACTGTGCGGACTCGGAACTTCTACCCATAAAAGAAGCCCTAATTTATCGGCCAGGTTATAAATCCTTGGGTCAACACCTGCAATATGTATCCGCACTAAATTGCAACCAAGTGCTTTCATGGCGTGCATGTGCTGTTTAATTTCTTCATAAGATGCACCACCCGGCTGATATAAAATTCCGTCGAGGTAAACAGCTTTATAATTGAGATAGATGCCGCCGCCGCGGGCTTCTATTTTACGCAAGCCAAAATTGGTTTCAATCTCTGCTACATAACCATTGTTGTCAACCAATTGGGCAACCAAACGATAAAGGTTGGGTGTTTCCGGGGACCAAAGTTTGGCGTCCGGGATTTGTATCACCACGCGCTGCTGTTTTTGCCCGGCTTCCAGCAGCAGCGGATATTCATCTGTGGCAATTGGTTCATCCTCGTCGGGATGCTTGTTATATACCTGCAATTTTATCGTATAAGCACCAGGATCATGGATACGTGTAGTGAGGTTAAGGCGCACCATTTTTTCTTCAACCATGCTTACCACACCAACCCGCGACCGTAAACGGTTGCGCTCCACCGATTCCAGCCAAATGCTGCGTACAGCGCCAGTGTAGGTTTGATACCAGATTCCGCCGCGTTTATATACTGATGATTCCTGTTTGCCACGCGTGGTATCGGCATCTTTGGTATCTGCAATCCGCACGGTTAGTTTGTTTATGGGTTTTAGTGTGATTTCATCCAGTTCGTATGAAAAAGACGTGTATTCGCCAACATGCACCAGCTCACCTTCGATGGTTTGCAACGGAAAACCATTTATCCACACTTGCGTTTCGTATCCGCAGGCGCCAAAAGTAAGTTGTAAAATAGACGAGGGCGATCCCGGCTCATCTGTTTGGACCGGCATCGGGAATTCGCGCTCGTACCAAACCACTACTTTATCGTCCCACAATTTTTCTGAGGGGTGCTCTTTAGCCATTTGCTTTTCCACACTGCCGGGCCAATGGGCTGTATCGTCATACTGGTGGTCGAGGTACCAACTATCCTGCAAACCCCGGTCTTCGCGGTCCAGCGAAAATTTCCATTCCCCATCTAATAAAGTAAAAGAGTTCGGCCGGATAACAGCCCGCGGCAACGGGTTAACATAATCGCTTTTGGCGGTATCTTCTTTACTTGCAGAAAAGCCAAAATTAGGACGGTTTAGTTCAAAGCTCATAATATAAATAGGATACTGTTTTTATAGGATAAAAATGGATACGGATCAGTAATAGTAGATGAGGTTTTGGTTGATTAGTTTAAAAATAAAATACTGCTAAACAACAAAATTTTAAGATGGAGTATATGAAAATACGGGGTTGATTAAAAGAAGTTTCAGCAAAAAAATATTAAAATGCTTTAATTTAAAACTATTTGGTTTGGTTCTTTATCTTATGCTTCTTTTATACGGCAAAAATATACATCTGTTATTAAAATTTCCCTTTAAGACATAACAATTTCTACACCTCATTTTATAAACAAGATTTATAACTTTAGCCCATCAAAACTAACATTTCATTGCTATGCAAGAATTAGAACCTGGTGTTCAGGATAAAATCAACCAGTGGCTTCACGGAAGCTATGATGAAGACACAAAAAAAGAGATCCAGCAATTACTGGACGATAAAAAGTACACCGACCTTACCGATGCTTTTTACCGCGACCTCGAATTTGGGACCGGTGGTTTACGCGGCATTATGGGCGCAGGCTCTAACCGCGTCAACAAATACACCATTGGCACAGCCACACAAGGCCTGAGCAATTATCTGAAAAAAACCTATCCCAACGAAAAGATCAAAGTTACCATTGCACATGACAGCCGGAACAATTCTGATTTTTTTGCCAAAACCGTAGCCGATGTTTTTTCTGCAAACGGCATTCATGTTTACTTTTTCAAAGCACTTCGCCCAACGCCCGAACTTTCTTATGCCATCCGTACTTTAGGCTGCAAAAGCGGCGTGATGCTTACCGCTTCCCATAATCCGAAAGAATACAACGGGTACAAAGCTTATGACGAAGATGGCGGCCAGTTTGTTTCCCCTGCGGATACGCAAGTGATGGATGAAGTATCGGCCATCAAAAATATTGACGAGGTAAATTTTAAACGGACAGAAGAAAATGTTGAGCTAATTGGTGAAGAAATAGACGACAAATACCTGAAAGATATTTTAAGCTTATCGGTTTCCAAAGAAGCTATCCAACGGCAAAAAGATTTAAAGATCGTGTATTCGCCTATTCACGGAACCGGCATTACTTTGGTACCGAAAGCGCTGGCCGAATTCGGTTTTACCAATGTTATTTTAGTGGAAGAACAAAGCACACCCGACGGCAATTTTCCAACAGTTGTGTATCCAAACCCGGAAGAAAAAGAAGCGCTTACTTTAGCTATGAAAAAAGCAAAAGAAACAGATGCCGACCTGGTTTTGGCTACCGACCCGGATGGCGACCGGGTTGGTATCGCTGTAAAAAACAATCAGAACGAGTGGATTTTGTTAAACGGTAACCAAACCGGCAGTTTGTTGCTCAATTACCTGATGACGGCCTGGCAGGAAAGCGGCAAGCTAACCGGCAAAGAGTATGTGGTGAAAACCATTGTAACCACTTATCTCATTGATAAAATTGCGGCTTCCAAAAGCATTAGTTGCTACAATACGCTAACCGGTTTCAAATATATCGGCCAGTTGATGACGGAGCTGCTGGGAAAAGAAAACTTTATTGCCGGCGGCGAAGAAAGTTACGGTTACCTGGTCGGTGAGTTTTCGCGGGATAAAGATGCGGTTGTTTCTTCTGCGTTTATTGCCGAAATGACCGCATTTTACAAGGATAAAGGAAGCAGTTTGTATGAAGCCCTGATAGAAATGTACCTGCAATATGGTTTGTACAAAGAGAAGCTGATCTCGATCACCAAAAAAGGAAAAAGTGGTGCCGAAGAAATTGCAGCCATGATCGAAAAATTCAGGGACACGCCGCCAACAGAATTGGGCGGATCGAAAGTGGTGGTTTTGAAGGATTATGAAAAAGGGGTTGAAACCGATTTAAATTCTGGCAAAACAACAAAACTGGATTTTCCAAAATCGGATGTTTTGCAATTTGTTACCGAAGATGGCAGCATCGTTTCTGCACGCCCTTCCGGTACAGAACCCAAAATTAAATTTTATTGCAGTGTAAATGGTTCGCTGAAAAGCAAAGAAGCTTACCCGGAAACCGCCCAACAGCTGGAAGATAAAATTGACAAGATGATGAAAGACCTGAATGTTTAGTCATGCCGATTACTTGTTTCGGCATCCTGCAAGAAAGGTTACTTAAACCATGATGGATCCTGAAACAAGTTCCAGGATGACAGGAAAGACCGGGAAGTTTATGCTTTCCCGGTCTTTTTGTTGGTGCAGACTGTCATTTAGTCAATAAAAAAAGAAGGATACTGTTTTTATGCCAGTAAAATAAGTATTCTTGTACTGCTGAGGAAAGCAATGGCAAGCTATTTGTTCAGGGATGCGCAGGATTTTTTATTTGGGTCCTGTACACTAATTTTTATAAAATGATACTAAAAAGAACAACAAAATGGGTTGCTGCAGCCGCAGCAATGCTTATCCTGACCGCAGGAAGCCAATCGCAGGCACAAACAATTGTTAAAAGAAAAGCATCTAAAGATGTATTTCGTTTAGGCTTAGGTTTGGAAGGCGGTTACGCCACAAAAAACTTTTCAAATTTTGAATTGGGCGGCACGGCACGTATACAATACGATGTTGCCGAAAATCTGTCTTTAATGTTAACACCGGGCTTTTATCATTTTTTTGCTAAAAATGGTTATGCCCAAGTGAACGACAAAGGTGTTTATACCAATGATTTGAACATGATCCCGGTAAAAGTTGGCTTAAAATCTTTCTTTGCACCCAACTTTTATTTAAGTGCCGAAACCGGTGCAGGGTTTGAATTGAACCACGCACAAGAAACCAAACTGATCTTGTCGCCCGGAATCGGCTACGCTGGCAATCATGGTTTGGATCTAGGCTTGCGTTACGAAAACTTCTCCGGCAACCACAGCAATTACGGTTTGATTGGCTTGCGTTTAGCTTATGGCTTTAAATTGTAATTTTTAACCGATAAAAGAAGCATTGATAAAAAGTCCCGGTCAGAAATTCTGACCGGGACTTTTTTTGTGCGGTAAAAGAAGCATTTATAAATCAATTTCAATTTTGCGGTTATACTTACTTCGGTATTCGATAGGAGACAAACCTGTAATCTTTTTAAACATCGTTCTAAAAGCTTTTGTGTCGGTATAACCAACATCATACATAACTTCATTAATGTTTTTTCGGTTGGTTTCAAAGCTCTTTTTAGCAGCCTCAATTTTAACGCGCTGCATATATTCCATTGTAGTATTGGATGTTGCTTTTTTAAACCGGCGTTCCAAGTTTCTACGGCTTAAAAAAAGCATAGATGCCAATTGGTCAACAGTTATTTTTTGCTGAAAATTGCATTCGATAAACTCCTGTGCTTTTCGGATGTGTTCATCGTCATGCTCTTTTTGTCCATCAAAAATAATAAAAGGCGATTGCGTATCACGTTCAATTTCTATCTCAAAAAACTTAGCGCAGAATACGCCCATTTCCCGTCCCGCAAATTTCTCAACCAAATATAAAATCAGGTTCAGAAAAGAATTAGCGCCGCCGCTTGTATAAATACCATATTCATCTGTAATCACTTTATCGGATACTAAATTTACATCCGGAAACATTTTTTTGAACTCACCCATTGCAATCCAATGCGTTGCACATTTTTTTCCTTTTAACAAACCGGTTGAAGCAAGCAAAAATGCGCCTACACAAAGGCTTGCTACTTCTGCACCGTTTTGATATTGCGTTACCATCCATGGAATAAAATCCTGGTTTAATTCAACCACATCTTTCATATCACCATTGATGGCCGGTATAATGATCAGGTCTGTTTTGTGGACATCATCAACCACAAGATCAGGATAAACTTTAAACAACCGCTGATAAACCTGCGCTTCGGCACTTAGGCCAACCAATTGCACCTGGAATAAAGGTTGCTTCCCCATACTTGTTAAAAAATCATTCACTTTATTAAATATGGTAAATGAACCTTCAATACAACTCAGGGCAACATCCCCTTTTGGAACAAGAATAGATATGTGTTTCATAAATCAAACTTAAAATAAAACTGTGTCGCAATCAACCTCTTTTTTGCCGGATTTACACCTCTGGGATTCTTTTGATTACTATAAGTTTGTGATACATTTATAAAGCTTAAAGTTACCAGCAACTTTAAGACGGCAGTACAGACATTAAAGACAGGCAATAAACAAGCATAAAAACAATTTAAAAAAACAAAACGACAATGAGGAAATTAAAACTTCAAGTACAAATGACCGTTGACGGATACATTGCAGGGTTAAACGGCGAAATGGACTGGATGATTTTCAATTGGGACGATGAACTTATAAAATATGTAAAGGAAATAACAGAACCTGTGGATTGCATCGTGCTTGGACGAAAATTGGCACAAGGTTTTATCCCTTACTGGGCTGCTGTGGCTGCCAATCAGGATGACCCTCAATATGAAGCCGGTAAGAAATTTACCGACACAAACAAAGTTGTTTTTACCAAAACGCTTGACAAGTCAGAATGGGGCAATACCGTTTTAGCAAAAGGCGACCTTGCCCAAGAAATCATGAAACTAAAAAACCAAGATGGTAAAGATATCATCGCTTATGGCGGTGCGGCTTTTGTATCGGCCCTAATCAAACAAGGGCTGATTGACGAGTTTCATTTGTTCATTAATCCAACTGCAATTGGTAATGGAATGGCTATTTTCAAAGAACTCAACAGCAAACAAAATCTGACATTAGTAAAATCTACATCATTTGATTGCGGGATTGTTGTTCTTCATTACGAGCCGAAACACAACTAATCAACACGTTAGAATTAAATTATCAAAATCAAAACTAAAACCTAAAATTATGTCAAGAGTTAGCACTTATCTCAATTTTCCACGGAATACCGAGGAAGTATTTAATTTTTACAAATCTGTTTTTGGAGGTGAATTTAGCGGAGGCGGAATTGCGCGCTTTGTTGACATCCCACCTTCTGAAGGAATGCCGCCAATGGCAGAAGACGATAAAAACCTGGTTATGCACATTGAACTGCCTATACTTGGCGGCCATGTTTTAATGGGAACCGATGCGCCGGAAACAATGGGTTTCAAGGTAAACCTTGGAAACAATATTCACATCAACCTGGAACCTGACACGAGGGAAGAAACAAAAAAATTATTTGCTGCACTTGCTAAAGGCGGGAAAATAACCATGGAATTACAGGATATGTTTTGGGGGGCTTATTACGGAAGTTGTACAGATAAATTTGGTGTGCAATGGATGTTTAATTGTGCAGAAAAAGCAAGTTAAAAAATAGGCGGTAAAAGAAGCATCGAAATTTTAGGGAGGATAAATATGTTAAAAAATAAAAGTTCATTTAGTGGCTTTTCAGTAAATGATATTGGTAAGGCTAAGCAATTTTACAGTGAGATACTTGGATTGGAAGTTTCGGAAGAAATGCAAGGTTTATTAAAACTAAACTTGGCTGGCGGAAGTAAAGTTGTAATTTATCCCAAACCCAATCATGTTCCGGCAACTTTTACCATTTTAAATTTTGAAGTTGATAATATTGAACAAGTGGTGGATGAATTGAACAAGCTTGGTGTACAATTTGAAAAATACAACGAACCACATTTAAAAACAGATGAAAAAGGGATATGTCGCGGCACGCCGCTGATTGCCTGGTTTAAAGATCCGGCTGGTAATATTTTATCCGTAATTGAAAGTAAAAAATAGGTTTAGCAACTTACACTGCAACACTCATTTTTGTGCCGTAAAAGAAGCATGTGCAATATACTTTCAAAAGAAAAAACCTAAAAAAATCAGATACAAATTATAAATATGAAGCCAAAAACAATTAAAACCCTTTATTGGGTTATTACAATTATCTTTTGCGTTGCCATGTTGCTGGATGGAATAGCCGGTTTAAACTTGGCCGAGGAAGGCAAAAAAGCATTGCATCAATTGGGTTACCCGGAGTATATCATGACTATTACCGGTATTGCAAAAATCCTCGGTGCCATCGCAATTTTGCAAACCAAATACAGTACGGTAAAAGAATGGGCTTATGCAGGTTTCGCCATTGATTTTATTGGTGCGGCCGCTTCTTGGGCTTTTGTTGGCGGTGGAATGATTGGTGTGATACCGCCATTGGTAGCACTTGCATTTATGTTTGTATCTTATTTTTTATGGAAGAAGTATGAACAAAATGGAAGTCTTACCCAAAGCTCCTCTCTTTTTCAGAGGTCGAGGGGCGAAGCTTCCAACTTTTGAAAACTCTATTTTTCCTGAATCTGCAATATTTTATAATTATATTTGTGTATGGAAAGTATTATCATCAACCCAAAAGATAAAGCTGAATTTGAACTGCTAACACTGCTTTTCTCAAAGATGAACATTTCTTCTAAAGTGATTTCTGAAGAAGATCAGGAAGATCTTGGTTTAGCTATTTTGATGAAAGAACCTGACCGTACGCAAAAAGTTTCCAAGGAAACAATTATGGAAACCCTTAAAAGCGTATGAAGGTTGAGTTCCTTAACAAGTTTAATAAGGACTTAATCAAAGTTAAGAATAAAGCTGTATTTGAAGATGTTTTGGCAACAATAGAAAATGTGGAAGATAGTTCCAATATTGCGTCAATAAAAAATATTAAAAAATTAAAGGGGTTTAAAAATGCCTATCGAATACGAATAGGAGATTTTCGTATCGGAGTTTTTGTTACCCATGACACAGTTGAATTTGCCCGGATTGTTCATCGTAAAGATATTTATAACTTATTTCCATAAAATAACAAAAAAGAAGCTGTATCATAAATAAAACAGACGTCCTGAGAATCGTCTAAAAGAAAACAAGCTCCACCAGGTCAGGTATCCGAATAAATGAAAGAAAAAAGAGGACGATCATAATTTATGATACAGCCTCTCTTCTTTTATACCGATAAAAACAGCACTAACTCAATTTCCCCAGCACTTCTCTAATCCTCTTCACCGCTTCGCGCAATTTATCTTCCGCAGCAGCGTAAGACAAGCGGATACAATTGTCATCACCAAAAGAATCTCCGCCCACAACGGCAACATGTGCTTCTTCCAATAGATAAATAGAAAGTTCGGCAGCATCCGCATAAACTTTTCCGTTGTATTGCTTGCCAAAATAGGCGCTTACATCCGGGAAGAAATAGAAAGCGCCGTCCGGCAGATTCACTTTGATATTTGGGATTGCCTTTAACAATTCAAAAACTATATCGCGGCGTTGTTTAAACGCTTTGCGCATTTCTTCCACGCTTTCCAGTCCGCCTTCTAAAGCTGCAACACCTGCTTTTTGGGTGATGGAACACGTTCCGGAGGTAATTTGTCCCTGCATTTTATCGCAGGCCGTCGCAATTTCTTTGTTAGAAGCCGTGTAGCCAATGCGCCAGCCCGTCATGGCATAAGCTTTAGAAAAACCATTGATGATAATCACGCGGTTTTTCACACTTGCAAATTGAGCGATGGATTCATGCTTCGGCAAATAACTAATATGCTCGTAAATCTCATCCGACAAAATATAAACCTGCGGGTGTTTTTCAAATACTTTTACCAAACCAGCCAGTTCTTCTTTGCTGTAAACGCTGCCCGTTGGGTTGCAGGGCGATGAAAACATAAACAACTTGGATTTTGGCGTGATGGCAGCTTCCAATTGTTCGGGCGTAATTTTGAAATCCTGCTCGGCAGTCGCTTGTACAAAAACAGATTTCCCTTCGGCCAATTTCACTACTTCCGAATAAGAGACCCAGTAAGGCGTCGGGATGATCACTTCCTCTTCAGGATTAACCAAACACAATACCGCATTGGCAATAGCTTGTTTGGCGCCGGTTGACACTACGATTTCGGAAGCATCATAATCCAGATTGTTTTCAACCTTTAACTTGTCGGCAATGGCTTTGCGCAGTTCAGGGTAACCGGCAACCGGCGTGTAGTAAGTGAAGTTTTTGTCTATCGCTTCTTTTGCAGCCGCTTTTACATAATCAGGCGTGTGGAAGTCGGGCTCGCCAAAACTCAAACTGATCACATCAACGCCTTTTGTGGCCAGTTCGCGGCCCAATTTGGCCATTTTTATCGTTGCCGATTCGGAAAGATTGTTTATTCGTTCACTTAAAATACTCATACTGATTGGATTGTTGCGGCAAATATAGAAAATAACTTTCCTGCCGATTGGTGCAGGTTATTTATATTTTTGCAGGATAAAAACAGTATTGTGCAAAGCCAGAAACGGATCATTCTTTATGCCCTGATCACCGGAGCAATCTTGATGGTGGCTAAATTTACTGCGTATTTTATTACCGATTCCAACTTTATTTTGACGGATGCAGCCGAAAGCATTGTGAATGTGGTAGCCAGCGCTTTTGCTTTTTTCAGCATCTGGTTTTCTGCCCGCCCGCGCGATATCAACCATCCTTACGGCCACGGCAAAGTGGAGTTTTTCTCCGTTTTTCTGGAAGGCGCGCTCATCATGATCGCGGGCATCATCATCATTTTAAAATCTGTCTATAATCTTTTTTTTCCGCACGAAGTGCATCAATTGCTGATTGGTGCCGTCATTATCGGTATCACTGGCATCATTAATGGTTTACTTGGTTTTTACATGATCAGGCAAGGAAAAAAAATGCTTTCCATTACGATTGAAGCAGACGGCAGGCACCTGATAACCGATGCCGTAACCAGCGCGGGTTTGGTGCTAGGTTTGGTGCTGATCGATTTGACCAAAATCCGGCTGCTGGACAGTATTCTTTCTATCGCGGTTGGTTTGTTTATTGTTTATACGGCTTATAAACTGGTGCGCAAATCTGTTGCGGGTTTGATGGACGAAACGGACTTTAGCATGGTGGATGACATCCTCAAGATCCTAAACCAAAACCGGAAAGTGGAATGGATCGACATACACAACCTGCGCGCACAGCGTTATGGCAACGAGTTGCATATTGATTGCCACATGACGCTGCCGAATTATTTCGATTTAACACGTGTGCATCAGGAAGTTTCGCAGGCAGATGCGTTTGTGAACAAGTTTGCACACATCAAAACGGAATTTTTTATTCATGCCGATCCTTGCCTGCCCGAATGTTGTTACTATTGCCGGATGCCGAATTGCCCCATCCGTTCACAGGAAAAAACGGTGGATTACAAATGGGACATGGAAAGGGTTACGCAAAATAAAAAGCATTTTGCAACGGATGAAACTTTTGCAATCGGGCACGAATAACAGAATGCTTCTTTTATCACCCTAAAATCATGATCGAAAAATATCCTTTTAATGTACGGGTTTATGGTTTGCTACTGAATGAAAAAAATCAATTATTGATCAGCGATGAAAAAGAATACGGGATGCTTTTCGCCAAATTTCCGGGCGGAGGTTTGGAATACGGCGAAGGTTTGATCGAAGGCTTGAAGCGCGAATTTATGGAAGAGTGTTTATTTGAGATCGAGATCATCAGTCATTTTTATACTACCGATTTTTTCCTTAAATCTGCCTTTAACGATTCGCAGATCATCAGCGTTTATTATCTCGTCGAAAACACTTCCCCCATAAATTTACCGGTAAAAACAGTACCGTTTGATTTTGATAAAGCAGGTGAAGATGGGATTTATCAGTCGTTCCGTTGGCTTGATTTGAATGAGCTTAAAATAAATGATGTCACTTTTCCAGCGGATCAAAAAGCTGTGGAATTACTTTTGAATACGATAAAATGAATTGGACTGAACGCGATTTAAAGGTAATCTGGCATCCTTATACGCAAATGCAAACCGCTTCGCCGCCCATTACCATTGTTCGTGGTGAAGGCGCGCTTTTATTTGATGATGAAGGAAAAGCTTATCTGGATGCGGTTTCTTCCTGGTGGGTGAATATTCATGGCCACGCACATCCCTACATTGCGGAAAAAGTCTCTGCCCAGCTTAAAATTTTGGAGCATGTGATATTTGCAGGTTTTACCCATCCAACTGCAATAGAACTTGCTGAAAACCTGCTTGCTATCCTTCCTCAAAACCAACAAAAAGTATTTTATTCAGACAATGGTTCTACGGCAGTGGAAGTTGCATTGAAAATGTGTATGCAATTTTGGAGCAACCAGGGCAGGCCGAGAACAAAAATTTTGGCTTTTCACCATGCTTATCACGGCGATACGTTTGGAGCGATGTCTGTAAGTGCCCGCAGCGCTTTCACCGCTTCTTTTGACCCTTATTTGTTTGAGGTGGAGTTTATTGATCTGCCAAATGCGGAGAATATAGAAGCCATAAGCCATCAGCTATCAGCTATCAGCCATGAACTAATTTGCTTCATCTTTGAGCCTTTAATTCAAGGTTCGGCGGGAATGCTGATGTATGAAGCCCAATATCTGGATGAACTGATGGCGCATTGCAAGCAGGAAGGAATTTTAACGATTGCCGATGAAGTGATGACGGGTTTCGGACGTACCGGAAAACGTTTTGCCTGTGATCACTTGCAGGAAAAACCCGATTTGATGTGCTTTAGCAAAGGCTTAACGGGAGGAACGATGCCGCTTGGGGTCACCACTTGTACCAATCAGATTTACGAAGCTTTTTTGTCGGAAGATAAACACAAAACACTTTTTCACGGGCATTCTTTCACGGCAAATCCTGTTGCTTGTGCCGCTGCTCTGGCCAGTATGGAATTGTTTCTTCTGCCGGAAACGATGAAAAATATGGAAAGGATTTGTAAACGGCACCAACTTTTTGCCGATAAAAACAGCATCAACCCAAAACTAAAAAACGTCCGCCAAACCGGAACGATCCTGGCGATGGAGTGGAATACCGATAATGAAACTTCCTATTTCAGCAATTTGCGTGATCGGCTTTACCAGTTTTTCCTCAATAAAAACATCATTTTAAGGCCTCTCGGCAATATTATTTATTTTTTAACGCCTTATTGTATCACTGATGCGCAATTGGACGAGCTTTACGCTGCTGTTGAAGATGCACTCGAAAAAATATAAACCATGAAATTGAACACCATACTTTCGGCTATCGTTTCCAATCTGCAACTACATGCCAAATGGCTAAACACTTTATCATTAATGGAAAACACCGGTGCCCGGAAGATTTCTGCAAGTGAAGATACCGAAACAGTAACTTATATCATTTTAAAACATGCCGCGGAAGAACATCGCCATGCTTTTTATTTGAAAAAGCAATTGGAAAAATTAGGGGAAAACTTATGTCCAACTTATGCTGCTGATTATTTGCTCGCTCCGCAGGACAGCAAAGTTTATCTCAACCGATTGGATCTGGAAGTTTGCCGTTACCTGAAAACTGAACTTGGATTGAATGGAAAAGAACTTCGTTTTGCTGCTTATTTATTGGTTACTTATGCCATTGAAGTTCGTGCCGATGAATTGTATCCAATTTACCAGGAATTTTTGAGTGATGCCGAAAGTAAAGTAAACGTAAAATCGATTATTCTGGAAGAAGAAGGACACTTGGAAGAAATGCTGAACCAGTTGCGGCAATTCTCCCCCGATTGGGAAATTCATGCACAAAAAGCAGTAACTATTGAAACGGCTTTGTTTGAAACCTGGGTTGAAAGTTTGGAAAAAGAAGTTTTGGTTGATGTTGGATAATCACTCGTTTTTGTCATCCCAACGATAGGAGGGATCATCTTTCAACAAAACATTTCAGAAATTATAGTGATAAAAGAAGTAAAAATTTATCGCTTTGAAGAAGATTTCTCCCTATGATCGAAAGGACGGCGAAAAGTCTTGTGATGCAAGTGTAGCTAAACGTCCATCCAGTCCAAATAATCATATTTTAAATTTGGATGCAAGCTTTTGATCACATTTTCCGAATATGCTTCTTTTATGCCATTAAAAACAATACGGTTGATTGGAATATTTTTTTGCTTCAGCATTTCGATGGAAAGCAAAGTATGGTTGATGCTTCCCAAATAATGCATTACCACTAAAACCACTTCAGCTTGTAATTGTAAGATCAAATCGATCATCAAAAATTCGTAATTTAACGGAACCATCAATCCGCCTGCACCTTCGATAATTAATTGGTTTTGAGTTTTTGGGAGAACAATTTTACTTGGATCAATCACCAAACCATCCAGGTCGGCAGCTTTATGCGGGGAAAAAGGTTGTGTCAATCTGTAAGCTTCGGGATGAAAAACGGAAGTTGGATTTTTAACCAGGCTTCTAACTTTCATCGTATCCGTTGCATCCAAGTCTCCTGATTGGATGGGTTTCCAGTAATCAGCCTGCAGCGTTTCTAACAAATGTGCAGCAACATAAGTTTTGCCAACGCCAGTTCCAATGCCGGTTACAAAGAGGGGTTCCCGGTTGCCAGTTGTCGGTTTCCTGTTGCGGGTTGTAAGTTTATCAATCATAGTTTCAGATTAAAATGTACAACTTAAAATGTATAGTTTATCAAAGTTGTCAGCGCGTTGATTTCTTCTGCCGTATTATAACTATGGAGGCAAATCCGCAATCTTTCCATTTTGGCAGGAACCGTCGGGCTTAAAATTGCACGCACATCCAATCTGTTTTTTTGTAAATGTTCAGCTTTAATTTTAGCATTTGTATTTCCCGGTATCAGAACGGATTGAATTGCGCTGTTGCTTTCGATCAAAGTTTTGCCATGCTTCTTTTGCATCTCATTTTTAAATAACAAAATCAATTCTTTCAGTTTCTTCTGTTCTTGCTGAGAATTTTCCAACAGTTGATAAGCCATTTTAGTGGTTAGCAATTGATGAAAAGACGGGGCTGTGGTATAAATAAAAGGCCGGGCAAAGTTGATCAGATAATCCCTTAAATTTTTACTCCCTAAAACGATGGCACCGTGCGAACCAAGCGCTTTTCCAAATGTTACGGTTCTTGCAAAAACCTGATCTTCCAAATGTAGTTGCTGCACCAAACCACGGCCAAAAACGCCTGTTGCATGTGCTTCGTCCACAATTAAATTTGCGTTATATTTTTCCATCAATGCTGCCATTTCCGCAAGTGGCGCTTCATCACCATCCATCGAATACACGCTTTCTACTGCCACATAGCAAATCCCTTTAGCATTTTTAAGCTTGGTTTCCAGGTCATCCAAATCATTGTGTTTGAAAGAATATCGGTTGGCATAACTTAACCTTGCGCCATCCATGATGCAGGCGTGTATCAGTTCATCCGTAATAACCGTATCACCGCGATGGGGCAAACAGGAAAACAAGCCCAGGTTGGCATCATACCCGGAATTAAAGATCAATCCGGCTTCTGCTTCATGAAAATCAGCAATTTGCTGTTCTAATTCTTCAACAAAAACGGTGTTTCCGGTCAATAATCTCGAGCCGCCCGATCCATTTAAATAATCCGGATACTTTTTGATCTCTTGCAGGATTAGGGTTTTCAATTTAGAAGACCTGGCAAAACCAAGATAATCATTCGAACAAAAATCTATTAATCCGGATGCTGTTTTTAGCACCCTAAAATTGTTACGCTGCAAACGTTCGGTTAATTTTTTTTGAATGAAATCTTCTGCCTGGTTCATCACATTAATTTGATGCTAAAATAAGAAAAGCGGCTCAGGGCCGCTTTTCAGGAATAAATTTAAAGTTATTTTTGAGGTGAAGGAGGGGCACCGCCGCCGCCATTTTGCATTCTTGCACGCATTTGGGCTTGCTGGTCGGCTATCAATTTATCATAAGCCGTAGCCTGGTCTGCTGTTAACAAAGCTTTAACTTTGGTGCTCATAGCCTGCCTGATCGGCATCATCCCTTGCATCATCGCCTGGCGGTCACCATTGGCAGCAGTTCTTACACTGTCCATTTTGGTGCTTTGCATTTGCATAATGGAAGTAATTTTAGCTGTTTGATCATCTGATAACTTCAATTGTGTTTGCAATTGTTTGGCCTGTTCTTCCGGAGACCTGCGCTGGCCGCCTTGGGCCATACTTAAAGATGTGATGCCTGCAATAAAGCTAAGCATTAACAATAATTTTTTCATGATTTTTAGTTTTAGTTTATAGGATTAAAGATAACGTCCTATAGTTTAACTCAAAACTTGTAACTTAATTGTTGCCTTGCTGCAAACTGGCGATTGATTTTTGCATTTGTGTCATCATCGAAGTCAAACTCTCCAAAGTTGGATCGGGCGTTGGTTCCGGGAAGTGCATCGAAATATAAGCTTTCGATTTCCAGATCTCCAAAATATCTTCCGGGCTGATTTCATAAGGCTCGTAAACCGGGTTGTCCGAAACCAGTTTCAGCTTTTTATTGGCTTTAAATTTATTGCCGATCCGTTTATAAACTACGCCATCGTCTTTGCTGATGACCACATAAGTTTCACCTGATTTAATTTCGGCCCAATTTTCCAAATATTCTGCCACAATAATAGAACCCGGATAAACAGGCAGCATAGAATCGCCGGTGATTTCAAATGCGCGGTAAGTACCTTGTTTCAGCATGGGCAAATGAAACTTGGGCAACTGGCTGATAAACTCAGGATCGGCGTAACCGTTTAAATAACCGGCACTGGCTTTAAAGGGGACCAGCTCAATATTTTGGCGGTCATTCTGATCTACAGAAATACTTAAAACGCGCACATTGTTGTTTTCTGCCTTTTGTTTCGGCGGATATTTATCATTTATATCTTCATTTATAAAATCCCCAATCGGGATTTCGAAGAAACTTGCTATCAGATTTAGCAATTCGTACTTCGGGTCAGCGCGGTCTTCCTCATAAGCACCAACTAATGATCTTTTTATATTTAACTGATCTGCAAACTGTTGCTGCGTTAATCCTTTTTTCTTTCGAAGGTATTTAATATTAGATGAAATTTTTGACATAAAATTTGGTATTGCTAAATATATTAGTAGTTTTGTGCTCATAAAATTAGTAATAAATATTTATTATGCAAAATTTAAAAGCTAATAAGGCTCCAAAAACAGGAAAAAAGATTATGTACATTATTACTGACCGTAACCGGAACAGTTTGCACGTTGGCATGTGCTCTGATCTGGTGAAAACGTTGCAGTTTTACCAGCAGATGCCCAACTTGTTTTTTAACAGTTCGGACCAGTTGAACCGTTTGATCTATTTTGAAGAATTAAACTCGGAGGCTATTGCTGTAAAGCGGTTTGAAACGGTAAGCTGTTTCACCAGAAGCCAGAAAGAAAAAATGATCCGCTCTGTAAACCCGGACTGGGTAGATTTAACGCTGGGGTTAAAATATGAATTCGCTTTAAATTAATAAAGCGAATTCACCTATTTTATATCGATAAAAGAAGTATGCGGTTATTTCTTCACAAACTTAAATGCGCCGGAATTCATGCAATAACGTTTTCCGCCTCTGTCTGCTGGACCATCATCAAAAACGTGTCCTAAATGGAAACCAGTACTCTTTTCAATCACTTCATCACGATCCATACCGTAACTGCTGTCGTGCACGATCTCGATTTTACCTGGATCAATCGGTTTAACAAAACTTGGCCAGCCCGTTCCGGATTCAAATTTGTCACTGGAAGAAAATAAAGGTTCGCCGGTTGCCGCACTTATATAAATACCATTTTGATGGTTGTTGTAATATGCATTTTTAAAAGGGGCTTCGGTGCCTCTTTGTACCATAATTTCGTATGCCGTTGGTGATAAATTTTTTTTCCATTCGGCATCGGTTTTTACAATTTTTCTTTTAGGCTGATTTTTGCCGGAATTATTTTGGCCATTGATATTCTGGCATCCGAATAAACTAACAGATGCAGCAGTAATTGCAATTAATAGATAGCGTTTCATGTTTTAATAAACGAATTTTTTTTTGAAAAAGTTTGTAAGATATAAGGGCATCTCTAAAAACGCTCCTTTTCCTCTCCAATGGAGAGGAATTAAAGGTGAGGCCAAATAAATAATACGGGTTTTTAGAGATGCCCATAAGTCAATATATAGTCGGGTTGTCAAAACTTATATTTTGCAACCAGCGTAAATATGTAAAATTGTTTAACCAAACTTTAGCCATGTCTCTTTACAAAAAACTCGGTTTACTTGAATTTAAAATGATTTCATGGAAGGTAAGAAACGGAATAAAAATATTGCGCATTGCCTTAGGTATTATTTTCTTTTGGTTTGGCGTACTTAAATTTTTTCATGGTTTGAGCCCGGCAGAAGTGCTGGCCATTCGTACAATAAGTAAACTGACGTTTGGTTTAATTTCGGGGAATGTTTGCGTTTATATTCTGGCAACTTGGGAAACTTTGATTGGATTAGGCTTGCTTACCGGTTTTATGCTTGATTTTACACTGCTGTTGTTGTATTTTCAAATGGCAGGCACTTTTTTACCGATGCTGTTTTTTCCTCAGGAAATTTTTGCACATTCTATTTTTATACCAACAATGGAAGGGCAGTACATCATTAAAAATTTAGTATTGATCAGTGCCGGAATTGTAATCGGATCAACAGTTAAAGGTGCCGGAATGATTGCCGGGCCGGGGGCAGAAGACCTGGCTAAAAAGTACAATTCCAGGTTTTTTATTAAACAGGAAGAAGAAAATGCGGTACTTGTAAATGCTTCAACCAAAAGTCAAATTTAATCGGTCAGCAAATCAATACAATGTACTTTCAACAATTTTAAACGGTTGTTCAAAGAAGCCAAGCCGGTTTTATCATTCATTTTCTGATATAAACTTTTGATCAGGTTCAAGGTCTGCCCGTCTGGGTCACAAGCTTCTGCCTTTTCCAAATGAGGCAATGCTGTTTTTATCAACCTAAAATATTGAGACTGATATTTCTCATAAGCTACACGGTTTGTTTTGGATTGGTTGATCTTTTCCACCAAACCATTGGCAGGCAGCAGATATAAGTAACCCAATGCCCGGTGTGCCACAAAATAATCAGGCACGGCTGCAACTACCTTTTTATTGTAAACAATCGCTTTTTCGGGCTGGTCCTGATCTTCGTAAAGTTTAGCCAGGCTTCTGTAAAAATTGATTTGTGCTTTTGCAGGAAGCTTTTCCGGATTATGCAAGATGCTGTCTGCCTTTTGCAGTGCAATATTGGGTTGTTTTTTAAATTGTGCTTCGTTAAAATCGAGGTACTGGTTATAAACTTTCGTATTTACTTGTGCAAAACCAGGGGCCGCAATTATCACCAGCAGGAAAATACATACTGTTTTTACCATATAAAAATAGGTGTGGACAAAAAATTCAAAAACAAGATACAACATATTTTCCTGACGATGCTTCTTTTACACATAAAATTTCTTGTTCATTAAAAAGAAATATATTCGTGTGCAATTTCTTTCTCAACCAAACCCTAATAAAGTGAAGAAAAATTTTCCTGTCCTGGCAGCGGTAGCAGCCTTTTTATTGTTCCTGCTTCCTTCGTGGTCAGTCAAAAAACAATACTTATACCCGTTTCAAGATCCTGATTTATTTGTAGAAGCAAGGGTGAATGACCTGGTTTCCCACTTAACATTAGAAGAAAAAGTTTACCAGATGCTTAATTCGGCACCTGCAATCCCGCGACTAAATATTCCCGCTTACAACTGGTGGAACGAGTGTTTGCATGGTGTGGCGCGCACGCCTTTTAAAGTTACCGTTTATCCGCAGGCCATTGCCATGGCAGCTACTTTTGATGCCAATTCCCTGCATCAAATGGCAGATTATACTGCAGAAGAAGGCCGTGCCATCAATAACGAAAGCATAAGGACCGGCAAAACGGGCATTTATCTCGGCTTAACCTACTGGACGCCAAACATCAATATTTTTCGTGACCCGCGCTGGGGAAGAGGACAGGAAACTTATGGTGAAGACCCTTATCTGACCGGAACTTTGGGAAAAGCATTCGTTTCTGGATTGCAGGGAAATGACCCGAAGTATTTAAAAGCTGCGGCCTGCGCTAAACATTACGCTATTCATAGCGGACCAGAACCTTCCCGGCATGAGTTTAACGTCAACATAAGCGATTATGATTTATGGGATACTTATCTGCCCGCTTTTCGGGAATTAGTGGTAAATGCAAAAGTGGCGGGCGTAATGTGTGCTTACAATGCTTTTAAAGGCCAGCCTTGCTGCGGAAACGATTTGCTGATGAATAATATCTTGCGCAACGAGTGGAATTTTAAAGGTTACGTAACTTCGGACTGCGGTGCAATAGATGATTTTTACCGGCACCATAAAACAAGCGCAGACGCAGAAAGTGCCGCTGCCGATGCTGTTTTACATGGAACGGATGTAGAATGCGGAAATATAACCTATCAATCACTGATTAAAGCTGTACAAGATGGAAAGCTGACCGGGCAGCAGTTGGACGTTTCTGTAAAAAGGTTGTTTACCATTCGTTTTCGTTTGGGCATGTTTGATCCGAAGGAAAATGTAAAATTTGCCCTAATTCCGTTAAGTGTTTTAGAAAGTCCGGCACATCAGGAACATGCCTTAAAAATGGCGCAGCAATCTATTGTTTTGCTGAAGAACGAGCAGCAAACACTCCCGCTAAGTAAAAAATTAAAGAAGATTGCCATTTTAGGTCCGAATGCAGATAACCCTGTTACCGTTTTGGGAAATTACAACGGACAACCATCAAAAATAACGACGCCGTTACAGGCAATTAAAGAAAAGCTGGGCGATCAAACAGAAGTTTATTATGATAAAGCAATTGATTTTACATCAGCCTCAACAGAAAAACCAGATTTTAAAACCCTGACAGATAAAGTAAAAGATGCCGATGCCATAGTTTTTGTGGGAGGCATTTCCCCTGTATTGGAAGGTGAGGAAATGAAGGTAAATCAGCCAGGTTTTAATGGCGGCGACCGTACTTCCATTGCTTTGCCGGAAGTGCAAACAGAATTGTTAAAAGCCTTGAAAGCAACAGGAAAACCGGTTGTTTTTGTAATGATGACAGGCAGCGCGCTTGCAATGCCCTGGGAAGCAGAAAATATCCCGGCAATTGTAAATGCCTGGTATGGCGGGCAAGCGGCAGGAACCGCATTAGCCGATGTTTTATTTGGTGATTATAATCCGGCTGGTCGCTTGCCTGTTACTTTTTACAAAAGCGACCAGGATTTGACCGCCTTCCAGGATTATTCCATGAACAACCGCACTTACCGTTACTTTAAAGGGCAACCTTTGTATTCTTTTGGTTACGGCCTGAGTTATACCAACTTTAAATACGCGCAACTCCAAGTGCCGTACCAAATCCCTGTCGGTAAAAACACCATTATCAGTGCAAGCGTAACCAATGCAGGGAAAATAGATGGGGAAGAAGTGGTACAGCTTTACTTATCGCACACAAAATCACAAGTGAATGCACCAATAAGAGCTTTAAAAGGATTTAAGCGGATATTTTTAAAAGCCGGGGAAAGTAAAAACGTCAGTTTTACTTTAACAACGAAGGATTTATCTTTGGTTGATGAGCAGGGAATTTTAAAACAACAACCCGGAAGCATCTTGATTAGTGTAGGCGGAAGCCAGCCGGATGCACAAACACAGGCAAGCAAAAAAACGGTTGGGAAAGTGATGCGGGTGATTTGAGGTGGGGGTTTGATTGGAGTTATTCTTGATTGAATAGCTTCGATCTAAATAATTTAAAAATAAGAGCCTGTTTAAATTTTTGTCAATTTATTTTCTATGCTTCTTTTATCGTCTAAAAAATGGTAAAGCATGATTTGCTTTTTGTGGATATGTTATGTGGTACAAACCACCAATTTTATAGTGCTAAAAGAAGCATTAAGGATTTTTTAAATACAAATTTAAACAGGCAATAAATGTTTATGTTAAATTATTTTGTTAGCCGAAGTATGCTTGAAACTTCTCTAAATGAATAATTGCTGCATTTGCTGCAAACAGAACAGCAAAATTATCTGGCTTAACTACTTCTAATATATCCAGGTTTTTTAGTTTAATTGCTGTTCCTGACATACAAACCATTAACATACCTTTATCACCGCCAACCTCAGCATAATCTATATCAGTTGCAATTATAGCATTACCTCCTAAACTAATCGCTTCCATGCGCAATGCTGATTTACATATGTTCTCACCATTTCTTAGTTTGCTATTTAAACGATTAGATTGCATTCCAAAAAAATCGGAAAATGAAGAACTTATTTCAGATACAACACCTGTTCCTGTTACGCTTTGTGCTGTAACCATTCTTAATACCCTATAATCCCAATCTTTAGGATTCTGCAGAGTTACGACAGGAATAATGGTAAGTAATTTTTCGAATGTTTTTTTAGCATCCTCCATTAATTTTGACCAGGCTATTTTAGCCTGGTTCTGCAAATTAAACACGCAGGTTGTGCAATAAGCGGGAGATTTACTTTCTGTGAACTCGTTGATTACTTTTACTTTGTTCTCATCAGTAACAATAATGTTTGAGTTAAAAACACCTGATTTAATTGGTGCTTTACAGTTGGGACAATTTGTATAAATATCGGCCATTAATTTAAGTTTATGTGTTTTCTAAAATATACTTCTTTTACCAACAAAAAAATATTGTTCTCAATTATAAAACCTTCTATCAAAACAAATCATCCACAGCTTTACAAAAAATATGTCCGATCAGAATATGCATTTCCTGGATCCGTGCAGTAATATCCGAAGGAACAACAATATTCAAATCGCACAGATCATTCATTTTTCCGCCATCGCGGCCGGACAAGCCTAAAGTTTTGCATCCCATTTTCTTGGCTGATTCAAAAGCTTTGATCACATTGCTGCTGTTTCCGCTGGTGGAAATACCCAGGAAAAGATCGCCTGGCTGTGCCAATGCTTCCAGCTGACGGCTGAAAACGTTTTCAAAACCATAATCGTTGCTGATGGCGGTGAGGGCAGAAGTATCTGTAGAAAGCGCAATGGCAGCCAAAGGTTTTCGTTCTTTTACAAAACGGCCCGTAAATTCGGCAGCAATATGCTGCGCATCCGAAGCGCTTCCGCCGTTTCCGGCAATCAGCAGTTTGTTCCTGTTCAAAACGGTTTCGGTGATCATGGCGCACCCATTTTCTATCGGTAAAAGAAGCATTTCGATAACTTTGCCGATCAGTTGCTGATGGTTGTATAATTCTGCTGCTACCATTTTAACTGTTGTTTTCCATATCTTCTATCATTTCTGCTAAAGTTGTGGTTGCACTTCCCACACGCCTGATGACGATTGCAGCCGCATGATTTGCCAGTCCGCAAGCTTCATAAACGGTAAAACCGGATGCAATAAAGTAAGCTAAAGTGGCCAGGACGGTATCGCCGGCACCGGTTACGTCAAACACTTCGGTAGCTTTAACTTCCAAAAGATCATAACTGTTTTTGGTTAAAATGGCCATCCCTTCTTCTGATAAAGTAACCACCAAGTAAGCTACGTCTGTCAGTTCAAATAGGGTTGAAGCTGCTTTTTGCAGGTCTTCTATCGTACCGATCTTTTCTATTTTAACCGCTTGCGCAATTTCTTTTTTATTGGGTTTGATGATAAATGCACCTTTGTATTTTTCAAAATCCAGTCCTTTCGGGTCAACGATCACTTTTTTGTCCAGCAACTTGCAATGTTGGATAATACGTGCACAAAGCGAAGGACAAAGCACGCCTTTGTTATAATCGGAAAGTACAACAACATCAACCCGGTTTAAAAGCGGCATGATCCTGTTGAACAGTTCTTCTTCGCAAGTACTGCCGATTGGTTGGTCCACTTCCCGGTCTATCCTTACAATCTGATGGCTGCCTACAATAACCCGTGTTTTCAATGTGGTGATCCTTTGCGGATCAATAACAATAGCTTGTGTGTCCGCTTGTTCATCAGCCAGCATTTTCAGCAGTTCTTTACCGGCATCGTCTTCCCCGATCACACCGGCTACAATCACCTTGGCGCCAAAAGAAAGCAGGTTTTGGGCTACGTTTCCTGCACCGCCCAGCGTACCTGATTCGTTTTGCACATTCACTATCGGTACCGGTGCTTCCGGCGACAAGCGGCTGGCATCGCCCCAAATGTACTGGTCGATCATCAGGTCGCCAATAATCAATATTTTTGGTGGGTTAGGGTTATTTTGTATAGAACGTAACTTATCGATCAACATCAGTTTTTGTGGCAAAAGTATTATTTGAAGTGCAAGGAATGAAATATATTCGGTTTGCGTAGAAAGAGGTGAGGTAGTGGCAGCATTTTTTTACCACTAAAAGAAGCTTAACGGCACGACCAATTCAAAACGGTTTGAGCCGTTTCCGCCAAAAAGGTCACGGTCTGTCAAATGCGTGTAGCGAAAACCAAAAGTAAATGGCAGTTCGTTCCATAAACTCGAATCAAAATAAATTTCTGTACCGGCTGAACGAAAATTAGCTTTGAAAGGCTGGCCGTTGCTAAAAGTATCTGTGGCATGCAAGTAGTCATAAAACACGTTGGTACGAATACGCAGCAGGTAAAAAAAGCTGGCAAAACCGGCATCCGGATAAGCCACCGGGAAATGATAGTTGACGGAAAGCTTGTTCATCCGGTTTAAATTTTCGGCAGTGTAACCCCTGGAAAAAGGAAGCTGGTTGGAAAAAAGGCTCAATCCGTTTGCGCCATTGTGCTGCTGATAAACGGCATTGATCACTAAACTGTTGTTTTTAAATAAGCCCGGAAAATAAAAACAACCATTGGCCAGAAACTGGTTGGCACTGTAACGGGTAACAGCAGTTTGATAATTGAAAGAAATATTTTGTGCCAGGCTTGGATAAATTTGCTGGTAAGCTTTCTGGTTTCGGCTGCTGAAACGGACCGTATTGTCTAAATAACTGTAAGACCGCGTACCGAACAAAGCTTGAAAAGCACCGGTATATTTGCTCTGGTTATAAACATAATTGCTGCCCAAATTTAAATTGCTGAACGTGCGGCCATTGCTAAAGGTAAACGGAAGGGTAAAGCCGCCTTGTATTTGCGTTTCATTCCAGTAAATATCATTGCCGCGGTAAAGCGATCTGCGGTTAAAAGTATAATTGACACCGCCGGACAGATACGGAAACAAAGCGCCATAAATTGCATCAAAACCAATTTTTTTATAACCTTCGTTACGGTTATAAGTTCCGTAAAGATCAGATAGAAAAGTGTTCAAAATATTTTCCCCGGCTAAATAAAGCGTGTAATCCGGATCAGTAAAAGAAGGGATTAAACTATGGAAATTAAACAAGTGCGAAGCGCCTGCATATTTTTCAACCGGAAAAGTTTTATCAGGAACGGAAGCCAGCAAATTTGCATTGTTTTTCTCCAGATCGCTGATGCCAAAATCAGCAGGGGCTGAAGCTAACTCTGCTTCGGCAATTGGTTGCCAGTTGATCTCTCTTTTTTCGGTTTGATGTAACTGATAACCGGTTGCCGTAAAACTGTTGTACAAAATCTGGTGACTGTTTAGGGCCGCCTGATAATTGCCGATAACCGAATTTAAAGTTGGGTTTTTAAGTTGATACAGTTTCTGGTTTGATAAGGTGAGTGCAAACAAAGCGTCGTTCTTTTCCTGCGAAGCGGTAAAATAAACGGTGTCTTTTTTAATCGTTGGAAAGCCAACCACCCTGAAACTATAAGGCGTTAAAGCAGTAAGCACGCCATTGTTTAAATTGATCCTGGCAAGGCTCATCTTACCATCCGCATTTCTAACAGCAGAAACCACAGTCTCACTATCGAGGAATTTTGGATAAGTATAGATCAGGTTTTGTGGGTTAGGAATAACTTTGATCACTTTTCCACTTGTAACATCTATCAAATGCAGTTCGCTTTTTCCCTGCGGGGATTGTTGGACGGCGATGACCGTTTGCCCGTCTTCACTCAAATCCGGTGAAAAATATTTGCTTCTTTTAGTGATGGTTTTTTGGGTTCCGGTTGCTACGTCCAGCAATTGCAAACTGCTGTAATCTTTATAACCCCAGCGCAAATCCGGGCGGTAGGCCGCATAAACAATTTTTCCGTTCCGGTACGAAAACTGGTTGTCCAACGAAGCATCACGAATGCGGACTACCTTTTCTATGCGACCGGTGCGCAACACAAACTGATGCACTTTGTTGTATGCTGTTTTTACATAGATAAAAGAAGTATCGTTGATAAAAGCCGGAAACTCCTCGTTGGCTACAAAATGTTTAGGCTGTTGCTGTTTACCATCTTCCGTAGCAAACTGTTTTTTAAAATAATCTACCCCCTGGGTCCTGAACTGCTGATAACTTACGCCTGAATACTTTTTTACAGCCCCGCGAAAAGTGCTTTTAACGGCCGCGGCATCATGCGTTACTTTTTTCCAGAAATCATCGCCGTACTTTTCCCTTCCGTAAGCAACTTCCATATAACCCAGAGGATAATGATCGGGCACAAAATCCTGGTACGAGCCGTTGCGCAGCTTCATCCAATTGTAGTTTTTATCTGCCGCCCATAGCGAGCGGTAACCGTTATAAAAAAAAGGCAAACGGCCACGGCCTTGTTTGCTGGTTAAAGTTTCGTTAAAAACAGCATCACCTTCGTAAAACCAATTGGGTACGGTTAAAGTATTGAGCACAGCTTGTCCGCCTTCGCCAAAAAGGATATGAAAAACTTTGCTCAAGCCGACATCAAAATTATTGTATTGTTGAACGTGCCGGTATTCGTGGATGGCCAATTGATCTGTCCAACGCAAACTGCCCAGTTCAAAGCTGTTCTGGTTGGGCGTTAAATAATATTCACTGCGAAAAGGGGCCAAACCAACATAACCGTTGGAAATAGTGGTTTGGTTTTGAAGGACGATGTTGATTTTTCTCTGCCGCAACCCAATCGTGGGTGCAATACCACCGTTCATATAACTGATGATGTTGGCTATACGGTTGGCAGAAGAATCTAACCCATTTGGAAATATTACCCGAAAAGTTGGTGTATTGATCTGCTGCCATTTTATAGAGGGGGGATTACCGCCAAACACCTGTGCATGCAACGGACGTATAAAAAAGGCAGATAAAAACAGCATTACAGCAAACTTGGACAAAGCAGACATCTTTTATAAGCGATTAAATTACCGGACGGAAATTAATCATTAATTTATCTTTCCGGTAACCGGATATTTTGTATGCTAAAAATTCCATTGTTAATTTTTCTTTTTGTCCGATATTTTTTTTAGTGCTTTATCTAACTCGTCTGTTTCCAACGTGTCCAATTGTTTTTGGTATTTTTCAAATTCCTTAAAAGCAAATTCTTCTGCCTGCCCGTGACTTATTTTCCCAACATGTTCTAAAATTTCGCGGTCATTTAAAGTAAGAAAGCCATGCAGTTTTGTAATCCAGTCTTTCATGTACATGGGCTTACGTTGCAATGCTTGTAACTCTGCAAATTCGAGATATTGATTGATGATACGATTGAGTTGGTTCAGTTCATCTTCATTCAAATAATTCTTTGCAACTATTGTATCCTGTTTTTTGATTTGTCCGCCCGGATAATTCGTTAAGCCCATATTTGGTTTAGTTGCATTGGCTCTTCGCACAATCAGTTCTGCTGCTGTATGGGCATGTATTGCCCAGTGAAATTTATTTTGAATGGTTGCAAAAAAATCCCGGGTAACATTATTGTTTTGATCATAGTCGATACTTGTCGCATAAATATCGCATACTTTGCGATAGAAAACTTTTTCGCTACTGTGTATATCCCGGATGCGGGAAAGAAGCTCATCAAAATAATTATTTCTTGCTTCTTTCAACCGCTCATCATCCAGCACAAAACCTTTGATGATATATTCCTTTAACCGTTGCGTAGCCCAAATACGGAAATGAGTGCCAACATGGGATTTAACCCGGTAACCAACTGATATGATCACATCAAGATTGTAGTATTGAGTAGGCCGTTTTACCCTCCTTTTACCTTCCAATTGAACTGTCAAGTAATCCTTGACTGTTGAATTTTCATCCAATTCCCCTTCTTCAAAAATATTCCTGATATGCAAACTGATATTTTGCTTTGTGGTTTGAAAAAGCTCAGCCATTTGGTTTTGGTTCAGCCAAACTGTTTCATTCTCTATCCTTACATCAACTTTAGTGTTGCCGGATGAGGACTGATAAATTAATATTTCGCCTTTTTGCTCCATCAGCTAATATTATAGAATTTTTTGTTCAATGCAATATCATCCTGATTTATTTTTTGAAGTAGTGTTTTTTTAGAAGAATATTGCCGGAGTTTTCAACAAAATGTGGCAGATGCAAACCCGTCAGTTTTTGCACGCCTTCCTCTACACTAACATGACACGCCGTTGCAAAAAACGCCTAACTTTGCGGCTTGTTAAGCAATTATCATGGCTAAAGTTTCAATTAATTTAACAACCGGTTCTATCCAGCAGGAAGAAATTATTGTAGGTATTGATCTCGGTACAACCAATTCGCTGGTGGCTTTTATCAATCCAGACAAGCAACCCCAGGTGATCAACGATACCGGCAAAGGTGTGCTGGTGCCTTCCGTTATTCATTTTGGGGATCAGGGCGAAATTACGGTTGGAAACGAAGCTAAAAGCTATTTGATCAGAGATCCGCAGAATACTATTTTTTCCGTAAAAAGATTATTGGGCCGTTCTTACAAGGATGTGGCCGATTACCAAAACTTCTTTTCCTATAAAATTATTGACGACGATACCGAAAGCTTAGTCAAGATTAAAGTTGGTGATGCTTTTTATACGCCGGTAGAACTTTCGGGGTTGATCCTGAAGGAACTGAAAGAACGGGCAGAACACGCCATAAAAACACCGGTAAACAGAGCAGTGATAACCGTTCCTGCTTATTTTAACGATTCGCAACGGCAAGCCACGCGCGATGCAGGTAAACTTGCAGGATTAGACGTGCTTAGGATTGTGAACGAACCAACAGCTGCAAGTCTGGCTTATGGTATTGGTTTAAATCCTGAAGAAGCCAAAACCATTGCTGTTTACGATCTGGGCGGAGGCACTTTTGATGTTTCTATCCTCCAAATTCAAAACGGTATTTTTGAAGTTTTGGCAACCAATGGCAATACATTTTTAGGCGGGGATGATTTTGACCGGTTGATCGTAAATTACTGGATCGAGAAAAACAACCTGCAAAAACAGCATGGTTTGCCGCAGCAGGAATTGCGCTTGAAAGCAGAAGAAGCTAAAAAAGCTTTTGCCTACCAAAGCCTGTTCAACGAAAAAGTAGGTGAAATCTGGTGCACGATAGACATTGAAACTTTTGAAGCATTGATCCTGCCAAAAGTAGAAGAAACGATACAAAGCTGCCGTAATGCGTTAAAAGATGCAGGGTTGGAAATCAATCAGATTGATGAAGTGGTGATGGTTGGCGGTTCAACGCGGACAGCTTTAGTTAAAAAAATGGTAGGCGAATTTTTTAATCGCCCTGTTCATGATGAAGTAAACCCGGACGAAGTAGTTGCGCTGGGCGCTGCAATTCAGGCCGATATTTTGGCCGGGAACCGGACAGATATTTTGCTGCTGGATGTTACCCCGCTTTCCCTCGGCATCGAAACCATAGGCGGTTTGATGGATGTCATTATCCCAAGAAACGCAAAAATCCCAACCAAAGCGGGAAGACAATATACAACATCGATAGACGGGCAAGTGAACATGAAAATTGCGGTTTACCAGGGCGAACGCGATCTGGTAAAAGAAAACCGTAAACTGGCCGAGTTTGATCTGAAAGGCATTCCTTCCATGCCGGCCGGCTTCCCCAAGGTGGATATCAACTTTTTACTAAATGCGGATGGGATATTAACGATTCAGGCTATAGAATTACGGTCGGGCGTAAAACAGGAAGTAGAAGTGAAACCGGCTTATGGTTTAACCGATGCCGAAGTAGAACAAATGCTGATGGACAGCATCACGCATGCACAGGACGATGTACAACAACGGATGCTGATTGAAGCCCGGACAGAAGGCGAACAAATGGTTTATACAGTGGAACGTTTTATATCCAAAAACGTAGCTTATTTAGCAGCAACAGAAATAACCGATACTTTAAAACTGGTGGCCGAACTGAAAGAATCACTGACTTTAGGGGATAAAGATATGATCCTGAAAAGAATTGATACGCTGAATGAATTTACGCGACCATTTGCCGAACGTTTAATGGATTTGGCAGTCGGCACGGCGATGAAAGGCAAAAGTGTAGAATAGGAGGTAATGCTTCTTTTACCGTATAAAAAAAGGTGTCGATTGACACCTTTTTTATATTCAATAAGATTTCAGAAATGTTTATTCGTTTCCGGCAGCTTCCCTGATGGCTTGTTCTTCTTTCAGTTTATCCACATGGTTGGTATCCGCGAATTTATCTGTATTGCCGGCAAAATATTCCAAAATATTGGCAATCGCATCCAAATTATCTGCAATACGCTGGTGCATGTCTGGCAATTCTTTTTCTAATCTTTTATCACTCAGGTCCATATTGTCAACTTCAATTTTTCCTATTTTTTGAATGATTGCCTGCTGGCTGTTTTTCAGGTCTTCCAGCTCATGGACAATTTTTTCCATGGTGGCAAATTTTTTCAAGGTATCCATTTTGCTTCTTTTAAGTGGTGAATTTTATATTGTATGGTTTAGCAACGTTGCTTTAGCGATAAAGTTTTATCAGGATGATTTGCTAAGTCAAAATGCTGAATATAAAATGAAACGGGTTTGGTTTATTTAGTTTAAAAAACTGAGCCGACGACGGGAATCGAACCTGCGACCTACTCATTACGAATGAGTTGCTCTACCAACTGAGCTACGTCGGCTTTAATTGTGCGTTATTTGTTTAAGCTGTTTATCCGTCTTTGTTGTGCAGAATTTGTTTCGGCATCCATAAAAAGATCATATAATGCAAGATGGGTCCTGAAACACAAAGTTTATCACAACAAAAATGCTTCTTTTATCCTTGTAAAATTAATATTTTGATTTGTCTCTTTCTAAGTTATAATGCAATTTAATTTACTGGGCATGCTTCTTTTAGCCCATATTTTTAGGTGAGGTTTTCATCTTTAAACCAAACTTCATCCGGTAGGGAATTGAAATTACCCAGCATATTTATTAATTCCTGCGGATTATTGCTGCTTAAAACTAATTTACGGTTGGCAGGTTTTAAGAAACGGTTTGCAACCATCACGTCCATCTGCTTTAACAAAAAATCGTAAAAACCATTGACGTTGAGCAAGCCGATGGGTTTATTGTGCAAGCCCAGTTGCAACCAGGTGAGCACTTCAAAAAATTCTTCCAGCGTGCCAAAACCGCCTGGCAGCGTAATGATGCCATCGCACAGTTCATTCATCAACTGCTTCCTTTGGTGCATGTTTTCTACCACGTGCATTTCGGTCAGGCCTTTGTGGCCAACTTCTTTGTTCATTAAAAAGCCGGGAATAACACCGATTGCCTTGCCGCCTCGATTCAAAACAGCATCAGCAATTAAGCCCATAACGCCAACTTTCCCTCCGCCAAAAACCAAGGAAATGTTGCGCTCTACCATCAGTTCTGCCAGTTGATCTATTGCAGCTTTCAACTGTTCATCCCCATTAAAATTCGCCCCGCAGAAAACACAAATTGCATTCATCTTCCGAAAGTCGGGATTATGAAGGAATTGAAAGAATTTTAAATATAAAAGTTGTTGGGGCTTTAATTAGATGACTGAGAAGTAAGCGTATTGATTATTTGGTAAATCATCACCCTAACCTAAAGCAGGCCTTTTTGAATGTTGTAAAGGACAAAGACAGAAAGATAAACAACAGAATACAGCAAACTTGCGTCCCCGGTTTTTGAAGTTGACTGGGACAATTGCCGTTTCCGTCACCAGGTTTTACCCCCTAAAAACAGCATCAACAAACAAAAAAGTTTTTTTACAGACACAGTTACTTTTATGCGTTCTTTTCTTCCGGCCTGTCCGGCTTTTCCAACTTCCGGCCTGTCCAACTTCCCTAACTTTCCGACTGCCTCATCATCTCCACAAAATCATCGAACAGATAACGTGAATCGTGCGGGCCGGGAGAAGCTTCCGGGTGATATTGAACCGAGAAAGCATTTTTGCCTTTTACACGGATACCTTCAATCGAATGGTCGTTCAGATTAATGTGTGTGATTTCTACTTTGTCGGAATTTTTTACGGCATCTTGCACCACGCCAAAACCATGATTTTGGGAAGTTACTTCGCAATGGTTTTTAATAATGTTTTTTACAGGATGATTAATGCCGCGATGCCCGTTAAACATCTTTTCAGTAGGAATATCATTAGCCAGTGCAAGCAATTGGTGGCCAAGGCAAATGCCAAACATCGGTTTATCGGCTTCTAAAATATTTTTTACGGTTTTAACGGCGTAATCCATGGCCGCCGGGTCGCCGGGGCCGTTGGAAATAAAATAACCGGTGGGGTTAAACTCCTGCATTTCCTCAAAAGTAGTATAGGAAGGAAAAACACGGGCAAAAACACCGCGTTCGGAAAAGTTGCGCAGGCTGTTTTTCTTCACGCCCAGATCCAAAACAGCAACACGATACTCGGAATTTTCATCACCAATGTCATAAGTTTCATTGGTGGAAACCTGGGATGAAAGTTCCAGCCCGTCCATCGAAGGTACTTTATCCAGCTTTGCTTTTAATGCCTTCAAATCCAAAATTTCCGAAGAAATAATGGCATTCATGGCACCTTTGTCGCGGATGTGGCGCACCAGTTCGCGGGTATCAATATCCGAAATGGAAACGATGTTTTGCTCCTGGAAATAATCCTGGATAGAAAGATTGGCTTCTTTGCGGCTGTACTGGATGTTGTAGTTTTTGCAAACCAAACCGGAGATTTGTATCTGCCCGGATTCAACCTCATCGTGATGAATCCCATAATTGCCGATATGGGCGTTGGTGGTAACCACGATCTGCCCGAAGTAAGAAGGATCGGTAAAAATTTCCTGATAACCCGTCATCCCGGTGTTAAAGCAAATTTCGCCTACTGTTGTGCCGATTTTTCCGGCAGCTTTTCCATGGTAAACGGTACCGTCGGCCAGTAACAAAACTGCCGGAAGTTTGGTGAAGTTAATCATGTCGTGTTAAAAAAGAGTGGATAAAAGAAGCATTTCCTAAAGGGAAAAAACAGGTGAAGCATGCAGGGGACAATAAAAAAGAAGCTTCGGATTTCACAGGGGCAAAGGTAGTTTTTCTGACGGATTTTTAGAAGCACGTTTTGATGATTTTACAAACGGTTGTCCTACATTTACAGCTTTAGAAAATCCAGCTCAAAAACAGTACAACATGTCTGTAAATAAAGAAATTAAAAGAGTAACCACTAATACTTTACAGGAAATGAAACAGCGCGGCGAGAAAATTTCCATGCTTACGGCTTATGATTTTTCGATGGCCACGATTGTGGAAGCGGCCGGAATCGATGTGATGCTGGTAGGCGATTCGGCCTCCAATGTAATGGCCGGGCACGAAACAACGCTGCCGATCACGCTGGATCAGATGATCTATCATGCTTCTTCTGTCGTGAGGGCGGCCAAAAAAGCACTGGTGGTGGTTGACCTGCCTTTTGGTTCTTACCAAGGCAACTCCAAAGAAGCTTTAAATTCGGCCATCCGTATCATGAAAGAAGCGGGGGCACATGCCGTAAAAATGGAAGGCGGAACGGAGATTGCAGAATCTGTGACACGTATCCTGGCAGCAGGGATCCCGGTGATGGGCCATTTGGGTTTAACGCCGCAATCTATTTATAAATTTGGCACTTATACCGTTCGTGCAAAGGAAGAAACAGAAGCGGTGAAGCTAAAAGCCGATGCCCTGGCTTTGCAGGAACTGGGTTGTTTCGGTGTGGTGCTGGAGAAAATCCCTGCAAAATTAGCGCAGGAGGTAACGGAAAGCCTCACTATTCCAACCATTGGCATTGGCGCGGGAGGTAGTTGCGACGGCCAGGTTTTGGTGATCCATGATATGCTGGGCATGAACCAGGGGTTTAAACCAAGATTTTTGCGCCAGTATTTGAATTTGTTTGATGAGATGAGGGGTGCCGTAAAAAATTATATCAAAGATGTAAAGTCGAAGGGTTTTCCGGGGGAAAAGGAGCAGTACTGATCGGTAGCCGGTTTTCTGTTGTCGGTTATGGGCCGTCTGTTGTCAGTTATTTTGGTAGGTTTTGTTTGGACGACAGGAGAGATCTTCTTCCACTAAAACTTTTTACATATTTTAGGTTGATAAAAGAAGTATAAGTATGGGCTATTGGCGCTTTTGAAGAAAGGTTTCTGCTGTTCTAAACAAGCTGACAGGAATTCCCTGATGCTTCTTTTATCGGTATAAAATTAGTGTTTTCTGTTCTTCTTATAAGTTTGAGCACGGATTTTGCTGTTTACAAGATCAGTTTTTATATCTTCATCATTTCAAGGTTCTTATCAATATGAAACGCTGTAACAATAACCTGTTTTTAATGGCTGCCCTGCTGATCGTTTTTTTGTTTGGTTTCAAACCTGCTTCGGCACAAAACACAAGGGCGCAAAAAACTGCCGCAAAAAAACAGACCATAAAGAAAATGGTGGATAACCAGAACTATGTTTTTATGGCACAAATGGCCATGCCACAAGGTTGGAACACTATTCAGTTAAATTATGATTATGATGTGATTGTCACCAAAGATTCTGTTGAAACTTACCTTCCGTATTACGGACGCGTTTATGTTGCACCGATGAATCCAAACGATCCGGCAGAAACAGGCATCAGGTTTAAATCTAAAAAATTTGACTATAACGGAGGAACTAAAAAAAGCGGCTGGGAAATAAATATCACGCCACATGATGTGAAAGAAACCCGGCAAATGATATTAAGTATTTCTGATCTGGGCTACGCAAATTTAAACATCATCAGCAACAACCGGCAGCCAATTTCTTTTAATGGTTACATTACCGAAAATAAACCTAAAGATAAAAAACAATAGCCGGAATAAGTATTTTCAATTTGAATCTTTAGTTTTCCAGTTCAACCGTATAAACTTTATTCGAATGGCCTTGCGGCTCATCTTCTTTTAAAGAAACGGTAGAAACGGATGCATCTTTTACCCGGTAAATTTTAGCGCCTTTACTGTTTCTACTTGGATAAGCCCCGATTGCTTTTTGGATCATTTCAACTTGAGGCAAATGTGTAGTTGACAAATTAACCGTTGTGCGGCGGTTATTTGTATTGATGACAATATCGGTGTAGTCCGCATCTGCATAAAATCCCGAAAAACGTATTTCGTTGTTATTAAAACCCGGCTGCAGGCGGTAATCCTTTTCCTTTAAAAAAGCAGTAACCAAAGCAGGTTTATTTTGAATGATGTATTGCAGGTCCTGGTAAGTCAACAACTGTTTTTGTGCCGAACACACAAAAACAGTAAAACTAAAAACACCGGTTAAAAGAGTTTTGATCATGAGTGCATTTTTTGGGGAATGGCTTGTACTTACAATTTAACAAACGTAATTTTTATATAAAAATATACATTAAAAGAAGCATTGCAATAAAAAATATTTTTACAAACAGGCTACTTAACAAAAGCGCAATTCGGAAGAAGCTTACATTTGGTCTTGTCTGTTTTTTGATTTATCTGTTGTTAACTTTAATATTCAAGGTTTTTGATTTTCACTGTTTCCTGTTTTTATCCCCCTAAAAAGCAATATTTTATCCTGTACAATAAATTTAACAAATACAATTTGAATTTTAAGAAAAAGGCCTTATGTTTTTAATACGTTAAATCTTTGTTAAATCTTCAAAAAAGCCTTGCTTAGTGTATTATATACACTATATTTGTGCTCTTCATATTTAGGTTTATAATTGGTTAAAAGGATCTCATTCTCCCCGTTTGAGGTCCTTTTTGTTTTAACCGGTTATTAAGGTTTCTCTGTCAAAATCATTTTCCCAAACTCAAATTCTAAACCCTTACAAACAATATAGAAAAAGCAGGTGTAAAAGAAGCATGCGGCTGTTTCTATAAAAATGTTACATAAGGAAATTTTTCAAACGTAAAACATTGTCCCCAAAGTGAAAGTTATCCATCGAAAAAGATAAGCAGTGAAAAAAGACGAAGCAAACAACTCTCCGAATAAAGAAGGGCAATCATCATTATCAGGAAGCGGTAACAGTCGCCGCAGTTTCTTGACTAAAATAGCAGTTGCAGGGGCGGGGTTATCTTTAGCGCCATTGATTGGTTCTGCTGCTAAAGAAGAGGCTGAAAATGCTGTTGTTGCACCAATCGAAGTAAACAGTGTAACATTAATGGTAAACGGACAGCAACGAACTTTAAACTTAGATTCCCGGGTAACCCTACTGGACGCACTTCGCGAAAAACTGATGCTTACCGGAACAAAAAAAGGTTGCGACCACGGGCAATGCGGTGCCTGTACTGTTTTAGTGGACGGCAGACGGATAATTCCTGCTTAATGCTTGCCGGAATGTGCCACGATGCACAAATTACCACAATAGAAGGTTTAGAAAGCGGAAAAAAACTGCACCCAATGCAGGAAGCTTTCATAAAACACGATGCTTTCCAATGCGGTTACTGCACGCCCGGACAAATTTGTTCTGCCGTTGGCATGGTTAAAGAAGGACATGCCAAAACCGATGCACAGATCCGTGAAGCAATGAGCGGGAATATTTGTCGGTGCGGTGCTTACCAGAATATTTTAAGTGCCATAAAAGAAGTACAACAAACAAACGCATAATTTATCCGGCTAAAAACAGTATATGGAACCATTTAAATTAGTTCGGGCACAAAACAATGCTGCTGCTATTGCTGCAGGTACCCAAAAAGAAACCAAATTTATTGCCGGCGGTACCAATATTATAGACTTGATGAAGTTGTATATTGAAAGCCCAAAGCAATTAGTTGATATTACCGCCTTAAACTTAAACAAGGTTGAAACACAAAACGATGGCAGCATAAAAATCGGTGCGCTTGTTAAAAACAGCGATCTGGCTTATCATCCTATCATTACCAAACAATTTCCTTTTCTTTCTGAAGCCTTGCTTTCCGGTGCTTCTGCACAATTGCGTAACATGGCTTCCGTTGGCGGCAACCTATTGCAAAGGACGCGCTGCTATTATTTTTATGATACTGCTTTTCCCTGCAATAAAAGGGAACCAGGTTCAGGTTGTTCGGCCATATCCGGCTTTAACCGTAACCATGCCATTTTAGGCACGAGTGAAAAATGTATTGCTACACATCCTTCTGATATGTGTGTGCCCATGGCTGCTTTGGGTGCAAGCATCCAGGTTGAAGGCCCAAAAGGTGTCAGGAATATTCCTTTTGGCGATTTTCATTTACTTCCCGGGGAAACCCCGCATATCGAAACCACATTAAAATCGGGCGAGTTAATTACCGCAGTTGTTCTACCGCATTTGCCTTTTGCTGCAAAATCATCGCATTACTTAAAAGTTCGCGACCGTGCTTCTTATGAATTTGCTTTAACATCGGCAGCAGTTGCTTTGGATATTTCCAACGGCAAGATCAATGCTTCCCGTATTGCTTTGGGAGGGATAGGAACGAAGCCTTGGCGATCCCTTGCCGCAGAAAAAACACTGAACGGAGCAGTAGCAAACGCGCAAACTTTTCGGGCTGCTGCAGATGCTGCCCTGGCAGGTGCAAAACCACAAAAATATAACGCATTTAAAATTGAGCTGGCCAAACGCACAATTGTCCGTGCTTTGGAAACAGTTGGAGGAATGGTATGAACGAGACAGTAGGAAAACCGATAGACCGGGTTGACGGACGACTGAAAGTAACAGGAGGCGCTACCTATTCAGCAGAATTTGATATAAAAAACATGGTTCATGGCGTGGCTGTATTAAGTACGATCACAAAGGGCAGGATCAAAAATATCAACACAAGTATTGCAGAAAAATCACCGGGGGTAGTAGGCGTGATGACCTACAAAAACTCAATGCAGCTTCATTTCCCCTCCAGTTCTGATCCCGGTGGCGGTAAATTTGCAGAAAAAGATCTTTTGCCGCTGCAAAACGACCGTGTTTTTTACGACGGACAAATTATTGCAGTGGTCATGGCAGAAACTTTTGAACAAGCCGAACATGCTTCTACCTTAATAAAAGTAGATTATCAGATTGAAGATCCGAACTTTGATCTGGAGAAAAACCTGGCAAAAGCGTATAAACCTGCTTCGGGCTTAGGCGGAGCAGAAGTACAGATAAAGCGTGGCAATGCAGATGATGCCCTGAAAACAGCCTCAGTAAAAATTGAACAAACTTATACCACGCCAGTTTACCACCATAATGCAATGGAGCCTCATGCTACTATTGCTTTATGGCAAGGCGAAACCTTGTTGATTTATGATGCCACGCAAAGTGTTGCAGGTGTTAAAAGCCTGATGTCTTCTATGCTGGGTGTCCCAAAAGAAAAAGTAAGGGTGGTATCTTATTATATCGGTGGTGGTTTCGGTTCTAAAGGTTTTTCCTGGCCAAACACAGTATTAGCGGCAATGTCGGCAAAGCAAGTAGGCCGTCCGGTTAAATTAGTGTTGAGCCGCCAGCAAATGTTTACAACCGCCGGCCGCCGTTCTCAAACCATTCAAAAAATAGCTTTAGGTGCAGCTCAAAACGGAAAGCTTTCAGCTATTAAACACGATACTACGGTAGAATCATCATTTGTGGATGAATTTGTTGAAACTGCCGGTGTGGCCACTACAATGTTGTACAGCAGTCCGAACTTAGATGTAAGCCATAGTCTTGTTCGTTTAAACAAAGTAACGCCTTGCCCTATGCGTGCCCCCGGCGAAGCTCCCGGAACTTATGCTTTGGAAGTAGCAATGGACGAACTGGCTTATCAATCTAAAGTTGATCCTGTTCAGTTGCGTCTGATAAATTATGCCGAAGAAGAAGAACAGAAACACAAGAAGTTTTCATCCAAAAATTTAAGGGAATGTTACCAGCGAGGGGCAGACATGATTGAGTGGGGCAAACGCAATCCGCAGCCGGGTTCTATGCGCGAAGGAAAATATTTAGTTGGATACGGAATGGCAACAGCAACCTATCCGGCTAACCGAAGCGCTTCTTCAGCTAAAGCCGTTTTATTTGCTGACGGACATGTAGAAATAATGTGTGCTACGCAGGATATCGGCACCGGAACTTATACGGTAATGACCCAGGCTGCGGCCGATGCTTTAGGTTTGCCTATGGAAAAAGTGATCGTAAAATTAGGCGACAGCGAATACCCGAAAGGTGCAAATTCCGGCGGCTCCCAGGTAACTGCAAGTGTTGGCCCCGCCATTCGTGCAGCTTCCCTGGGTTTAGTCAGCAAAATTGTTAAAATGGCTGTTGCTGATGCAAAATCACCTCTCCATGGACAAAAAGAACCAGATATCGTAGCCCAAAACGGAGGGATATACCTTAGAAGTAAACCAGAAACCGGAGAACAATATACCGATATTTTAAAGCGCCAGGGTTTGCAGGATTTACAGGCACAAGCAGCTACAAAAGTTTCTACCAGGCAGCAAACGGAAGCAAACCCGGCAACGGCAGGAAGTGCGGAAGCGGAGATTGAAAAAGAAAGTAAATCCAACCAGGCAGTTCAGCAGGATGAAAAATTAGACCGCAAACCTTTTTCTTTTCACTCTTTCGGTGCCCATTTTGTAAAGGTTTTGGTTGATCCTGATTTGGGAACAGTTCGTGTTGAAAAAGTGGTAGGCGTAATGGATATTGGTACAGTAATGAACCTAAAAACGGCAACAAACCAAATTATGGGCGGAATGATCTTTGGGATTGGGATGGCTTTAATGGAAGAAACCCATTACGATCCGAACCGCGGCCGCCCCGTTACCAGGGATTTGGCCAACTATTTAGTTCCCGTAAATGCCGATATGCCCGATTTTCAAATTGAATTTATCAATAAACCCGATACGATTATTTCGCCGATAGGCGCAAGAGGCATCGGCGAAATTGGCATCACAGGCATTACTGCTGCCATTAATAACGCTATTTATCATGCAACCGGTAAACGTATCCGTAATTTGCCGGTTACCCCGGACAAACTTTTATAAGGTAAAAGAAGCATTTTCGGATTTGGTACTTATTCTGAAAATGCTTCTTTTAGCACCTAAAACCTATAAATAATTATGTCCGAACTGCAACGATTGTTAATAGCTTACGACCGTCAGCGCAACACAAGGAATTCCTGTGCGCTCGCTACCGTTACAGAGGTGGAAGGATCTTCTTACCGCAGGCCCGGTGCCAGGATGCTGGTTACTGACGACGGGCAATTGACAGGAAGTATCAGCGGTGGATGCCTGGAAGGTGATGCGTTACGAAGGGCAAGACGTGTTATGCTGACCGGCAAAAGCGAAATTATTGTTTACGACAGCACTGATATTGAAGAGGACCTGCAGCACGGTGCACAATTGGGCTGCGAAGGCACCATCCATATTTTGCTTGAACCAGTTGATTATGACGATCCAGGCAACCCGGTTGAACTGTTACGGAAAACTTCCCTTCAGGATCATTCGGTTGTGTTGATAACAATTTTATCTGCTAAAAACAGCATCAATGATTTAGCTGGAAAACGGGCTTTAATTACTGATCCTGATCAGCAGCAAATTGCTTTGACCGGAGATGCAGAAACAGATCAATTGATTTTGAAAGATGCTTCAACTATTTTCAATTCCAATCAATCGTTAACACAAAATTATCAAATTAAAGAGGAAAGTTACAGGCTGTTCCTGGAAGTGATTCAACCTGCCCCGCAATTAACCATTTTTGGTGCCGGTAACGATGCCCAGCCTTTGGTACGGTTGGCTGTAACTTTAGGCTGGCGTGTCCATGTGATTGATGGACGTTCCCCTCAAGCTACAGTCCGGCGTTTTCAGGAAGCAGAAACCGTGGAGGTTGTAAAGTTAGCTGATCTGCAAAATCAAAGGTTTTATCCCGGCTATGCCGTGCTGATGAGCCATAACTACCATTATGATTTTGCCGTATTAAAACAATTAACTTCTTTTAGGCCGGTAAATTATATCGGGATTTTAGGCCCGCGTAAAAAGACGGACAGGCTGTTGGACGATTTAAAAAATGCAGGCGTAGTTTTAAGTGAAGAAGAAACCGAACGTTTGTATGGCCCTGTTGGTTTAAACATCGGGGCAGAAACAGCAGAAGAAATAGCCGTTGCCATCATGGCCGAGCTTTTGGCAGTAAGACATCACAGCAAAGCGGGCTTTTTACGGGAATTAGACGGGCCAATCCATAACCGTAAATTTATTTCGGCATCAACAGTTTGAACACACAGCAGCTAATCCCTGATGATAGGACCGCTGTTGTTATCCTTGCTGCCGGTTCATCTTCCCGTTTAGGAAAACCTAAACAACTGCTTCAATATCAAAATCAAACACTCATAAAACATACGGTAAAAACAGCATTGAAAACGGCACATCAACCAGTAATTGTAGTTACAGGTTTTTTGCATGAAGAGCTGCTCAAAGAGTTGGAAAACCTGCCGGTTCAATTCATCCATAATCCTCATTGGGAAGAAGGGATGGGTTCTTCCATACGAACAGGAATAAAACTATTGGACGAATCAGAAAATTCAAATCAAATTCATGCCGCCCTGATATTACTATCCGACCAGCCATTAATTACCGCAGAACATTTAAAGCAGTTAACAGCACAATTTTATAGTGATAAAAGAAGCATCGTTACCTGTACAAGTTATACAAATGTAAAAGGCGCGCCGGCTGTTTTTGACAGAAGTTTATTTGCAGCATTGCAAAATTTACCCGGCAACCGTGGCGCGCAATGGCTTTTTGAAAAGTATCAGGATCAGTTAACCATTGTTCCTTTTAAAGGAGGGGCAATTGATGTTGACACTGAGGAAGATTATTTACGCTTGCTAAAATCAGAAGAAGATAAGCAGGAGTAAACTGATTGTAACGAGCTCTATTGCATTTACCTAATCTCGCCAGGTAAAGCAGGGGTGGCATTGGTAACGGATAAAACACTGTCCACCAGAAAAGTACTTACGCCACGCCACGGTAAAGTACCGATATATTCTTTGTAGTGCAGTTGTACAATTTTTCCGCTGGAAGTTTCCAATTGGTTGGCAATCCTGGCATCTGTTACAGAAAACATAAACTCGTTGGAAGAAATTGAACCTTGCGTGGCCGAGCGGATCCCGGTTTGTATCAACCGCCCTTCATTGGTTTTAAAAATATAGCCTTTTTTAACCATATAATTGAGCTCGCCGGCTTTTACGCCTTCGCCGAAAACAAAAAAGTAGCGGTAATAAAGGAAACCTGCTAAAATCAAAATTAAAATCAGGGAAATGATGGTTGTTATTCGTTTCATAAAATTTCTGTTTAAACTAATTTTTATGGTGTAAAAGAAGCATTAGTTAAAGATAATTATTTGTAATAATTCCTTTTTTAAAAATTCAAAATCACGCCACTGCTTGCTGCCAAAGTTATGGTTAAACCCTGATAAAGATCGGATGACGAAAACTGATTATTGGTAAGCAGGTCTGTGAAAATATAATTTTCAGGTGCTGCAAGATTGAACAAGGCCAGTAGGTCATCCGGAAATTTAACATGAAGCGTTACTTCATTTCGATTAAAGTTAGCAATCACCAATAACCGGTCCTGGTCTTTATAACGCAAAAAAGGATAAACTTTATGATTAAAACCGCGTCCCTGGTCGTTTAAATACAGAAGATCGTAAAATCCCCCTTCGCGGATAGCCTCGCGTTGGGCAGTAATGCTTAGTAATTTGCTGTAAAAGTTACGCAGGTCTTTTTGACTGTTTGAAAGTTTTCCACCATCCATCTTACCGCCGTTCAACCATTTTTGGTGCTCTGGCATGCAGCAGTAATCAAAAATAGAAGTTCGGCCATCACTGGAAGAAAAACCTGTAGTACCTTCGGCCGGTTCGCCAACTTCTTGTCCGCAATAAATCATTACCGGCCCGCGCGAAAGTGTTGCAAGCGCAATCATGGCAGGAATAGCAAGCCAGGGATTCCCGGCAAAATCGTTGGAAGCAATACGTACTTCATCATGGTTTTCCAGGAAACGCAGCATGTGTTCTGTAAACCCATTATGCTGGCGTTGCCACTGATCACGGATTTCATACACGTTTGCGTCGTACTCATCACGCATCAGCTTTTTCAAAGTGTCATACAAACCCACTTTATCATACAGATAGTCAAACTTACCTTCAAAAATATATTTGCCGTAATCCTGCGGATTGTAGGCTTCGGCAATAAAAATAATGTTAGGATATGCTTCTTTTACCTGTGTAATTATCCAGTTCCAAAATTCAACCGGCACCATTTCAACCATATCACAACGGAAACCATCAACTCCTTTTGCTGCCCAAAAAAGCAATATACCGCGCATTTTGAACCATAAAGGCGGGATAGGATCAAAATAAGTTTGATGGCCGTTTACATAATCAACTCCATAATTTAGTTTAATGGTTTCATACCAGTCTGTAATTAACGGTGCCTCGTAAAAAACATCATTTCCGGTTGCTTTGGCCGGAAATTCGCTAAACATTCCATCTTTTAAATCACTGTTTAATTCATCTCCGCCGGCAACTACATCTCCGGGAACCCAAAATTTTTTGCCCGGTAAATAATAAAAATCGTTTTGCGGACTAAATGCTTTGCTGGTATCATCGTCCTGGCCAATATCTTTTGCTTCGGCAGGTTTTGCATCAGAATGATAAGTGCGGGCAACATGGTTCGGAACAAAATCAACGATCACTTTCAGTTCGTTTCGATGCGTTCTTTCGATGAGTGCTTCAAACTCCTGTATCCGCTCTTTTACATCAGAAGCCAAATCGGGATCAACATCATAATAATCTTTAATGGCATAAGGCGAACCGGCGCGCCCTTTCACCACATCCGGGTCATCAGGTTTAATTCCATAATAGGAATAATTGGTCATGGTTGCATGCTCAAGTACACCGGTGAACCAAACATGGGAAAAACTCATTTTCTTAATTTCCTGTAATGCCGGGTCATTGATATCATTGAATTTTCCGCAACCGTTTTCTTCTATCGAACCGTAATATTTATTGGTTGGGTTTTTATTGCCGTAAAGCCTGACAAAAAGCTGGTAAATCAACAGTTTGTGACCGCTTTGCTGGGTATTTTTAATTGATGTGTCCATAATTGTATGAATAACAAGACTTACTGATTTTTATGCCTTAAAAACAGCATTGCCAAATTGGTTTTTAGGGTTTATGAACAAGGAGTTTTGCATGGCTAAAACGTTCTGTTCCTGGTCATAAACAGAAACTTTAATTTCAAGGTTGGATTTATTGTTGATCTCTACCTGGCCCGCACTTACTTTTATCTCTAATAAAACGTTACGAAAGTTAATGTGGAAGGAAAAATACTGCCAGTTTTTAGGCAAAAACGGGTTGAAATTCAACATCCCGTTTTTTACACGCATCCCGCCAAAACCTTCTACAACAGCCATCCAGGTGCCAGCCATAGAAGTAATATGGCAGCCATCGCCGGTATCGTTGTTGTAATTGTCCAGATCGAGGCGGGCAGTACGCAGATAAAATTCATAAGCACGTTCTTCGTCCCCTAATTTTGCCGCTAAAATAGAATGAACGCAAGGGGAAAGGGATGATTCGTGGACCGTTCTTGCTTCATAAAAGTCAAAATTCCTGCGGATGGTTTCCAGATCATATCTGTCCTGGAAGAAATAGATGCCCTGTAAAACATCTGCCTGTTTGATGAAGCAGGAGCGGAGGATGCGGTCCCAGCTCCATTTCTGGTTAATGGGGCGTTCGCTTTCGGGGAGATCTTTAACCAAAATTTGTTCTTTGTCCAGATAATTATCCTGCTGCATAAAAACCTGATGGGTTTCATCGTAAGGAAAATAAAGATGATCTGCAATTTTGTCGAACAACGATGCTTCTTTTACCGCATCAAAATTTACTTTGATTAGTATTCCGGCAAGCCTTTCAGGGTTTTGTTTTTGGACGATTGCCATCGCTTCCGAAACATATTTTAAGCACCAGGCTGCAATGGTATTGGTGTACCAATTATTGTTGATGTTGTTTTCGTACTCGTTCGGGCCGGTAACGCCCAGCATCACGTATTGCTGCCGCGCTTCAGACCAGTTCACGCGCTGCGCCCAAAACCTTGCAATCCCGATTAAAACTTCCAGTCCATGCGAAGCAAGATAAGCTTCGTCGCCCGTATAATTTACATAGTTAAAAACAGCATAAGCAATGGCACCGTTACGATGGATCTCCTCAAATGTGATCTCCCATTCGTTATGGCATTCTTCGCCGTTCATGGTTACCATTGGGTAAAGTGCCGCACCATTTTTAAAACCTAATTTTTCTGCGTTTTCAATGGCTTTTTGCAGTTGGTCGTAACGGTAAACCAGCAAGTTGCGGGCAACGTCTTCACCGGCAGTAGAAAGATAAAAAGGTATGCAGTAAGCTTCTGTGTCCCAATAAGTTGAACCGCCGTATTTTTCACCGGTAAAACCTTTTGGGCCGATATTTAAACGGGCATCTTTACCGGTATAAGTTTGTTCGAGCTGAAAGATGTTGAAGCGGATGGCTTGTTGTGCAGCTGTATCGCCTTCAATTTGGATGTCGTTCATCTGCCATTTCGCTTTCCAGGCTTCGGCTTGTTCATTCAGCATTTGATCAAAACCTTTTTTACTGATTTGATCCAGCATTTCTTCAGTTTTAAGCTGAAGTTCCCCTTCCGGGTGATTTAAGGAAGAAAGGTTTGCAGCATATTTATAAAGCGTAAGGGTTTGTGCTTCTTTTACCGGTGTTTTTATCTCAATGCCTGTAAATTTTTCGCGTTCAATTTGGGTGGAAATTAATTGTATTGGTTTGTGATCTGCCGAAACAGAAAACTGCATGCCGGTGCAAACCACAAAGCCGGTTTTCTTGGTTTTCATCTCTACAAAGCTTCCGTTTTTATAGAAGCCTTTTCTGGTTTCGTCCCAAAATTTTTCATCGTAGTTGGAATCCTGGTTTTTTACATCACCGTTAATAAAAGGCATCATAATGATCTCACCAGAAAAGTTAAGCGGTGTTAAAGCATAACGAACGGCTCCGCATTCATCGTCTGCCATACTGCAAAAACGGGTTGCCTGCACTTTAACTTCTTTTCCTAAAGCTGTTTTAGCCTCGAAATTGCGTTCTAAATACCCTTGCTGCATGTTCAGTTCCCTGCGAAAGGAGGAAACTTCACATTTTGCCAGATCTAATATTTCGCCATCGATTTTTATTTCGATACCGGCCCATTCCGCTGCGTTCAATACTTTTGCAAAATATTCAGGGTAACCGTTTTTCCACCAGCCCACACGGGTTTTATCGGGATAGTAAACCCCGGCCACATAATTTCCGCGTAAACCTTTTCCGGTATAAGTTTCTTCAAAATTGGCGCGCTGGCCCATCCTTCCGTTTCCCAAACTAAAAATACTTTCAGAAATTTCCTGGTTTTCAGCCTTAAAACCTTCTTCAATAATTTTCCATTCGTGTACCTGCAAATACTTTTTCATGCTTTTTTTACAGTGCGTTTAATTTTTCCAGGTTCATTTCAGCCAAGCCCGGGACCACCAGATCGGCTTTGCTTAAAATTTCCGGCAAACCAATCCCAACCGCTTTCATTCCGCCGGCCAAGGCAGCTTCCACACCTGCAATGGCATCCTCAAAAACAACACAGTCAGCTGGCCGAACATGTACTGCTTCGGCCCCTTTTAAAAAAACTTCAGGGTCTGGTTTTGCTTTGCTTACATCGTTGCCATCAATTATGGCATCAAAAAAAGGCGTAATACCGGTTTTCCCCAAAATAATCCCTGCGTTTTTACTGCCCGAACCCAATACTGTTTTTATGCCTGCATTTTTTACTTCCTGTAAAAACATTTCGGCGCCTGGCAAAACTTCAGCCGGTGTCATTTTACTGATCATTTCAGTGTACCATTCATTCTTACGACTCGCCAGTTCCTGTTTTTCGGCTTCGTTTTTGGTTGTTTTTCCTATTTCAAGGATAATTTCCAGTGAACGCATACGGCTTACGCCTTTTAACCTTTCGTTGTCCTGTAGCGTGAAATTAATGCCCAGCTCATCGGCCAGGCGTTTCCAGGATTTAAAGTGATAAACGGCCGTATCTACAATAACGCCGTCCAGATCAAAAATACAAGCTTTAACTATCATGCTTCTTTTATAAGGTAAAAATGGGGATAATTTATAAAAAAAAACCGGGTGCTTCGCACAAAGACGCTGCATCCGGGAGATGTTTTAAATACGAATGATTTTACAGGTTTTTGTTTACCTGATAATGGTTCAATTTTGCTTCGATAGCTGCAGACTGATTGCTGGAATAGGTGCCAAAAGCACTTACCAACGTTCCTTTTATATGGTACACATCGGAAGATATGCCATAAAGGATAGACATATCAGAGGGATTACTTGCGCCTTCGAAACGGTGAAATTCATCGATTTCAAATTCGTCAACAGTCATCTTTATGTCCTTCTCCCTGCATTGCATCATATCCTGGTCAACATTAAAATCTTCTGTATATCCACGTGCGATAAGATCATTTAAAGCATCCAGTAAAGTTTCGTAATTTTTCATGATTTTGGACTATTTATGTTATGATAAGAGGATGAAATTTTTACAATAATAAGTTATTATCGCTGATTTCATCGCGGCCGGATTTAAAATTGAAATCAATTTCTTTATCAATGGCATCTTTTAAGGTATCTTCTTTTGATTTAATATAAGCTTTGTTGGCTTCCTGGTTTTTTGTGATCAAATCCAAAATCCTGTCCTTTTCATGCTTGATTTGTTCCGCAGATTCTTTGACCGGTTTTACGTTATAAATGGTTAGCGCAAAATAATCACTATGATCTGTTAAGTAAACCAGTTCTTTAGGATAAATGGTGGTATATTTAAGCGCATCTGTTTTACCGGAAAACGGAACGGTGTAAATTGCATAATATAATGTTACATAATCACCTGCAAAGCTGCTTGTTAAACTGGTGCCCATAACCTCTGCAGCAACGCTTTTTTCAAAATTAAACTCCTGGTTTTGCACGGTAATGGCCGATGTTTTGATATCAAAATCAACCCCGTTCCAGGTGCTCCATAAATCGTCAAAAACATCTTTTTTAATTTTGTTCAGGTTTCCGTCTTCGAGGCTGTTCGATAGCTTTAAAGCTTTGATCATTTGCGGCAGCCCTTGAAAAATTGTTTGGTATTTTTCTTCTAAACGATGTTCAAAAAGCGTAAATTTTGGTATGTTCATCATTTTATAAATTAAAATTGTTATACTAATACAGTTAAGATAGCTTTTTAACTTATTTAAGATTATTATGTTTTAGTTTGATTTTTTTATTTTTTTATCAGATTAAATAAATTAATCGAACCTATGGCGCTTATCTTACAAACATCTGGCTTATAGATAAGTTTACACTTTTGTAATTTGGGCAGCATGTACAAAAATGAACGGTAAAGGCAGCATTTGTGCTGCTATGCTTAATAAAAGCCTGACCAAAAATATGTTGATAAAGCCCTAAAAGTAATAATCTTTAGAAAAATATGCGTTTAAACGAATTTACAAAACATCCGAAAGTAGTAATTATTGGCGGTGGTTTTGGCGGAATTGAACTGGCCAAAGCCTTAAAAAGCTTAGACGGCGAAGTGCTTTTGATTGACCGGCACAACTATCAGGTTTTTCAACCGATGCTGTACCAGGTAGCCACCGGAAGTATCCAGGCAGACTCAATTGCATTTCCATTGCGCAAAATTTTCCATAAACAGGAAAACGTAACTTTTATTTATGCCAACGTCATCAGCATTAATGCCGCAAACAATACCATTACTACCAGCGACGGCGAAGTTTGTTATGACTATTTAGTGCTTGCAACCGGCTCTGACACCAATTTTTTTGGCAATAAGGAGATTGAACATTATGCGATGCCCATGAAGAATATTACAGAAGCCTTAAACCTACGCAGTTTGATTTTGCAAAACCTGGAAGCAGCTTTTATAGAAGAAGACCCGGATAAAAAACAGGCACTGCTTAATTTTGTAATTGTGGGCGGCGGGCCAACTGGTGTAGAACTATCCGGAGCTATTGCCGAATTCAGGAACCATGTGTTGAGCAAAGATTATCCGGAACACAAAGAAGAAAGCATGAAAGTTTACCTGATAGAAGGTAAAACGGAGTTGCTTGCAGCAATGTCTGAAGAGGCTTCTGTACATGCCAAAAAAAACCTTGTAAAAATGGGCATTGAGATCAGCAATGACGTGCATGTAAAAAGTTATGACGGTGAGGTATTAACGATTGACAATGGCCGGACCATACGTACCAAGAACGTAATATGGGCAGCAGGCGTGAAAGGGAAATTGCCTGCCGGTTTTTCCCCGGGTTCGATCACCAAAAGTAACCGAATACAAGTTGATACTTTTAACCGCGTTCATGGTTACGAAAATGTTTTTGCTATCGGCGATGTTGCTGCCATGATCACATTAGAGAACCCGCAAGGCCATCCGGGCGTAGCGCAAGTTGCCATGCAGCAGGGAAAACTGCTGGGCAAAAACCTGATAAAAATCGTAAAGGGGGAAGCTATGGAGCCGTTTATTTATAAGGATCGGGGTTCTTTAGCAACTATCGGCAGGAACAAAGCCGTGGCCGATTTGGGTAAAGTACACCTGCATGGTTTTATTGCCTGGCTGATCTGGATCTTCGTGCACCTGATGTCGCTGGTTGGTTTCACCAACCGCCTGATCGTATTTTTTAGCTGGGCATCCAGTTATGTTACTTATAACGGCGGAAGCAGGCTCATCATCAGGCGTTTTAACACCACGGAAATGAAAGTTGACCCTGATGCAGATTGAGATGGATTTTAATCAGGGGGTGCTGTGCCTGCTTCCGGGTTTTTAGCTGATGCTTCTTTTACAGGCATAAAATCAACAACATCAGCACCAACAGAACCTTTTTTAGGGATTGAGGTATATCGGAAGAAAAAAGCTATGTTCAAAACAAGTTTAAGCTGGCTTTACTCATTTTACCGGTATAAAAACAGCATTACGTTTTATAATTTTGTTTGGGATGTCTTTCTCCCGCCAGATAAATACAAAAAAATTCAGGGGCGGTATTTAAAACCCTCAAATTCCAGCATTTTTCTTTTTTCCCCTTCCGGGATAGGAATGGATTTGTACGATCTATAATCATAATGCACACAAACCGTTTGCCCGGTTGTACAAATTTGTTCTTCGCCTGTTTCTGTAACTTTTACAATGATATAATCCATATCAAAACTGCTGTTCCCAATCCTGGAAGTACGCACATAGCAAAAAACCTGATCGTACAATTTTATGGGCTTTAAATAACTTACTTCGGATTTTCCCAAAATAATATTGGTCTCTTTCCAGTCCCATTGGATAATGTGTCGCCAGTAATTAGTTCTTGCAATTTCAAAATAAGTTAAATAAACAGCATTGTTTACATGTCCGAAGCCATCCAGGTCAGAAAATCGAATGTAAATAGGTGTTTTAAATTTGTAATTGGAAGGAATTTCAGTCATTTCAGTCAATGTGTCTTGTTAAAGATGGTTTTAGTGTCATTATGTCGTGCTAAGAGTCTTTTTTTGCTGATGGTATATAGTTTGAACAATAGGTTTTAAGAAGTTAAATAAACAAAAAATTAAATCCATAAAGAAATGACACTAGTAAAATTTAATCCGGCAAAAAACAACTCTTCTGTTAACCCATGGTTTAACGATGTGTTTGAATCAGTTTTTAATGATTCTTTATTGACTGATCGTTTAGTTAGCCGTGTTCCGGCTGTTAACATTGCTGAAACTGACGGTGATTTCCAAATTGAATTAGCTGTACCGGGATTGAAAAAAGAAGATTTTAAAATAAACATTGATAAAAATGTTTTGAGCATATCTTCCGAAAAGAAAAACGAAAACAGCCAGGAAGGTAAAAAATTCAGCAAACGTGAGTACAGTTATACTTCTTTTACGAGGTCTTTTACGTTGCCTGAAACCATACATAGACCACAACAAAATTGATGCTGCTTATGTTGATGGTATCCTGAGATTGACAATTGCCAAAAAAGAAGAAGCAAAGGTACAATCAAGGGAAATTGCAGTACAGTAATTAAGGGCATCTCTAAAAACCCGTATTATTTGTTTGGCCTCACCTTTAATTCCTCTCCATTGGAGAGGAAAAGGAGTGTTTTAGGGATGCCCTTAAGATAGTTTTTTAATTTGGTTGATAGTTTAGTTTGATGAAAGGGTTTGTCCTGAAAAGGGCAAGCCCTTTTTTATTGCAAATGTTTGTTAAATATAACCTGATGCTTCTTTTATCCCTTAAAAAAGAAAGTTGATGATGGCCAGTACTTCGTCGCTTATAACCGGGCACTAATTTTTTAGTGTTAAAAGAAGCATTGCCAACAATCTATTACTTGTTAAAGGGCCGGCAATAAATTTAAACAGGCTTTAAACATTAAAAAAATAACGTTGTTTATTTTGAAACCAAATTTAGAAACGATGAAAAAAAATAATTTGATGATGCTCGCCCTTGCTGCATCATGCACTATTGCTGCCTGCAATTCTAAATCAAATTCGGGCACTTCAAATTCTTCCACACCCACCACCGGAACTGCAACAGACACTTCATCTTCCACGTCCAACAGCAGTACAACTGCATCCGGGGCAGGTACAACAACCGGAACAAGTTCGGGAACCGGGACAAGCACAGACGGATCTGGAAACAACGCTGGCGGAAACAGCAGGGGAACCGGTGCTGGTACAGGATCAGGCGGAACGGGAACTGGATCTGGCGGAAGTGGGAGCGGAAAAGGCAGCGGAACCGGACATCCATAAATAATGTATGCTTAGTAAAAATCAAGAGCCTGGAAGCAGGCTCTTTTTATTAAATTTTAATTGATCCGTTACAAAAAATAAATTCAGAAGAGTAAGTCGAAATTGTATTTCACCTGCCGGTACACATCGCGAACAAAGGCTATAAAAATGTTTTCGCTTTGAGTCCAGCTGCTGCGGCTCATGGTGCTGGGTTCATCTGCCGGGTTTATCTGCTTAAACAAACCTTTATAATCATCATAAAACAATGCCTTGCCTTTTTTTCGGATAAAGGAAACACACATTTTGTATTCGGTTTTATCACCTTTTAAACCTTCTGCATATCGCCCGAATTTATTAAAAAACGAGCTTCGGCGTACATGCGGATGATCACTGTAATAATAAATCTTTTTATAATTGCTGAACCAGGGTTTGAACATCATCTTCGAAAAGCCTTTTTTATATGGACTTAAATAAGGATATTTTTGGTAAGCGTAAAACCGGACCATGTCCAGATCCGGTTCTTCATCCAATAGCTGCAGCGCATCAAAAAAATGTGTTGTAAAAGAAGCATCGGGCTCAAAATCCTCCTGCACATATAAGGTATAAGGCCGGGTTACTGCATCCTGGCCTTTGTTGATGTTATTTCCTAAGCCTTTATTTTGCAGTGTACTGATTAGTTTAAAATTAAACTTGGCCTGCAGCTTTTTTATGGCATCTAAATGCACTTCCATACTGCCGTCATCCGAAACAACGATTTCGCCAAAATTACAGTCCTGTTTTTGAAAAGTGTTTAACAAATGTTGCAGCGACCGGCTTCTGTTATAATGAGTTATAAGTAAACTAACCTGTGGGAAATGATAAGCCATAAATATATAATTTTATGTGATAAAAGAAGCATCAGGTTTGGGCAGACCATAAATCTAAATGACATTTTAAAAGCTTGATTTTAAGGTAGAAATACCTTGCAATCAAAGTTATTTTACTTTTGTTTTGCCGCCAGCTGCTTCGGTTCATCGTGCTGGGTTCGGCTGCTGAATTGTACTGTTCAAAAAGCGTATTAAACTGATCGTAAAACAAACCCCTGCCTTGCTTTTTCAGAAAGGAAATGGCCATACGGTATTCTGTTAAATCACCTTTTATACCTTCTGCATACCGCCCGAATTTGTTTAAAAACGAACTCCGGCGCAGATGCGGATGATCGCTGTAATAATAAAATTTTAGATGGTTGAGCGTCCAGGTGCTAAAGATCATTTCAGAAAACCCTTTGTGGTAAGGCTTTAGGCAGGGATAAATAAAATAAGCGTAAAACCTAACGATATCTAATTTTTGATTGCTTTGCATCATTTGCAACGCATCCTTAAAATGATGGGCAAACCCTGGCATCGGTATAAAATCTTCCTGTACGTATAAAGTGTAAGGCGTTTTCACGGCATCCTGGCCTTTGTTGATATTGTTGCCCAAACCTTTATTTTTTGCCGTTTCTATCAACTTAAATTGATATACAGTTTGCAATTGTTTTAATTTGATTTGATGTTCTGGCTTACTTGAATCGTCAGAAACAATAATTTCCCCAAAAACACATTGCTGAGCTGCAAAAGCCTGCAACAACCTTTCTAAAGATTGGCTGCGGTTGTAATGCGTGATCAATAAAGAAACTTCATTAAAATGATGTTTGTCAGCCATCTTACAAAGCAGAAGCTTTACTTTTACCAGTGAAATATTCTGAAATGGCATTGCCGTGCAGCTTAATCCTGTTGAAAAAAGCCTGGCCAATGCCACCGTCATACATCAACCTTCTGGGCGAAGTAAAAACCCTGGCTTTGCTATTGGCAACAAGTTTTAAACGTCCGCTCTTTTTTAAATGAATTGCCATACGGCCGTCTTCGGATTCTTCTACAAAATATTCGCTATCGGCAACATTATCAAATTTCCGACCCTTTACAACAATAAAACCGTTTGGATGGCGGCCGGCTTCCGTTATAAACCCCATATTAAAACCCAGCACGTTCATGTACTCCCGGTTTTTTTTCCGCATTCGGATCAACAATCCGGTAATCGTTTCATAAAAAAACAGGCCAAACCTGTTTTTACCTTCCGGCGGAAGGAAAGAATACCGGCCATAAACCCCTACTACATTTTTATCTTCCTGCATCGGTTTTACCATCAGGTTGATCCAGTCAGGCGGATAAAAGGTATCACAATCTGCACATATATGATATTTCCCCCGTGCCATGTCCAAGCCCAACTGGCGTGCATAAGTTATTCCTTGTTTAGGTTGAAAGTAATTGCGGATGCCCAATTCTTCCAGTACTTTTTGTGTTCCGTCTGTCGAGTTATTGTTGATCACTATAATTTCTACCTTAAAAGAAGTATGGTTTGCAGCAATGGAAGATATAGCCCTGAAGATATTGTTCCCCTCGTTCCAGGCAGGTATCACTACAGAAACCTCTGGTTCATCGGCAGAGAAATTTTTAATACGGCTTTTTAAATCTGCAAGTCCGGCTTCGTTGATATCAGTAAACTTTTTTCCCTGATACAAATGCGGGTTGATCCACGAAGGAAGTTTAAACAAGTGCATTTATGATAAAATTTTTATGTAAAGGTTATATCAACTGAAGTAAGACCGGAAGCCAAAGCAGGTGCAACTATAAAAATCAACCATCGTTTAACCACTTGATACTTACCCGAATTTTTACGTGTAAAAGCAGTATTTAGTTGCTTTTGCAATTGGTTGTGACGCTTGAAACATGTTTGCTGAAAAATTCTTCTCCAGGTTTAATAATATTTATTTTTTATCGCTGGCAGGTAACGGGATCATATCAGTTTTGGGTATGGCCACTTACGCTGTTTTATCACGTTCGTTAACGCTGGAAGGTTTAGGGCTGTGGGTTTTTTTTGCAGCAGTTATAGGATTGCTGGACACCTTCCGTTCCGGCTTTATTGTTACTGCTTTTATCAAGTTTTATTCGGGCACAACACCTCAACGCGCTGCCGAAGTTTGCGGTTCTACCTGGTACCTCTCCATCATTCTGACAGGTATTATTTTAATTGTCAATATTCCTGCCTGGTTTTTAATCAACTACATTAATAATGAAGGGTTGATTTTATCTATTAAATGGATCAGTTTGTATTATGTGTTTACTTTACCGGTTTTTATAGCTAATTGTGTGTTACAGGCGCAACAGTCTTTCGGTTTGTTATTATATCTGCGTTTTGTTAATCAGGGCTTGTTTATTCTTTTTATTATTCTGCTGATCGTCTTTAAGGTGGATAGCATCAACACCATTGTTTATGCTTTTTTATCTGCGCAATTGTTAACCAGTATTTTTTCTTTGTCAAAAGGCTGGACAAACATTGGTACGCTGACCAGCAGGACAAAAAGTTGTATAGCTGAACTCTTCCATTTTGGCAAGTACAGTGTAGGCACTACTTTAAGTGCTAACCTGTTCCGCAGTTCTGATACTTTTATCATCAATTTTATGCTTGGCCCGGCTGCGCTGGCCATTTACAATTTAGGGCAAAAGCTAATGGAGCTGGTAGAGATTCCGCTGAGAAGTTTTGCCGCGACAGGGATGCCGGTGATGTCTGTTGCTTTTAATGAAGGTAAAAGGGGCGAAGTGATCCGTATCATGAAAAAATACACTGGCATGCTTACGCTTGTCCTGATTCCCTTTGCTGTTGCTTCCTATTTTTTGGCCGATTATGCCGTTCTGTTTATTGGTGGAAAACAGTATGCCAATACCGAGGCTGCCAATGTTTTCCGGATATTTATCACTTTTGCATTGTTGTATCCTGCAGACCGTTTTCTGGCTTTGACATTAGATGTGATCCATCGGCCGCAGGTTAATTTTATCAAAGTTTTAGTAATGCTGGCCATCAATATTATTGCTGATTTTGTTGGGGTCTATCTTTTCAAAAATATTTACGGTGTAGCAATTGCCACTATATTCCCGGTGCTTACCGGCGTTTTGGTTGGATACTGGGCTTTAAAAAAATACCTGAAGTTTGGTTTTAAAGATATTTACGTCCTTGGTTACCAGGAACTGCAAATATTTACAAAAGCAGCTTTAAAAAAGCTGAACCTGGCATAAATAGATCTACTTTTGCTGCAATAGCAATTTTGTCAGAAGTCTGTTTAAACAAGTTGAACAGATTTTACATGCTTCTTTTATCACCTAAAAAACAGTAAACTTTTATTGTTCATGGTTCATTGCCCGTAGCCCGCAGAAAAGCACTGATACTTAGTTGGTATAAACAAACACTAATTTTACAGGGCTAAAAGAAGCATCATCAACCAATCCTGTTGTCAATCCTTAAATTGTCCCTTTAACCGCTCCAACCGGTTGATGATCTGGCCGATCTTTTCCTGTTCTGTTTTGATAATTCGCTGGCGGAGGTAAAAAGTAACAAACAATATCCAGCAGGCAAACAAAGTATAAGCAACCACTTCAAACCATAACGAAAGCGGTTTAAGCACTTCTACCAAAAACAAGCCAATGCCAAGGCTCAGCAAAAAGGTGTAAACGTAATACATGCTGCCGTACATTCGGTTTCGGCCGGTCTGGTATTTTTTCAATTTTTCCAGATAAACGTTTACTTCGATGGTAGGGTCATGCGAAGCAATTAATTTATAATCACGAAATACAAGTACCGCGTAAATCAAAATGGTACTCATGGTAATCAAAATACCTGCATAAGTAAGCCAGGAATTGAACAGGAAAAACAGGAACAATACAATCCAGATGATAAATGTTGCTGCCATTACCCCGATCGTCCACAGCAATTTTTGGTTCAATGCCGAAGCTCCTTTTTTTACCTGTTTTAATAATGTATCTGCCGGTACTTGCCCTTTCTGGGGTTGTGTAATCCACAGCGAGCTTAATTCTTCAAAGTTTTTCATAGCGGTTATACAACTCGGTTAATTTAGATTTAATACGATGGATTTTCACCCTCAAATTTCCTTCGGAGATGCCAGATATTTCGGCAATTTCCGGATACGGCACTTCATCAAGTATCATGGTAATCAATATTCTTTCGGATTCCTCCAGTTTGGAGATACATTTATACAGCAGGTCAACCTCTTCTTTCTTTTCGGATATTTCTTCCTTTTCGTTCTCTGCAATAAACGGCGTCAACTCGTCTTTAGCCTGTCGTTTTTCAGATTTTAAATAAGTTAAACAAGTATTTACTGCGATGCGGTAAATCCAGGTGGATATCATAGACTGGTTCCTAAACTTGTCCAGGTTTTGCCAAACCTTGAGAAACGTTTCCTGCATCACATCGTTTGCAGCTGCGCTGTCGCCTGTATAAGAATAGCACAAGCGGTAAATGCGTTTAGAGTTGGCCTCAAAAATTTCCCTGAAAGCACTGTCTTTCGTTTTCAACAGAATTACGACTTGTTTTTAGTGAGATTAAAGCAACAACCATTTGTTACAACATGAATGATTTCTTTTCCAGCCAATGCGTTTTTTGTGAGGCATTTTCTATCATTTCGTTATATAAATTCCCGTAGTCGTGCCGAAGGTCTTCATGAAGTTTTTCTATCGAGGCTTTTGTTTTTTCGGCATAGCGGTAAAAAACATTGCGCAAGGGTTTGTAGCTGGTATAAAGATCAACAAATTGAATGTAATTGCTGCAAAAATGCAGGAGCAGTTCGGTTTTAACCACTTCCAAACCTGCGTACCGGATTTGGTTGTTCATTTGAGATGCAATTTTACGCAGTGTTTTTACCGCAAAATAACCCTTATTGCCGATCTGCTTAAACTGCCCGTCCATTTCCTCTTTATATTCCCCGACAAAAGCATCAGGGTCATCGGCCTTAAACAACAAATAAGTAAGCAATTCTTTGTTTTCTTTTTTAAAATGGGCTAACCGTAAACAAAGCGTGATTATTTCAGGACTGCTTAACTGTTGCAATTCTTTTTTCAGATTAGATGAAGGATAAATAAGGCTCATAGTGGCAAATATATTTCAACAAAATAGTAATTTATTGTAGTTTTAGATTTTTAGGATCCTGAATGGCAAAAAGCAAACTTACTTTATACATCTTTTTAGCATTGATTGCCGGGGTTTTAGCCGGCTATTTTTATAATGTTGAAACGATCAGTTCTTATAACGATAAGATTTACAAGGCAGAAATGCAGGTTAAAACCATACAACTGCAGATGCTTGCAGTAAAAGATACCAGTTCTGCAGCTTATCAAGCTTTAAAAACACAAAAATCAGCACAAAATAGTATCCGTAAAACAAACGATGCTGTCCGGGAAAGTAAGCTTCAATATTTTACCCTGTTAAGTGATATTTTTCTGAGGTTGATCAAAATGATCGTTGCACCGCTGGTTTTTACTACGTTGGTAGTTGGCGTAGCTAAAGTAGGTGATATTAAAGCAGTTGGCCGGATTGGCGGCAGAACGATGCTGTGGTTTATCAGTGCAACGCTGGTTTCCTTGTTGCTGGGGATGGTTTTGGTCAACTTTTTTCAACCTGGGAAGTCCATGCATTTGGTTTTGCCAGACGAACATTTGCAATCCGGCATACAAAAAACTGCTTTATCGCTAAAAGATTTCCTGTCACACGTTTTTCCGAAAAGCTTTGTGGAAGCAATGGCAAACAATGAAATTTTACAGATTGTGGTTTTTTCCCTGTTTTTCGGCGTGGCAACCGCGGCAATCGGGGAAAAAGGTGCGATCATCATCAAAGCAATGGATTCGATTGCGCACATCATCCTTAAAATAACTTCTTATGTAATGTATGTTGCGCCGCTCGCTGTTTTTGGGGCGATGACAGCCATTGTAGCAAAACAGGGTTTGAGCGTACTTTCCACGTATGCTGTTTTTATCAGTGAATTTTATTTTGCCCTGATCATTTTATGGCTGGTGCTGGTATTGGCCGGTTTCACCGTTTTGAAAAAACGTGTTTTTACACTGATAAATTCTTTAAAGGATGCCATGCTGATCGCTTTCAGTACTTCTACCAGCGAAGCCGCTTATCCACGCACAATGATTGAACTGGAACGTTTTGGTTGTAAAGACAAGATCGTAAGTTTTGTATTGCCTTTAGGTTATTCTTTTAATTTGGATGGCTCGATGATGTACATGACGTTTGCTTCACTTTTCCTGGCACAATCTTACAATATTCATTTATCTTTTCAGCAGCAATTATCCATGCTTTTGGTGCTGATGCTAACCAGCAAGGGTGTAGCCGGTGTGCCGCGCGCATCTTTGGTAGTGATTGCCGGAACGATTGCCAGTTTTAATATCCCCGAAGCTGGTTTGGCACTGCTGATTGGTATTGATCCGCTGTTGGATATGGGCCGCTCAGCCACTAACGTCCTGGGTAATGCCATGGCAACCGCTGTAGTTAGTAAATGGGAGGGGGAACTGGAAGGCTAACAGTTTTTAGGGGATAAAAGAAGCATCATACTGATTAAATTTTTGATTATCGGTACGATGCTCCCTTTAAAACTGAACTATACTATCTTTGAAAAAAGTGATTGTTGTTTAAATGATTTTTGCAGTTACATACTTGGGGTTACAGTTGCATAAACAACTACATCATTAAAATCATGATCACATTTCGGGTCTGTCCTATCCAGATCTTCAAATCCGATCAACACTTTATTTTCTGGTGTGTAATTAATTAAAACAGCATGTTTTTTTAATTTAGGATCAACCTCAGGATTTAAAGCATCATTACTACAAAAATGAACAACGCTGTTATCTACTGTTTTTGTGGTTGTGTTCCAACCGCCCTGCATCAATACAAAACCAACTGAAGTGCCAACGTCAAAAGTTCCGATCTTAACTTTATCACCTGGCTGCAAAGTTGTGGTATATCCGGCATAAGGGAAAATATAAGTAATGTTTTTTATATCTGCAGCAGTAGTTGGCGGGTTGTTTGTAGGGTAGGTATAAAAGGCAAGAGCATCCGGTATGTATGTGCCCTGATAAACAAAAGTTATAAACACATCTGATTTTTTAGTCATTGTAATATCAGCAATGGCTTGCGTTGTCAACAACTCAGGGTGCGTTGTTCTTAAGTCTTTACGTTCGGGAAGTGTAGAAGTAACGTACGATGACAAATTAGGGGAAATATTGTCTTTTGGCAATAGATAGTTTATCGGTTTCCCAGAACCATCATAAGTCCCCAAAAAACCATAAGTTGTGGTGGTAAATTTTACAGGCACAGAAGCCGGTTGGACTGTGTTGTTCTTTTTGCAAGCGCCAAGCATCAGCAAAGTAATAAAAACAGGTGTTATTTTTTTCATCTTAAGTTTTTTTTAAAAAAGCAGGTCAAATTTAAAGCCAATAAGTGTTTATACAATATTTAAAAGCATTTATTGTATCGCAAGGACTAAAAGGGGTCGTTTTTCTACAATTCAATAGAAATTATTGCCCGGATCTTAATAACTGATGCTTTTACCATAATGAAGTAATGGGGTTATTTAAACTACATTAATCAATAAAAATAATATCTACAAAATCAATGTTTTGGATAACGGTTTTTTAAAACGAATTTTGAACCTACAAATTCAAAATAAAAAAATGTCTGATCGTTCCAAAAAAATATTTCTCGGTTTAAGTGTGGTCGTTCCGTTTATGTTGTATTGCGTTTATTATTATGGGATGATGATCAGCAATGCCCCGTTTAAATTTTCTGAGTTTGTATCGCTTGATTTTAAATATGGCGAAGGAAATAACCTAAACAATCAATACAATTCTAAAACCGGCAGGTATCAGTACGTTGACAATCATGATTCTTTGGTGGTAAAAACAGTACGTTTAAATCAAGATGATTTACTTTACCTGCACCGCAAAGCTGCCGAACTGGGTTTCTGGAATTTTCCAAAGGAGATAACCAACACAACGCCTAACCCGGGCGGAAGAAAATCACTACAGTATTTTATTGCTTTCCATTATCAGCGTAAAAGCAAAGAAGCTTTAGTGGACGAGGCTTACAACGGCGATCCGCGTTTAAGGGATGCCGGCATGCAACTGGCCAAAGAAATTGAACACCGGCTGGCCGATGCGGAAGACCGCTCGAAATAGATTTAAATACTGTTTTTATTAAAGAAAAAAGATGCTATATTTGCGCCTTATTTAAAAAAATTATTTAACAATGTACGCAATAGTAAGTATAGCCGGACAGCAATTTAAAGTTGCCAAAGACCAGAGGCTTTTTGTACACCGTTTACAAGGGGAAGAAGGCGCTAGTATTGAATTTGACCAGGTATTGTTGGCAGAAAATGAAGGTAATTTTTCGATCGGAAGCGGTTTGGAAAATGCCCGTGTTTCGGCTAAGATCGTGTCTCATTTAAAAGGCGATAAAGTAATTATTTTCAAAAAGAAACGCCGTAAGGGTTACAAAAAGAAAAACGGCCACCGGCAGCAATTTACAAAAATCGAGATCACCGGAATTACTTTATAAATTGATTTTTAAAATCTAAACCTTAAAGGTTTATCAAAAATTAAAACAAAATGGCACACAAAAAAGGCGCAGGAAGTTCCAGAAACGGCCGCGAATCGCATAGCAAACGTTTAGGTATTAAAATATTTGGCGGCCAGGCAGCACTGGCAGGCAACATTATTGTCCGCCAACGTGGTACACCGCATAATCCCGACAAAAATGTAGGAATAGGCAAGGACCATACTTTATTTGCTTTGGTTGATGGTTACGTGATGTTTAAAAAGAAAGCAGATAACCGTTCTTACGTTTCTGTAATTCCTTTCGAAACCGCTGATGTTGAAGCACCCGTTAAACAACAACCTATCGCAATGACAGAAAGTGTAGATGTTCATCCAACGGTAGTAACCCCGGAAGGTAATTTGGTGGATGAAGCTATTGCTGCTACAGAAACCGAAGGCGAAGGAGAAGCTGTTTCAGCTTAGATATCTTCCTTATACAAATTTAAAAAGCCCGGACTTGAGAAATTGAGTTTGGGTTTTTTGGTTTTGAGTAGATTTAGGTATATTATTGTAAAAAAAAGTTACATAATGGAAGAGATAAAGTTATGGGAAGTTCAAGCAGATACAGTCAAACAGATTAATAAACAACCTTTAGATTTTGAAAAAAGATTGGAGAATTGGCTTATTCATGATATAACAATCTTATCATCTGATTTAGCAATAATTGGTAGTCAAGTATTAACTCCATATAAAAAAATAATAGATATTCTTGCAATCAATTCTATAGGAGAAGTTATTATAATTGAATTAAAAAGAGATAAGACTTACCGTGAAGTTATTGCTCAGGTATTAGACTATGCGACTTGGGTAAAAGAACTAAGTTATGAGGATTTAAACAATATCTACAATAACGATAATACTACAGAAATAAAAAAAGATATTGGAGATTTATTTTCTAAAACATTTAATAAAGATGCTGAAAAATTAGAAATCAAATCAAATCCTAAAATGCTGATAGTTGGTTCTGAAATTGATGATTCAACATATAGGATTATTAAATATTTAAATGAATCCTCAATAAATATTAATGCTGTAAACTTTAACTATTATAAAGATTCTACCGGAAGAGAATTTTTGGCACAGGCATTCATTATGCCTAAAGGAAATATTACAGAAGAAAGCAAAAATCAAAAAACAAAAAGAGCAAAATCAATAGTAAAAGAATTATTTAGTCAGTCAAAATTGAAAATTGGTGACAAAGTATTTTTTAAACCTGCATTGGAAAATGGATTAACTAAAACCAATCCACAAATATTCGCTGAAATTGTAAACACAGATATTGATTGCTTAAAACTTAAAAAGAGTATCAGATACGGAAACCCATTCATTTAGTAGTCTTAGAAAAATTATTTCTAAAGAGTTGTCTTTAAATGTAAAATATGACTGGGGATTTGGAACTCGATCAGACTGGGTTATTGAAAATGGAAAAACATTATCTGATCTTCTGGATGAAGAATAATAAAACAATAATTGTTTATGAAACATCCTAAGTACCATTATCGTTCGGAAGAGCTTTTTTTATTTTATGAATTTATAAGTGAAGGACCAAAAGGATTATTTAAAAAGGTTGTTGAATATACTGAAACAAGTACAGAAAATGTTTACAATCTTGGTTTTGGTGATTATGATGAAATAACAAAAAGTATTAATGACCTTACTGTAACAAATAATGGCGACAGCTTAAAAGTTTTAGCAACAGTAGCATCTACTGTATATGCCTTTACAGAAAAATATCCAAAAGCATGGATTTTAGCAACAGGAAGCACATCTGTTAGAACAAGATTATATAGAATGGGCATAACAAATAATTTAGCTGAAATTTCAGAAGACTTTGTAATTTATGGTTATAACAATAAAGAAAATTGGGAAGAATTTGTTGTAGGTGAGGATTACGAAGCCTTTTTATTAACAAAAAAAGATAATAAATTTACATCATGAAAATTGAAGAACTAAATCAATCAAAAGTTCCAATAATTGTTTTTGACAAAAAATTGGAACGATTTAGAGGGAAAGTTTTATTTCCGGAAAAACTTAAAAAAGCTAACGAAATCCTGGAAAAAACGGGATTGCCTAAACTCAAAAAGTAGGAAAACAAACTAATTCTCCCGCACCAGCAGCATATCTGCAAACTCAAACAAAGCGTTTTTTCGCAGTTCATCCAAGTGTAAATCCTTCAAACTTTGTAAAGCACGTTGCGCAAAACGGTTCATTTCCTGTTCTGCTTTTTCGCGAATTTCCATTTGATCAAACAGTTTTTTCACGGCTGATACTTTTTTTACCGCATCAAAATGGGTGTTGTAAAGCCAGAAATTTAATTCCTGCAATTGGTTTTCATCTGCTGTTTCCAGCGCTTTGATCAGCAGGTAAGTTTTTTTGTTGGAGATGATGTCGCCGCCAACCTGTTTTCCAAATTTTTCAGGATCCCCGTAAACATCCAGGATATCGTCCTGTAATTGGAAAGCAATGCCAAGGTATTCACCAAAAGCATAAATCAAATCGGCATCCTGCTGTTTTGCACCTGCAATTAACGCACCTATTTTTAAAGCACCACCCAGAACAACGGCCGTCTTCAAGCGGATCATGTTGATATAAGCATCAATCTTCACGGCTGTCTGCTGCTCAAAGTTCATGTCAATTTGCTGGCCTTCACAAACGGCAATAGCAGTATCGTTAAATATTTCCAATACAGGCCGCAGGATGTTTTCCTTTACCTGCATCATCAGCTTATAACCTTCCACCAGCATGGCATCACCGGAAAGAATGCCCACGCTTGAATTCCATTTTTCGTGAACTGTTGTTTTTCCCCTGCGTAGCGGTGCTTTGTCCATAATGTCATCGTGCATCAACGTAAAATTATGGAACACTTCAATGGCAATGGCCGGATTAATGGCCTGATAAATATCTCCGCCAAAAGCATCGCAACCCATCAGCAGCAGGGCCGGACGAAGGCGTTTGCCACCCAAATTCATCATGTACTGCATCGGCTCGTACAGTTCGGCTGGTTGTTTAGGATATCTTTTGCCGTTAATGGCCTCTATAATAATATTTTGTAGCTGTTGTATAGAATGCATAGAAATTGTAGCGATGTTATTGCTGGACGAGTGAAAAATCAATCTGTTTTTTAGTGAGATCTACACTTTTTACCTTGATCTGTACTTCGTCGCCTAACTGATAAACTTTCTTTTTGCGCTGACCGATAATGGCGTAATTCTTTTCGTCTAACGTATAAAAATCATCTGTAATATCGCGCAGCCGGATCATACCTTCGCATTTGTTTTCTTCAATTTCCACATACATTCCCCATTCGGTCACTCCGGAAATTATACCGGTAAAAATAGTACCGATCTGGTTTTGCAGGTATTCGGCCTGTTTGTACTTTACAGAAGCACGTTCGGCATCAGCCGCTTTCTTCTCCATTTGAGAGGAATGCACACTCAGTTTTTCATAAGTTTCCGCATCCACAGGTTTGCCGCCGGCCAGGTAATGTTCCAACAAACGGTGTACCATCACGTCGGGGTAACGGCGGATGGGCGAAGTAAAGTGCGTATAAAAATCAAAGGCCAAACCGTAATGACTTGTTTTTTTAGTGGTATAAACTGCTTTTGCCATGGAGCGGATGGCCAGTTGCGTCAACACGTTTTGTTCTTTTTTGCCTTCCACATCAGCCATTAAATGATTCAATGATTTGGCAATTTCTTTATCGGTATTGGTGTTGATCTTGTAACCAAAACGCAAGGCAAACTGTGCAAACGACAGCAGGTTATCTTCTTTCGGCGTATCGTGCGAACGGTAAACAAAAGTAAACTTGTTTTTGCCTTTGCCTTTTTTACCGATAAATTCTGCAACCCGGCGGTTGGCCAGCAGCATAAAATCTTCGATCAGTTTGTGTGCGTCTTTGCGTTCTTTTACATAAACGCCTAGCGGTTTACCCTGCCCGTCCAGCTTAAATTTTACTTCTGTGGTTTCAAAACTGATGGCGCCGTTTTTAAATTTCCGGTCGCGCAGTTTGTAAGCCAGCTCATTCAGCAATAAGATCTCTTTTACAAAATCCCCTGCTTGCGCTTCTATAATTTCCTGCACGTCTTCGTAAGCAAAACGGCGATTGGAGTGGATGATCGTTTTACCAAACCACTCGTTTATAATTTGTGCATCCACATCCATTTCAAAAACGGCTGCAAAACACAATTTATCTTCTTTAGGCCGAAGCGAACAAACACCGTTCGACAATCTTTCCGGCAGCATTGGGATCACACGGTCAACCAGATAAACGGAAGTTCCGCGTTCAAAAGCTTCATGATCCAAAGGTGTGTCCGGCAAAACATAATGGGAAACATCGGCAATATGTACGCCAATTTCATAATTGCCGTTTTCTAAAGAACGAAAGGAAATGGCATCGTCAAAATCTTTGGCGTCAACCGGATCAATGGTAAAAGTGGTGGTTTCCCGAAAATCCCGGCGTTTGGCAATCTCTTCTTTCGAAATCTCCTCACTGATCTCTTCTGCTTCGCGTTCAACTTCCGCAGGAAAAGACAAGGGGAAACCGTATTCCGCTAAAATAGCGTTCATCTCCGTATTGTTCTCGCCCTGTTTGCCCAGTATTTGCTTGATACGGCCAATCGGGTTTTTGGCTTCCGGCGGCCAATCTATAATTTCGGCAATTGCTTTGATGCCGTTTTTAGCACCATTTAATTCTGAGATCGGGATGAAAATATCACGTAACATCTTGCGGTCATCCGGGATAAAAAAAGCAAAGCGTTCGGATAGTTTCACAATCCCCGAAAATTCCATTTTAGCGCGTTGGATGATTTCGATCACTTCACCTTCTTTACGCTTTCCTTTGGATTTTCCGTACACATAAATTTTTACCCGGTCGCCATGTAAGGCATTACGCAATTTACGTGGCGCTACAAAAATATCCGTCTCCGCTTCGTCATCGGTAATGATAAATGCCGAACCATCAGCCGTTAAATCTACTTTTCCTTCAACAAAAGTTTTTAGTTCTATCAGTTGAAAGTTTCCACGCGATACTTCTTTTAGCACCTGTTTTTCTGCTTCCTCTTCCAGGATTTCCAGGATGGTTTCCCTGGATTCAGGATCTTGAATATTCAGTTTAGCCGAAACCTGCTTGTAATTATATACCTGGTTGCCATTCTCCTCGAAAACCTGCAGCACCAGCTGACTGAGTACCTGTTTTACCGAATGGCTGGTTTTATTTTTTGATGCCATAAATATCTGTAAAGATACAAGGATTTAGCTTTATAAAGTGTTTTTAGGGGAGTATCAATTTTACAGATATATGCCAGAACCCGGTATCGAATCAATCAGTTTTTGTGTATAAGCTTCTTTTGGATGCTTGTAAATTTCCTCCGGATCGCCCATTTCTATAATTTCCCCTTTGTTCATCACCATCATCCGGTCGGCAATGTGTTTCACTACCGAAAGGTCATGCGAAATGAAAATATAAGTGAGGTTAAATTCCCGCTGCAATTCTTTCAGCAGGTTCAAAACCTGCGCCTGTACGGAAACATCCAATGCCGAAACGGATTCGTCACAAATTAAAAACTCGGGTTGTAAAGCCAATGCCCGGGCAATTACGATCCGTTGCCGCTGTCCGCCTGAAAACTCGTGCGGATAGCGGTCAAAATGTTCCGGCAATAAATTTACACGGTCTAATAATTCCAAAACTTTCTTTTTTCGTTGCTTTGGGTCAGCATACAACCGGTGTACTTCCATCGGTTCTAAAATTGCCCGGCCAACCGTTTGTTTTGGGTTGAGGGAAGAGTAAGGATCCTGGAAGATCAACTGCATTTTTTTGCGCATACGGCGCATATCGTTTGTTGGAAGCGATAAAATATCCTGACCTTTAAAGCTGACCTTACCAAGATTTGGTTCGATTAGGCGGATGATACTGCGGCCGAGCGTTGTTTTTCCACAGCCCGATTCTCCAACCAAACCCAGCGTTTCCCCCCGAAAAACCTCAAAACTGATGTTTTTGACTGCTTTTACTGTTTCGGTTGACCGTTGCAGAAAACCTTTTTTTACAGGGAACCAGGTATTTAAATTTTTGATTTTTAATAAAGGTTCCTGACTGTAAAGCTTCTTTTGATGCTGTTTTTTCTCCTCATCGCTTAACGCGTACCGTTCGCGGATTTCATGAATGCTTAGGCCGGAAGATTGGATTTCCCCTTGCAGGTCAACCTTTAAAAAATCGCTGATGACCGGTAATTTCCTCAATTGGAATTGTGGGGAAGGACGGCAGGCAAGCAAGCCTTTGGTGTACGGATGCTGCGGCGAGTTAAAGATAGTTTCCGTAGCAGCTTGTTCTACGATTTTGCCTTTGTACATCACGATTACTTCATCTGCAATTTCCCGGATCACGCCCAAATCATGCGAAATAAAGATCAGACTGCTGTTGCGCTCATTTTTAATGCGTAAAAGAAGCTCCAGGATTGATTTTTGCACGGTCACATCCAGTGCGGTTGTTGGTTCATCAGCAATCAGGATTTCCGGGTTGCAGCTTAAAGCCATCGCAATCATCACACGCTGTTTTTGTCCGCCCGAAATCTGGTGCGGATAACTGTCAAAAATTGCTTCCGGCCTTGGCAACTGTACTTCTTTAAAAAGATCAATTGTTTTTGTTCTGGCTTCTTTTTTATTTGCCTTTAGATGTAATTGAATCGCTTCGGCAACCTGATGGCCGCAGGTCAAAACCGGATTTAAAGAAGTCATCGGTTCCTGAAAGATCATGCCGATATGGTTGCCGCGGTAAGTCTGCATTACTGCTTCCGGTAGTTTTAATAACTCCTTGTCGTCTAAATGGATATTCCCGCTTATCTTTGCCCTTTCTTCATCCAGCAAACGCATCAAAGCCAATGAAGTAACCGATTTGCCCGAGCCGGATTCGCCAACAATCCCAATTACTTTCCCCGGTTCCAGTTCAAACGATACTTCTTTTACCGCATTAAAATTGGTGTCGCCGATTTTAAAACATACTTGTAATTGGTCAACTTTTAATCCCATCCGGTCAATCAATATAAGTAATATTTTCTTCCGCAATCATTTCTTCACCACGAAAACGCCTGATCAAATTTGCAGTTGTGATCACGTCTTTCTGGCAATAGGTTTTGATTCGTTCCTGGTCGTTTTCTTCCCAATAAACACGGCCAACCTGGCTGCCGTCAATATCATCTTTTGGGGTAGGAATATTAAAAATAGCAGCCAGCAAACTCAAAGAAGTATAGTTTTTATGGTCCCCGAACTTCCAAAGCTCCATCGTATCCAAGTGGTTCACTTCCCAGGGTTTTTTGCCAAAGGTTTGCAATTGAGGCGGAATGGTGATGTTGTTGATGAGCATCCTTCGGCATAAATAAGGAAAATCGAACTCTTTGCCGTTATGTGCACAAAGGATTAGCGTTGCCGGACGCTTGCCCAGCATTGATGCAAAACCTTCCAGCAGTTCTGCTTCCTCAACACAGCAATAAGATTTGATCCGAAGGGAAGTGTTTTCTGCGGAGGTAAAAACACCGGCAGAAATACAAACAACTTTGCCAAATTCGGCCCAGATGCCGGCACGTTCATAAAAATCTTCCGCTAAAACCTCTTTGCGCTGGTAAACCGTTTTTTGCTCCCACAGATCCTGAAAATGCGGCGGCATTTCCAGGTAGTTTCTATATTGAGGCACGGTTTCAATATCAATGATCAAAAGGTTTTGTAGGTCAAGCTGTTCGAGCATGCTTCTTTTATGATACTTTTTTTGGTAAAGGTTCCCTTATCTTAAACTGTTGCTTTTTGTCGTGTTTATTAGTTGATAACCAACCAGTTCTTCGTATCGGCTTCCGGTGCGCCTGTAATACACCAGGATCTCGTAATCGTTTTCGGTTTCAAAGTGGCTGCCGTCAATTGCTGTTTGGTCTATTTCGCTTCCGTTCTTTAAAACGTAATGATAATCATAAATGCCTTGCTTTAAATACAAGTTGGCATAAAAAAAACCTCTACCGGCATCGTAAGTCATCTTGCTGCTTTCATCCAAACAGTAATCATTAAATTTTCCGGTGATAAAAACAGCATTGTTAGGGCCAGTCGGACTATAATTTAAATTGAAATAAACGTGCGCATAATCAGCATCTAAACTTGGGTTTCTTCCATCCGTATTCAAAATAAAAAATTTACCATCGTTATCGTACTGGAAAGTATAATTATTAGGCTGATCTAAAACCCGGTCTGTCATCAGCATTACCGTGTTCACTGTATCACGATAAATTTTATTGATCCGTTCCCCTCCTGAAAGCAAAGTCCTCAGGTCAAACCTTCTAAATTCATTTCCTCCTGCAAAATCATTGGTTTGAAAATCATTGTATTGCAAAATATTGCCCTGGACAAATTGTGGCCGTGTGTTCATCCGGCTTACATCTGTCCT